>Ga0302275_10004182_pt1 | contig 14375 bp, 14 predicted proteins | sample III_Bog_N2_2_FD_200229 | JGI IMG/M metagenome (GOLD analysis project Ga0302275, IMG submission 200229) | Peat permafrost microbial communities from Stordalen Mire near Abisko, Sweden - III_Bog_N2_2 | ecosystem: Environmental > Terrestrial > Soil > Wetlands > Peat | place: Sweden: Abisko...
CCCCAGAGCGTTACGGTGCCGTTGCGCGGTTCTGAGGCGCCGCGAAGGGTGGCGCTGGTCATCAATCCACCCGGAGGAACGACTGATCCCCAGGTCGCCGAGGGCGTGCGAGTGGCCGGTCGAGCCCTCGAAGCGGCCGGCTACGAGGTCGACGAGATCGAGCCGCCGATGTTGATCGAGGCGTACCTCTCGTGGGCCGAACTCATCTGGTCCAGTCTCAAGGTCGATGAAGCCTTGTTGCAGTCGGTGATTGGTGAGGGTGGCCGCAAGTTCCTCGAGTACACGGACATTGGCTTTCCCCAAGCCACCTCGGAGTCGCTCTCTCGGATGCATCAGGCGCGTTTTGGCGTCGCTCGGGCGTGGCGCAAATTCATGACTGAATACCCGCTGATCGTGGGCCCCACGTGGACCCAGGCCCCCTTCGCCCACGGTTTTGACATCGAGAGCAGCGAAGCGGCGCTGAAGGTCGTTGAAATGATCCGTTTCGTCACACCCGCGAATCTGCTGGGACTGCCCGCCGCCTGCGTGCCCACGGGCGTCGCGAACGGCTTTCCCACGGGCGCTCAGATCATTGGCGACCTGTTTCGCGAGGACCTCTGTCTCGACGCCGCCGAGGCGATTGAAGAGAGCGTGGGAGTGCTCACGCCCATCGATCCCAGGGCCTGATGGACGTCGTCGTTCGTTCGCTAAAGCGCGAGGACCTCGAAGCGGCGTTACCCATCCTCGTGGCGGGATCGCTCAGTGCGCACGGCGAGGATCCGAAGCAACTCGACGCGTACTGGGAAGCCGCCCAAGAAACGCGTCGACGCCACGGCGACGTACTGGTCGCCGAGGCGTCGGGTGAAGTGATTGGCGTGTGTCAAGTGATGATCTTTCCTCACTTCCAACACACCGGGGGGCTTTGCTGTGAAATCGAGAGCGTGCACGTGCGAAGTGACCGACGGAGCATGGGCGTGGGCGCGCTCATGCTCGCCCACGCCGAGAAGATGGCCCGCGACTCTGGTTGCTACCGCATCCAGCTCACGAGCCGCAACGTGCGCGTCGACGCGCATCGCTTCTATGAGGCCAATGGCTTTGAATGGACGAGTAAGGGTTTCAAGAAGTCACTACTTGACTGAAACTTCGTTCAGGTGGGCGAGGTCGACGTCAAAGACGAAGCCACGGATTTCGGTGCTGTCGAGAAAGACACTCGAGCGAAGTTTGTTCACCGTTTCGCGAACGTCACGCTGCACGTCCTTGTAGGCGCCGAGTCGAAAGGGCGGTCGCACGCCGAATTCGCGCTCGAGGTCGCGTTGCAGTGACTCCTCCTCGAACGCCTCGAGGCCGCATCGAGTGTGGTGGATGACCATGATCGAACGGGTGCTGAGGAGTCGCTGGCTGAGCAGGAGCGAACGCACGGCGTCGTCGGTCGCGATGCCGCCCGCGTTCCTGATCAAGTGCACCTGGCCCAGGTCGAGTCCCAGGGCACCGAAGAGGTCGAGTCGCGAGTCCATGCACGTCAGCACCGCGAGGTGCAACTGGGGTTCAGTCGCCATCTCGCGCTGACCGCGGCGAGCCACGTAGTGCGCGTTGTTGGCTACCAGGTCGTCGATAACACTCACGGGTCAATCCTAGGGAGTGTTGTGAAGTACCTGCGGGTAGCGGGCTTTCGGCGTTTCGCTACGCTGACCGTTGGAGGTGACCATGGAGAGTATGAACACTATTCGCGAGGAACTGCGTCAACCGGCGCTCGATCTTCGTGAGCTGATTCCTGATGTCATGCGAGGGCATGCGGAGCTCTCGGCGGCGGCGATGCGCGAGGGTGAGTTGACGAGGGCGACCAAGGAGCTGCTCTCGGTCGTGATCGCCATCACGCGTGAATGCGACGGTTGCATTGTCGCCCACACCAGGGGCGCCGTTCGACAAGGCGTGACTCGCCAACAACTCGCCGAAGCCATCGGCGTGGCGATTGCGATGAACGGCGGTCCGGGAACCGTATGGGGACCCCGGGCGCTGCGGGCCTTCGACGAGGCGCTCGCCGAGAGGTCTTAAAAAGAGTACGGGAGTCTCTTGGTACCGTTCACGAAACTCGACACGAGCTGCGCCGGTTCGCCGGTTGAATGGATCGAAGGGGCCGCCGCCAGCAACTTTCGCCACATCACCGTTATTTCTTCTCGGGCCAAGTGTGATCCGAGACAGAAGTGGGGTCCGGGCGCGCCGAAGCCGAAATGTTCGTTGGGCGTGCGCCCCACGTCAAAGACATCGGGGTCTTCGAAGACGTCCTCGTCGCGATTGGCCGAGTTGTAAAAGAGCAGCACCTTCTCGCCCGCCTTCAGGTCGACGCCGGACAACGTATAGTCGCGCGACAAGGTGCGCCGCATCCAGATCACGGGTGACGCCCAGCGAACGATCTCGTCGGTGGCGGTCTTGGCCAGTCCCTCGAAGTCCTCGACGAGACGCGCCTTCTGATCGGGGTGTTGGGTCAGCGTGTGCAGCGAGTGGGCGAGGGCGGAGCGCGTGGTCTCGTTACCCGCGGCGACGAGCAGGACGAAGAACGAGGCGAGTTCCTGCTGGGTCAACTTCTCCGATTCGATCTCGGCGTTCACGAGCGCGCTCGTGATGTCATCTATGGGGTTATCGCGCCGGTACTTACCGAGCTCTTCCATGATGCCCGTCAAGGTGGCTCCCGCTTCGAGCACCGCGAGAATCTGGTCCTGGTCGGCGGGAATGATGTCGGTATCGCCCATCGCAAAGATGATGTTCGAGCACTTGAGAATCGTGGCGTACTCGCTCTTGGGTACACCCATCATGGTGCAGATGATCTCGAGTGGAAACGGTGAGGCGATGTCGGCGAGAAAGTCCCCTGATCCGCTTTCGCGCGCGTCGGCGATGGACTTTTCGGCCACGCGCTCGATCGACTCTTCGATCGCGCGCACGTTGCGCGGATTAAAGGCGTTCGAGACGATCCGGCGAAGTCGCGCGTGTTTGGGATTGTCGGTCGAGATCATGCCCGAGAAGTATTCGACCATCTCGGCGGGTAGATCCATCTGTGAGACCGCCCCGGGACTCGAGATGAACACGTCAGGGTGGCGCGATGCCTCGGCGACGTCGCAGTAGCGGGTGAGCGCGTAATAGCCGGCTCCCTGAGGGAATTCGATGGCGGTTCTATCAACGACGGGTTCGTCGTATTTTGAGATGGGCCGTTCGCGACGCAGCGTCGCGAACGCCGCGTCACGCTCAGACCAGGGGAGTTTCCAAAACTCCAGGTCCGACAGGTCAATGTCGTCAGGGTGCCAGATGCGCAGAGTGCTCATTTCAAAATCGTAGCCAAGACCTCGGCGAGGTCACGGTCAAGCGTTTTCACGGCAGACTGGTCCAGTGCCAGAACTCTCAGACCAAGAACGCGCCAGTCGCCTCAAGGCGCTCAACGCCCTGCTCGACCTCATGCGCCCCGCCGTCCAGGCTGACGGCGGTGATCTGGTGCTCGTGCGCGCCGACGTCCAGAGCGGCGTCGTGGAAGTGCAACTACAGGGCGCGTGTTCGAGTTGCGCCATCTCTTCTGACACGCTCCAAGGCGGCGTCACCCGGATCCTAACCGACCGCCTGGAGTGGGTGACCGAGGTCGTGGGCGGAGTGGACGACACGATCGATCCCGAAGACTCCATGTCACTGGGCGCGGGAGGCTACGTGCCGCGCTACCGCCAACTGTAAAGCCACTCAATATTCACGCTTCGGTCACGAGTCGGTGCGGCGCGGTTATTATTTAGTTAGGTGAACTAATGGAAGAGACAACCGCTGAAACCGCTGCCCGACTTCGACGGGCCGTGACGCGCCTGAATAGAAAACTGCGCGGTACCGCGCTCGACGGCGTATCGCCGGGCCAGTCGTCGATGCTCGCCGCCATCGCCAAGTACGAGAGCCCTTCGCTTGGCGACTTGGCCGCCGCCGAGCACATCCAACCCCCCTCGGTGACCCGGCTCGTGCGCGACATGCAACGTCGAGGTCTCATCAAGTGCACTCTCGACTCAGAGGACCGCCGCTGCACGCGGGTCTCACTCACGAGTGCGGGACGACGCGAGCTCGACACCATTCGAAAGAGGAAGGCCGAGTTCATAGAACGAAAGCTCCTCACGCTCTCACTCGCCGACCAGCGTCGGGCCCGCGAAGCAGCAGCGTTCCTCGAGAAGCTCCTGGAAGAGCGATGAGCGCAGCGCGACGTTTCTCCTCTAAGACCTTCGCCGCGCTCTCGGTGCGCAACTTCCGACTGTATTTCGTGGGCCAACTCATCTCAGTCTCGGGGACCTGGATGCAGTCTGTCGCCCAGGGCTGGCTGGTGCTCCAACTGACTGGTTCCTCGGTCGACCTCGGCTTCGTCATCGCGCTGCAGTACGTGCCCATGTTGCTGCTCGGATCCTACGGCGGGCTCATCGCGGACCGTCACGACAAGCGCCGGATCCTCTACTTCACCCAGTGTGGCGCGGCCGTGCTCGCGCTCGTGCTCGGCGTGCTCGTGACGACCCATCACGCGACCCTGGCGACGGTCATGGTCCTCGCCGGATTGTTGGGCGTGGTGAACCTCTTTGACAACCCCGCACGCCAGGCCTTCGTCCAGCAGATGGTCGGGCACGAACTCATCGCCAACGCCGTGAGCCTTAACAGCGTGCTGATGAACGCGGGCCGCCTGATCGGACCCGGTATCGCCGCGGGGTTCATCGCGGTCGTGGGAACGGCGGACTGCTTTTACGCCAACGCCGCCTCGTTCGCGGCGGTGTTGTTGGCGCTCTTCATGATGCGAAAGAGTGAGTTCTTGCCAATGAAGACCGTCGAGCGACAAAAGGGTCAGTTGCGTCTGGGACTTCGCTACGTCGCCGACAACCCGCTGTTGCGCAACGTGGTCGTGGCGGTCGCGGTGGTGGGGACGTTCGCCTACAACTTCACGGTCACCCTGCCGCTGCTGACGCGCCAGACGTTCCACCAGAATTCCGCGGCGGATTACGGGCTTCTCATGGCCGCCATGGGCGCCGGGGCGGTCATTGGTGGATTGGTGGTCGCGCACCGGTCTAGGCCCACGCCCAAGATGCTCGCCTTTCTCATGCTGGGATTCGGTTCGTTCATGACTTTGGTCGCGTTCGCGCCGAGCGTCACGTGGGCTGAAATTGCCCTCGTGCCCACCGGGGCCTTCTCGATCGCCCTGATCGCCACCGCGAACGCTACGCTGCAGTTGAACTCGAGCCAGCAGATGCGAGGACGCGTCATGAGTCTCTACGCCATTGCGTTCCTCGGCACGACGCCCATCGGGGCTCCGCTCGTAGGCCTGATCGTCTCGTGGTCCAACCCGCGCGTGGGCATCGCCGTGGGTTCGTCCCTCGCGCTCGCCACCGGGGTTGGTCTCGTGTTCTCGCACCGACGCGACGAGCGCAACGTCGCCCAACTACAAGCGGCTCAAACGGCCTGAGGTTTGGGCTCCTTGGGCAGGCCGAGGGCCCGCTCGCCAATGATGTTGCGCTGGATCTCGGCGGTGCCGCCCCAGATCGTCTCGGAACGCGAGAAGAAGAACAGCGCCTGGAACTCAGAGACCGGGTAATCCGCTCGCCCTCGCCCCATGCCCGGTAGCGAGCTCACGTCGTCGCCCTTACCGCTCAGGACCTGCCCCTCCATGCCCAGGACGTCCATCGCGAGTTCCATGGTCGCGCGGTGGGCCTCGGACCAGAACATCTTGTTGCACGCGCCCAAGAGCGCGGCGTCGTGGGTGTTGTTGAGCGAGTCGGTGAGAGCGCGATAGCCGTTGATCTCCATGATCTTCAGCCTCTGCCAGGACCGTACGAGGTCGTCGCGCACGCGCAGGTCCTCGTTCTTGTGCAGACGTTTGGCGTCACTCACAATGACGTCCCATTCCTTTAGGAATCGACGATGGCCCGTCGTCGAAGAGGAGCCGCGTTCGAAGCCGAGCGTGGTCATCGCGACCTTCCAGCCGTTATTGACACCGCCTACGACGTTGCCCTTGGGACAGCGCGCGTTGGTGAAGAAGACCTCGTTGAATTCAGCCGAACCGTCGACCTGGGTGATGGGTCGCACGTCGACGCCCTCTTGACGCATGGGAACGAGCAGGTAACTGATGCCCGCGTGCTGGGGCGCGTCGGGATCGGTGCGACACATCAAAAAGACGTAGTCGGCGGTCTGGGCCTGGGTCGTCCAGACCTTCTGGCCGTTGATGACCCACTCGTCGCCGTCGAGGACCGCGCTCGTCTTTAGACTCGCGAGGTCACTGCCCGAGTTGGGTTCGGAAAAGCCCTGGCACCACGCGATCTTTCCCTGCAGGATGCCCGGGATGAACTCCTTCTTCTGCTCCTCGGTGCCCCACTGGAGGATCGTGGGACCCACCAAGGTGTCACCGAAGAAGTCCGCGCGCATCGGCGCACCGGCGCTGGCGAACTCCTCGTTGAGTACGACCTGCTCTAACAGTGAGAGTCCCTTGCCGCCGTACTCGACGGGCCAGCCCGCGCAGATCCATCCACCGGCGAACAACTTCTCGGGCCAGGTGCGATTGAACTCCTTGCGTTCGGTTTCGCTCTGGTGAAAGCCTGGTTCGAACCAACCATCGGGCAAGTTTTCCTCGAGCCAGGCTCGGATCTTGGGTCGGAACGATTCGGCTTCGGCGGGATAGGTCAAGTCCATAAGTCGCTAGCGTACTCATACCGGTCAGTAGGTCCCGTGGCCGGTTTGTGCCAATGCTGAAATTAGGCGAGAATAGGGCACTTTGCCGAACCCGAAAGTTGATCCGTGCCCCGCTCCCTAGCTCAGACAATCGCCGAAACCAGGGCGTCGTGGGCCCGTTCTAAGACCATCGAGACCCCGTCGCACGTGCCCGCTCGTCGCGCCGACCCGGGCAAACTTCGCATTGCCTTTCTCATATACCGCGGCAACCCGCGCTGCGGCGGTCAGGGCGTCTACACCCGGCACTTGACTCGTGAACTCGTGAACCTCGGCCACAGCGTCGAGGTGTTCTCAGGTCCACCCTGGCCCGTATTGGACGAGGGCGTGGGCTTTACCGCGGTGCGTGGTCTTGATCTCTACCGCGACCCCGACCCCTTTCGCGTGCCCGCACGTTCTGAGTTCACCTCCATCGCTGACCTGGCGGAGTTTGCCGTCATGATGAGTGGGGGCTTCGGTGAGCCCCTCGCGTATTCGATGCGAATAGAGAAGATCCTCGCGAAGCGTCGCGGCGAGTTCGACATCATCCACGACAACCAGTGCATGGGTCCGGGCATCTTGAAACTGCTACGCGAAGGTTGGCCGCTGCTCGAGACCCTGCATCACCCGATCACCGTGGACCGCTCGATCGCGCTCGACCACGCCGAAAGCTTGTGGAAGCGTTACACCACGCGACGCTGGTTCGGGTTCTTGCGCATGCAGGTGCGCGTCGTGAAGCAACTGCCCGCGGTGCTCACGGTCTCGCACAACTCCAAGGTCGACATCAACGCGCAGATGAAGGTGCCACTGGAGCGGATGACGGTGGTGCCCGTCGGCGTGGACGCGAGTGTGTTTCGACCCTACGACGACGTGGTGAAGAAGAAGGGTCGCCTCATGGTCACCTCGAGTTCGGACGTGCCCATGAAGGGACTGGTCCCGCTGTTAGAAGCGATCGCGAAGTTGCGCACCGAGCGCGATATCGACCTGGTCGTAATCGGCCAGCCCAAGGCCAAGGGTCGCGTCGCCACGGCGATCGAACGGCTCGGACTCGGGGACATCGTCACGACCATCTCCGGGGTGTCCGACGACGCCCTCGCGCGCCTCTACGGCGAGGCGGAGGTCGCGATCGTCCCGAGCCTCTACGAGGGCTTCTCGCTACCCGCGATCGAAGCGATGAGTTGTGCGATGCCCGTCGTCGCGACGACCGGCGGCGCGTTACCCGAAGTAGTCGGCGTGAGCGGCGAGACCGGCCTGCTCGTGGAACCGAACAACCCCGAAGCGCTCGTCGAGGCGATTGGCCGATTGCTCGACGACCCGGCGCTTCGCGAGCGACTCGGCGCGAACGCAAGAGAGCGCGTCATGGAGCGTTTCACCTGGCAGGTGACCGCGCGCGGCACCGCGGCCTGTTACGAGGCGATCCTTAATCACCAGGCGCTGCCCGACGCCATGGAGTTTGACTGATGCTGACCGCCAACTACGACCAGTTGGGCCTGGCGAACGGCGACAAGGTCCTCGACCTGGGCTGCGGCTTCGGGCGACACGCTTTCGAGGCGGCGCGCCGTGGGGCCCACGTCGTGGCCCTGGACGCCGGACGCGACGAGGTCGAAGGCGTCGCCGCCACCTTCGCCGCCATGCTCGAGGCGGGCGAACTTCGCACTTCGGACCTGCACACCGCGTGCGTACAGGGTGACGCGTTGCATCTGCCTTTTCCCGACGCGACCTTTGACCGGGTCATCTGCTCAGAGGTGCTCGAGCACATCCCCGGTGACCTCGAAGCGATGAGCGAGCTCGCCAGAGTCCTGCGACCTGGGGGCACCATGGCGATCACCGTGCCGCGTTTCTTGCCCGAACTCGTGAACTGGGCGCTCTCGGACGAGTACCACAACGTGCCCGGTGGGCACATCCGCATCTACCGGCGCTCGGTGCTCGAAGAGCGTCTCACCTCGGTGGGACTTCGCGTACTCGGTCACCACTACGCGCACGGTCTGCACAGTCCCTATTGGTGGCTCAAGTGCCTCGTGGGCACCACCAACGAGGAGAACTGGTGGGTGAAGAACTATCACCGCCTGCTCGTGTGGGACATCATGAAGGCTCCGCGCATCACGCGCGTCGCCGAGGCGCTGCTCGCGCCAGTCATTGGTAAATCGATCATTGTCTACGTGGTCAAGCCGTGACCACCACGAGAACGCTGCCCGAAGTTCCCGGACTGCTCAGCGCGCAAGAACTCCTGGTCACCGCCGCCAACATCGCGCGCCTGCAGCGAGCGAGTGGCGCCATCCCCTGGTTCGAGGGCGGTCACTGTGACCCGTGGAACCACGTGGAAGCGGCGATGGCGCTCAGCGTCACGGGTCACCTCGAACAGGCCCGCGCGGCCTACCGCTGGCTCGCGAACACCCAGCTCGCTGACGGGAGCTGGTTCAACTACTACCTCGCGGACGCCGTGAAGGACACGCGCCTTGACACCAACGTGTGCGCGTACGTCGCGGCCGGGGTGTACCACTACCTGCTCGCCACCGACGACGCGGACTTCGCTCGCGAGATGTGGCCGTGCGTCGAGCGCGCGATCGACTTCGTGCTGCGCTGGCAACTCGAGGACGGCACGATCCGTTGGTCGCTCGACTCGGTGGGACGTCCCGAGTCCTACGCGTTGCTCACGGGTTCGTCCTCAATCTTTCACTCACTTCGCTGTGGTGTCGCCCTCGGCGAACGCCTCGACGTCCAAAAGCCCGCCTGGGAGTTGTGCGCGGGCCGACTCGCTCACGCGGTCGCGCACCACCCGGGCGCCTTCGCGCCCAAGAACGAGTTCGCGATGGACTGGTACTACCCGATCTTCTGCGGCGCGCTCGGTGGCGCGCCGGGCGAGAAGCGTCTCGCCGACGGCTGGGAGCGCCACGTGATGGACGGCTACGGGGTGCGCTGCGTGTCGACCAACGACTGGGTCACCGCCGCCGAAACGGCCGAATGCGTGCTCGCCCTGGACGCCCTGGGACTGACGAGCCAGGCGCTCGAGCTGTTCAGTTGTACCCGTCGTCATCGCCGCGAGGACGGCGCCTACTGGACCGGCATTGCCTATCCCGACGCGCTGACTTTCCCACACGAAGAGACCACGTCCTACACCGCGGCGGCGATCATCCTCGCCGCTGACGCGCTCAGTTCGTCCTCGAAGGCCTCGGGTATCTTTCGCCACGGTGAGTTCGGGTCCTTGATGGACCTGCGAGAACCGGGCTGTCCGCTACCCCTTCTTCAGGCGTAACAGGACCCGCAACGAGCCCTCGTGCGAGGTTTGCTCAAAGCGGCCACTCGAGAGGGCGGCGAGGTAGATCTCATAGGGCGGGCGTCCACCGTCACGGGGATCCTCGAAGACGTCGTGGATCATGAGTAGCCCCCCCTCGAGAACCTTGGGGGTCCAGGACTCGTAGTCGGCCCAGGCGACCTCGGCGCCGTGCCCGCCGTCGATGAACAGCACGTCGAGGGTCTGATCAAAGTGTGCCGCCACGACGCTCGAGGGTCCCACGAGTCCGATCACGGTCTGCTCAAGGCCGGCCTCGGCGATCGTGCGCTGCCAGGTGGGCAGGGTATTGAGCCGGCCGTCGAGCGGGTCCACGAGCGTGGGGTCGAAGTGCTCCCACCCCTCCTGGTTCTCCTCGCTGCCGTGGTGGTGGTCGAGTGAGTAGAGCACCGCACCGCGCTCTTGGGCGGCCGCGCCCAGGTAGACCGCGGACTTGCCGCACCACGCACCCACCTCGAGCCAGGTAGCATTTTCTCGTCCCTCGTGTTCGAGCGCGGCGCGGCAGAGGGCACGTCCCTCGTCGCGGGGCATGAAGCCCTTGACGGTCTCGGCGAAGGCGAGCAGTTCGCTGTGATTCACGAGGTCGCTAACTGCACCAGCGTGTAGACGCCTAAGCCCAGAAAGACGAGTCCTCCGAGCACGCGGATCGCGCCGAGCGGCAACACGCGCTGGAGCAGTCGCCCGCCGTAGGCGCCGACGAACGAGACGCACACGAGGGCCGCCGACGCGGCGACGAAGACCTCAACGGGCCGGTGGGTCTTGGCGGAGAAGTTCGCCGCCTGGATCTGGGTGAGGTCGCCGAACTCGCCGATGAAGATCACGCTGAAGGCGGTGAGCACTTCACGCAGCCGCGTGGCCGCGTGCTCGCGCGTCGCCTCGCGCTCACCCTCTTCCTCGACCTTTCGTCCCGAGATGAACAACAAGTAGCCCGCGCCGCCGAGGAAGAGGACAGCGATGATGACGTCTTTCGGCTTCGCGGGCAGCAGCGAGATCAGCCCGCCCGCCGAAACCGCGATCGCCATCTGGACCATGAAGCCCGCCGAGGCCCCGAGCACGATCGACGAGGGGCGCGCGCGCGTGCTCATCACGATCGTCGCGACCATGGTCTTGTCGGGTAGTTCGAGCAGGAACATCACGGCGAAGATGCCCAGGAACGCTCCGACGCTCATGGTCGTCCTAGAACTGTGAACGCAGTGCGGAGCAGAAGGCGAGGCCTACGCGCATGCGCTCGATCGCCTGTTCGACCGTGCGCTGCTCGCCGGCGAGCGGATGACTCTCGTGGAAGTCCGCCACCTGCTCGGCGAACACTGGGTCCGCGATGTAAGTGGGGATACCGAGCGCCAGGCGCGAGAGCGTGTTCGCGGGGAACTTCTCGATCGTCTCCTGCCAGCGGCTGGTGAAGAATCGCCACACCGCAGGACCCGTCGTGGCGTTGCGTGAGAGCAGACCGAGCACGATCGCGCCGTCTTGGTTTCGAAACTCGTTGTAGCAGCGCTCGGCGGCGTTAAAGGCGAGCGTCTCGTCGGCGAAGTCCGCTAGTCCCCAGAGGTAGCGCTGCTCCTCTTGGGGCGTCGCGGCGCTCTGGTAGCGCTTGAGAAACGTGTCGTAGTCACCGGGTCGGTTCTCTGTGGCGACGATACGAAGGATGGTGCGCGCGAGGTCGCCGTCGAGTTCGTTGGCGTCAAAGCGTCGGGCCGCCTCTTCGCGGATCGATTCGTCACCACCCACGGTGCCAAGAGCGCCGAGCACGATCGCGCGCAGTTGTGGCGTGAGGTCACTCTCGCTTCGCGAGGCGTCCCAACCGAGTCGTTCGAACTGGGGACCGAAGAGTTGGCGCACGAGCGCGGCGAGTTTGGTCTGTTGCTCGGGCGCCAGCGCTCGCTTGGCGTAGTCCACCGCGCCCGCTACGGTACCCCAGGGGTTGGGCTCGTCCTGGTCACCCAGACCGCGGGCGCTCGCGACAAAGGCGTCCCAGCGGATCTGGCCCGCCAAGAGCAGGGCCCAGCTGTCGGCGAGCAACGTCGCGCGCTCGAGCTCTTCGAGTTCGCCCACGTGACTGGCGAGCGCCTCGAGTTCTGCGGCGCCGTAGCGCGAGCGGAACACGCCCGACCCGCCCGCGTTGAGCACCACCGGCAGCTCGTCGGTGACCGACAACGCCTCGTCGCTGAGCAGGTGTCGACTCGTGGGTCCACCTTTAAGAGGGCGGGTGAGCACGGGCACGAGCCAGGACGAACCTATGGCGCTCTCGCCACTGGACTTTGCGTACGCGAAGGGCTGTTGGCGAAGCGTGCCGGCGGCGAGGGTGACGAGCGGGTGGCCACCCTGGAGGATCCAGGTGTTCATCATCGCGCGCACGGGCTGACCGGAAGTCTCTTCGAGCGCGTCCCACAAGTCGGTCGTGACCGTGTTGGCGTAGCTGTGGGTGACCAGATAGTGGCGGATGCCGTCGCGAAACGTCTCTTCACCCAGGTACTGCTCGAGCATGCGCAGCACTGAGCCGCCCTTTTCGTAGGTGAGGATGTCGAACATCCCGCGCGTGTCGTCGGGCGAGATGACCTCGTACTCAATGGGACGCGTCGAGTGCAGGCCGTCGATCTGCAACGCGGCGTCGCGGTCCACGCCGAAGCTGACCCACATCTTCCATTGGGGGCGAAACGCGTTGGTGCACAGGATTTGCATGAAGGTGGCGAAGGCCTCGTTGAGCCAGATGCCCTCCCACCACTCCATGGTCACCAGGTCGCCGAACCACATGTGGGCGATCTCGTGGGCGACGACCTCGGCGACGCGTTGCATCTCGGCGAGTGAGGCGCCGGCGGGATCGACGAGCAAGGCCGTTTCGCGGTACGTGATGCATCCGAGGTTCTCCATGGCGCCAAAGGCGAAGTCGGGAATGGCGACCATGTCGAGCTTGTCCCCGGGATAGGGGATGTCGAAGTACTCAGAGAAGAACTTCAGCGCGAACGCCCCCGCCTCGAGGGCCAGGTCCGTGAGGTGGCCCTTGCCGGTGGGATAGACAATGCGCAGTGGCGTCCCGTTGACGTCGAGGGCTTCGGTCTGCTGGAAGGGTCCGATGACGAAGGCGACCAGGTACGTCGACATCTTCATCGTGGGTACGTAGCTGACCGTGCGCTGACCGTTGCCCAGGTCGGTGTTGGCGAGTTCGGGGGAGTTCGAGTAGGCGGCGAGTTCACTGGGCACGGTGAGATTCACCTGGTAGGTAGCCTTAAAAGACGGTTCGTCCCAGCACGGGAAGGCCCTTCGCGCGTCGGAGTGCTCGAATTGCGTCGTGGCGATGACGTGGGTGACGCCCATAACGTCGGTGAACGTCGAGCGGTAGAAGCCGTGCAGCTGGTCGTTCAAGATGCCCGTGAAGGCGATCTCGATGGTCGCGGGACCAACGGGCAGGGTCTCGTCAAAGATGAAGGTCGCCGTCTCGTACTTTGGGTCGAGTGTCGGCTCGGCTGAGCGCAGGGTCGTCCCGGCGCCGCTGAGCGAGGCGGCGCCCAGCTCCAGTTCAATGGCGTGCAAGGTGAACGATGGTCCTGGCGTAATGACGTCGACGTCGATCTCGACGCGTCCGGCGAAGGTCGCAGTTTTGAGGTCGGGCGTCAAGAAAATCCGGTACGAGTTCGGAACGACGTGGCGATCGAGGCGGTAAGGGTTAGGAGTGGTGCTCATGGAACGCAACACTAGGTGGAAAAAGTCTACGATTCCAAAGTGACATTCCCCCCCACTCCGGTTTCGCTGCGCGTGAAGCCCGGTCCGAATCGACTCGCGGTGACCGGCATTGGTAACGCGATGCTCGACGTCATCACCCAGGATTCCAAGGAGGTCTTTCGCGAATTGGGACTCGTCAAGGCGTCCATGGCGCTCATTGGCGAGGACCAACTCGAGCGCTTCTATAACGCAATGGGTCCCACCATCCAGATGTCGGGCGGTTCGGTCGCCAACTCGATTGCGGGCGTCGCTGCACTAGGCGGGACCTGCGGTTACATCGGCAAGGTCGCCAACGACGAGTTCGGCGAACGCTTCACCCACGACCTCGCGTCACTGGGCGTGGAGCTGGACCTCGCGATCGCGCGAAGTGACGAAGGAGCGACCGGACGCTGTCACGTCTTTATCACCGACGACGCGCAGCGCACGATGGCCACCTACCTGGGAGCGTCCAATCAACTGCGTGTCGAGGACGTCAAGGAAAAGCTCATCTCGAGAAGCGAGATCACCTACGTCGAGGGCTACCTCTTCGACCTGGCGCCCGCCAAGGAGGCGATCCGCAAGGTTGTGAACTTCGCCCACGAGCACGACTCGATGGTGGCGCTCTCGTTGTCGGACATGTTCTGCGTGGACCGGCACCGACGCGACTTCCTCGAACTGGTCACGGGTGACGTGGATGTGTTGCTCGCTAACGAAGCTGAGA
>Ga0302275_10004195_pt1 | contig 14343 bp, 6 predicted proteins | sample III_Bog_N2_2_FD_200229 | JGI IMG/M metagenome (GOLD analysis project Ga0302275, IMG submission 200229) | Peat permafrost microbial communities from Stordalen Mire near Abisko, Sweden - III_Bog_N2_2 | ecosystem: Environmental > Terrestrial > Soil > Wetlands > Peat | place: Sweden: Abisko...
AGGCAGGCAGATATGGAAGCTGACTGTCCGATATCGGACACCGGCGCTGCGGAAGCGGTCAGTGGAATTGCGATGTCCGCGCGTAGTCCTGGTCTGAAGTGCTTTGGTTTCAGTGATCAGGCAGCAGGACGGCTTTGGCATGGCAAGTGCTATATCCGGGTGTGATGGATATCGCTCGCCCAGACCTGAAGAAAAAGAAGATGCGCCAGTATGCTGTGTATGCTGGCGTCGCGGCGGTGTTGTTGACCGTTGCTGTAATCGCCGTCTCGCGGCTCAAACCGGCTGCGCCCACCGTGGACCGATCAACGATTTGGCCGGATACGGTCAAGCGCGCGGATCTTACAATCCAGGTGCGCGGGTCGACGGGGAGCCTGGTGCCACGCGAGGACTCGATCCAACTGATTCCTGCCCAGACCGACGCTACGGTCGTGCGCATCCTTGCGCTGCCTGGCGCCATTGTCACGCCGGATACCGTTGTGATGGACCTGAACGATCCACTGCTCGACCAGGAGCTTCTCAGCGCGCAGTCCGCACTGAAAGGGGCGCAGGCCGACTATAAGAGCCTTCAGGCCACGCTGCAAAGCACACTGATGGACAAGAAGATCGCAGCGGCGCAGGTGAACGCTTCCTATACCACCGATCAGCGCCAGGCGCAGACGGATGAGGCTCTCAACAAACTGGGCGTGGTCTCGGGGATTGTGGCCAGCGCGTCGAAGAATACGGCTGACCAGTTGACGGCGCAGAAGAAGCTGGCTGAGCAGCAACTGGACGTGAATGCGAAAGCGATTGAGGTCCAGCTTGCTTCCGCGGAGACGAAGGTTGATCAGGCCAAGGCTCAACTTGACCTTTATGAGAAGCAGTCGGCGGCGCTTCATGTGAGGGCTGGAATTTCCGGCGTGCTAGCACAACTCCCGGTTCCGTTGCAGGTGGGTCAGCATGTGACTGCTGGAACTTCGGTGGCTAAGGTTATTCAGCTCGACAAACTCAAGGCCGCCTTGCAGATCGCCGAGACCCAGGCGAAAGACATTCAACTTGGTCAACCAGCCTCAATTGACACGCATAACGGAATTATTCCGGGGCATGTTTCAAGAATTGATCCCTCAGTATTGAACGGAACGGTCACCGTTGACGTAGCACTGGATGGACCATTGCCGCCAGGAGCACGGCCTGACCTGAGCGTGGATGGGACGATCAACCTGGCAATGTTGAAAGATGTGTTGCAAGTGGGCCGGCCGGCGCTGGGCAATGAGAATTCCACGCTGAGCCTGTTCAAAGAGGATCCGGATGGCAAGGGCGCTGTACGAGTGCCGGTGAAGGTGGGCCGGGCCTCGGTCAACGCTATACAGGTGCTGGAAGGTTTGAAGGAAGGCGACACGGTGATTCTTTCCGATATGTCGCGGCAGGACAATGTGGACCGTATCCGGCTTGAGTAGTGATTCGTGAATCGTGATTTGGGATTAGTGATTAGGGAACGGCGGTGACAGAAGCCGCTGACAACAGTTATCTGCGAACTAATAATTCACACAAGGGGGACAGGATGGCGAACGACAAGCTGATTGAAATCGAAGAATTGACCAAGGTCTTCTACACCGACGAAGTGGAGACGCATGCGCTCTCCGGCATTCACCTCACGATCTCACGCGGCGAGTACGTTGCCATGTCCGGTCCATCGGGCTGCGGCAAGTCAACGCTGCTTTCGATTCTGGGCCTGCTAGATACGCCGACGGGCGGCAAGTATTTGCTGAACGACAAGCCGGTTGAAAATCTAAGTTTTGGCGAGCGTTCGCGGATTCGCAACCAGGAAATCGGCTTCATCTTTCAGAGCTTCAACCTGATTGGCGATCTTACGGTCGAAGAGAATGTCGAACTGCCGTTGACTTATCGCGCCGGAATGCCTTCGGCGGAGCGCAAGGGGCGCGTCAAGGAAGCCCTGGAACGGGTGAACATGGCGCACCGGATGAAGCATTATCCGGCGCAGCTCTCCGGCGGTCAACAGCAGCGCGTGGCCGTGGCACGAGCGCTGGCTGGTTCGCCTTCGATCCTGCTGGCTGACGAGCCTACCGGCAACCTTGACTCGAAGAACGGCGAAGCGGTGATGCATTTGCTGGCCGATTTGCATCGCGAGGGGTCGACCATCTGCATGGTGACGCACGATCCGCGTTTCGCGAAGCATGCGCAGCGGGAGGTGCATCTATTCGACGGAAAGGTGGTCTCGGAAGACGAGCTCAAGAAGCTCACTGAGGAAGTGGAGGCCTAACCATGCAGCTCCGCAATTCGCTACGCAACTCCTTTCAGGACCTGCGTTTTGCGTTGCGCCAATTGCGCCGCGCCCCTGGTTTTGCTCTTACTGTCGTTCTCACCCTTGCCCTTAGCGTGGGCGTAGCTACTGCCGTGTTCTGCGTTATTGATGCGGTGATTCTGCGCCCACTCCCCTTTGCGAAGGCGGACAAGATTGTCTTCGTTCAAGCGACAAGCCGCAGCGGTTTTCAGCATCCAGCGTCATGGCCCAACTTTAAAGATGAGCGAGCGGAGCTGCAGACATTTCAAGCGCTGGCCGGCTACATGGATTTCAGGAAGATTACCGTTGAGACGCCGTCGAGCGGCCCTGTTTCCCTGGATAGCGTCAAGTCTACTGATAATTTCTTTCAAGTCTTCGGCGTGCGGCCGTTGTTGGGACGTACGTTTCTGCCCGGCGAACAAGAGGACGGCAAGAACGACATTGTTGTCCTGAGTTATGACGCATGGCAAAAGTATTTCGGCGGCGACCGCGATGTCTTGAACAAGGCCGTGAAACTGGATGGCCGCGTATCAACGATTATCGGCGTGATGCCGGCGGGTTTTCGTTATCCGCTCAATCTGCACGATGCTGTCTACTCTCCTCGGTTGCTCACCGATGAATGGATGCAGAACCGCGGCGCGAATTGGCTGCGTACGGTGGGGCTGCTCAAGGATGGGGCCACGATCCAACAGGCGCAGGCCGATTTCACGCATGTTTTTGCGGATCTTGCGAAGGCTCATCCAGAAACAAATAGTGGCGATACGCCGCTGTTGACACCGGTGGCAGAACGCGTGGCAGGCAAGACGAGAGGGCCGCTGTATACGTTGCTGTTTGCTGTGCTGGCTGTGCTCGCGATTGGTTGCGTGAATGTTGCTGGACTCCTGTTGGCGCGCGGGGTGAAGCGCGAGCGCGAGATGGCCATGCGTGTGGCTATCGGCGCGGGGCGGAGACGGCTGTTCGGACAGGTACTCACGGAAGGGTTGATGCTGGCCGTGATTGGCGCTGCGGGTGGCGTGCTGCTGGCATCGGTTCTGCTGGATGCGATGAGTACGTTTTTGATCAAGGCGATGGATCGCGGTGCAGATGTCCACATGAATTGGGCGGTGCTGTCTGCGGCGATCGCGGTCGCAGTTTTTACAAGTTTGTCGGCTTCACTCTATCCGGCGTTCCGGCTCTCAGGTATCAACCCCAATCGAGCGCTAAAGACTGGTGGAAGCGCGGGTACGCAGCGGTCGCAGACACGTTTGCGTTCAGGCTTTGTAGTGACGCAGGTGGCGCTGACGCTGGTTCTGCTGTTGGTGGCGGGATTGTTGATGCGCGTTGTTACCCGCTATCGGGATGCGGATCTGGGATTCAATCCTGCGCAGATTCTTTCGGTCAAGCTGGGTCTTTCAAGGGCGCGCTATGACGGGCGCGATATGGTCACAGCATTTTATCGGCCGCTTGAAGAGCGTGTGAAGCGCTTGCCTGGAGTGCAGGCTGCGGGGTTGATCGATGTGCTGCCGATCGACAGTTTCGGAGATAACAGGAATGTGCATATCGCCGGGCAGCCGGCGAATCCACCCAGTCAGGTGATGGGGGCGGAAAGCCGCTTTGTCAGCACCGGCTACTTCGATGTGATGGGCATCTCTTTGCACCAGGGCCGACAACTTTCGCTCGGTCTGGACAAAGCGGAGAACAAGGGCTCGACGGTGCTGGTTAACGACGCGTTCGTTGGCGAATTCATTCCGCGTGGGCTGGATCCGACCAGGCAGCGAATGGACGACAACGTGAAAGAAGAGGAGTGGAGCAGGATCGTCGGCGTCACGGGCAACGTACGACAGAGCCTCTATGAGCCGCCAATGGCGGAGATCGATTGCCTCATGGACGAGATTCCGACACAATACAAACCCGATCTTATGTCGACTATGTTTCTGGTCGTGCGCACAACAGGCGATCCGACACAGGTGACATCCGCGGTGCGTTCGATTGTGCACGATCTGGATCCGACGGTGCCTTTCGATGAACCGCGCACGATGACTGAGGTAGTGGCGGAGACGTTGGTTTTTGAGCGAATGGAGAGCTGGCTCTTCGGCATCTTTGCATCGTTGGCCTTGGCGCTGGCCATGGTTGGCCTTTACGGGCTCGTCAGCCATGAAGTGGAGCAATCGACGCGCGACATCGGCGTACGCATGGCGCTGGGAGCAACACGCAATAACATCCTCGGCATGGTTCTTGGCCGTGTTGCTGTGATGCTGGCGGCCGGCACAGTCGCAGGCCTGGTGCTTACCTTTTCAGCGCGCAAGGTAATCGGCATGGTCATCTACTTCGAAGTGGAGAAGGAGGCTGGAGGCTTCCTGATGCTGGCTTTGTTGCTGGTGATTGCGGGGCTTGTTGCGGCGTTGATTCCGGCAACGCGTGCCGCATCCATTGAACCCATGCAGGCCCTCCGCGCCGAATAGGCGACATCACTTTAATAAGCCGATTCAGGAAAGACACGATGAGCCAATTGCTTCAGGATATTCGCTACACGTTGCGCCAGTTACTCAAGGCGCCCGAATTTACGCTCACCGCGGTGATCACGCTGGCTCTTGGCATCGGCGCCAACACGGCGATCTTTACGCTGGTGCAAGGTATTCTGATGGTTTCGCTGCCTGTAGCCGATCCGGCGCAGCTTTATCGCATCGGGGATACAGACGATTGTTGCGTGAATGGCGGATTTGTCGGCGACAATGGCGACTTCGATATTTTCTCTTACGATCTTTTTCAGCACCTGAAGAGTGCAGCGCCCGAGTTCGAGCAGCTTGCCGCTGTGCAGGCAGGGCAGTCGCGGTGGAGCGTGCGCCGCGGCGATGCATTGCCAAAATCGCTGCGTGGTGAATTTGTCACAGGCAACTATTTCATCACGCTCGGCCTGGGACCGTATGCGGGACGATTGCTGAGCGACAACGACGATACGCCTTCATCGGCGCCGGCTACGGTGCTCAGCTACCAGGCTTGGCAAGGCGAATACGCTGGCGATCCTTCGATCGTGGGCTCGACGATTTATGTGCAGACGAAGCCCTTCACGGTAGTTGGCGTTGCTCCACCCGGATTTTTCGGCGATCGCGTGAGCGATAATCCACCTGACTTCTGGTTTCCACTTCAACTAGAGCCGTATATTCGCGGAGAAGACAGCGCCATTCTGCATCACGCCGACTCGCATTGGCTTTATCCGCTGGGCCGCGTGAAACGAGGCACAAATATTGGCTCGCTTCAGACAAAGCTCTCGGTGGCGCTGCGTCAGTGGCTTTCCGGACGTACGGCATACACCGACCATGGCGGAGCAACCATTATTCCCAAGCAGCATGTGACCGTTGTTCCGGGCGGCGGCGGTATTCAGAGCATGCAGCAGGAGACCGGCACCGGGCTGAAGATGCTGATGATCCTGTCCTCGGTCGTGCTACTGATCGCGTGTGCCAATATCGCAAACCTACTGCTGGCTCGTGCGACAACGCGGCGTGCTGAGGTCGCGGTGCGGATGGCGCTGGGCGCGGGACGACGTCGCGTAATTCGCCAGATCCTTACTGAGAGCGTGCTGTTGAGCTGCATCGGCGGGCTGGCCGGGCTGGCAGTTGCCTATGCTGGATCGCACACTATTCTTGCGCTTGCGTTTCCCGATTCGAAGAATATGCCCGTCAGTGCAAGCCCTTCCTGGACTGTGCTTGGCTTTGCATTTCTTGTGTCGCTGCTGACAGGTGTGCTCTTCGGCGCGGGGCCTGCGTGGCTGTCATCCCATGCGCAACCGGCCGAGGTACTGAGGGGATCGACCCGAACAACGCGCGACCGCTCGTCGTTTCCGCAAAAGGCTCTGGTTGTTTTTCAGGCGGCATTGTCGCTGGTATTGCTGGCCGGCGCAATCCTGATGACGAAGTCGCTCACAAATCTGGAGCATCAGGATTTTGGCATCGCAACAGAAAACCGCTATGTGCTGCATTTCGATCCGGCGGGTGCGGGATACGACGTCGACCGGCTACCCGCGCTCAATCGGGAAATTGAGAATCGGTTTTCATCATTGCCAGGAGTTACCAACGTGGGGCTGGCGATGTATAGCCCGCTGGAAGGCGACAACTGGGGCGAATGTGTGATCCAGCAAGGTCATCCAGCGCCCGGGCCGGGTTCGAAATGCGGGTCAACATGGGACCGCGTCAGTACGCATTTTCTATCCTCCATCGGCGTGCCGATCGTGCATGGGCGCGACTTTGGCGATCAGGATACGGCCTCTTCACCGCAGGTGGCAGTTGTGAATCAGGCATTCGTGAAGCGATTTTTTCCGAACCAAGATCCCATTGGGCAGCATTTCGGCATCGACGACCCAAACAACTCCGGTGCCTGGGAGATTGTGGGAGTGTTCCGCGATTTCAAGATGAATAACCCGCGGGACCCGATTCGTCCGGTTTATCTGCGACCGATCGCGCAGCGATTCGTATACAAGCAGTCGGAGATGAACACGACTGAGACGCAATCAATGTTCATGAACTCAATGATCCTCAATTTCAATGGTCCGCAGCAGAATGCAGACGAACTGATTCGCAAGAATCTGTCAGAGGTCGATCCGAATCTTACTGTCGTTGACCTTCGCTCTTTCGGCGCGCAGGTGGCGGGAAATTTTGACCAGGAGAGGCTGGTTGCACAATTGTCCACGCTGTTTGGAATACTTTCGCTGATTCTGGCGTCGGTGGGGCTTTACGGCGTGATGTCCTACTTTGTTGCGCGACGCACGGGTGAAATTGGGATTCGTATGGCGCTCGGCGCGACGCGGCCTGGCGTGGTTGCGCTGGTCATGCGCGGAGTGCTGTGGCAGGTTCTTATCGGATTGTGCCTGGGTATTCCGGCGTCGCTCTATGCGGGCCATTTGATGAAGAGCCTGCTTTACGGAGTGGGCAGTTACGACCCCTGGGCGCTTGCCGGTGCGCCCTTGTTGCTAGTCCTATGCGCTGCGGCGGCAGGCTTCATTCCCGCGCGGCGCGCAGCTTCTATTGAGCCGATGCAGGCTTTGCGCACCGACTAATGAACGATGGCGCTACTGGGAGGAACGCAATGAACACGGTGTTCAATGATTTACGCTACGCTCTGCGCATGTTGCGCCGCGCGCCAGGCTTTGCGTTGACTTCAATCGCTACGCTCGCTCTTGGCATTGGCGCAACCACTGTTGTGTACAGCATTGTTGACGCGGTATTGCTGCGCCCGCTTCCTTTTCCGCGCGCGGACAGGTTGGTGGAACTCGATTCACTTGAGAATCTGGCGGGTGGAGCGACGCGTGCCAACGACACGTCTTATCCGAATTTCTTCGACTGGCGCACACAGGCAAAGGCTTTCCAATCGATGGCCAGTTACAAATCAAACGGATTCACTTTGGATGGACTCGCCGGCAGTCAGGCTCGCCGCATAACCGGCATCATGGTCGGCTCCGAGTTTTTCTCGACTCTTGGCGTCCAGCCGATGTTAGGTCGGGGGTTTCGGCGCGAAGAGGAACAGCCGGGAAACCGCTCCGTGGTGATCGGCAGCGAACTGTGGCACCAGCAGTTTGGTGACGCCCCTGATGTGGTGGGCAAGACTCTGCGGCTGGATGACGAGGCGTATTCAATTATCGGCGTAATGCCGCGAGGGTTCCTGTTTCCGCTCTCGGCCCCCGACGCCCAACTATGGGTGACTTCGGCGCGCGATGCCGAAGGTTCCGGCGCCTCCGCAACGCAGCGCGGCTATAACCAATTGGATGTAGTGGCCCGGCTGAGCGATGGCGTGACCCTGGAGCAGGCGCGCGCAGAGTTGAACACTGTGCAACAGGGGCTAGCGCTACGCTATCCCGACGACGACAAGAACATGACCAACGTTTCAGTGGTGCCTGAATTGGAAGCACTGGTGGGCGATGTCCGTCAGCCGCTGCGCATTCTGCTTGCCGCGGTGGGTTTCCTGCTTCTGATTGCCTGCGCGAATGCAGCGGGTCTGTTTCTCACCCGCACCAGAAATCGCGCTGGTGAACTCTCTGTTCGCGCAGCGCTGGGAGCGAGCCGCGGAAATCTGTTGCGGCAATTACTGGTGGAAGCGCTATTGCTTTCGCTCGGTGGAGCGCTGTTGGGAGTGGGCCTTGCGGCACTGGCGCTGAAGGCAGCTCCGCAGTTCCTGCCGGCGAACCTGGTCCGCGCCCAATCGATTGCCATCAATGGCGGGGTGCTTGGCTTTGCACTTTGCGCTGCGTTCACAACGGGTCTTCTCTTTGGCGTTCTACCTGCGTGGCGCGTCTCGCGTCTCGATCCTACGCTTGCTCTGAGCGAGAGCCGCCGCGGCACGACTGGGGGCCGCAGGCAACATTTGATGCATGGCGCACTGGTTATCGCAGAGACAGCATTGAGCCTGCTACTGCTTACCGGAGCGGGTTTGCTAATTCGCAGCTTCGATCGAGTGATGCGCGTGGATCCAGGCTTTGCGCCGCAGCACATGCTGACATTTCGTGTATCGGCGCCAGACAAGCACTACGACGACGCGCAACGCGTTGCGCTTTTCAACCGCATCATGACACGGTTGCAAGGCTTGCCGGGTGTCGAATCAGTTTCAGCTGCTTTTCCATTACCGCTCGCTGGAAGCAACATCCAGATCTCATTTTCGATTCAGGGGCAGCCGGTAGCCGAAGGTGACGAACCGAGTGAGCGGGTCAGTGTCATCGCACCTCGGTTCTTTGAGACTCTGCATATCCCATTGCTGCATGGGCGCTTCTTTCGTGCGGACGAGCAGAGTGAGAAGGGACAGCCGGTGGTGATTGTCAACGAAGCCTTCGCCAGCAAGTATTTCGGGAAGACTGATCCGATTGGCCAGCACCTGCGGTCCGGGCTTGGCATCGGGCCCAACCCGCCGATGCGCGAAATCGTCGGCGTTGTCGGCGACGTGAAGCGCGCCAACCTGATGGAACCGGCCAAGCCTGAATATTACATCCCGATTGAGCAGGCGCCGATTGCCGCACCGGCAGTGGCCATGCGGGTGAGCGGCGACCCGGCAAGCTACGATAGCGCAGTGCGCAGTGCCGTTGCCGAAATCGATCGCAGCCTGCCTGTTTACCGTTTGCGGCCCTATGCGGACGACATGGCACGCACCTCCGCGGAACAGCGATTCCAGACGCTTCTGATCGGCTCGTTTGCCGCCATCGCGCTTCTACTTGCTGCCGTCGGACTGTACTCGTTGTTGAACTATATGGTAGTGCTGCGAAGGCGCGAGCTTGGTTTGCGGATCGCATTGGGAGCGCAGAGGTCGAACGTGTTGGGGTTGATCTTAGGGAGAGGTTTGATCCTATCCGGCACGGGGCTGTTAATCGGCCTTTGTTCATCGGCGCTGCTGACGCGCTTTCTTCTCCCCATGCTGTTTCAAGTGAACGCACTCGATCCATTCATTTTTTTCATTGTTTCTCTGGTGATGCTCATGGTTGCGTCGCTGGCCAGTCTTCTGCCTGCCTACAGGGCATCGCGACTGGACCCGATTGAGACCTTGCGGATGAATTAGCCGGTCTGCGGAGGAGATGAGAGCGGTGGGTGAAACGAACGGAGGGGGATCCAGATGAATGCACTGCTTCAAGACATTCGATACGCAATTCGCATGTTGCGACGCGCGCCGGGCTTTTCTCTGACGGCGGTGTTCACTCTGGCTCTTGGACTCGGCGCGAGCTCGGCGATCTTCTGCCTTATGGATGGGCTTTGGCTCCATCCGATGCAGGTTCCGCATCCGGGCGATCTGGTGCGCATCTTCTCGACCACTGCGCAGAATCAGGAAGGAGCATTCAACTACTCCGACTACCTGGCGTTCGCACAACGGGCTAACGCCTTCCATGGCACTTCAGCGGGGTTGATTGCACTGGGAAGGCGTGGCAGCCTGATGCCTAAACCGGATGGCACCTCTACGCTGCTGCTCACCAACGTTGTCTCGACTAATTTCTTCAGCGTGCTGGGTGTGCAACCGATGCTGGGCCGCATCTTCACAGCAAACGACGCGGGAATGCTACGCGCAAGGCCCGGCGTGCTGCTTGGTTATCGCTGCTGGCAGCACGAATTTGCCGGCGACCCAAATATTGTCGGTCGCCAGATCGCGCTGCGGCATGGCAAGGACGGCATGAATCAGGTAGACATCTGGGGTGTGCTGCCGCAGAGCTTTCGAGATATCGATCCCGACAGTGATCGCGATCTCTGGATGCCTGCTGAGTCTTGGGCCGCCATCGTCGATCCATCTGAATTAACCTCGCGCGGTTTCCGCTGGTTCAATCTGCTCGGCCGTCTCGCTCCGGGTGTCTCTGCTGCGCAAGCCAACGAACAGGTTTCGTCTGTGGCCAAGGCTCTGGAAATCAGCTATCCCGCGGAAAATCATGGCCGCGGAGCGCGCGTAGTCAGTGACTTTCGCTATCGGATGAGCCAGGCTGGAACAACTGGAATTGTGCTGTTTGCCATTGTCGGCGGCGTGGTGCTGCTGGCTATCGTAAATGTGGCTCATTTGCTGCTGGCACGAGCCCTTGCGCGCTCTCCCGAAGTTGCCCTCCGCATGTCATTGGGAGCGCGGAGATGGGCGGTTGCGCGACAATTGCTGATCGAAAATCTGTTGCTTGGCTCTGCGGGACTGGTGGGGGGGATTGGATTGTCAGCGGCTCTTGTCGCGGTGCTGCCGCGCCTGCTAACTCTGGAGCCAGCAATGCTGGTTTCGTATGGCGCGGGCACTCATTTCCACCTCGATATTCGTGTGTACTTCGTTGCTTCGTCGCTGGCTCTTCTCGCCATGTTGCTGCTGGCGCTGGTGCCGTTCAGCCAGGTTGCTCGGCCTGCATTGTTGCCCGTATTGCAGGCAAGCTCGGGAAATCGCACGGCGGGCAGAACTCCGATTGCGCGCCGCGCTGCGGTCTGGTTGCAGATCGGGATCTCTTTTGCATTGCTTGTTTCCACCGGCGCGTTGGTACGCAGTTTTCTCAACACACGCACGCAGCCTATCGGCCTCACGCGCAACCAGGTGCTTGTCGCGTTTACACAAGACCCCGACGCCCCGATGCGCGACGGCGTTCAGTCTAATTTGCGCGCACTGCCCGGCGTCCGGGATGTCGCCTATGGTATCCGCTCTCCGCTGATGCCTTCCGAGGGAGGTATCGCGGTCAAGGCACTGCTGCCCAGTCATCCCGAGTTGCGCGAGCCGATCGAAATCAAATTCAATGCGGTGAGTCCGGGATTCCTGAATGTGACGGGTACGCGTATCGTGCGCGGTCGCGATTTCACGCAAGCCGACAATGGTGATGCGCCGGTAATCGTGCTAGTGAACCGTACCATGGCGCAAAAATATTGGGCCGGCCAAGACCCTATCGGCCAGGTAGTGCGGCTAGCCGACGGCCATGTGGACGCGCGCGTGGTGGGCGTTACGGAGGACGCACCGATTAACAAGATTGGAGAGATGCCCGAGCCTTTTCTCTACATTCCATTTCAGCAATACCAGACACATCTATCGGACATGGGCGAACTCACTTTTGTGATTGGGACCAGCCAGAATGCAATGTCGATGGCTCAGGAGGCGCGCCAGGTGCTCATCCACGCGAACCCTCTTTTGGATCCAATGTTTGTGACTTCACTGCCCGAACTGATCCGCTATTCGGCGGGTAATTACCAGATGATGGCGGAACTGGTGAGTGCGCTGGGCCTGATCGGATTGGCTCTCACCGTGGTTGGCCTCTACGGATTTCTGGCATTCCGCGTCACGCAGCGGCGTCGCGAGATTGGCATTCGCATGGCTCTGGGAGCGACGCGGCCTGCGACAGTCAGCATGGTCTTGAACGATACAGCGCGCATGGCTGCGGTCGGCCTGGTTCTGGGACTTGTGATGTCGCTAGGTGCAGCGCGTCTGGAAGCGGCGGTGCTTTTCGGCGTGCGTCCGCTGGATGCGCTGTCACTTTCGGCTGCGTTGTGCATACTGTCTATCGCCGTGGCTGGCGCGGCATGGTTTCCAGCCCGGCGAGCCGCTTCCATTGAACCTATGCAGGCATTGAGAACCGAATAAAACGCACCGAAAAGCTTCCTCGAGGTGAAAACGTAATGAACACTCTGCTTCAAGATATTCGATATGCACTACGCCAACTGCGAAAGTCGCCTGCTTTCACGCTCACTGTGATTGTTACGCTGGCGCTCGGGATTGGCGCGAACGCGGCAGTCTTCACTTTGTTCGACCAGGTTCTGCTGCGCATGCTGCCGGTGGAGCGACCCAAGGAGTTGGTGCGCTTCGAGTGGAACGGGGCATTCTCCGGATCGATGAGCAGTTTTGGCGGCGATAGCGAAGGCCATCTGAATTATTTTTCTTATCCGATGTACAAAGACCTGCGCGACCATAACCAGGTATTTGACGGGATGTTCGCGGCAGATAGGACCAGCGTTGGTGTTTCATGGCATAACCAGGCGGAGAGCAAAGACGCTGAGGTCGTGACCGGGAATTATTTTCAGGTGCTCGGGCTGAAGCCCGCACTGGGACGCTTGCTCACTCCGCAAGACGACACGGCCAAGAATGCGAATCCCGTGGTGGTGCTCAGTTACAACTACTGGAAGTCGCGCTTCGGCGCTGCAAACGATGCGGTCGGGCAGTCCGTGCTCATCAACGGACATGCATTCACGATTCTTGGTGTTGCTCCGGAGAACTTCGACTCAGCAATTGGCGGATACAAGCCCGGCGTATTCATCCCCATCAGCATGGTCGAGATTGCCATGCCATGGATGGCTCCGCGGGACGACTTGAACAATCATCAATCGGTTTTTCTCACGATCGTGGCGCGGCTGAAGCCGGGCGTGTCGGCTACACAAGCAGCGGCTAGCCTCGGTCCGCTCTGGCATTCGCTGCGAACGAATGAGTTTGCACTTTACAAGTCGAAATCGGAGCGCTTCAGGAGGAGATACATCGATGAATCGCACCTCAGGGTCCTCGACGATTCGAAGGGATTCTCTCCAGGCCGAATCGATTTGGAAAAGCCGCTCGTGATTCTGATGAGCATGGCCGGCTTGTTGGTGGCACTGTGCGCAATCAACGTTGCGACGCTGCTGCTGTTGCGCGCCGCTGGACGGGCTCGAGAAATGTCCATGCGCTATGCCCTTGGCGCAAAGCGTAGCCGCATCGCTTTGCAGTTGCTGGTGGAAGGCGGCTTGTTGGGCATTGCCGGGGCGGCCGCTGGACTGGCACTTGCGCCGGTAGTTGCCACCACGCTTGTTCGTATCATGACCAGCTCCGATCCCGGTGGCGAACCCTACTCCGCCACGATCGATGGGCGCATCCTTCTCTTCACCCTTGCTGTTTCGCTCGTGGCCAGTTTGCTCTTCGCCACTGCCCCGGTCTTTCACTTCCTGCGCCCCGATCTGGCCAATTCCCTGCGCCAAAATTCCGGAACAGCATCGAAGAGTTCGCAGCTATTCCGCAAACTCGCCGTCGGTGTGCAGATCGCTCTCAGCGTGATGCTGCTCGGAGGGGCCGGGTTGTTCGTGCGTACGCTCGATAATCTTCGTCACGAACGGGTCGGTTTTGAAACCGCAAATCTGGCGGTATTTTCGCTCGATCCAACCAGTTCAGGATATGGCGAAGATCGTACGCCGCAAATTGTGAACAACTCGCTCGACGCTCTGCGCGGTATTCCAGGCGTATCGTCTGTTGCCGCGACTACGGACTCTGAGCTTTCTGGCAACTCCAATACATCGAATTTTTCCGTTCAGGGACATAAAGCGACTGAAGAGGAGAATTTGAATTTCGAGCAGCCTCGAATTACACCTGGGTATTTCGCGACACTGCACCAACCAATTTTGGTGGGCAGGGAGTTCACGGCTGCGGATGTGAAGGGCCAGCCAGGCGTTGCTGTCGTCAACCTCGCGTTCGCCAAGCGGTTCTTCGGCTCGCCGCAGAATGCGCTGGGCCGCGCAATTTCTGAAGGCGGCGGCGACGATGTCAAATACGACATTACGATTGTTGGAGTTGTCGGCGACACCAAGCATACCGATTTGCGCACGGCACTCGGCGGGGCAGTCTACATGCCTTACCTGCAGCAGAACCATCCCACGGGCGTTACT
>Ga0302275_10004197_pt1 | contig 14335 bp, 10 predicted proteins | sample III_Bog_N2_2_FD_200229 | JGI IMG/M metagenome (GOLD analysis project Ga0302275, IMG submission 200229) | Peat permafrost microbial communities from Stordalen Mire near Abisko, Sweden - III_Bog_N2_2 | ecosystem: Environmental > Terrestrial > Soil > Wetlands > Peat | place: Sweden: Abisko...
GAGGCAATTCTCGAAGGCCGCTCAGCAGCCGCGCGTTTTATCCAGGAAAGAATCGAAGAGCGGATTGCGGTTCCGGCTTCCATCCGCGAATGGAAGGCTTCGGAAGCTGACCGTGAACGCGCTCTGGCTGTCCAGTTAGAAAATCGCCGCCGGTTTCAACAGGCATTTTCTCAGGGACTGGCTGTAGTTGGCTTCACCCGCGATGCGGAAGGAAATGGAATCTTCGAGTTGGGTCCCCTGACCCAGGTCGAAGCTCATCTTCAATACCAAGGAATGTAAAACTTATGAGAATTGATGCCATCACCCTGCGCGAAGTGCATCTGCCTCTGGTGCGCCCCTTTGAAACCAGCTTCGGCGTCACCCGCGAGCGGAGAATCTTGCTGGCGGAGATCCAGTCCGAAGGACTGTCCGGCTGGGGCGAATGCACGGCCGGCGAGCGGCCATTCTTCTCAGAAGAATCGACTGACAGCGCCTGGGCTGTGATCGTGAATGAACTGGCGCCGATGCTGGCGGCAGAAACGCCCGAGCACGGCGGCGAGTGTCAGCGCATCTTCCACCAGGTGCGCGGCAACCGCATGGCCAAGGCGACGCTGGAAAACGCCATCTGGGATCTGGAGGCGCAGCGCGAGGGAATTTCGCTTGCCCAACTGATTGGCGGTGTGCGCGACGTGATTCCCTGCGGCGTTTCGCTGGGCATTCAGCCCTCGATTCCTGAACTGATGGCGACCATTGAGCGCGAATTGGCAGCCGGCTACCAACGCATCAAGCTCAAATGCAAACCCGGCTGGGACGTGGACGTTTTTGAAAAGGTGCGCTCGCGTTGGCCGGCAATCATGCTCAGTTGCGACGCAAACTCGGCATACCGGCTCAAGGATGCGGACCATCTAACCGCCTTCGACGCCTTCGACCTGCTGATGGTTGAGCAGCCCTTGTGGCACGACGATTTCTACTACCACTCGATGCTGCAAGAGCGGCTGCAAACACCCATCTGTCTGGACGAATCCATCCGCAACCGGCGCGACGCGCTGGCAGCGATCGAGATGGAGTCATGCCGGATTATCAATATAAAACTTGGCCGCGTGGGCGGTTTCAGCGAGGCCATCGCCGTGCACAACGCGGCGCTTGAGCGGGGCATTCCGGTCTGGTGCGGAGGAATGTTGGAGTCGGGCGTGGGACGCTCGCACAACATCGCGCTCTCGACGCTGGAAAACTTTACGCTGCCGGGTGATGTCTCAGCGTCGGCGCGCTACTGGGCCGAAGACATCATCGAGCCGGAGGTTACGGTTTCATCGGCGGGGGAGATCGCCATTCCCGATACGCCGGGCCGCGGGTATGAGGTGCGGACGGAGTTAGTCGAGCGGCTCACCGTGCGCAAGGAGACGATTCGGGCAGTGGAACTGGTGAGTTAGATCGGGCGATGGAGCTTGTGGTTTCCCACCCTTTCGCAAAGAACGCGAAAGGATAGGGCACCCAGATTCCATACTCTCAGGAGCTTGCTACTCTTCCTAAGCTTTCAGCGTCGCGGCGCGTTTCCGCGTCTCGCTCACGAATGCTTTGTCCTCGGGCGACTCCAGCTTGATTGAATCCAGGTTGATGGCTACATTCGCCAGCGCGCCTTCCTGAGCGGCTCTTGAGAGGGCGATTGCTGTGATCAGGTCGGATGCCATGTTGGGGTTGGTGATGGGTTGCAGTGTCGTGGCAATGCGCGCTACTTCGACAACCTTTTCGGCCACACCGAGAGGCACACTGGCCGCCTGACGGAGCGCTGCGTTGATTGCCTTGGCACCGCCGTCAGCCGATTCCTTCGCCGCCTTGTACGCTTTCATTACGATGTTGTAGGAATCAGAGTCGGCATCGATGGCGGCCTTCAGCTCCTCGCGCAGCGGCGTGAGCCGTGCGATGGCTTCGCTGTACTGGCTTTCATACTGCAAATATGCTTTCTTGCCGCGGCACATTGTCGCAACCATGCATACTAGTCCGGCGGCCATGGCGCCGCTGGCCGCAGCCGCGCTGCCGCCTCCGGGTGTTGCTGTGGGAGCGGCAAGTTGCTCGATAAATGGCTCCACTCCCGCCCGCAGTCCGCCAACAGCCACTTTGCCGCCCATCACCGCAGCGAGGCGGTTTTCCAGAATGAGCGAGGAGTTGAAGTTCTCCACTTGCAGGAACCACTCAGCAGCCTGCTCCAAAGCCAACTTGGGAATCAGTCCGATAATCTCGCTGGAGACAGGCACACAGCCGTAGCGCTCGGCTTCGCGTTTCACGAATTCAAAAGCGCGATGCACAGGAGTCTGCTCGAAATCGGTCAGGTTCATGGAAACCTGGGCCATGCCGCGCACCAGGAATCCTGCTGCCTTGACGAAGCGCAGGCCACCAGAGGAAAAGCGCACGGCCTTGGCGATTTTTTTGGCGATGGCGACGTCAGGGGTATTCAGAAAGACGTTATAGGCCACGAGAAACTTCCGCGCGCCCACCACGGTGGCTCCAGCCGTGGGATGCACGCGCGGCTCGCCGAAATCGGGCTTGCGCGACGGGTTGGTGGCGATCTCGTCGCGAATGCCCTCGAACTGGCCGCGGCGAATATTCTCCAGATTTTGCCGCTCGGGGGTCGTCGCTGCGGCTTCGTAGAGGTAGACCGGAATTTGGAAACGCTTCCAGATTTCTGCTCCTACGTGGCGGGCCATGGCGACACAATCTTCAATCGTCACGCCGTCGATGGGGATAAAGGGAATCACATCGGTCGCGCCCATGCGCGGGTGCGCGCCCTGGTGATGAGTGAGGTCAATCAACTCGGCGGCCTTGCCTACGCCGCGCAGAACGGCCTCTTGGATGGCTTCCCGCTCTCCCACCAGCGTAATGACGCACCGATTGTGGTCGGAATCCATCTCCCGGTCGAGGAGGTAAACGCCGGGAATTTTCATGGCTTCGACAATGGCATCGACTTTGGCTGGGTCGCGGCCTTCAGAAAAATTGGGGACACATTCGACAAGAGTGCTGGACATGCCAAGAGGATAACGACCCACGGCTCGACTCGGCAACCGTCCGTTGGCGGAGTGAGTGAAAGCCGGTGAAATGCAGGGTGAATTTGCGCTGTGATCGTCGAATCAGCGCTTATGTCTTGATTTCAGAAAGCATTCCACGACCTCAGAGCCTGCTGGCCAGCGATTGTAGCTGGAGAAAATTCGTCCGCGGGGGTAATATCCTCACTAGAATCAATTAAAGAAGAGGGGAAATCATGATCACGACAGCTCCTGTGATTCGTGCGCCACACGGCAGCCAATTGCGCTGCAAGGGATGGCAGCAGGAGGCGGCGTTGCGCTGCCTGATGAACAATCTCGATCCTGAGGTAGCCGAGCGGCCTGGCGACCTGGTGGTTTATGGAGGCATTGGCAAGGCGGCGCGCAACTGGGAGTGTTACCACGCCATTGTGCATGAGCTGGAGCAATTGGGCAGCGAAGAAACATTGCTTGTGCAGTCGGGCAAGCCGGTGGCTGTGTTTCCGACGCATGAGATGGCGCCGCGAGTGATCATCGCCAACTCGAATCTTGTGGGCAAGTGGGCCAACTGGGAACACTTCAACGAGCTGGACCGCAAGGGCCTGATGATGTACGGGCAGATGACGGCGGGGAGCTGGATTTATATTGGCGCGCAAGGGATTTTGCAGGGAACTTTCCAGACTCTGGCCGCGCTGGCTGAAAAGCACTTTGGCGGTTCGCTCAAGGGCAAGCTGGTGGTGACGGGCGGAGTGGGCGGCATGGGCGGCGCGCAGCCGCTCGCGGTGACGATGAACGACGGCGTGGCGCTTGTCGTCGAAGTGGATCGCAACCACATCGAGCGCCGCGTGGCTACGCGCTACTGCGACACGCTCACTGAGAGTCTGGACGAGGCTCTGCGGTTGTGTGAGGCGGCTGTGCGTGAGGGCCGCCCATTGTCGGTTGGTTTGGTGGGCAACTGCGGCGACGTGCTGCCGGAGATTGTGCGGCGCGGAGTCAAGGTGGACGTGGTGACAGACCAGACCAGCGCGCACGATCCGCTAAATGGTTATGTTCCGCAGGGGCTGACGCTGGCAGAAGCCGCTGAACTGCGCCAGAGAGATCCAGAGGAATATGTGCGCCGCTCGACGGCCACGATGGTGGTACATGTGAATGCGATGCTGGCCCTTCAGCGGGCGGGCGCGGTGGCGTTCGATTACGGAAACAACATTCGCCGCTTTGCTTGCGACGCGGGGTGCGTGGACGCCTTTGAGATTCCCGGCTTTGTGCCGGAGTACATTCGGCCGCTCTTCTGCACGGGCAGGGGGCCGTTCCGCTGGGTTGCACTCTCGGGCGACCCGAAAGATATTCACCGCACAGATGAGCTAGCGCTGGAGCTGTTTCCGGAGAACGAGATTCTGACGCGCTGGTTGCGGTTGGCGCGTGACCGGGTTACCTTCCAGGGATTGCCGTCGCGCATCTGCTGGCTGGACTTTGGAGAGCGGGCGCGCATGGGCCTGGCAATCAACGAGATGGTGCGCAAGGGCGAAATTTCGGCTCCGATAGCGATAGGGCGCGACCACCTGGATACTGGATCGGTGGCCAGCCCTTATCGCGAGACGGAAAAGATGATGGACGGTTCGGATGCAGTGGCCGACTGGCCGATTCTGAACGCGCTGCTCAACACGGCGTCGGGCGCGACATGGGTGAGCTTCCACCACGGCGGCGGCGTGGGGATGGGCTACTCGTTGCACGCGGGGCAGGTGACGGTGGCCGACGGCACGGAGATGGCGGCGCGCAAGATTTCCCTTGTGCTGAACAACGATCCGGGGCTGGGCGTGGTACGGCACGCCGATGCGGGCTATGAGCTGGCGCAGCGAACTGCGCGGGAGCGCAACATTCATATTCCGATGGCGGGGAAGTAGCGTGGCCGACAGTGTAGCTATCGTCAATATCGGCCAGCTTGTGACGTTGGCCGGCCCTGATCATCCGCGTGTGGGCGGGGAGCTGCGCGAACTGGGCCTGATTGAGGATGCGGCATTGCTGGCTGAAGACGGCCAGATCCGCGCGGCGGGAACCTACGCCGAGCTTCGCTCTATCATTCCGGCGAAAGCCACAATGATCGACGCGCAGGGCTGTTCGGTTACGCCGGGATTTGTAGACGCGCATACGCATCCTATTTTTGCCGGCAATCGCGCGGCAGAGTTTGAGCAGCGCATCAGTGGAGCAACTTATCAGCAGATTGCCGCCTCGGGCGGAGGGATTCTGCGCACGGTCGGATTGACCCGCGCGGCCAGCGAAGACGAACTGCTGATGGCCGGACGCAAGCATCGCGACTGGATGCTGCGCTCAGGGACGACGACCATTGAAGCCAAATCCGGCTATGGGTTGGACCACGCGACGGAGCTGAAGATGCTGCGCGTGCTCAAGCGGCTCGGCGAGGAAGGTCCGGCGACGATTGTACCCACACTTTTGGCCGCGCACACCGTTCCGCCGGAGTTTGCCTCGCGTCGTGCGGAGTATGTGCGCTGGATTGCCGAAGAGTTGATTCCCGAGGTTGCCGCAGCGGGGCTGGCGGAGTTTTGCGACGCTTTTTGCGACGACCACGCCTTCACGGTGGAGGAGACGCGGACGGTGCTCACAGCAGCACAGCGGTATGGGCTGCGGCTTCGGGTTCATGCCGAGCAGTTCCGTCCGGGGACGGGCGCGGCGCTGGCCGCTGAATTGCGTGCTGCAACGGCGGACCACCTGGAGACAGCGACCGAGGAGACTTTGCGCCAGTTGCGGACGGCAGAGGTGCAGCCGGTACTGCTGCCGGGGTCGGTCTTCGCGCTGGGGCGGACAAATTATCCACCGGCACGCTCGATGGTCGAGCTGGGGTTGGCAATTGTGGTGGCGACGGACTTCAACCCAGGATCTTCGCCGATTGCGTCGATGCCGTTTGTGATGTCGCTGGCTTGCCTTCAGATGGGCTTGTCGCCAGCCGAGGCGCTTACGGCAGCAACCATCAACGCGGCCTGGAGCCTGGGGCTTGGACACCGCGTGGGGTCTCTCGAAACCGGCAAGCAAGCCGATTTCCTGATTCATGAATTCAGCGATTACCGCGAACTGGCATACTTCATTGCCGTGCCTACGAGGCCGCGGGTCTTTATTGCGGGAAGGGAAGTTGGGGCGGGCTGACAAAGTCTGACTCGGGCAGCCCGGATGGTACTACTGCTTGGCTGCCTTCACCGCCTCGGTGAGCGCCGGGACGACTTCCATGAGATCGCCGACGATGCCGTAGTCAGCTACCTCGAAGATGGGCGCGTCGGGGTCCTTGTTGATAGCCACCACGCACTGCGAGCCTTTGATGCCGACCAGATGCTGGATGGCGCCGGAGATGCCCACGGCCAGGTAGAGCTTGGGCGAGATGGTCTGCCCTGAGCTGCCGATTTGCCTCTCCATGGGCAGCCAGCCGTTGTCGCAGATGGGGCGGGATGCGCCCAGTTCTGCGCCGAGCGCTGTTGCCAGTTCCTGAGCAATGGGGATGTTAGCGGGGTCTTTAATACCGCGGCCCACACCCACAATCAATTGCGCCGCGCCCAGGTCCACAGTTTGCGCCGCGCCACGGAAACGCTCACTGGGTTTGGTGCGAATCTGCGCCGGATCGATGGTGGGCGCGAAGGTGCTGATCGCTGCCGTGCCCGCTTGAGCCTCGTCAGCGCGGAAGGCTCCGGCTTGCACCGAGACAAAACACGGACCGTTGCCGGAGTGTCGGTAAGAGCCATTGAGGCGGCCCTGCATGAGCTGCCGCACGAAGGTGGGACCTTCGGCGAAGGCGGTCACGTCGCCGATGAGCACCTGGCCCAGCCGGGCAGCGAGCTTCGGGGCGTAGTCGCGCACCTGGTATGTGTGAGGAAAAACCACATAATAGGGTTTCTCGGCCTCAATAAACTGCTGCAGGGCGAGAGTGAACCCGTCTGCCGTGTAAGCGGCCAGCAGCGAGTGCTCGATGCGAACGACTTTGGCGAGCGCTTTGGCGGCAACTTCGGCGGCCAAGGGTTCAGTTTGCGCGCCAATTACCACCGCATTCGCAGCCTGGCCGGTTAGCGCTGCGAGCTTCTGTCCTGCGGCTACGGCCTCCCAACTGTTGCGGCTCACGCGCCCGTCCCGCTCTTCGACTACTACCCAAATGCCGCTCATAGCACCCTCGCTTCAAACTTCAGTTTTTCCACCAGAGCCGCCGCGGCTTCCTTGGGATTGCCGGGAAGAATCTGGGTGGATTTCTGTTTCTGGGGCAGCACAACCCGCTCGAGAATCGCGACCGGCGCGGAGTCAACGGCCAGTTCAGTCGCAGTCACGGTGCGCACCTCTTTGGTCTTGGCGCGCTTGATGCCCATCAGCGTGGCGTAGCGCAGTTTGTTGCCACCGGACTGAATGGTAAGCACAGCCGGAAGCGGCAACTCGATGGTCTGGAACCAGCCTTCTTCCAACTCGCGCTTCACGGTCAGGCCGGTATCGGTTTTCTCCACGTGGAGGATAAGCGAGGAGTGGGGCAGGCCAAGCAACTCGGCCACGATCACGCCGGTCTGCCCCTGGCCGAGGTCGTCGGATTGAAGGCCGGTGAGTATGAGGTCGGGGTTTTCGGGCTTGACGGCGGCGGCCAAGAGTTTCGCCACGCCGAGCGCATCGCGAGAGCCGAGATCGGCGCAGTCAATGTGAATCGCCCGGTCAGCGCCCTTGGCCAGAGCTTCGCGGATGGTGGGGCCAACGCGCTCAGGGCCAGCGGTCAACACGACCACTTCGCCGCCGTGCTTTTCCTTGAGCTGCAAGGCTTCTTCCAGGGCGTAGGCGTCGGATTCGTTCAGCGCGTACTGAAGGCCGGACTCTTCAATCCACTTACCGGCAGCGTCGATGCGCACCTGCGCATCGCGTTCCGGCACTTGTTTGATGGCAACGATGATTTTCATAAGAGATGACTCCCGTATATCTTAACTGCCGCCGCGTGCAGGCAATCCCCGAGCGGTCAACTGAGCAATGTCGAGCAATTGCGGGGCGCCTTCGCCTTTCTCGGCAAGCGCGTCGCGGAACATGGAATTACAAAATGGGCAGGCGGTTCCCACGGTTTTGGCTCCGGTCGCAACCAGTTCAGCTGCGCGCACCTTGCTGACTCGCTCGCCGGATTCCTCGCCGAGAAAAACCAATCCGCCGCCCGCGCCGCAACAGAAGCTGCGCTCGTGGTTGCGCGGAGCTTCGACCAGCTCTCCGGCTAGCCCGACGACGGTACGCGGCTGCTCGTACACGTTGCGATAGCGGCCCAGGTAGCAGGGGTCATGGAAGACGATGCTTTCCCCGTTCGCCTGCTTGGGCAGTTTGTCGGCGTGGCGGGCTAGGAACTCGCTGTGATGCTCGACCTGGGGCGGCGTGCCGAACTCCTTCCAATCTTCCTGGATGGTGCGGACACAGTGCGGGCAGATGGAGACGATCTTCTTCGCCTTGTTCTGCTCGAAGACTTCGAGGTTGGATTCGGCGAGTTGCTGGAAGACCAGATCGTTGCCCAGGCGGCGCACAGGGTCGCCGCAGCACTTCTCCTTGCGCAGCACGCCGAAGCTGGTGCCCAGGTAGTTCATCACGCGGGCGAAGTCGGCGATGATCTCGCGGCCTTTGGGGTCGTAGCCGCCCATGCAGCCCAGCCAGAGGCAATACTCCTGCGTCCCGTCGAAGATGGGCAGACCAGCCTTCTCGATAAATTTGTCGCGCTCAGATGCAGGCAGGCCGTGGGCATTTGCTCCGCGCTCCAGAGCTAGAAAGAGTTTGCTGCCGTATTCGTCCTCCCATGCGCCGGTGTTGACCGCGCCACGGCGCAGGCCGACGATGATGGGCAAGTGCTCTATGCCCACCGGGCACTGGAACTCGCAAGCGCCACAGGTAGTGCACTGGAAGGCGGCTTCCTGGGCGTTGTATTTTCCCAATAAAGGTTCTTCTGACGCCGGGCCGAGGTCGTTCAGGTAGCTGCGCAGACCAAGGATGATCTCTTTTGGATTCAGCAACTTGCCGGTGTTGGCGGCGGGGCAGTGCTCGGTGCAGCGGCCGCACTCCACGCAAGAGTAAGCTTGCAGGCTTGCCAGACGGGTGAGGTCAGTGCCGGCGATGAGGCCGAAGTCTTCGTCGCCCACCAGCGGAGGAATCTGGCTGAACCCGCCGCGAGAAAGAAAAACCGTGGCCGGGCTGAGAATCAGATGCAGGTGCTTGGTGTGGGGAATGATGACCAAAAAGATCAAAATAGCCAGCGAGTGAACCCACCACAAAATCCGCGTGGCTTGGTCGGCATCCCCGACAAAGAACGAGGCCAGGTAGGTGACCATTAGCAGGAAGATGAGGAAAGCGATGAAGCCTGACTCCCACGAGAGCTTCTTGCCGAGCCACTTGGGCCGGACCAGGAAACGGCGGACGAAAAGGCCAAAAATGCCCGCGGCGCATGCAATAGCGAAGACGGCGGCAAAATACGTATAGAAGCGGCCAAAGAACCCTGCGGGGTTCAGGAAGCCAAGGCCAAGGCCGACGGCGAAGTGGTTCAGCGTAACCAGGGCAAAGGCGCAGAAACCCCAAAAAACGAATGCGTGAGCGAGGCCGGGGAGCGGGCGCTGGCGGATGACTTTGGTCTGGAAGAGCACTTCGCAGACAAAATCCCAAACGCGTTTGCCGATGGGGAAAAGGTGGAAGCTGGGGTCTTTCTTCGATTTGAGGATTTTGTGGAGGACGACGCCGAACCGGCGCCAGAAACCAGCGGCGGAAGCGGCAACCAACACGACGAGGAGCAGTTTCTCGACGAGGGAGAAGTGCTCGGGTTCAGCCAGGGTTGCGGTTAATGTGAGCATAAGCGGACAAATAAAGATACATGATTGGCCGGGAGGATGTCGCGCGCAAATCCCAGGTCTCAAAATCGAGACCTGGGGCACCCAGACCTAGGTCTTTTCGCAGGTCTTCAGCAGCGGACAATCTTCGCCGAATCGATGCCTTTGGTGGCGTTGCGGGTGTCCACCACCAACTGCGACTGCTCGACGATGGCCTTGAAGTCGTAGTCGGAGTGATCGGTAACAATGACCACCGCGTCGTACTGTGCCAGATTGTCGAGCGGGGTGCTGGTCATATTCAGGTCGTAGTGGCGGCCATGGCCCACTTTGGCAAAGTAGGGGTCGTTGTAAGCCACATCGGCGCCCTTATCGCGCAGCAACTCGATGATGGTGAGCGAGGGCGACTCGCGCAGGTCGTCAATGTCGCGCTTGTAAGCTACGCCCAGCACCAGAATCTTCGAACCCTTGATGGACTTGGAGTGCTCGTTGAGGCCGGCGGCGACCTGCTCGATCACAAAGTAGGGCATGGCCGTGTTGACTTCGCCGGCCAGTTCGATAAAGCGGGTGCGGAAATCGAACTGCTTGGCCTTCCAGGAGAGATAGAACGGATCGATGGGAATGCAATGGCCACCCAACCCAGGGCCGGGATAAAACGCCTGGAAGCCGAAGGGCTTGGTTTTGGCCGCGTCGATCACTTCGTGGATGTCGATGCCCATCCTCATGCAAAGCTGCTTGAGCTCGTTCACCAGAGCGATGTTGACGCAGCGGTAGATATTTTCCAGCAGCTTGGTCATCTCCGCGGCCGAGGGGCTGCTGACGGGCACGACGCGGCGGAAGATGGTGCCGTACATCGCCGTAGCCAGTTCCGTAGCTGCTGGGCCGCAGCCGCCCACCACCTTGGGGATGTCGTGGCGCGCCACGTCCGTATTGCCGGGATCCTCGCGTTCGGGCGAGAAGGCGACATGGACGCCGGGCTGATCGAGCGAACGCGAAACTTTTATGCCGTTGGGGTTGCCGGCTTCCAGAAGAGGCACGACAACCTCTTCGGTGGTGCCGGGATAGGTGGTGCTTTCCAGCACAATGAGCTGGCCCTCATGAAGCCAGGGAGCAATCGAGGCAACCGTCCCGGTCACGTAGCTCAGGTCGGGCTCGTGGTGCTCGTTAAGCGGCGTGGGCACGCAAATGATGACCGCGTCCATCTGGGCTATCTGAGCGTAATCCGCCGTGGCGTTGAAGCCTGCCCGTTGCGCCTCCTTGATTTCACTGGGGAGAATGCGCACGATGTAAGAGCCGCCCGCGTTGAGCGTGCTCACCTTGACCGGCTCGACATCAAAGCCCGTCACGCGGAAGCGTTCGCCACTGAAGAGCAGCGCCAGCGGTAGGCCTACGTATCCCATCCCGACGATGCCGATGCGGGCTTGCCGGGACTCGATTGCTTGTTTGAGGCCGGCTAGCCGGCTGTCGGTCGCAGTAATCATGGTTCCGATTGTAAGACCAAAATCGTCTTCCGGCGAAGCTAAAACGCAAGCAGCAAGTCATTTGCCCTGAAGTAGTATTCTCTCCAAAGAAGGCGGCGGAGAAGGTCCGCGCCGCAAACAGACCTTTTGGGAGGGATTTTCTTGCCAAATTATCTAGTGACCGGAGCGGCAGGCTTTATTGGCCGCTCGATTGCCGCAGCCTTGCTGGCGCGTGGCGAGACCGTGCGCGGCGTTGACAGCCTCATTACCGGCAAGCGCTCAAATCTGGTTGGGCTGGAAGCGATGGAGTTCATTCAGGGCGACCTGGCTGATCCGGCCGTCTGCGCAAAAGCCTGTGCAGGGGTCGAGGTCGTCTTCCACGAGGCGGCGCTGGCCTCGGTGCCGCGCTCCGTGGCCGACCCGGTGACGACCAACGTCAACTGCGTGGACGCGACCTTGAATTTGCTGGTCGCCGCCCAGGCCGCCAAGGTGCGGCGGGTGATTTACGCGGCTTCCTCTTCGGTTTATGGCGATGCGCCGGCCCTGCCCAAGCACGAACAGATGCTGCCCAGCCCCATCTCACCTTATGCCGTCGCCAAACTGGCCGGTGAGCACTACCTGGCGTGTTTCACCCGCGTCTACGGTTTGGAGACGGTGGCGCTGCGCTACTTCAATGTCTTTGGGCCCTTTCAGGACCCAACCTCGCATTATTCCGGCGTGCTGGCCATCTTTTGCCGCCGGATGCTGGCCGGAGAGCAGCTCACAATATACGGCGACGGCGAACAGAGCCGCGATTTTACTTACATTGATAACGTGGTCCACGCCAATCTGCTGGCCGCCGCTGCCCCGGCGGAAAAGGTCTCGGGCAGGATGATGAACCTGGCCACCGGCAGCAGCATCACGCTGAATGAGACGGTCGCGATTCTGCGCGAGTTGACCGGCTATAACGGCGAACCCGCCTACGAACCCGTGCGAGCCGGAGACATCCGCGACTCGCTGGCCGAGATTCGCCTGGCCAGAGAACTGCTTGGCTATGCGCCGATTGTCGATTTCCGCGAAGGCCTGCGCCGTACCGTCGAGTGGTACAGGAGCGGCGGCGGAGCTGACTGAAACCCGGGCAAGCCGGCAGATTTCCCTCTGCCGGCTTTCCTGAGCAATGGTCTCTATTGACGAATTGATTCCAATGACGCACACTGGCGAAGATTTCCTCTTCAGTGGCTTATTGCGTTGAATCGCAGGATGGGCCTGCCGGGAGGATTATGAACGGAGGTCCTTTACCGGTGCAGGAAGAGAAAGCCGTTCCTTATGAATCACTTAGCCAGGCCGATGCGCGACCGGGCACCGCTGCTTACAACTCATCCAAATCGTTGCTTGAGCTTTGGGCGGTGCTGGTTCGCCGCCGGCGTCTGGTTGGCTCGGTGGTGGGCGGATTGCTGCTGGCCTGTCTGCTTTATTGCCTGATAGCCCCCAATCAATATGAGGCGAGCGCCAGGGTAGCATTGCGCACATCGCCGGCCTCCACGCTGACCTTTGAAGCGCCGGAGTCGTTTGGGTCGGCCTCGATTCTCGCCGCGCCGGTGCAGCAGGAGACCCTGGCCAATGTGTTGCGCAGCGACCAACTGGCCTGGAAGGTGATTACCGGCCTAAGACTCTATCAAGCGCCGGGGTTCATGGGCAGATTTGCCAGCAAGTATCCAAATTTTCACCCGGAGGCGCCCTCTCCCGATGCGCAGGCCTGGCTGCTGGAGAGGTTTGAGCAGCGGCTTCGCGTGCAAACCCTGCCGCGCACGCTGCTGATTCAGATTCGCTTCCGGTCACGCGACGCGGCCTTGTCGGCCAGCGTGGTGAACGCCCTGATTGCCGCCTACGGCCAGCAAGACAGCGATGCCCGCGTGCAGGCTACGGCTCAGGCCTCGGGTTGGCTGGAAAGCCAGCTCAAGGAGTTGAAGGCTCGGGTTGACCAGGATGAGCAGCGGCTAGCGGCTTTCCAGCGCGAACACGGTCTGCTGACCACGCCTGAGACGCTGGCCAACGGCCAGCCGGGCGAAACGCAGCATACCTCGGCTGTGTTGGAGATTGATGAGCTTGGCCGCCAGTTGGTGACGGTCTCCACCGACCGCATTTTGCGGGAGGCGCAGTACCGCGCTGCCTCTGAAGGCGACCCAGAACTGGTGATTGCCTCCGACTCGCGCTTGCAGGCCGAGAGCGGAAACTTTGCCACGGCTCTGCTACAGCAGATTCACACCCGGCGCAGCGAACTGGAACAGGAACAGGCCCAACTCAATATCGAACACGGCCCCAACTTCCCTCGCGCGGTGGAGATTCGACGCCTGATACAGGATCTGGACCAGCAGAAACAGGCCGAGGACGCCAAGCTGGTGGAGCGATTCCGCAGCGCCTGGAAGACGGCAGCCGACCGCGAACAACTGGTGCGCAAGAATCTCGAGGAACTCACCTCCCAAGGCATGAAGGCCAATGAAGCGGCCACCCAGTACGCGGCGATGCGCGAGGAAGCCAACGCCAGCCATGCTCTCTACGTGCGAGTACTGGAGAAGGTGGAGGAAGCGGGTCTGGCCGCCGGCGTCCAGAATTCCAATATTTCCGTGGTGGACTATGCGCGCCAGCCGGATAAGCCGGTGTCGCCCGATCTGCCGCTCTACATGGCTATTACCCTGTTTGCCGGCCTCTGGCTGGCGATTGGAGGCGCGTTCCTGATGGAGTCGATTCGTCCCTCCTCTTACGGCGCAGCCGGCCGTGCAATGCTGGCCCTGTTTGCCATAGCCTTGGCTGGTGCGGTGGGTCAAGCACAGGCACCCACGCCCAGCACCTCCGGCCTGCCTACGGGAGTCGTTCGCTTGCCCTCGTCGCAGCAGCCGCAGACTCTGCCCAATGCGATGGAATCGCCCGCCGTGTGGAATGACGCGGGACAGACCGGGCTGCCGCTTACGGCGATGGGCACGCAGTCCGCGTCTCCCATGCCTGCTCCCATCGCTCCGGGCGATTTTCTCGATGTGAGCGAAGTTCACACGCCGGAGTTTCATTCCGCAGTGCGGGTCTCGCCGTCGGGCACGGTCAC
>Ga0302275_10004214_pt1 | contig 14303 bp, 10 predicted proteins | sample III_Bog_N2_2_FD_200229 | JGI IMG/M metagenome (GOLD analysis project Ga0302275, IMG submission 200229) | Peat permafrost microbial communities from Stordalen Mire near Abisko, Sweden - III_Bog_N2_2 | ecosystem: Environmental > Terrestrial > Soil > Wetlands > Peat | place: Sweden: Abisko...
GATCACCGCACCGGGTCCGATGATGGAAGAGCGTATGACGCAGTTACTCTGCACGATGGCCCCGGGCAAGAGCACCGCCTCTTCGAGGACCACGTGAGCGCCCACGACGCAGTCACTGTCGACGACAGAATTAGTGAGCGTCGCCGAGGCGTCGACGGTCGCCGAGGCGTGACGCCACGAACAGTTCACGATGTCGCTGAACACGTGCATTCCCTGACGACCGTTCAAGATGTCGACGTTCGCCTGCAGGTAGGTCTGGGGCGTCCCGGTGTCGAGCCAGTACGCGCCGTCGACCATGGCGAAGAGCTCGCCAGCGGCGGCGAGCGCCGGGAAGGTGTCACGCTCGACACTCACCCGGCCCACGGCCGCGATGCGATCCAGCGCACGCGGCTCGAAGATATAAGTCCCGGCGTTGACGTTGTTCGTCGGCGCCTCGTCGCGCGGTGGCTTCTCGACGAATGCGATGACCCGACCGTCCGACGTCGTCGGCACGACGCCGAATCGCGAGGGGTCGTCGACGGGATGCAGGGCGATCGTGGCCTCTCCGCCGTGGTCGTGATGGAACGCCCTCAACGTCGTGATGTTGAGGTCGGTGAGCACGTCACCGTTCACCACGAGGAACGTCTCGTCGAAGCCAAATTGGGTGGCGGCGAAGCGAATGGCGCCGGCGGTGTCGAGGGGTTCGGGCTCGACGGCGTAGTTCACGCGCACGCCCGCGATCACGTTGCTCGGGTAGGCCTCGGTGAACTGCTCCGGGAGATAGCCCAGGGAGAGCACCGTATCGGTGACGCCGTGGCGCGCCAACCATTCGAAGACGCACTCGATCATCGGTACACCGACGAGGGGCAACATCTGTTTGGGCGTCTCGTAGGTGAGCGGCCGTAGACGCGATCCCTTGCCGCCGACCAGAATGATCGACTTCAAGCTCAGCCCTTCGGCGTCGTCGTCGTGGTGCTCTTGATCGTGGTGGTGGTCGAGCCGGACTTCACGGTCGTCGTCGTGGGCGGCGTCGTGACGGTCGTCGTCGACGTCACGGTCGTCGCGTCAGCGACCATCTCTTCGTTGGTCAACTTCCCCGGCGCCTTCGGCGTCACGCCGACCGGATCAAAGGCCATCGTGATTCGAATTTCGGGCGCGAACTTGATGGTCGCGGGATTGGTCGTGATGGTCGGCTTCTTCTGGCCGAACGTCGTCCAGTAGGCGTAGCTGACCTTACCGGCCTGGCCCGGATAGAGCGTGCCCTTGCCGGTCGGGCAGGCCTGTCCGTTGGTGTAGGACGTCTTGGGGTTCGACGCACCAAGTTGGTTCTTCGGGATATTCATCTGAGTCGAACTGATGAGGAGACCGGGATACTCGTTGCCGAACTGCGCCAACGTCGCGTTATTGCCGGAGTCGGCCGCGGAGACCGGACTGATCTTGAGCACGTCGGCCGTCAGCGCGTACATGCCCTGAGCCTTCAGCGTGGTATCGGTCGACAGGAACGGCAAGTTCTTGCCGCAGGCCTGAATCGAGAGGGCGGCGAACCAGGTGGTGCCGATCTTGGGCGCGACGCCCGCGGGGTTCTTGGGCGGGTGCTCGTACTCATAGCGTGCGAAGACGGTGGCGACCAGGCCCAGGACCACGATGACGACGAGCGCCCCGTAGAAGTTGCCGGGGCGCGTCTTTTTGTAGGCCTTGCCGCCTCCCGACGCCCCGACCCTACTTACCCATCTGCCTGTTGCGCTCTTAGCCACGGAGGCAACGCTACTAAAGAATGGGACGTCGAAAAGTCGCTCCGCGTAGGGGCGGAGGGATTCGAACCCTCACTGGAGGCGGTTTAAGCGCCTTGCCTCTGCCAATTGGGCTACGCCCCCGTACACGGATGTTGCGTCGTAACCGTAATGCATTGTAAAGAGTTTCTAAACTCCTTAATTTCATAAAACGGCTAACTAGGCTGTTTTTATGATTCGCGTGCGTCGTCGGGGCACGACTCGATCAACTCCCCTCGTTGTGCTGGCCTTCAGCGTCGCCTCGTTGATCGTCACGCCCGTTGCCGCGCACGCGGCGAGCATCACCCAGACCCAGGCCATGATCGAGGCGCTGACCAACCGACTCTCGCGCCTCGAAAAGACCAGCGAAATCACGTCCAACCAGTACGACGCGGACCGGGTCAAACTGGCGACGATCACCGCGAACATCAAGAATCTCCAGGGTAAGGAAAAGGGCAAGCGCGCCGCGATCAAGGTGACGCAGAAGGCACTCGTCGCGGACATCGTGCGCGCCTACGTGCTCGGCGCCTCGGACGCGCAGATCATCGCGCTCTTCAACCAGAACGCGACCCAATTCGGCTCGCGCACGGTCTACGAGAACGAGGTCATCGGCAACCTCAACCAGTTGAAGCACGAGTACCAGAAGGAGAAGATCTCACTCGACACCACCATTCGACTCGTCGGCATCCAACGGGTTGACGCCGGTCGCCAGACCTACGCGATGTCCCGCTTGCTCTCGCTCAACATCTACAACACCGACACGACACAAAGAACCCTCCACAAAATGACCCTCGCCTTGAAGGGTGAGATCATCACCTACGAGATCCAACAGGGCGTCGTGGCCGCGAAGAGCCACGATCTCGCGGCCGAAGAGACCGCGATCACCGCCGCCTCCGCGGTCGGTGGACAAAACGCGGCGAATGAAGTGACCAAAGCCATCGAGCAGGCCTCTCAGACGATCACCCTCGTCGACGTCGGCAGCACCGCCCAGGGTCTGGCGGCGGTCAAGGCCGCCGAATCTCAGATCGGCGTGCCCTACGTCTGGGGCGGCGAGACGCCCTACCGGGGCTTCGACTGTTCGGGCCTCGTCCAGTGGGCCTGGGCCAAGGCCGGCATCCAGATTCCGCGCACGACCGAGTCGCAGTGGCCCGACCTGGTCCACGTGCCCCTGAACGATCTCCAGCCGGGCGACCTCTTGTTCTACTTCAACCTCGACGGCGACAACGCCGTCGACCACGTCGTGATGTACGTCGGCAGCGGTCCCTACGGCTCCAGCACCGTCATCGCCGCGGCCTACACCGGCACGAACATCGGCTACGAGCCAGTCTTCACGAACGGACTAGAAGGCGCCGCGCGGCCCTAAGTCGAATCAGTTGTCGCGAACGGCGTTGGATTTCGCCGAGAGGACGCTGGCACCAACCTTGTTCGTCGCTCGCACTTCGAAGGAGTAGTGCAGTTTCTTGTTGAGTCCCTTGAAGCTGCACGTCATCGAGCTCGTGACGCAGGTCTGGGCCTTGGGGAGCGACACGACGGTGTAGGACGTAATCGCGCTACCACCGTCACTCGACGGTGCGCTCCAACGCACGGTGATGACGCCCTTCTTGTCGGCCGCCGTGACGTGTCGCGGCGCCGAGGCGACCATGGTTGGTGCAACGCCCGAGGAGTTCACCACGAAGAGTTGAATGCTCTTGCTCGCGTCGGCGTAGGAGCCCGCGACGCCGCAACTGCCGTCAGCGCTGCACGACACCTGGTAGATCGAGCCCAAGCCACCCTTGTTGAGCGACGACGTGCCGGGAACTTCGATCGGACTTGACCACACATTGGAGGATTCGTTGACCAAGAAGACTTGGGCGTTGTTGCCGCCGTCGGTGTAGGTACCACCCGCGCTACACGCGCCCGCCGCACTGCACGAGATCGAGTCGAATGCCGCACCGGCGTTGTCATTCAAAGTTTGCACGCCCGGAATCTCCGACGCGGGACTCCAGACGTGATTCGCTTCGTCGTCGACGAAGGGCTGCGCGATTCCCTTCGCGTCAGCGAACCCACCAATGGCGCTGCAGTTGCCCGCGGACGGACACGCGATGCCGCCCAAACTATTACTGAGGCCGCTCCCGAGAAGTTGCGTCGCGAAAAGTTGGGTCGCGCTGGCCCACACGCCGCCGACCTCATTGATGATGAAGGCCTGGGACTGACCCGACGTATCCAAGTAGTTTCCGCCGGCGGCGCAGTCTCCGGGGGCGCCACACGACAGCGCGGTCAACGCGGCTTCGTTGACGCGACTCAGCGCCGCGACGCCCGGTATCGCCTCCACGGGGCCCCAGAGACCGTTGTTCTCATTGATGAGAAACGGCACCAAGGTCGTGCTCGTCGCACTCAGGACCAGAACGTCGCCACCGGCCACGCACGTCGTCGCCGACGCGCAGTCGAGGCCACCGACGATGGCGATGCCACTCGGATTGAACGACGCCGATCCCTGTGCTTCCACCGGCGCAGCCCATACGCCATTCGTCTCGGTGAAGATGATCGGCTGGGCGCTCTGCGTGACGTGGTCAACGAAGGAACCGAGGCCGACGCAGTTGGTGGCCGACGTGCACGAAAGCGTGCTCATCTCGCTGGCGTCTTCGACGCTCAAGATCGTAAAGTCTGGCACTTCGGTCGGGAACCCCCACGTTCCGTTCACCTGGTTCAGGACGAACGTGTGCACGATCGTTGCGCTATCGGTATAGGAGCCTTCCGCGGTGCAACTTCCGGCCGCGGGACACGAGATCGCGATAATTCCCGCGGCCCCTCCCGCGTTGAGCGCCGCGGCCACTTCCGTGGCACTCCCCCACACGCCGTTGGTCTCTTGCGAGACGAAGGCCTGTTGCGCGGTCGAACCGTCCGTAAAGGTTCCGCCATTGACACAGTTACCCGACGACGTGCACACGATGGGACCCGGGGCTGCCGTGGACTGATTCAATGTCGCGAGTCCGGGCATCTCTATGGCGTTCGTCCAGTAGGCGTCCGCGCCCGCGTTGGCGATTGAAAAAAGGTTGAGACAGAGCACCGCGCTCACGGCGGACACGACCATGAGCGATCGGCCCCAACGGGGCCCCGAGTGATGGCGCATGATCGGTAGTACGTACTTCGCACGCGAATCGATCATTGCCAACTCCTCGCGCGCACCATTTTGGCCCCGTCGGACGCGAGAATAGCAAAGTGCTCAAATTCACAGTTCTGGAATGTGACCGCCGACGGGCTGACGCGGGCTCAGTCGCGTCGCGGCAAGAGCCAGTCGGCGACGAGTTCCGGAGCGCGGTCGCCCCACTCCTCGGCCGTGATGGCGTAGCGCGCGTGGTCTTCCCACGCGCCGTCGATCTCGAGGTAACGCTCGGCGATTCCTTCGAAGCGAATGCCGAGCTTCTCGACGACCCGTCGTGAGGGGGCGTTGCGCGGAATGATGTTCACTTCGATGCGGTGCAATTTCAGTGACTCGAAGGCGTACTGCAAGAGCACGACGACCGCCTCGGGCATCAGACCCTGACCGGCGACGGCCTCGTCGATCCAGTACCCGACGAAGGCCGACTGCAGTGGCCCGCGCTGGATTGAGGACAGCGTGATTTCGCCGAGGAAGCGACCGTCTTGGAAGATGCCGAAGCCGAAGCCCGTGCCCAGTTGGCGTTCGCGTTCTCGAATCGCACAGCGACTCACGAAGCTGCGTTGGTCGTCGGCCAGGTGCGAGGCGTGCGCCGACCTCGGCTCCCACTTCAAGAGCCAGTCGCGACACCTCGTGCGAACTTCGTACCAGCCGTCGTAGTCCTGCTCGGTCATCGTGCGCAGTACTATTCGCCGGCCGTGCAGGGAGATGGGCGAATAAATGGCTGTTCGTGTGCTCACCGTGATCGAGTCCTCACTCACCCATCGTTACAGGTCGCGGGTCGACGCGCATTTCACGCATCAAGGAGCGAATCGGCGATGCCGTCGAGAATGTCGTTCTCCGAGGTGAGTAACTCGTTCGCCCCCAGGCGGCCCATGACCGCGGCGAGCACGTAGAGACCGGCGTGGAGCACGTCTTCACGCCCTTTGACCATTCCCGGGCGGGCCAATCGAACTTCCGGCGACTCCGCGCTGAGCCGGTCACGCCAGAGTTCGACGGTCGCCAACGTGATCCGGCGATGGTGCACCGCAGCGCGGTCGTAGTGCGCGAGGCCGGCGTCGAGTTGGGCGAGCGTGGAGACGGTACCGGCCAGCCCCACGAGTCGGACGTTTCCCACGAGTGGGGCGAACTCCGGTACTTGGGCCCAGGCGCGACTCAGTTCGGCCTCGATCATCTCGCGCGCCGCGGCGTCGCTCGCGCCACTCACCATGCCCTTGCCGAGCGCTCGCTCGGTCACGCGCACGCAGCCCAATTGCATGGAATAGCTCAGGAGGACGCCGTCGATCTTCGTCGCCAGTTCGGTCGAGCCCCCTCCCACGTCGACGATCACCGTCGAGCGATCATCCGGGGGCAATCCCGTCGTGGCGCCGACGTAGGAGAACGCGGCCTCCTCGTTGCCGTCGAGGATCCTCACTTCCACGCCGCTTCGACGACGCGCCTCTTCAAGAAAGTCCTCGCCGTTGACGGCGTCGCGCACGGCCGACGTCGCCACGAGCAGTCCGCGAGCGACGCCCACTTCGTCCATCATCGTGCGGTACTCGCTCAAGACGTCGTAGGAACGTTGCATCGCCTCGGGTACCAACGTCCTCGAGGCGTCAACGCCCTGACTGAGTCGGGTGATCCGCGCCTCTCGACGCAGCGCCTCGTTGCGTTCGTTCACGATCAACAGTCGTGTGGAGTTACTGCCGCAGTCCAGGGCGGCCACGACCTCAGTCACGAACGTCCTCGAGCGTCAACTCCGGAAGTTCGATTTCGTTCGCCACGAGTTCGCCGACGGGATCACTCGCGCCCACGAGGTGGTTGGCCAGATGTGCGTGCAGGCACTTCACGCGTGCCGCCGACACCGCCGCTCGGCTGCGCGCCGCCGGTGCGCACCGTGGCGAGGCGGCGGCGCGCGGCGTACTCCTCGTGCGTCCTTGCCAACGCGTCGCCCTCGACGAGGTCTTCGAAGCGGTGGACGCCCCCGTTGCCTTCAAGTCGGCTCACGGCTTCGTGGATCGCCGGGTCGACGAGCCAAAAGAGCGTGGGCATCGGCGTGCCGTCACGTAGGTGCGGTTCGTTCTCGATGACGACCGGACGTCCGTCGAGTCGTCGCACGACGACCGCGCAGCGTCCCGAGAGGGGTCGACCGAGGTACTCCTCAACGACGGCGATGTCGCCGGGCGACGCGTCGCGGAAACTCAACGCCAGAACTCAAGGGTGCGCACGAGGCGCGAAAGAAATGCCTTCGCCGAGGAATGGTGCCTCGACGTCGTCGAATGGCCCGGCGTCACCAGGGACGAAACCGACGAGGGTGAGACGAGGGGCTGCAGCCCGGGGTCGCCGATGCTTTGATCGACGTCGTTCGGTCCGATGCCCGGCAGGACTTGGATCAAACTCTGACCCGTCGAGACGAGCTGATACTGCTCTCGCGCGAGCAGGATCGCGGCCGATTTGGAGTCGATTGACTTCGCCTGGAGCGTGAGGGCACGCTGCTGACTCTTGATCGCGTTGATCTGGGCGCTCGTCGAGTTGAGTTCGCTCTGCTGATGCCAGATTGCCGACAGCGGGAACCACCCGACCAGCATCACGATCGCCGTCACGACGGCGAGGGGCACCATCCAGTGGTTGCGATCACGAGTTACGAAGCTATTTGAAGCTGACACCTGCCGCCCCCGACAAAGACGTTGCACCAAGAAAACGGGCCTGATCCCCGAGTTGTTCCTCAAGTCTCAGCAATTGATTGTACTTCCCCACTCGCTCGGTGCGTGCCGGTGCGCCACTTTTTATCTGTCCGGCGTTCGTCGCGACGGCGAAATCGGCGATTGTGGTGTCTTCGGTTTCGCCGGAACGGTGCGAAATCACAACACTGTAACGATTTTCGATGGCTAAACGAACCGTGTCGAATGTCTCACTGAGCGTACCGATCTGATTCAACTTGATGAGGATCGAGTTCGCCACGCCGAGGTCGATTCCCTTTTGCAAAAATTCGGTGTTCGTCACGAAGTTGTCGTCACCGACGAGTTGTAATTTCTCGCCGAGTCGCGTGGTCAACTTGGCCCAACCGTCCCAGTCCTGTTCGGCCATGCCGTCTTCGAGCGAGACGATCGGATAGCGACCGACGAGGTCGACCCAGTAGTCGACCATCTCATCACTCGACAGCACTCGACCTTCGCCGTCGAGGTGATAGGCGCCGTCGCGGTAGAACTCCGACGCCGCCGGATCCAGCGCGATGGCGATGTCGCGTCCCGGCGTGCGACCGGTCGACTCGATCGCTTCGACGAGCACCTTCACCGCGGTCTCGTTGTCCGGCAGGTCCGGACCGAAACCGCCCTCGTCGCCGACGAGCGTCGAGAGCCCGCGCTTGGCGAGCAAGTTCTTCAGCGCGTGGTAGGTCTCGGCTCCCCACTGCAGCGCTTCGGAGAACGTCGACGCGCCGATCGGCATGAGCATGTACTCCTGGAAGTCGATCGAGTTCATGGCGTGCATGCCACCGTTCACCACGTTCATCTGCGGGACCGGAAGGACGTGGGCGTTCACCCCGCCGAGGTACTGAAAGAGTGGCCGGTTACTCTCCATGGCGGCCGCCTTCGCCGTCGCCAACGACACCGCGAGGATCGCGTTCGCGCCGAGACGCGCCTTGTTCGGCGTGCCGTCGAGATCGATCATGGCGAAGTCCACGGCGCGCTGGTCTTCGGCGTCAAAGCCCTCCAGCAGGTCCCTGATCTCGCCGTTCACGAAGTCGACCGCGTGCTGCACGCCCTTGCCGCCCCACGCGTCGCCACCGTCGCGTAGTTCGACAGCTTCGCGGCTTCCCGTCGAGGCACCGGACGGCGACACGGCCCGTCCCGAGGCACCTGATTCCAGGTGGACGTCGACCTCGACGGTCGGATTTCCTCGCGAATCAAGAATTTGGCGTCCCAGAACAATTTCAATGGCGCTCATTACGCTTCTCCTCTTGCTTGTTGACTACAGGTTACTAGGCGCCCGAAATCACTCAAGAAGTCGCTTCGACGATGCGTATCTCGTCACGCAACTGACGCGCGCGTTCACGCAGCACACCCTCTAAATCGACACCGGCCCACTGCGCCATCTCCACGAGCGCCACGATGGCGTCGCCCCACGTGCTCTCCACGTCCGAGCTGGACTGCGCGTCTTCGGCCCCCACGTGCGCCAACGACAGTGAGTGCACCGCGTCGATCGCCCTCGTGCGTGATCGCTCGCCGTCACCGCGAAGATCGACCAGCGCGGCCTTGCGCAGCAGCTTCGTGTACAGGATCAGCGCCGGCAGTTGCCACACGATGCCGTCAGTCACGCTCTCGCGACCCTTCTCGTCGCGCTTCAGAATCTCCCAGCGCGCCGCGACGTCATCGGAACCGTTCACCCGCACGTCACCGAAGACGTGCGGGTGGCGACCAGTCAGCTTGTCGCGCACGGCGTCGGCGATGGTGGCGAGATTGAAGATCTCCTCCTCGTCGCCCAGTTCGGCGTGAAAGACGATCTGGAACAGCAGGTCGCCGAGTTCTTCTTCCACGTGGGTCGCCTCGGCACTGCCGTGACCGTCTTCGACGCGCACGAACGCTTCGAGCGCGTCGAGCGTCTCGTAGGCCTCCTCGAGCAAGTGCCGCGTCAGGGACGCGTGCGTCTGCTCCTGGTCCCACGGACACTCGGCGCGCAATCGACGCATGAACGCGACGAGGTCGTCCATGGCCTCGCCCGCCGTGCGAAGTCCGTCGATCCACAGGGACGTCAGGTGGTCGACGTCACCGAAAGAGACCAGTTCGTCCGCGGACAGTTCGACGATGACCTCATCGCTCAGTCCGACGTGATGCAGCACCGTGACGACGGTGGATTTCGGAAGCCGATCGGCGACGCTCGCCAGTATCTCCAACGAGTAGGTCTGCAAGACCAACAAGGGACCGGGGCCGCGCAGCGCTTCGACGTTGGCGAGCGCGTCAACGACGCGCAGCCCACTCGCCATCGGGTCGCGCCCGAGCGCGGCGCACGCGACGTCGATGACCGAGACGGCGGGCTCGAGCACCGTCGTGACGTCCGAACAAGCCATTAGGAGTTCAACCGTTCGCTCGGCCACCACCGGCGAACCGGGCACGGCGTAGACCACTTCTCCATCCGGAGCGCTGCGCGCCAGCTCGATGAGGTCGGACACGATGGCTTCGTAGAGCGCGTCGAAAGAGTCCGCGCGCTCATAGAACTCGTCGTAGCTGGCGACGTCGGGGAACGCCGCCGCCGCCGGGTGAACGCGGGTCCTCAGGCGAACGACCGGCGCTTCACGCAAGAGGTCGAAGGTCCGGCGCGTTATGAGTTCGGCGTCACCGGGACCGAGTCCGACGACTCGAAGGACGGGCTTCACTTATAGGTCGAAGCGCCGACGCCCAGGTTCGAGATTGTCGTCGAACCGACGTCACTGTTGGAGGGCGCGGCCGGCGCGAAGACCTCCGGGCCACTCGAGCCGAGTCCCCAACGACCGAAGGAGGGGTCGATCGCGATCACCGAGTAGTAGTAGAGGATGCGTTCCTTCTCGGTGTTGGCCGCGGTGGCGTTCGCGGTCTCGAGGTCGCTCAGGACCGCGCTCTCGGCCTGGGCGAAGGGCGTGGGCGTGCGCTTGGTGGGCGCGACGAACAGGTCGGCCTCGGCGTTGTCGTAGGTGATCTGTTCCGGCGTCGTGGGAAACGTGTTCAGGGGCGTCGACGCCGTGGCCGTGCGCACGCCGCTGAAGGAAGAACTCGTGGGTCCGAAGCAGCCGTAGACACCACCCTTCGACGCGGACGGGTCGGCCGAGAACTTCTTCGCCAGTTCCGCGACGCTCATCCCCTCGGACTGGGCTTCGTTGAAGTTCGTGATCTGCGTCGGATCGACGACGGCCACGCTCACGCAGATCGTGTCGTAGTTCGCGGTGTGCGTCGAGTAGTACTTCTTCATCGAGGTCACCGTGAGCGGCACCGTCGTGTCGAGTTTGGCGACGAGATCGAGCGAGGCCGCCTGCGAGGCGATCTCGAAGGTGCGCATCTCGGCGGGCATCTCGGCGAGCGCCTGGGCCGAGGTTCCGGTGCACGGCGTGCTCTGAGAGGCCGAGGCGGCGCTCAGTTCACCCAGGAGCGACGAGCGAGCCTTGGCCAACACCGCGGCGTCGGGGTGGAACTTCAACGTCGTCGTGGCGTAGTGGTCAATGGCCAAACCTTCGACGCGCAGATTGGCCCACGCCGCGGCGCCACTGGCGCCCATCGAGGCGCCCCCGGCACCCGGCGCGAAGCTCGCCGATCCGAGGAGCGTGACGTAACAGTCCAACGTTGCGTTCGAAGAAATCGCTGACAGTTCACTGCGAAAGGTCGAACTCGCGACCGTCGAGCCGTTCACCGAGATTCCCGATGCGTTATTACTCAAGCCGTAGAGCGTGGCTCCGAGCAGGGCGATGACCAACAGAGCTACGAGACGGCGCACACACTCAGCCTAGTAAATCAGGCATTGGCCTCTTCGGCCACCGCGACCAGGGTGGCCAGCAACTCGAGCAGCGCGTGCGGCGTCGCCCCCTCGTTCGACACCTCGACGCGCAGTTCCTTCGTCCCTTCGTCGTAGGCCCGTGAGCCGAGCGTTCGTCGCACCCGCATCTGCTGGCTGAACGAGAGATCGAGTGGCGCGACTTTGACGACGGGCTTGGTGCGGATGCCGACCCGCGCGGGCAGCACGACGACTGAATTCACGCCGTGTTCGATGCACACGAGGCGCAGTTCGCCCAGCTCGAGCAGGCCCTGGGCGGGCGCGGGCAATGGTCCGTAGCGGTCCAGCCATTCGTCACGCAGGTCGTGGAGTTCGTCAAACGTCGTCACGCCCACCAGTCGGCGGTAGGCCTCGAGCCGGGCGTCGTCGGCTTCCACGTAGCCCTTGGGCAGGTGCGCTTCGCCGGGCACGTCGAGATTGACCTGCACGACCTCGGGCACGACGAAGCCCTTCGCGTCGGCGACCGCTTCGGCCACCAGTTGTACGTAGAGGTCGTAGCCGACCGCGGCGACCGGACCCGACTGGTCGTGACCGAGGAGATTGCCGGCCCCGCGGATCTCGAGGTCGCGCATGGCGATCTTGAAACCACTGCCGAGCGCGGTGTTGTCACCGATCGTTCGCAGGCGCTCGTAGGCGGTCTCGGACAGGACCTGATCGGCCGGGTGGAAGAGATAGGCGTAGGCGCGCTGGCCACTTCGACCGACGCGCCCGCGCAGTTGGTGCAACTGTCCGAGACCGAGGCGTTCCGCGCGGTCCACTATCAACGTATTGACCGTGGGCAGGTCGATGCCCGACTCGACGATCGTCGTGCACACGAGCACGTCGAAGCGACCCTGCCAGAAGTCGACCATCACCCGTTCGAGCGTGCCCTCGTCCATCTGTCCGTGCGCGACGGCGATGCGCGCGTCGGGCACGAGCTGTCCGAGTCGTCGCGCCACCTGATCGATGTCCGAGACCCGGTTGTGGACGAAGAAGACCTGACCTTCGCGCAAGAGCTCTCGTCGCATCGCCTCGACCACCGCCGCCTCGTTGTACTCGCCCACGTGCGTGAGGATGGGCCGGCGGTCGGCCGGCGGCGTCGTGATCATCGAAAGGTCGCGGATGCCGACGAAGGCCATCTCGAGGGTTCGCGGGATCGGGCTGGCGCTCAGGGTCAAGACGTCCACGCCGATCGAACGGGCCTTGATCGCCTCCTTGTGCGTCACGCCGAAGCGTTGCTCCTCGTCCACGACGAGGAGTCCGAGGTCCTTGAAGCCGACGTTCTCAGACAGCAGTCGGTGCGTGCCGATGACGACGTCGACGCTGCCGTCTTTCAGGCCGGCCAGCGTCTCTTTGGTCTCGGCGTCGTCGACGAAGCGACTGAGCATCGTCACCCTGACCGGAAAACCGGCGAAGCGATCGCTAAACGTGGCGAAGTGTTGGCTCGCGAGCAGCGTCGTCGGTACCAGAATCGCCGCCTGCTTACCGTCCTGGACCGCTTTGAAGACGGCGCGAATGGCGACTTCGGTCTTGCCGAAACCAACGTCAGCGCAGACCAGCCGGTCCATCGGACGCGCCAGTTCCATGTCGGCCTTCACGTCCTCGATCGCCTGGGCCTGGTCGGCGGTCAACGTGAAGGGGAAGAGGTCCTCCATCTCGCGCTGCCATTCGGTGTCGGCGCCGAAGGCGTGTCCGACGGCGACGTTGCGCTGGCGATACAGGTCCACCAACTCTTGGGCGACTAAGAACGCCGCGGCGCGCGCCTTGGCGCGGGTCTTTTGCCATTCGGCCCCACCCATGCGCGAGAGCGCGGGGTGCTCGCCGCCCGAATACGGCGTCAGGGCGTCGATCATCTCGGTCGGCCAGTAACTACGCCCGTCCTTGAACTCCAGGATCAAGTAGTCGCGCGTTGTGCCGTTGATCGCCCTCGTCGTCGTGCCCGAGAACCGCGCCACGCCGTGTTGGCGGTGCACGACCAGACTGCCGACGGCGAGGTCGTCGAAGAACCCGTCGACGTTGCGCGCGCGAGTGCGCGCCGCTCGGTGCACGCTCCGCCTCCCGGTGAGGTCACTCTCGCTCCACACGACGATCTCCGGGTCATCGATGCTGAAGCCCGACGCCAGCGAGCTCTCGAGCACGCTGAGGCGCACGTCGAGCACCCTGGTGGCGTCGGTCGTGACCTCCAACCCTTCGCCGCGCAGTTGGTCGGCCATGCGCTCGACGGCCGCGGCGTTCGACGTGAGCACCACCCCTCGACGTTTCGTCGACCACCCACGAACGTGCGCGGCGATGCGCGCAGCGTCGCCCTGGACGATCGGCGGCGACGTGAGATTGAGCGAACCGGTCGTCCCGGCGAGCGACGCGTCCAACGCGACGTCGATACGTCCTTCGAGGACCCGCGACCAGTCCGCGTGCAACAGTGGGATCTGCGACGTCGCCTGCCAGGTCGCGGCCACCGCGTCGGTCAGTTCGCGCTCTTCGTCGAGGAGGTCGGCCAATCGGCTCGACACGCGATCCGGTTCGACCACGACCACGGTGGCGTCGTGGACTTCATCGAGCAACGTCCGCTGCTCATCCACGAAGAGGGGCATCCAGCCCTCCATGCCGTCGAAGAGCTGACCCGTCGCGAGTCGGTCGAACGTCGCGCGGCCCCACGCCATGGCGTCGATCATGCGCTCGGCGCCTTGACGCGCGTCGTGGCTCAAGAGCCATTCGCGCGCCGGGGCGATCACTGCCTCGTCGAGGTCGTGCAGGGAACGTTGATTGGCGATGTCGAAGGAGGTCAGTCGCTCGACCTCGTCACCGAAGAAGTCGAGACGAATCGGCTCGTGTCCCTGCGCCGGCCAGAGGTCGACGATGCCCCCACGAACCGCGAACTCGGCGCGGTGTTCGACGAGGCTCTCGCGTCGATAGCCGAAGCGTGCGAGTGACGCGATGAACTCGTC
>Ga0302275_10004227_pt1 | contig 14278 bp, 15 predicted proteins | sample III_Bog_N2_2_FD_200229 | JGI IMG/M metagenome (GOLD analysis project Ga0302275, IMG submission 200229) | Peat permafrost microbial communities from Stordalen Mire near Abisko, Sweden - III_Bog_N2_2 | ecosystem: Environmental > Terrestrial > Soil > Wetlands > Peat | place: Sweden: Abisko...
TGTCCAAGTGCGTGAAGGTGGGTGAGAGCCTGTTCGACGGCCAGAGGATGATCGAGGACGATATTGGTCACGTTTTCAGCCGCGCTATGGGCTGAAATGGACACCACGGGAACCGGCACTTCGATGTGGCCCGCCGGGGTATTGAGCAGCAAAAACCCATCCACCGCGCGCTCCACCAGCATGCGCGGGTACTTCTCAATGAGATCGCGCTTCCAATCGTGGCAGGCTGTGAAATAGAAATAATGTGCGGCAGTCAGTTCCTGAACCACACCGTTCATGACGCTGGTAAAGTAGCCTTCGCTGAGGTCGGGCGCCAGCACGCCCACGCTCATTGAGCGGCTTTGGCGCAGGGAGCGCGCAAAGTAGTTGGGGCGGTAGTTGAGCTGCTTGGCTGCCTCCATCACCCGGTCGCGAGTCGTCTGAGGAATGGAACCGGCCGAGGGCGAATCGTTCAGCACGAGCGATACGGTGGTCTGCGAAAGCTTCAGATGCTCGGCGAGCATGCGGAGATTGACGCGTCCTGGCGGCGTAGAAATCGTTCCCTTTGCCATGTTGGAGTTTTAACACGTTTCCCATCGATGGAAACAATGTTTCCGCTCTAATATATTGATTTTGCGGTTCTTTGGTTCACAATCGCTGCAAATGAAAGCCGCTAGGCTCACGAGGACTTCCAATCACCTCCGTCCGCTGTGCTGTTCCCGGTCGAACCGGGAACCGCCGGGAACAAGCCGGAAAAGTGCCAGGGGGTTAGTAAAAGGGGCCGGAACTGGGCGCTTCGCGTCTGGCACGTTGGATTTTATGGTTGTATGCGCTTGATTTAGCAGCGTTGTAACCTTCTATTCACAATGGCTCGGTAGCCTTAACAAGGTGAATGTCCTCGTGCCAGAGATTCGCGCTTCCCAAGTTCAGCTTCAGCCTGAACCGGGTTTTCCCGGTGGGCAACCGCCTGCCGTGGCGGGGAAGACGGAGTTTTCGGCGATTCGCGCCTTTCTGATAGCCAGGGGCAACTCGGCCATTGCCGACAGTGGATTCCACTGGCTGATGGTGCTGAGCGCACTCAGCATCTTCGGCATCGTGGTCTTGATTGCCATGGAGCTGGTGCTGCGTTCGCAATTGGCGTGGAGCAAGTTCGGCTTCGGCTTCTTCTTTTCCGCCTTTGTCGATCCTTACACCAAACTGGCTATGTACTGGGACCCGGTCAATGGGCATTTCAGTGCGCTGCCGTTTTTGTATGGCACGCTGGTTTCTTCGTTTCTGGCCTTGCTCATTGCGGTTCCGTTGGCGATTGGCCTGGCTGTGTTTTTGACCGAGATGTGTCCGCGGGCGCTGCGCGGGCCGCTGGCCTTTGTTACCGAGCTGCTGGCAGCCATTCCCAGCGTGATCTATGGTTTGTGGGCGGTGTTTATTTTGGTGCCTCTGCTCAGGGAACACGTGAATCCGTGGTTGATAAAGCTGCTGGGCTGGACGGGATTCTTCAGCGACGACAATCCAACAGGTCTTGGGTTTGTTGCGGCGGGCATGATTCTCGCCATCATGATTCTGCCCATTGTCTCTTCGCTGACGCGGGAGGTGATGTCCGCGGTGCCCCATTCGCAGCGCGAGGCCGTGCTGGCGCTGGGAGCCACGCGCTGGGAGATGATCAGCATGGGAGTGCTGCGCAATGCGCGCATCGGCATTGTGGGCGCGGTGATCCTGGGCCTGGGACGGGCGCTGGGCGAGACCATGGCCGTGACCATGGTGATTGGCAACAGCCCTGAGATTCACCGATCGCTGCTGGCCAACGGAAGCACCATGGCCTCGGTGATTGCCAATGAGTTTGCCGAAGCCTCGGGCGATTTGCATCTGAGCGCGCTGATGGAGATTGGCCTGGCGCTGTTTGCCGTGACTATTGTGGTGAATGCCTTTGCCCGCCTGCTGGTGTGGGCGGTTACGCGCGGAGCGCCGGCGCAAGTGCATTGAAGTACAGGGAACAGGGATTAGCGTAGGGGAGCCAAAACTGCCGACCGAATTCAAAATGCGATCGAGGATACGGACACTGACCGATGGGGCAGCGACGGGGCTGGCCGTGCTTTCGACAGTGCTGGTGGTGGCGCCCCTGGTGGCTATCTTTGTCTATCTCATCTACAAAGGAGCCAGCTCGCTGAGTTGGGCCTTTTTTACCGAGAACCCCAAGCCCGTTGGCGAGGCAGGGGGAGGAATGGCGAATGCCATCGCCGGGTCGGGAATCCTGCTCGGAATCGGCAGCCTGATCGGAATTCCAGTAGGCATCAGCGGCGGCATCTTCCTGGCGGAGTTTGGGCGCGGAACCAAACTGGCCAACGCCATCCGCTTTACCGCCGATGTACTGAACGGCGTTCCGTCCATCGTGATGGGCATCGCCGCTTACTCCCTGGTGGTGGTTCCGCAAGGGCATTTCTCGGCCTTTTCAGGCGGAGTGGCGCTGGGAATCATGATGATTCCAACGGTGTGCCGCACCACCGAAGAGATGTTGCTTATGGTGCCGAATGCGGTCCGCGAAGCGGCCCTGGCGCTTGGCGTACCCAACTGGCGGTCCGTGCTTTCAATCACCGTTCGAACTGCCTCGCCGGGCATCATCACCGGCTGCATGCTGGCCTTTGCGCGCGTCGCCGGCGAGACCGCGCCTTTGATTTTCACCGCCTTTGGCAATGTGGGCTGGAGCGAGAGGCTGAGCGAACCCATTGCCGCCCTCCCCTTGCAGATTTATGTGTATGCCATCTCTCCCTACGACGAGTGGCACCGGCTGGCGTGGGCGGGGGCGCTGGTGTTGATTGTGCTGATTGTGCTGGCCGTATCTCTGGTGCGCTTTGTCACCAGCCGCGGTGTTTTGAAGGGAGCAAGTTAAGTGGGCGTCGGCATCGAGGTCATCAACCTGAATGCGTGGTATGGAACCAATCACACGCTTCAGGAAATCAATCTGAACATTCCGGCCAACCATGCGACGGCGCTGATCGGTCCCTCGGGTTGCGGCAAGAGCACCTTTGTGCGCTGTCTCAACCGCATGCACGAGACCAATCCCATAGCGCGCGTAACCGGCACGGTCCTGATCGGCGGTCTCGATATCTACAAAGACGCCAAACCGGTTGAGATTCGGCGGCGGGTGGGGATGGTCTTCCAACGGCCCAATCCGTTTCCCACCATGTCGATCTACGACAACGTGGCCGCGGGCCTCAAGCTGAACGGCTATCGCAATCATCGCGTGCTGGACGAGATTGTTGAGAAGTCGCTGAAGAACTCCGCGCTGTGGGACGAAGTGAAGGACGACCTGAAGAAGAAATCCGGCGCCAGCCTCAGCGGCGGGCAGCAGCAGCGGCTGTGCATTGCCAGAGCGCTGGCCGTTGACCCGGAGTTGCTGCTGATGGACGAGCCGGCCTCGGCGCTCGACCCGGTTTCGACCTCGAAGATCGAAGATCTGATCTTCCAATTGAAATCGCAGTACACTATTGTGATTGTGACCCACAACATGCAGCAGGCTGCCCGCGTGGCTGAGAAGACGGGATTCTTTTTGAACGGGCGCATGGTGGAGTTCGACTCGACGCATAAGATATTTACCAATCCCAGCGACAAGCGCACGGAGGATTACATCACAGGCAGGTTCGGATGACGCGCATACGCTTTCAGCAAAGCCTTGACGATTTGAAAGAGCAACTGCTGGTGATGGCAGGACTGGCCGAGCAGGCCATCCAGCGCGCCATTGAGGCCTATCGCGTGCGCGATCTCTCCATCTGCGACCTCGTCAGCCGCAGCGAGATTGCCATCAACCGCCTCGAGCGAGAGATCGATCAGGCCGCTCTCGACCTGCTGGCCATGGAACAGCCCATGGCCATCGATCTGCGTTTCATCTTGAGCGTGATCAAGATCAATGCCGACCTCGAACGCGTCGGCGACGCCGCCAAGAGCATCAGCGAGCGGGTGCGCAGCATGGAGCAGATGGCCGTGGCCGATCTGCCCGTAGATATTCCCAGGATGGCGTCCCTTGCCGCCGAGATGGTGCGCAAGTGCCTGCAATCGTTCATCGAGGGCAACGCCGAGATGGCCCGCAGCGTCCTCGCCATGGACGACGCCGTGGACGCCATGAATCGCGCGGCCTATAAATCGCTGACCAGGGTGATGGAAGAGCAAAGCCACCTGGCTCCGCAGGCGCTGAATGCCCTGATGATCAGCCGCAATCTGGAGCGTGTAGCCGACCATGCCACCAACATTGCCGAGGATGTCATCTTTTGGATTCAGGGAGCCGATGTGCGCCACCACAAGAGCGTGACCGGCGGCCGCGACCCGCATGCGATGGGGTAAACGGCGGGCCCCCTCAAGAACTCGCCAGGGACGAGAAGATCAGCGAGATCTAGTTGGAGCGCGCCCTCAAAGAGGTCCTGAAGATGACTGTTGAGGTGGTCCACCACTTTAAAATGCTTTCGCGAACGCAGGAAGCGGGAGTGGTGCTGGTGGGACGAGGCTCGACTCGGTGATTGGCTAACGCGTCAGCGGAACAAAGAGACGTCCAAGCCAATCGAGGAATTGCTTGCAGGCCGCCTCGATGTTTTGGAAGTGGCCTTGTCGGATGGCCAATCCGAGATACTGCACATCCGGTGGCTCCTGCCACGCCATATAGGTACGAATCACGGCCTTTGAGAGATGGCTATCGTGATAGGACGCAACTTGGTCGGCCTTTGCCTGCTTGACCACGTTTGAGGTGTATGCCTTCTCGTGGTCGCCGAGCGATTCCATAAGCAAATCTTCAAACATGCCGAATGCTTTGTTATTCGGCATAAGCCAGACGCCAATGCGGGGCAGAGTCCCGATTGCACGCCGACCCGGCCGAGGGTCGATGATAAGACCCGCTTCAGGAAACTCATCGGGCAGGTCGTAACCCGTTGCGATCTTATCCCTGAGTTGCGCCCAGCGTCTGCGAACTGCGTCCTCCTCGGTGGACCCCTCGATATCGGTGTCGAGAATCAGCCCCAGAACCCTCTGCGTAGAATTGCCGTCAGCCAACCTGCTAGACAGCTTCTTGAGCACTCCGTCCGCTCCCCCACACTCGGAGATTCCGAATGTCGGGTCTGCTCCGTGCATAAGCCGCACAAGTTGAAAGACCGCGTTGCCGTCGTTCCGTCCCTCGACGAGCAGCACAAGATCGCGTTCCGGCATAGATGGTTGCACGGGCGGAGATGCCATGGCTAGCGAACTTCCCCGTTCACTTCCAAAGCATCCTCAACATTGATAAGGGCGAGGCTCACAGCATACACTTCGTCACCTTCGCGTTCCATCCGGTAGAGAGTCGCATCCTTAATGCCCAACTCCGCACTTGCCGAGACGAATCCTCCGATGCAGTCTCTGCTGTGGGTAGTGGCAAAAATCTGTACGTCGAATTCCCGCGCGGCCTTGGCCAAAGCTGCCCAAAGTTCTCGCTGAACCCGCCAATGGAGGCCATTCTCGAATTCGTCGATGAGGAGTACGCCTTTGGATGCCGTAGCCATCGCCAGGCCGATGTGGAACATTCGTCGCAGGCCGTCGCCCATTGTGTTGAGTGGTATCCGGCCTTCGCCTTCAACCTTCAGCAAAGCGACGCGCGATGTGCCCCGTCCCGCGATGTAGTCCAAGTCTTGAATGCGCGGATCGATCAAGCGAAGCCAACTGAGAACCCGCTCCTGACCTGGTCCCTGTATGAGTTGATCCCAAAGGAATGCGGCTCTTTCGTCGCCAAAGCCACTTGCCTGGAGATGAGCGACAGCGAAGTCGAGTATCCCGCTACCGAGGGGAAGGTGCCGCCGCGTAATCAATGCTATTTGGTCCTCGCCTTTGTAAACGGGAAACGCAAATTCCAAATGATCGACTGTCAAATGTCCCGGAAGCGCCGGCACATACCGGCGCACACCATTTTCATCTGCGACTAAGTCATGAAACTGTGCCTTAACTCGGAAAGGATAAGAATCGTTGATCCTCTCAATCAATATTGGGTAATATGCCCGAGGGTTGCCTTCCACGCCCCCCCGGCGAAACAGTTCAAATACCGGATGGCGAAGCGCGGTTCCTTCTTCATTCGACCCGCCGACCTCCCAGGGACGAAGAGGTTCCGCCCTTCGTAGAGATGCAGTTCGAAGAACATCAACCATCGGATTACGCCCCGCATATAAGCCGACCGCCTCCAGCAGGCAGGTTTTCCCCGTATTATTCTCCCCGACAAAGAGGTTCATCCGCCCCAGCTTGGGCAGGGTGAGGTCGCGGAAGAGCTTGAAACCGGCAATATGCAGGGACTCGATCATTGGCGCATCCAGTCTATCGCGTTCCAAGGACGATTCCAACAGGCTCATTTCTTAACGCGTCTATAGAACGGCAACGGAACCTGTTTCGCCCTGACCTGATTGGCCCTCACCTGCACCAGCACATCCTCGCCACTGGCAGCCACGCCAGCGGGCAGCAGCGCCATTGCGATGTTGGTTTTCAGGAACGGCGCGGGCGAGCCCGATGTCACGGTACCGATCTGCTCCCCGTTCAGGGACAGCACCGGGTACCCGTCGCGGGCGATGCCGCGCTCCACCATCTCAAGACCGACAATCCTGCGCTTTGCGCCGCCAGAGGCCTGCACGGCCAGCAGCGCCTCGCGTCCGATAAACTCGCCCTTGTCGAGCTTGAGCCAGCGGTCGAGACCCGCTTCAAACACGTTGATGGAGTCAGAGATTTCGTGGCCGTAGAGGGGCATTCCCGCCTCGAGGCGAAGGGTGTTGCGCGCGCCCAGGCCGCAGGGGCGTATGCCAAACTCCGCGCCGGCTTCCATCAACGCGTTCCACATTTTCTCAGATGTAGGCACGTCGGCAGGAAGATAAAGCTCGAAGCCATCTTCGCCGCTGTAGCCGGTGCGCGCGATCATCACGTTATGCACGCCGGCTACCTGCCCCCACGCAAACCAATAGTTCTTGATAGCGCCCAGGTCGACTTTGGTCAGCTTTTGCAGGCTCCCAAGCGCGCGCGGGCCTTGCACCGCGATCTGTGTGTAATAACTGGAATAGTCGCTGATGTGGATTCCGGACCGCGCGCCCACCTGCTTGCGAATCCAGGCGTAGTCCTTCTCCTTGGTGCCGGCGTTGACCACCAGCAGGTAATCGTTGGGGCTGAGGCGATGAACCAGAATATCGTCTACGTAGGCGCCCTCGGGCGTAAGCAGCGCGGAGTACTGTGCCTGCCCATCCTGAAGTTGCGAAGCGTCGTTCATGGCGATGTGCTGGATGGCGGCCAGAGCGCCGGGGCCGCGAAACTGGATCTCTCCCATATGGCTGACGTCGAATAGCCCCACGCCGGTGCGAACGGCCAGGTGCTCGGCGATCAAGCCGCCGCCCGTGCAGGGAAATTCCACAGGCATATCCCACCCCCCGAAGTCCACCATTTTCGCTTTCAGGGCGCGATGCATGGCGTTGAGCGGCGTCTTCTTAAGTTCGGGGGCGATGGGGGCGGTGGGGATAGGCTGGTCTGTGAGACTCATGAGGGGCGGTCCTTTGGGCAATGCGGCGGTGCTGTGCTTACGATAGGGACTGAGCCACAGCGGGGTCAAACCACCTGCGGAGCGGCGGACGCCGCTTGCGCGGCAGAAGCAGAGGAAGGGATGGCGCCGAAATGAATCATGTACGCGGAATTCTGATGCTGATTGCGGCGGCCATTGCGCTGTGGCGGGGGTGGAAGATTCATTCAGGGGAATACGCGATGATGGCGTATGGCCTGGGGGCAGCGGCTCTGGGGCTGGCCGTCTGGCACCTGACGCGGAAGCCCGACCAGCGGGCTTGACGCGAGCAGCTTGAAGAGGTGGGAGCGATGATGGCGAATCTCTACAATCGCATTCAGGGGCGCAGCCTGGACCGTCTGGCCGCACTGAGCGACGGCATCTTAGCCGTGGCCATGACCCTGCTGGTTCTGGACCTGCATATTCCAACAGTTGCTCAGGTTCACAGCGAGAGCGAGCTGCTGGCGGCGTTGGGCGCATTGGGGCCGCAGTGGATTGCCTATGGAATGAGCTTTCTGACACTGGGCATCTTTTGGGCCGGGCAGCAGACGCAACTGAACCACATCGGCGAAGGCACGCGCGATTTGACCTGGATTCACCTAGGCTTTCTCTTCGCCGTCACGCTCTTGCCGCTTTCCACGCGGCTGTTGGCGGAGTTCATCACTTATCGCGCGGCACTGTTGATTTACTGGCTCAATCTTCTGGCTTTGGGCGCAATGCTCTATTGGAGCTGGAGTTATGCGACGCATAACAAGCTGCTGAAGGCCGACACACCGCAGGAAGTGCGAGTGAGCATTTGCAGGCGGATTTTGATTGCGCAATCTCTTTACGCGGGTGGCGCGGCGCTCTGCATCTTCAACACCTGGCTCAGCATTGGCGCAATCGTGCTTTTGCAGTTGAACTATGCGATTGCCCCGCGGCTTGGCCGGCGGAAGCGTAGCTGACGGCTCACTTTCCAACGTTTCGAAACAGAGATCTGCGGCACTCAGCCCTTGGTGTTGATGCCGCAGGGATCGGAAAAACTATTTCTGCGCCGTCTGGACCGGCTTTTGTGCTCCCGGAGCGGGCGGGTTGACTTGGGCGTTGAGGTAGTCGGTGAGGTCGTCCACATCTTGCTTTGTACCCACCATCGGGGGCATAAAGCGGCGGTAGGGCGAGTCGGGCTTGTACTCGTGAAGCATGGTGATGAAGCTGCCGATGTTGGCGCGGTCGCGGCCCGCGAGCAAGTCCTTGAGCGGGCGGTAACCGGAGAGCGTGTGGCAGGATCCGCACTCGCCGCGGAAGATGGCCTCGCCGCGTGAGTAGCTGTAATCGGGATCGTTCTCGTGAGTGTAGAAGGGCGTGCCCGGCGGCACGAGCACATCAATAAACAAGGGTGGACCTTGCCAGACCCACATGGAGTGGGCAAGATATCCCTCCTGATTGATGCGTGCAACATACGGAACGCGCACGCCGTTCGAGTACATCCAGCGGCCAATGACGTAGGGCTTGCGCAGCATCTCGCGGGAGTACTCGCCCGCTCCGGTGGCCATGAGCGCCAGCAGCAGCACGGCCATGGCGTGGGAGAGATTGAAGTCCACCGGGCTGCGGTAGGCCAGATAATAGGCGACGCCCACGATGGTGGCCGAGGTGACGATGATGACCAGAGCCATGCGAGTGACGGTGGAGAAGGTGCCGGCGTTGATGGTGTCAATGCCCAGAGTCAGCAAGGCCTGCTGCGACGCGGGGACCATCATGTAGTACCAGATCATGAGGAAGGGCATGGCCACAAACGAAGGTACCAGCCACTTGACGCTCCACTTGACCAAGCTGGATTTGAGTGCGGGCTGCTTGTCGCCGTCGATGCGGCTGGCGCTGATGAGCGCCCACACACCGGCCAGCGACGCGCAAACGCAGCAGCGCAGAAACAGGCTGGGCCAGTAGGTGGGATTGAAGAAGGCATTCCAGAACTTGCTGGCTTCGTGGCCGGTGCCGGCGACGGCGAGCCAGGTATCGCCTGGCGTAAGCATGAAGGAGAGGATGCCGTTGATGATGATGAGCGTGCAGACCGACGCGCCGGCATAGACCCAGCCCACGGTCAGATGCAGCTTCTCGTCGATGCGGTTCCACGTGTAGTAGTAGACTGCGGCCGTGGCCAGCTCGACGAGGAAGAAGACCCACTCGATGGCCCATCCGAAGACGAAGTTATGAATCAGCGTGCTGGTGGCCTCGGGATGAGTCAGGCCGATGGCGAACCAGATGCCCACGCCGGAGACGGTGCCGAAGACTCCGGTAAGGATGAGGAAGAACTTGGAGTAGCTGACAAGCTGCGAGAGCCATGCCTCACGCATGGCGGGATCGGTCATGCGCTGGGCCTTGCGCTCGGCGAGGGGAAGATAGAGCCCGCCGCCGACAGCAAATTGCGAAATCATGACATGGAAGATGGCGATGATGCCAATCACCCAGCCCGAGCCGAGATAGGGAATGTCCCAGAATGGATAGTTCATGCTTTACTCCAGTGAACCAGTGAAAAAGTGAACCAGTGAAAAAGTGAGCGAGTGAAAAAGTGAGGGGGTGTAGTGGGTGAAGAAAACAAGTAAAAAACGGCTCATCTTGCGCACGGTGGTCGTTTCACTCTTTCACTCTTTCACTCTTTCACTTCTTCACCTTTTCACTTCTTCACTGTTGTTCTTCAGCTTACCTATTAGCGAAAAAAGCATCTTCTCAACTTGATGGGAAATCTCCTGGGCTGTACTCAGCAGTTGAGTATCTGCGAAGCCCAATGCGCCGGAGATTTCCAGTTGAGTTTGCAGCTCGCAATTTGAAGCGCGTGCGATCAGCAGAAAGTGTTTGAACTCGCGCGGGTTCATACGCCCGTGGCCTTCCGCGACATTGCTTGGAATGGAGACTACAGAACGCCTGAGCTGAGACGTAAGCCCGAAAGCCTCTTCCCTCGGAAACTGTTGTGTGAGCCGATAGACAGCAACCGTTAATTCCATCGACCGTTGCCAAACCTGAAGGTCGCGGAATGATTGCATAACTGCTCTCGTCCTGGGCTTATCGGCAATCATCTCGTGTTCCGCCTTCTTCGCTGCTTCACTTCTTCACTCATTCACTTCTTCACTCATTCACTCGTTCACTTTTTCACTCGTTCACTGCTTTACCGAATCGTCCAATAGCCAATGACGGTGGTGGCCAGCAGGGCAAAGACCGCCAGCAGGCCGAAGTAATGCGCGGCGCGGGCACGCTGGCCCGATTCCTCGCGGATGTCGTAGAAGGGAATCAGAATCCATAGCCCGATGCCAAGCGAAAAGAGAAGAATGCCGGCAATCTCGCCCGGCTCGCCTTGCAGAAACTTGATCATTCCCAGCAGCTTGAGCATCTCAAAGGGGCTCATGAAATACCACTCGGGGTGAATGCCGACCGGGGCAGGCGCGAGCGAGTCGTACTGTTTTCCCAGAGCCCACGGAAAGACCGAAGCCAGCAGCGCCAGAATGTTGAGCGAGATAAGCCACATGGCCAGATCCTTGCGCAGGAAGTTGGGCATGAAGGGCATGGTCTTGCGTTCCGAGGCGGGCAGGGCTTCAACGCTGGGCGGCGCTGCATTGCCGTGGCGCTGCACGAGCCAAAGATGGAAGGCCAGCAGCGGCAGAAACAGGGCCGGCAAAACGACGACGTGAAGGGCAAAGAAGCGCTGCACGGTAAACTCGCCCACCTCGGGGCCGCCGCGCAGCATGTTGGCCACCGCCGGACCAAGCCATGGAATCGCGGTAGGAATTTCCAAGCCGACCTTGGTGGCAAAGTAGCTGAGCTCGTCCATGGGCAGCAGGTAGCCTGAGAATCCAAAGACCGAAGCAATGCCCAGCAGCGCCATGCCGCTCAGCCAGCCAAACTCGCGCGGCTTTCGGTAGGCCTTCATGAAGTACACCGAGAACATGTGTACCAGGATGGAGAAGATCATCAGGTTGGCGGACCAGGCGTGCGCGGAGCGGATCAGCCAGCCGAAGTGCATCACGAAGGTGATCTGGCGAACCGACTCGTAGGCTTCCGCGCCGGGCCGGAAGTAGACCAGCAAAAGCACGCCTGTGAAGCACTGCACCAGAAAGAGGAACAGCGAGATGCCGCCCCAGTAGTACCAGAATGATTGGGAGTGGACAGGGACCGTCTTGTGGCGCGCAAAGGCCGCCAGTTCGCTGAGGCCCAGCCGCTCATCCACCCAATCGTAAACGCTGCTCGCGATGGTCTTTGAAGTCATGCTTCTATCCTTTGGTGTCGCTTCTTCCCTTCCATACGGCCTCGGCATTCTGCTCAACGGCAAAGCCATCCGCCGTCGACGACTAGGATGTGGCCGTGAACGTAGTTGCTCGCATCTGAGGCAAGAAAGACCGCCGTGCCGGCCAGGTCCGATGGCAATCCCCATCTGCCCGCGGGAATCCGCGCCAGAATGGCGGCTGAGCGCACAGGGTCGGCCCGCAGAGCGGTGGTATTGTCGGTCGCCATATAACCCGGAGCTATAGCGTTCACGTTGATGCCCTTGTCGGCCCACTCATTGGCCAGAGCCTTGGTCAGTTGCGCCACCGCGCCCTTGGCCGCGGCATATCCGGGCACATTGATTCCACCCTGAAATGACAGCAGTGAAGCCGTATTGATGATCTTGCCGTGGCCCTGCGCCAGCATCAGTCTGCCCGCGTACTGGCTGAGGAACCAGACGGAGTTGAGGTTGGTATCGATGACGGTATTCCAGAACTCCTCGGAGTGCTCGGCAGCGGGAGCGCGGCGGATGGTGCCCGCGTTGTTCACCAGAATATCGATGGAACCGAACTCATTGACCGTATCGTCCACCAACATGCGGCCGATCGCCTTGTCGCAGAGATCGCCCGAGCGGCAGATATACTTGACGCCGGTCTTCTCCACCTCCTCGATCGTCGAGTCCAACACCTTGTCGTAGTTATGCAGAGTTACATTGGCGCCCGCTTGTGCAAATGCAATGGCCATGCCAGCGCCCAGGCCCTGGCCGGAGCCGGTAACCAGCGCGTTCTTGCCCTTGAGGCTGAAGAGATCGAGGATTCCCATGATATTGCTCCTTTGCTTGAAAAACCGTAATTCCTGTTGCAGACTGCCTAACTCCGCGAGACTTCTACGCCGGCATCGCCGGGCGTCACCTTGAAGAGCTTGAGCGGCTTGGGCGGCGGGCCGCTGACGTTGGCGCCGGTGTATGGGTTGTAGACGCCGCCGTGGCAGGCGCAGTGAATGCGGTCGGCCTGCGGCTCGTATTGCACGGTGCAGCCCAGGTGCGTGCAGACCGCGGTCAGCGCGACCCAGCGGCCGTCGGCGTGGTGAATGAGCATGGCCGGCGCGGTGCCGAACTTGAACATGAGCACCGAGCCGAGAGGCAGCTTTTGCGCATCCTTGAGCGTGACCTCGCTGACGGCAGTGGCCGAGAGAGCCATCTCTTCGGGCGAGGCCAGATAGCGGTAAATGGGATAGGCAAGGGCCGCGGCGTAGCAGAGTCCGGCCGCTCCGGCGGCTGCCAGAAAGGCTCTGCGCGTAGCCTGCTCGCCTGTAGTCTCAGGTTCGGGAACAATGGTTGCGGAAATTGGATTGTCACTCATATTGATGCCGCACCCTCCATGGTTTTCTGTGCGCGCGCCACCACGGACACGAGCCAGCCAATTACGCCCAGTCCCGCGACAAACAGCACCAGGAAGAGCCCCACCACGCTCCAGTTGGTAACAACGACCCGATCCCACACGTCGTAGCCCTTGCTTAGTAAGGTCAGGTCGCGCACGCCGTCGCGATAGACGGTAAACATGATCTCGATCAGCAATGCAACCAGTGCGCCGGTCCATCCCAGCCAGCCCGCGGAGACCCTGCCAAACCCGGCATAAGCACCCAACAGAACGGCAACCGCGACCAGGGCCAGCCATCCATAACCGGCAAGACCGGCAAATTTGTAGAACGAGTAGGTTGCGTTGCCAGCGAGTCCGTCTTTGACCGCCGCAGGCTGCACACTGGCCGCCCAAATCCCGGCAATCAGATAAACGACACCGAATCCAGCGGCTACCTTGCCGCCGAGTCCGGCCACAAACCGCTTCTCATCCGCGGTGAATGTGCTGCGGCCCGCGAGGTAGATCAACCACAACCCGCCGATAAACAAGCCGCCGGCAAGCATCATTAGCCAGCGCGGTTCCAGCGTGGGATCGCCCTTGGGCAGATAGGCCCCTGCGGCAGAGGCCGAGTACATGTCGCGCCAGACCTCGGGGCGCAGCATCAGAGTCATATTGGTTGAGAGCAGGCGGGCGATGGAACCGGCCACCAGCCAGGCTGAAAGGCCCACCCACCACGCCGATTGCCCGGCCTCAAGCCGCGCCGAGAACCGGTAAAGAAGCCAGTAGGTCAGCATCAGCAAGAAGATAATCGAGATCCAATAAAGGCCGATCAGCACACTGCTGGTATAAAGCGCCCGGCCGTAGAGAACCTGGGAAAACAGCAGCGGCGGCACGGCCAGGTTGATGACAAAAGTCATGACGACGGTGAGCCGGCGAGCCACCGCCCGCGCCGCAACCAAAGCGGCCGGCGACCTGCCGAACAGGCTGAGCAAAACTGCAAGCAGCAGCCCGCCAAGAAGCATTTCAACCGCGACAAAATGCAGCGATAGCGTGACGATATGCAGCAGCTTGAACAGCCATATCGGAGCCGGCAGAGGGATGGGGTCTACAGCAGGGTATGGGTGCATGACGCTCCTGAAAGCCTGGAGGCAACTCAGAGTCTAGCCGTGCAAGGGAAGGGCCG
>Ga0302275_10004229_pt1 | contig 14274 bp, 9 predicted proteins | sample III_Bog_N2_2_FD_200229 | JGI IMG/M metagenome (GOLD analysis project Ga0302275, IMG submission 200229) | Peat permafrost microbial communities from Stordalen Mire near Abisko, Sweden - III_Bog_N2_2 | ecosystem: Environmental > Terrestrial > Soil > Wetlands > Peat | place: Sweden: Abisko...
TCTATACGAGTCTTGGTTTTCAGCTCATCGATCTGCAAAGCGGATTCTCGATCCTCCTGCTCTGGGCTCTCGGCGGACTGATCTCTCTCTGCGGAGCACTCTCCTATGCTGAGCTGGCAGCCGCCATTCCACGCTCGGGTGGAGAATACACCTACCTCTCCGAGATCTATCATCCCGCCCTCGGCTTCATGGCGGGATGTGTCTCGGTACTGGCCGGATTCGCTGCTCCGATTGCCCTGTCGGCGATTGCCTTCGGCACTTATCTTCATGCTGCTCTTCCTGCAATCTCTGAAAAGCCTGCTTCCTTCCTTGTGGTGATTCTGATTTCCCTCGGGCACCTGCGATCCCTCAAACTGAGCGAAGTGGTTCAGAACGGGATGGCAGCCATCAAGTTCCTGTTGCTGGGGCTCTTTCTGGCAGTCGGCATCTGGAGTGCCTTGAAACATCCCGCTTCGTTCAGGATTTTCACACCTGAAACAGGTTGGAAGGGCTCCCTCCATGAGCTGACTCGCCCCAACGCGGGCATCGCCCTGATTTTTGTTCTCTACGCCTATTCGGGATGGAATGCCCCGACCTATCTGGCAGGGGAGGTGCGCAACCGCCAGCGCATCGTCGGACTCTCACTGATCCTGGGAACAATGATCGTTACCATGCTCTACATGCTTCTGAACGCGGTCTTTCTCACGGCGGCACCCGCTTCCGAACTGAGGGGCGTGCTGAATGTTGGCAGCGTCGCCGCAAATCATCTTCTGGGTCACGCCGGAGGACGGGTGATGTCGGGAATGATAGGTATCGGACTGCTCGCCTCTCTGAGCGCAATGATCTGGGCCGGGCCGCGTGTGATCCAGCGCACGGGTGAAGACTATGCTCTCTTTGCCCGGTTTTCCCGAACCACGACAGGGGGGATTCCTCTCAAGGCAACCCTGCTGCAGTTGATTCTTGTGCTGATTCTTGTTGCGACGGGTTCTTTCGAATCGGTGCTTGTCTATGCCCAGGTTCCGCTCTTGATCTGCCTGATTTTGGGAGTCGGTGGAGTCATCGTTCTGCGATTCCAAAGACGACCCCCGGCCTCTTTTCGCTGCCCCCTTTATCCAATGACACCCCTGCTTTTTATTCTCTGCACGCTGGCCGATCTGCTCTACTCGAGCTTCAGCAAGCCTTGGATCACGCTTGCGGGACTCGGCACGATGATTGTTCCGCTGCTGCTGCATCCCTGGCTTGCCTCCAGTAATCCCCGAGCCGATCCCTGTTAAGGAAGCGCTGACTCAGTCCTCCCTATCCAGGGTGTAATCGCGCGCGGCATGTACCTGAATAATTTCAGCAGTGGGCATGATAAGCGCCGTCAGACTTCCTCCGTAAACACAGCCGGTATCAATCCCGTAAAATTTATTTTCTATGATGCAAGGTTCGGATGGAACGTTGCCATAGCGTTTGTGTCCCACCACCAGGGGACGGTCGAGATCAAGGTGGTCTTTCCAGGATGGCTCGAGGGTTGTTTTCCCCGTGAGAATCTTACCGGGTTGTTCCACCAGGGACAATCCGGTTACCAAAGCCCCATGAACCGCGATAAGGTTCGGCGTCTCAAAAATGAGAGGCATTTTCCGGACTGCCTTGAGATAACGTTTGTAGGCTGACTTGGACATCAATCCGCGTGTCCGCCTGCTCTCCTGGCTGAGCGTTCCCTTCCCTTCGTCCGCCTCGAGATGATTCAGGTCGTGATTTCCCATCAGACAGAGGCAGTCGAGGGATTCATAGATTTCCAGAACACCCTCCGGATCAGGCCCCTTGTTGACCAAATCTCCCAGCAGGACCAACTGATCCTCCTTGGTTGGCGAAAGAAGCTCGAGTAGTTCCCTGAACTCACGGCTGCAGCTATGAATGTCGCCGATCAGAATGGTAGTACCGTTGCTCTTCTCAAGCTGTGGGGAAGCTTCTGTCAGCAGCAGCGAATCGGGCGATCCGATTAAGGAAGAAAGTGGCATGGCACGGTATTTTTCTGCCAAGAAGCGCCGCTTTGGTAGCGCGAATTTCAATAATCGGCTCCTCCTCCATTTTGCCGTAGAAGATGTTGGCTAAATAAGAAAAACAGCTAAAAGCTGGCCTATGCGAATTCTGGTTGTGGATGACGAAAAAAATATCCAGCGAACGATGGTGCTGGCATTGGAATCGATGGGTCATGAGAGCATGGCGGCACAGAGCGGGGCGACAGCCATCGAGGAGTTGAAGGAAGACCGCTACGATGTGGTCTTTCTCGATTTGAACCTGAGCCAGGAAAGCGGCCTCGATGTGTTGCAGGATATTTTGAGAGTCTCTCCGCGAACGGAGGTCATCATCTTCACGGCGTTTGCCTCGATTGACACCGCCGTCGAGGCAATGCGGCGGGGGGCGTTCGATTATCTTCCCAAACCATTCACGCCCGATCAGATCAGGCAGGCTCTGGCTCATGTCCAGAGGACGAGAAGGCTGGAAAACCGGGTTGCGGAGCTGGAGTCGCGGATGGCTTCGGAAGGACCGGAGGTCGATCTGGAAACGGGGAATGAGGCGATGCAAAAGGTGCTGGATGTTGCCTTCAAAGCCGCGAATAGCGACACAACGATCCTGCTTTTGGGGGAAAATGGAACGGGTAAAAGTGTTCTTGCGAGGGCGATTCATCACCGCAGCCCCCGATGTCACGAAGCCTTTGTAACGGTCAGCTGCCCAAGTCTCTCACGCGAATTGCTGGAGAGTGAGCTTTTCGGTCATGTCAAGGGGGCCTTCACAGGGGCCCATGCCGACACCAAGGGAAAGGTGGCGGCAGCTGACGGAGGCACCCTCTTTCTTGACGAGATTGGGGAATTACCCCCGGATATCCAGGCCAAGCTTCTTCGCTTGCTCCAGGAAAAGGAGTATGAGCGTGTGGGTGAAACCAAATCCCGGCGGGCCAATGTCCGGATTATTTCCGCGACCAACAGGGATCTACAGACTGCCGTGCAGGAGGGAAAATTCAGGGAGGATCTCTTCTACCGGCTGAATGTGATTTCACTGCGGCTTCCTGCCCTTCGGCAGCGCGTCCAGGACATCAATCGCCTCGCATTGCTTCATCTGCAATTCGCCGCCTCGCATGCCGGCAAGCAGTTGAAGGAGTTCTCCGTAGAAGCGCTTGCAGCAATGCAGTCCTATGCATGGCCCGGCAATCTAAGGGAACTGCGCAATCTCATCGAGAGGGCGGTGATCCTCTCGGAAGGGGAGAAGATCGAGGTTTCCGACCTTTCGGATATCATGCACCCCTCTTCTGAGATCCGACTCGGAGGACGCTTTACCCTCGAAGAAATCGAGGCGGAACACATTCGCAGATTGGTAGCCAATACCATCAAACTCGAAGAAGTTGCGAAAATTCTCGGGGTAGACCCCGCCACGCTCTATCGAAAACGCAAGCGGTGTTAGCTAGATAATAAATCATGCAATTCTGCATGAGGAGAGGAAGCCGTTCATGCAATTTCGCATGATTCACCAGCTTCCAGGCAAGGAATTTGAATAGTCATATCTCACTGATAATAAATATTTAGGGTGGATTTTTTTGGTTTGGCATGAGCCTAGCTAGAGAAAATTCACGCCGATGCAGACAATACCTGAGTTTAAAAAATGGGCCAAGTTTAGCACCCATGTCCTGAAAAATGGTGTTGTGAATGAATCCTGCATGGGTGTCAGACTGTGACCCATGAAACGCCGCATCTTTATTGGATTGGCACCGATCTTTGTCCTGATCGTGGCCATGGGAGCCTACGCCATCTTTCTCTTTTCAAAGTTCGGCACCCAGGTGGACGTGGTGCTCCGGGAAAACTATCGCAGCGTCATCGCCGCACAGAAAATGAAGGAGGCTGCTGAGGGTATGGATTCAGCACTCAATTTCTTCCTCTTGGGCGAAGAGCAGAGGGGCAGAAAAATCTTCGACGATTCGCAGCCCAAGTTTCTGGATGGGCTTCAGACAGAGTTGGCGAATATCACCCTCCCGGGTGAAGGCGAACTTGCACACACGATCGCCACGCTTCACGAGGACTATTCCCAAAAAGCCGACCTCTTCTGGAAATTAACAGATCCCAAGACCCAGCGGACAATGTACTTCCAGCAACTCCTCCCGCTTTTCACCAAAATCAAAAACTCGGCCCAGTCGATCATCACCCTGAATCAGGACAACATGGTGGCAGCGGATCATGAAACCCGTGAACTGAGTGCGCGATCCATCCGTTACATGCTTCTTGCGAGTCTCGCGGGAATCCTAGCTTCCATACTTTTTGCAGGAAAGTTGCAAAAATCGATCCTCCAACCCATCGAGACCCTGACAACGGTTTCCAGAGAACTTGGAGAAGGAAGACTCGACCAGGCTGTCCCCGTAGGTTCCAGGGATGAACTGGGAGAACTTGCCGAGGCTTTCAATAAAATGGCCGCCAAACTGCGTGCCTACAGACAGGTGACTTCGGATCAGATTCTTCAGGCCCGGCAGATGACCGAAATGACTTTCACCGCCTTTCCCGATCCCATCATCGCCCTCACACCGGGAGGCGTGATCCATTTTACAAATCCGGCGGCAACAACGCTGTTGAACAAATGCGGATTTGCGGGAACTCTGCCCGAGGAAGTTCGCAAGGAGGCGGAGGAGGTTCTCAAGGGAGGCCCCGACTTTCTCCCGACCAGTTTCGAGAAAGCCGTGGTGATGAGGGTTGATGAAAAAGAGGTTTTTCTCCTGCCGCGCGTGATCGGAGTGAGGGATGAAACGGGGGTTGTCTTCGGCGCCGCGGTGATTCTTCAGGATGTCACCCGGTTACGCCTGCTCAATGAAGTAAAAACGAATCTCGTATCGACCGTCAGCCATGAATTGAAGACCCCCCTAACAAGCGTCCGCATGGGCCTTCATCTCCTTCTGGAGGAGAAAATCGGTGGTCTGAATCCAAAGCAGGCGGAACTCCTCCTGGCTGCAAGAGAAGATTCGGAGCGCCTGCTCACCATCACTGACATGCTGGATCTTGCCAAACTCGAATCTGGAAATGAACCCCAGACCAAGCAGGTGATCCAAGCCGGAAAACTTGCGGAGATGTTTGGCGGAGAATTGAAGGAACTTGCCGAATCACACGGATGTCACTTCAGGAAGATCATCGGGAATGATCTTCCGGAGATCCAGGCGGATCCTGTTCAGATACTGCATGTGTTCACCAATCTTGTTTCCAATGCCGTCAAGCACTCCCGATATGGGGAGACTGTGGAGCTGGCTGTTTCCGAGAAAAACGGAATGGCCCGATTCTCGGTGACGGATCAGGGGCCGGGAATTCCCCCAGAAATTCAGCCTCGTGTTTTTGAGCGTTTTTTTCGTGTCGAAGGGGACAAGTCCCGTGGTGCCGGATTGGGGCTGGCCATCGCCAAGGAAATCGTGACCGCCCATGGCGGGGTCATCGGTCTCAGCAGTCACCCCGGTGAAGGATGCAGTTTCTACTTCGATCTCCCAACAATTCACAACCAACCCATCTGATGACAGCCATCCTCTTCATTGTCGCACAGCTTTTGGCAACTCAAAGAATAGCCAGATACAAAAACACCCTGAACTCCGCCCAAACAATCCAACCAAAATACAAGACACCATGCTCGACTTCATCTACATCCTCGCGTCGCTAGGCTTCTTTGCCCTGATGATTCTCTTCATCTGGGCCTGCGAAAAGATCTAACGCATTCATATACAACCAAAAATAACTAACCCTGCCATGGAAAATATTATTGTCGGACTCATCTCTCTGGGACTGATCGCCTACCTTATTTTTACGATTATTCGCCCCGAAAAGTTCTAACCAGACACACACACTTTATCTTTATCATCATGAATAGCTCAGGCTGGATTCAACTCGCACTCTACATCGCCCTGCTCCTGGCGATCACAAAACCCCTCGGCCTCTACCTTTGCAAGGTGCTGGATGTGGAGGGAAAAACCATTCTTGATCCCATCGTCAAGCCGCTGGAGAGATTGACTTACAAACTGATCCTTGTTGATCCGAAGAAGGAGCAGGACTGGAAAGGGTACGCCGCCGCGATGCTGATCTTCAGTCTCGTCTCGATGCTCTTCACCTATGCGATCCTGCGACTGCAGGCAGTCCTTCCCTTTCAATCCCTTCTAAATCCTCAGAAACTCCCAGGGTTGGGCGGCGATCTCTCGTTCAATACGGCGGCCAGCTTCACGACGAACACCAACTGGCAGAGCTACGGCGGCGAAAGTACGATGTCCTACTTCTCGCAGATGGTCGCCCTCACCATCCATAACTTCTTTTCGGCCGCCATTGGAATTGCGATTGCAGCCGCAGTGGTGCGCGGGATCGCACGCCATACTTCGAAAACCTTGGGTAATTTCTGGGTCGATATCACCCGCTGCACCTATTACCTGCTCCTGCCCATCTGCATTGTCTTTGCACTGCTGCTCATATCGCAGGGAATGATTCAGAACTTCAAGCCCTATGATACGGCCACACTGAAAGACCCCTACACGGCACAGGTACCCCAAGTGGATGCCCAGGGGAACGCCGTGACGACCCCTGACGGCAAGCCTGTTCTGGTGAATCAAAATGTCACCACTCAGACGATTGTTCAGGGGCCCATGGCTTCCCAGGTTGCCATCAAGATGCTCGGCACCAATGGAGGCGGCTACACGAATGCCAATGCCGCCCACCCGTTTGAAAATCCCACCCCTCTTTCGAATTTCCTGCAGATCCTCTCCATCTTTGCCATACCGAGCGCACTGACCTATTACCTTGGCCGCATGGTGAAAAATCAGGGCCATGGCTGGGCGGTATGGACCGCGATGTTCGTCCTGTTCCTTGGTGGCACCTTGATCTGCTGGCATTACGAGGCGGCGGGCAATCCGAACATTGCCGCCCTTGGCATCGATCCCGCCGATGGGAACATGGAGGGGAAGGAGACCCGTTTCGGCATCTTCAACTCGGCCCTATTCACAACCATCACCACTGATGCCTCCTGCGGCGCGGTCAACACGATGCATGACTCCCTGACCCCTCTCGGCGGACTCGTCCCGATGCTGAACATCCAGCTTGGTGAAATTGTGTTCGGGGGTGTCGGGGCCGGACTCTACGGCATGCTGATTTATGTCATCATCGCCGTCTTCATCGCCGGGCTCATGGTGGGCCGTACCCCTGAGTATCTCGGGAAAAAGATCGAACCCTACGAGATGAAAATGGCCTCTCTTGTCATTCTCGTCCTTGCGTTTTCCATCCTGGGATTCACGGCCTGGGCCTGCGTGAGCAAATTCGGCGCCCCTGATCCGTCATCCCACCAACTCACCGATGGAACGAATAACAATGGCTCGCATGGTTTCAGCGAGATCCTCTATGCCTACAGTTCCTGCACAGGGAACAACGGCAGCGCCTTTGCAGGGCTTTCTGCAAATACCCCCTGGTACAACGACACCCTTGCCGCGGCAATGCTCCTGGGGCGCTTTGCAATGATTATTCCCATTCTGGCTCTCGCCGGATCACTTGGTCGCAAAAAACTGGTGGCATCCAGTGCAGGCACTTTCCCTGTCTCCGGCGCCCTTTTCACATCGCTCCTGGTCGGCACTGTCCTTCTGGTGGGAGCCCTCACTTTTGTTCCGGCTCTCGTACTGGGGCCCATTGTGGAGCACTTCATGATGCTTTCCGGAAAACTCTTCTAAGCAACCTTTCCACGAAACTTAACAAACTACCACTTCCTTCTATGGCTGCTAAATCCCATTCCATTTTCGATCCGGCGATCATCATTCCCGCGATCGGCGAGTCGTTCAAAAAACTCAATCCCACCCACATGGTCCGTAATCCGGTGATGTTCGTGACGGAGGTGGGTGCTGTCATCACCACCTCCCTGCTCTTCACCCACGGGCAGGGCGCCTCCTTCGGGTTCCTGATCCAGATTTCTCTCTGGCTCTGGTTCACGGTGATCTTCGCCAATTTTGCAGAAGCAATGGCCGAGGGACGGGGCAAGGCCCAGGCTGAGACCCTGCGCAAGGCAAGGACGGAAACCACGGCAAAGCGTCTTCGTCCTGACGGAACGACTGAGGTTGTCTATTCGAACAGACTCCGAAAGGGTGATGTGGTTATCGTCACCGCGGGGGAATTCATCCCCGGAGACGGCGAGATCATCGAGGGTGCCGCCACGGTGGATGAATCGGCAATCACCGGAGAGTCGGCTCCCGTGGTGCGTGAAAGCGGGGGCGATCGCAGCGCCGTGACCGGAGGAACGCGGGTGCTCTCCGATGAGATTAAAGTCACTATCACCGCGAACCCCGGCGAAACCTTTCTCGATCGGATGATCGGCCTTGTCGAGGGAGCCAAACGGCAAAAAACCCCCAACGAAATTGCCCTCACCATCCTGCTCTCGGCCCTCACGATCATCTTTCTGATCGTGCTGATGTCGATGAAGGCCTTTGGCAGTTACCTAGGCGTCGATTTCTCAATCACCGTCCTGGTCGCCCTGCTCGTCTGTCTGATTCCGACGACCATCGGCGGTCTTCTCAGCGCCATTGGGATCGCCGGCATTGACCGCCTCGTGCAGAAAAATGTGCTTGCGATGAGCGGACGCGCCGTCGAGGCCGCGGGTGATGTCGATGTCCTGCTTCTCGACAAGACGGGCACGATCACCCTTGGCAACCGCCAGGCAGCCGAATTCCGCCCCGCTCCCGGCGTGACGAAGGAACTGCTGGCCGAGGCCGCTCAACTGGCCTCCCTGGCCGATGAAACCCCGGAGGGCCGCAGCATCGTGGTGCTTGCCAAGGAAAAATATTCCCTCCGTGGACGCGAACTCAGCGAGTTGCCCCATGCCGCTTTCATTCCCTTCACGGCACAGACACGCATGAGCGGTCTCGACATTGATGGGATCAAGTATCGTAAGGGCGCAGCGGAAGCGGTGAAGAAATTCACCGGCAAAAGCCTTCCTGAAGCCGTCCAGCAGGATGTCACCGAAATCTCGGGACTGGGTGGCACTCCTCTGGTGGTTGCTTCCAATGACACGATTCTCGGTACGATCTACCTCAAGGATATCGTGAAGGGAGGTCTTTCCGAGCGGTTCGAGCGCTTCCGTGCAATGGGTATCCGCACCATCATGATCACCGGTGACAACCCGTTGACCGCTGCCGCGATTGCCAAGGAGGCGGGTGTGGATGACTTTCTTGCCGAGGCGACGCCGGAGCAAAAGCTTGCCTTGATTCGAAAGCAGCAGGAAGAGGGCCATCTCGTCGCCATGACCGGTGACGGCACCAATGATGCTCCCGCGCTTGCACAGGCCGATGTAGGAGTTGCCATGAATACGGGGACTCAAGCCGCCAAGGAAGCTGGCAACATGGTCGATCTCGATTCGAATCCGACCAAGCTCATTGAGGTCGTGGAGATCGGGAAACAACTCCTGATCACCCGTGGCGCGCTGACAACATTCAGCATCGCGAACGACGTGGCCAAATATTTCGCCATCATTCCCGCCATGCTTCTGGTCGCCTTCCCGCAGATCGCCCCCCTCAATGTGATGCACCTTGCCTCCCCGCAGAGTGCCATCCTCAGCGCTGTGATCTTCAATGCAATCATCATCATCCTGCTGATTCCTCTCGCGCTTCGGGGCGTGAAATTCCGCCCTCTCGGTGCCGCAAAAATCCTGCAGCGCAATCTGCTCATCTACGGAGTTGGCGGAATCATCGTGCCGTTCATCGGCATCAAGGCCATCGACATTCTCGTGGCAGCGCTGCATCTCGCCTAACGCCTAATCACAACAGCTACAATCAAAGGACCGATTTATCACCATGAAAAACATCACCAAAGACATCCTCATCTCGATTCTTGCAACAATTCTTTTCGGGATCGTACTCTGCGGAATCTATCCTGTATTCATCTGGGTCGCCGGACAGCTCCTCTTCCCGTCTCAGGCCAACGGCAGCCTGATTCTGGACGAGAAGCATCAGATCATCGGCTCGGAACTGCTCGGGCAGAACTTCAGCAGCACGAAGTATTTTCAGCCACGTCCCTCGGCAGCAGGCACGGGATATGACGCGACCAGCTCCAGCGGCAGCAATCTCGGCCCGACCAGCAAGAAGCTCATCAATGGCACCACCAAATCCACCGCCCTGCCCGCGAAAGTCGCAGGCGGCCCTCTCCAACCCGGCCCCGATGTGGAGGACTTTGACGGAATCAAGATCCGCGTGCTCACCTATTGCGACGGCAACGGAATTCCGTATCAGTTGATCCAGGGCGGAGCGGTGATCGATCCGAAGGAATTCAAGACCCCGCAGGGTGACTACGATGCCGTGAAGCTGATCACGGCTTTCAACGACGATGCCAAGCCATTGACCGTGAAGCCCGGAATCCTGATTCCGGGTGATGCGGTGACAGGATCGGCGAGCGGTCTTGATCCCCATATCAGCCCCAAAAATGCAGAACTCCAGGCAGGCAGGGTCGCCAAGGCGCGCAATCTCAGCCTCGATGCGGTGAAGGACGAGATCAAAAAGGCCACGGATTACCCCACCTTCGGCATTCTTGGCGAGCCTGGCGTGGTCAATGTGCTCAAGCTCAACGTCGCCCTGGATAAGCTCGCCTCGAAATAAACATTCCCAGCGCCCAAATCATGGGAGGGGGCATCGAAAGGTGCTCCCTCATTGTCCGGCCTCCCATTTTTGAATGAAAGAAGTCCCCACGATCTTCGCGATTCCGACCTACCGTCTCCGAGATGTGGCGGAAACAATAGAAAAGTATGACGAGCACTTTGCGAGGAATGGACACGATGTAAAGATCATGGTTTTTGATGATTCGAGCCTGGCGAATCACGAGAAATATTACGCTCAGCTGGAACAGACCAGGACCGTTAACGATCTCTACTATGTCGGGCCGCGCGAGAAGGAGGAGTTCATCGGCTTCCTGAACCGCAAACTGCGGGACAAAAAACTCGATTCGCTGGTTCGCAATCTCTTTCGTCCGAGCTACGGAGGGAATCGAAACTTCACCCTCATGTATTCCCTGGGTGCGTTCCTTGTCAGCTCCGACGATGACATGCGCCCTTACGGACTCATCAAAAACAGCCCGGAATCGCTCAACGCCGATGAGATGAGCCGCGGGACACTGATGAAGGGTGATGCCGGGGGATTCGTGCAAAAGTCCTTCGATATTCTCACGGCTTTCCACGATGTGATCGGGAAGAAACTCGGGGAGTTGCCGGGCAATTACGAGACTGGCGAACTGGTGATCGACACGGCCATGGATCTGGAAACCAATGTCTCCCATGACTTCGCGGGCGATAACTCGCTCTTCTTAAAGCGCGGCCCCGTTTCACGGAGCGCCGTGGTGAAAATGGCCCAGACATTCCGCACGGGCACCAATGACATCGATGCCCTTGATTTTGTGCACATGTACCTGCGTGACGAATCGCAGCACCAGGCGAACCTCCACGATTTCAACGATCTGTATGTTCTGGAGAATTTCCGGCCCGTCGTGACCAAGAAAAACTGGCGCATGGACTGCGGTGTCGCCGCCTATGACAACCGCCTGGGATTGCCCCCTTTTTTTCCCACGCGCCTGCGATTTGAAGACTTCATCTACCGGCTGTGGATCCAGCAGCCGGGCGTCGCTTCAACCCATATCGATGCCGTCCAGACGCATATTAAAAACAACTACATGCGCAACCCTCTGGCGATGGACGTCTTTAACGAAGAAATCTGCACCCTGCTCAAAAAAAAGATCAAGGGAAGCGTGACCCGGATTGAAGACCTCTCCATTCGTTTTGCCTACAACGGAGAGGTCACGCTCAAGGATACCCAGGAAATCCTCGAGAAGATCACTGGTGTTCATGGACATGTTGTCGAAGCGGCAAAAAGAACCCGTGACACCCAGCGGCGCGAGGCGCTCGGCTTATTCGCCGAAAATCTGGCGCGATCCTTCTACGGGTTTGAACCCGATTTTTTCCAGCAGAATGTCACGCGTATTGTGGATGATGTCATTAGCGTGATCCATGCCTCCATGGAAATCTGGCCGACATTGGTTGAAATCTGCTACTTCCATAAGGATAAGAAAGCCTTCCCCCAAAGACGGGTAAACAACAAGAAAATCAACAGCCACACGCAGGGCACCCCACCCGCTCGACATTCCCGAAGAAGCCGGATTGAATCCTGACAGATTCGTTTTCTCATTCAACTAGCAGCCCTTTCCATGACGCGCTTAATGCTGGCCATCAGCGACCGGAGCCCCAAAGCACGATCACTCGTGGAATCGGCGGCAAAACTGGCACGGCAGCTGGATGCCGACTGGTTTGTCGTCCATGTCAGGCAGCCGCCAACACTTCATTACAGGATGCCGGCAACCGATCATCCTGTGCCTCGGGAAGAGCTGTCTTACGCAACGGAACTTGGAGCCCGGGTGATCATCGAACAGGGAAATGTTGTGGATGCACTGGTCTCCTTTGCCAGGACGATGAGCATCGATTATTTTGTCACTGGTCGATCCCGCCGTTCCCGTTTCACTTTTACATGGCGACTTCCGCTCACGGAGATCATTCAGAGAAGGCTTCCAAAGACTATTGTGATGATAACTTAGGAACGGCGATTGATTCCAAAAATCTCTCATACTTTTCATCGACCATTCATGGATGACCATTCTCTCATCAAGCGCCCCAGTCCCGATGACTTTCTTTCGATCATTCGACGGCAGCAGCTTGGGAAACTCAAGATCTATCTCGGCCCTTGTCCGGGTGTGGGAAAAACTTATGTCATGTTACAGGAAGGGAACCGGCTCAAGCGAAACGGCGTGGATGTGGTCATCGGCTATGTCGAGCCGCATGACCGCTCCGACACCACCGCACAGATCGGCGATCTTGAGATCGTGCCGCAACGGGTCACCAAGTACCACGGCATTCAACTTTGCGAGATGGATGTCGAGGCAGTTCTCATGCGCAAACCGACGGTCGTGCTGGTCGATGAGCTTGCTCACACAAATGCCCCGGGGAGCAAAAATGCGAAGCGCTATGAGGATGTCAACGAGCTGCTGAGAGCCGGCATCAATGTCATCACCACGGTCAATATCCAGCACTTCGAGTCTCTCTACAATATCGTGGAGGAATGCACCGGTGTCCGTGTCAAGGAGCGCGTGCCTGATGAGATCATCGCCCAGGCCGACCAGATCGTGAATATTGATCTTCCCGCGGAAGATTTACAGGAAAGGCTCAATGCGGGAAAAATCTACCCCAAGGAAAGAGTCGAGGCCGCCCTTGCCAACTTCTTCACGAGCAAGAATCTCACACGCCTCCGCGAGATGACGCTCAGCGAGACGGCGAACTTTCTGGATCGCCAGCAGCGCAACAACTCGGAGCAGGAAAAGCAGATCAGCTCCCTTGGACAAGTCATGGTTGCCATCAGCAGCTTCGGTCCGGATCCCGGCCGCATGCTCAGGAAGACTGCCCGGCTGGCCGCGATGCTGAATGCCCAATGGTATGCCGTCAATGTGCGCACCCCGAAGGAGTCGGCGGTTCGAATCGACGCCACGGCGCAACGCCATCTTTCTGAAACACTCGAAACGGCACAAAAGATGGGGGGGCTGGTGATCGTCCTCAAGCATGAAAATATCGCCCAGGCTTTGATTGCGTTCGCCCGCGAGTATGGCATCACGCACATCGTTCTGGGCAGGCCGCGTCGCATGAAATTCTGGCGCTTTCTGAGGACATCGTTCCACGAACAGCTCCTCGCGGAGTTACCGAATGTTGATTTGATTCTTGTCTGATACTGTGTGGGTAAAGTTCCCTCATCCGCTCCGTAATACGAATCACAGGATCGCCCGCTACCCCCTAATTCAAGAGAGACACCATTTCGCGTGTCGCCTGTTGCAGCCCCACAAACAACGCCCTGCTCACAATCGCATGACCAATGTTCAGCTCCACCAATTTCGGGAGTGTCAGGATCGGGCCGATGTTTTCGTAGTTTAATCCATGCCCTGCATTGACCTGAATCCCTGCTTCTGCGGCAAGGGTGGCGGCCTCGATCAGGCGGGTGAGCTCGTCCTCGCGGACTTTTCCCGTGGCTTCCGCATAGGCACCGGTGTGGAGCTCGACCACGGGGGCTCCAAGTTCAGCGGCAGCAACGATCTGGGCCGGCTCGGGATCGATAAAGAGGCTGACCCTGATACCGGCATCCCCGAGCGCCTTCAAGGTCGGTTCGAGAGCGGCGCGGTGAGTGACGCAATCAAGACCCCCTTCGGTCGTGATCTCCAGCCGATTTTCGGGCACAAGACAGACGTCGGCGGGGAGAATTTT
>Ga0302275_10004231_pt1 | contig 14273 bp, 13 predicted proteins | sample III_Bog_N2_2_FD_200229 | JGI IMG/M metagenome (GOLD analysis project Ga0302275, IMG submission 200229) | Peat permafrost microbial communities from Stordalen Mire near Abisko, Sweden - III_Bog_N2_2 | ecosystem: Environmental > Terrestrial > Soil > Wetlands > Peat | place: Sweden: Abisko...
AAGTGTATACGAGGCATGCCGCTGATGTCAAGGTAAGGCACTTTGATAGTGGCCGGGTGGATCAAGTGCAGTGACCACGCCATCCGCCCGTGGGGTTTGGCTGTGGGGTTGGGGCCAACGGTGCCGTCCGTTTCTGACTTGGCTTCAAACACCCGGCCACCGCAGAAGCTCCGCAGGGCTTCCACCAGTTCGGCATCGCTGACCGCCTCCGGCGTCCACGGTACGGCGATCAAGTCGAAGTCCCGGCCAAGACTGCCGTGAACCGCCAGCGCGTAGCCGCAACCTCTGGCAACCGCGCACAGCTCCGGGTACAGCGCCACGTAGGCTGCCGCCGGTGTATACGGCTTAACTATTGGAGTTGGATGTGCCGCAGGCAGCACTGGACTACCGCTGAATTTCACACCAGAAGCCTCAAGCGCACGTATATCTTTTTCGATTGATACGGGATTCAAGAAGCGCACCTCAGCGTTTGACCTTGCCCACGAGGTCGATCACATCCTGCGGCCCGATGCTGGAGAGCACGTTGCAGGTGTTACGCTGCGGTGGCCGGGGCGGGCAGTAGGGCGGCAGGCTGGCGCTGTAGGCAAAGCAGGGCGCGTGCGGGCAGAGGGTCTGGTTCCAGAGCGGATGGTGGTTCTTGTAGTACTTCATCCGGCTGGCGGGCGAGGTCGGCCCCCACAGGCCCACGCACGGCGTCCCGAACGCCCCGGCAATGTGGGCCATCATACTGTCCGGGCAGACCACCACGCTGACGTGCTCGGTCAAGGCCCACAGCTCGCGCAGGTTCGGCGCGCAAAACGCCTCGACGTTGGTAACGGCGCGCGTAGCCGCTTCCGCCGTGAGTGTGTTTTTATATTCAGGCGGAATGAATTCGTCGTAGAGACAGAGCCAGTGAATGTCCGGGTAGGCGGCGGCCAGCTTTAGAATCAGGAAGACACTGTCGTTGGCGGTGAGGCCGCGCACCGGGTTGGCGCTCGACAGCTGGTACAGCCCGATCTTTTTTCCGCTCTGTAGGTGCCGGTTGAGTGTGCCGAGTTCGCTGGGTGTGAACACCGGGCGCACACACTTTTCAGCGTCCGGGATGGAATTCGGGTCAATGCCAATCTTGCGCAGCATCATGTCAATCGGGTGCTCTTGGTCAGGATGCTCGTCCATGTTGACCGCCGCCTCCCAGTGGGCGAAGTGGTCGAACATCTTGACGGATTCCCAGAGGATCGGGATGGTCTGCACGGTCTTGACAAACTGGAAGCCCCAGTAAGCGACGTTGTTGCCGGGGTCGGCCAGCACATGGACGTCGAGACCGTAGCGCTCGGCCAGTATACGGGCCACCGGCCACGTCAGTATCTGGTCACCGTAGCCGCCGCTGCCGTTGTAGACCAGGATGCGCTGACCCTTGCGGAAAGCCGCCGCGTGCACGTTTACCAGCCGGGTGTCCGCCTTGCTGATCTTGTACGCGCGCTCGGCCACGTTTTTATCCCGCATGATACGCTCCAGCTGGGCGTTGGCCAGCAGGTAGGGCCGGTTGGCCTCGAAGGTTTGGCGCACGCCGCCGCTGGACTTGCGAAAGTCGATGGTCAACGGCTCAGTGAGTGTAAGCAGATTCACACCCAGAAAGAACAGTATTTTACACCCGGTTCTTTTACCTGTTAGCGGCCTGCGTAGTTAGAACAGCGCAGGATCACCGACTATGAAAATCGAGAAAATCAAGAAAACGTATAACGACTACAAGCTGGAGCTTTCCTTCGGCCAGCTGGAAGCGATTTCCAACGCACTCGCCGCAAACCACAGCGACCCGCTGGCTGATGAGTTGTACGCGGAATGGCAATGGTATACGGAGCGCATCCCCGGCCCCGGTGTCGATGAAGAGGATATCAAGGCCGAGCAGGAGCAAGCACAAGCCGGTGGCCCTGAAGGCGCTCGCGAAGGCGAGGACGTTCCTGTCGCTATGCCGCCGGGCAGCGAGGCAGGCACGCCACCCGAAGGCGGCGAACCGATGGGCTTTCCACCCGCAGCAGGCGGAAAAAGCGGCAAAGCCAGTCCCAAAGGCAAACCCGGCGAACCGGAAGGCCTTAAGATTTTGAAAGGTGAAGAACCGCCAGCCGGTGGACAGGTCGGTCTGCCGGAACCGGGCATGGATAGCGGCGAAACCGCCGAGCGCCCACATCCCGCCCATGCGGCCAGCGCCGCCAGCGCCGCCGAACCCAGCGAAGTGAACCACCGCCTACCGCCCCCGCCCCGCGAGTAAATGAAAGTCAATGTCAGCATCCTCACCGACAGCGCACAGGCAGGCATTGACCAGAGCGTTATTGACTACCAGACTGCCGTTGCCGCGCACGTCGGGGGTGACTGGGGCGTGCATAACCAGCTCTGCCTGTACCCGGCGCTGGGCTACGCCGAGCCGGTCAGCGGCCACACGATCGCCGGGGCGGCCCTCCTGCGGGTGCAGCTCAGCGGCACAAATACCAGCACCGGTCGCGGCGAAGGTGTATACACATTTCCCGTGATCCCTTCCGGTGTGACCGTGCCTCCGGCAGGCATCCCACCGTTCATCCTCATCCAGCCGGTTTCAACGACGGTAGAGAAGACTTCCGTCACGTTTACTGTGGTCGCCGCCAGCGCCACGCCCATGACCTACCAGTGGCTGTTTAACGGTGTCGCGATTGGCGGGGCCACCAGCGCCAGCTACACGATCGCTAAAAGCACCAATACGACTGCGGGCGGCTACGCGGTCATTGTCACCAACCGCTATGGATCGACGGTGAGCGCCACCGCCATCCTATCCTACCAGACCGTGAACGCTGGCAATGGCTGAGCGCCACTGTTCTACAGCTTATGAATGCCATCGCCACCCAGTCCAGTAGCCTCCCGGTCAAGGAAGCCGAAGACGTGCTCGGCAATAACCTGCTGGCGCACGCCAGCACCTCCCTGTCCAAGGCCCACGGCATGGAGCTGCTCTGCGTGCCAACGCCATTTTACGATGTCTATGGAAATGACGTGTCCATCTACACAGACAGTAACTCTGACCTCGTTGGTTCCAGACAGATGGTGTTGACTGATCCGGTGACCCTGCTCCCGTACTACGTGCCCCTGCTTAGTTCGGTGCTCACCGGCCAGCCGCCCCTGACCGGCATTCCCCTGACCACCCCGGCAGGCACCGGCGTTCAAGCCAGTGCTGTCTGGGTGACGGCAGCGCAGACTGAAGCAGTTGCCGTCGAAAACACCAACCAGCTGCTGTTGCTGGTGCACACGCAGCAGGCCCACACAACGGCGCACACAGGAGGCGTCTACGCCATCATTCAGCAAAATACGTTCGACAGCGCCGGGCATCTGGTGGCCGATCACATTGCCAGCGTACTGTACAACGGCAGCGAGCTGCTTGTCCCCTGTAGCTCCCGTATGGGTGGCCCCCTCCAGCCGCCGCAACTGTTGGGATTGTCCAGTTACTACGCCTTGGTGCATACCACCGGCACTGCGGCTGATTACAAGATATTTTTTGGGCCGACAGGTGTCATCGGCACCCAGCCGCTGGTCTTTACATATTACGACGCGCCCGGCTTGAATTCGGACGGCACACCGGCATGGGACATGTCCAACCCGGTGGCGGCTGACCAGACAACCACCGCCACCGGCATCAACGGGCACACGTTCAGCGTAAGCTACAGCTCAACTACCGGGCAGTTTCACATCAGCAACGGGGGCGGCGGCGGCTCAAACCTGTATTTGCTCTGCACTTTGACAGGGCCGGGCGGTACCACGAACGTCATCGCAGGCACAACTACTCTGTGCTATTTCCATCTCCTCTTCACCCACACCTCGTCGTAGTAACCGCAGGCCTAGCCGGTCTGTGCTCCGCTGAAGAAGAAAGTCACCGCCAGCGGTGAGCTGTTCATGTTTTTCAACACGTAGGTGTCTAACGCGGCGGTCGGCAACACCGTCGCCGTGGCCACCGGCCCGGTGCCGCCGTAAGGAATCGTCCCGTTGACCACCGCCAGCGCCATAATCTGGCTCGTGCTGTAGTCCAGCAGCGCCCCGTAGGCCGCCTTGGGTAGTGTGAATGTGCCGTTGCCGGTGAAGTAGACGGGCAGCGTGGCTTTGAGAATGCCGACCTTGCTGCCGTAGCCCGGATTCGGCAGGGCGCTCTGGATGAACGTCTCCGTCATCGAGATAAAAGTATAGGTGGTGTTGGCCGCAAACGTCTGGGTGTAGTAGCCGTTCAACGGCAGATTTGTCCAGTCCGGGCCGGTGACCAGCGTACCGTAGACAACACCCGTCTGGTAATTTGGAATGCTGCCGCTGGTGGACACGTTCACAAACTGGGTGGTGACGTTGCTGCCGCTGGAACCGATGGCCACCGGATTCCACGTAACCGGGTCAACGCTGGGGTCGTTCACCCCAAGGTTGGCCGTGTTCGCCACCCGGCAGATATACGACCCAAAGGTTCCGCTGGCGGTGAACGAGGCGACCAGATTAGGTGTGTACGGCTTGCCGTTGACCCACGGGCCGTCCCAGATCATTCCGGGTGTGCCCATTCCGCTGGTGCCGGGCGGCCCGATCGGGCCTACCTGACCGGTAATTCCGGGCGGCCCCACCGGCCCGACTTCACCGGTATTGCCAACCAGCAGGCTGCCCACAGCACCGAGCGGGCGCATCGCCAGCATAACGCTGGCGGCTACCTCCACCGCCACCACGCCGGTGTTCGTAAGGGCCAGAATGAACTCGCCCTGCGGGTAAAAACTGACATCCCCAGTAAACTCGCTGCCCGGCGTGCACGTGATCACCGCGCTGCCGGTGGCTCCGCCGAAGGTGGTGGCGTTGTAGTAGACGTCCAATTCCGCGTTGGTGGAGGCCGGAAGCGTGCTGACCACCGCGTTGAGAACTCTGGCTTCAAAACCTGCGGGAATACGGTAATTGGTGACGATGACCGTCTCGTTGGGCGGAAGGATGGTGCGGATAACCGGCAGGGGGACGAACTGCTCCCGGTTGTTGACTGCGCTGACCACTTCGTTAACCTTTTCCGCCAGCAGATTATCACGCTGGGCCAGCGCACGGGTCGGGGCGCTCAGACCGGGCACATCCACTGCGTCACCCAAGCTAAAATGACGAACGTCGCCACCGGAATAGTCGATGCCAGCGGACGAGGGTAGGTTTACAGGTTGAATTGCCATAGCAGCCTTAACTACGCACCGGCATGTCGGCTGTCCATTTTAACGCGCGGGTTTCCATGAACCGGCGGTACAGCCGGAATTTATAGTCATAGCGCCCGTCCAGAAAATAAGTGCGGTGAACCCCGGTTTCGATCTCCTTGCCGCTGCGCCGAAAGTGCATGTGGACGTCGCGCGGCGGCTTCCAGCAGGGGACGATGGAGCCGACCCGCCCGATCGCCACCTTGTTGCCGTTGACAATGGCGTCGGCTACCGTCACACACATGACCTCGTAGATGCGGCAGGCCTGACTGTACGTCAGGCCGCCTTCGCGCATGAACCGGCTGATGAACGCGCGCCGGTCACAGGTTGCTTGATCAGGTCGGCTGCCTTTTTTCATTGCGTAAACACCGTCGGGATGGTGAAAGTGCGCTGGCTGAGCTTGCTGACAAACGTGGCCAGCACCGTGATGTCCCGCTCACCGCTCTTGGACACCTGAAGGCTTTGCACCGCAACGCGCGGCTCCCATCTGGCAAGCGCGCTGGCAATCTCCTGCTGCACCAGATTATCGATCCCGGACTGGTTGGCCTCGAACAGCAGGTAGCGCAGGCGCGTACCGTATTCCGGCAGCATGATGCGCTCGCCCACCGTGGTCAGCAGCAGCATTTTAACCGAGGAGGCCAGCACGGCAGCATCACTGCCGCTGTTCCAGTTCCACTGGGTCGCGTTTGGAAAACCAGAGTCAGCCGGAAGGATCGGGCCGTACAGCAGCGGGGTTGCCGTGTTGGCTGGCCGCGCCGGTTGCACCTCCACGGAAAAATTAACGGACGCGGTTTCCCAGACCGGCGGGACGAAGTTGTGGGCGGCCAGCTGAAGCACGTAAGCTCCCGGCGGCAGGTTGCGGAAGACGTCCAGCACCAGCGTGCCCGCGCTGCCGGTGCCTGCCAGCGTGCCCCCGGTGACGTAGCTGTTGGTCAGGGTGCCCGCCCCCGTGCCGCTGTAGACAACCGGGAGTGCGCCATTGTTCCAGTTCAGCGTGCCGCTCAGGTAGTGCTCCGGGAGCGCGCTGTCCTCGATGATCAAACACTGTAGCGCGACCGGGCCGCCCGCATTGGTTGACGCCACGATCTGTACCTGCGCTGGAGGCTGGTCGACGAGGCTGATTCCCGCTAGGTTGGTGATGCGCAGGCTCATTTTCCCATCCACCGGCGATAGGGGGTTGGCTGGCCGACGCCTGCCTGCGTGGGATCAGTTGACTCCGCGATCGGTGCCGGTTTGGAGGCGGGGCCGCCATCGTCATCCCACTTCTTCGGCAGCTCGTCCAGCTTGGCCTGCAAAACACCGGTGGCCGCACCTTCCACCGCTTTGCTTTCGCTAAGGTTCGTGCGCTTAAACTCAAACGGATGCCTGCCGAAGCTGGAGATGACCACGTCGTTCTCCTTGAGGCTGGGGCCGCCCAGCACCCGCTCCCGCGTCCACTTCTGGTAAGGCCGGGTGAGCAGCTTCTCTTTGTAGACAACTTCCTTCAGCAGCTTGATCGCATCCACGCCGCCGGGCGTGCTTTCCAGCTTTTTGGTGATCTCCTCGATCAGCTTGCGCGTAGACGGAGCACCCTTCTTGCTTTCGTCCTTGCTGCCCGACTGTTCGATTTCATCCGGGAGGGCGGTCATGAACACGGATACAACTTCGTCCGGCAGGTGCATGTAGCGCTTGAAAACCGTGTCAATCCACGCCTCCTTGGGCAGGCTGTATTGATCCATTACGTCGCCCAGCTTGGACAGGACGTCGGCCTGTGCGCCGAGCATTTCCAGCTTCAGCTGCTCTTCCAGACTGCCGATCTGCGGCATCATGGCCTTGATGTCCAGCTCCTTGACGTCCTTGCCCTTCAGCACCGCATGGAAATAGCCAAGCCATTGGTAGGTGCTGATGAGCGGCTTGCGGATCGACTTGATCTTGCGGAGAAAGCGGATGTCCTGCGCCAGCAGCGCCCGGCCCGACGGCGTCTCGCCGCCGCCGCCGCTCTGGCCACCGCTGAACCACGACTTGGGCATGCCGATGATGCTGTAGAAAAGATCAGTCAGCAGCTCGATGTCGTAGACATCCGGCACATCGGCGGTGCCGGGCAGCTTGGTGATGACGTTGTTGAAACCCTTGGGCTGGGCGATGTAGATCATCGTATCCAGCGCCAGCGCGTTGTAGTAGGCGGTGAAATCACCGGCGCTGTTAAGCTCGTTGGGCGCGCCAACCTGACCGAAGGCCAGCTTGCTGCGCAGCGTCTGCCGCCACCGCTGCACTGTCTTCATCTGCTCCATCGGCGGCTGCTCCTGAACGTCGATCGATACCGCGTACCGGTCTGGCTGCACCTGCGCCCGGCAGACCACCATCTGGTCGACCGCCAAGCGCAGTTTCTTGTAAATGCCGTCGGCCTCCGCAAAGATCGGCTCGCCATGCTCGCTGACGCGCATGCGAAACATCCGGCGAAAATGGCAGTTATGCACGAACACACCGGCGCTCAAAGCAAAGTTGTGTTGGCCGTCTACTTCAAAGTCGTAGACATCAGCAGAACCAGCATTTTTAACTGATACAACCTTATGATTGAAATACTTTCCATCCGCGTCTCTACGCAATTCTCCTGAACTAACTCTTTCCACTGGACTCTTTCTTTGAACTTCTCCGCTGGCTATACGTTCGTTCAACCGCTGCATGTTCTGCGTTTGAGCATTCCGCGTTTTTAAGGCAAGAGCTGGATCAGTCAGTAAGCGCTGATTAAGTTTTACCGCAACTTCTCGGCTGGCGGCTTTTCGATGCGGTTGGCTGTTCAACCCGGTAGCAGCGCAGTAATCACGTAATTTTTCACCGTTTTTACGGACTGCTTCTCTAAACTTCAGGTCAAATGCCTGATCAGAAGCCCTGCGCGCGTGCAGGCGTTCCGCGTTTGTTCTCAACACCGCCTGTCCTTCCGGCGTAGCCGCGCGCCGCTTTATGCCTGCGATAAGCTTTTCGCGATGCAACTTCCACGTCCGCTTCATGGCTTCCGACCGTGCTTTACGGCACAGAGCCTTGTGCTCAGGACTCGTATTAAGATCGGTGTGGATTTTATTGTGCTCTGCGACCGTCAACCACTTAAGATTCTTTGGCGCATTGTCGCGCTTGTTGAAATCAGCGTGATGCACGTGGTACCCGGCGCTGAAGCGCCCGTTTTTGTTTCTGCGCGTGCCGTATACAGTTTCAGCGACGCGCCAATGGGTGAAGCGCCAGCGCTTGGCTGAATTGTCAAAAAATAACTCGTAACCAGCCCGGTCGTGCTCTTCTACTGTAGACAATTTGCGATAAAGTGGCATCAACGAGTCGCCCGGTTGCAGTTGGTTTGCCTCACGATACATTCCGTCGCGCAGCATGAATTTGTGATCAGGCGTACACTTGATCTTTTCGCCGTTGTCGATTTCAACTTCTACGATTTCAGCAGCTTGACGCGTGCGCTTCAACGAATGGGCGCGGCCCGGAACGATACGCCCATCAGGCGTTACAGAATAAACCCAAAATTCGCTCGTGCCGACCTCTTTTTGAAGCTGTTCCAAGCTCACTTCTCTGCCATCCAGCAGCGAAATCTTGGTATCACCGGAAAAGCAAAAATCCCAAGGATACCACAGCTCCTCGGTGTTCTGGCCGCTGGCCATGGACACGCGCTCCACCGGTGTCCGGTTATCCGGCTGGACAAAAATATCTTCCTTGTTGGGCTTGTGGTTCATCCAGCGGAATCCGATGCACTTGCGGTTGCGCTCCAGCCAGTAGCGGCGCATCTCCATCGGGTGCACGAAGGACATACCCATGACGCCCTCATGGGGAGCATATTCCAGCTTCTCGAAATGGTTGCCCATGGCGGCGATATACCACACCTGCGACTGGATCGTGCTTTCCACGTCCAAGCGCACCAGCATGTCGTTGAGTTCCTCCTCAAACTTTGAGTCATTGCATTGATACCAGATTGCGCCGGGACTGTTGGCGTCCGTCTGGGTGGCCTCGTCGACAATCTCCACGAGGGCGGCAGCCAGCAAGTCCCACTGGCTCATTTCGTCCCACAGTTGAAGCATGGCGTCAAACGTCGTGGGCCGCTTCAGCATCGAGTTGAATTTCGTCCAGATTTCCGGGTCGCTGACGCGGCCCGCATCCTGAAATTCCTGCCACAGGCGCTGATCAGCGTCGGGGGTCTGGGCGCGCGGCACCATTGAGCCGGTGCGGGCACCACTCGTTCCGATGAGGCCCATGTAGCGCAGCAAGCTGCTGGTTCGTGTGTCTGCCATGATATTTTAGTGTGTCGGGGCAATCAAACACGAGTTCGATTTGCGTCCATTTTAACTACGGTCTGCTGCCTCTTAGAACCGGTTTGCTGGCCGCCGCGCAGGAATAGTTTAAGCCGCTGGAAATAATTTACGGTTTTTTGGCGTAACGCCGAAAAATCTTGTTCTTTGTCTACATGGCTACTAACATCAACATGAAAAATATGAAAACAGTCACCACCACGCCCACCACTGCCGCGCCTGCGAAAGCCGTCGCCGCCACCACCGACACCAAGCGCGCCCCCAAGGCCGCCGCGCCAAAAGCCAAGACCGCTCCCAAAGCGGCACCGGCCAAGATCGTCCCGGTCGCCCGGCCCAACGTCCTCAGTTTCCGACTGTCGAATGCCGAAAACACCAAGCTGACGGATTGCTTCAACCGCGACCGCATGATCATGATCGGCTCGGTCAAGCAGCTCGCGCGCAAACTCGTCACCGACTACCTCGCGGGTCGGCTGGTCTACAAAAAACAGGCAGACCGGGCCACCAACTTCGACGCCCAGATGTAGAAGCGCTAGTCACAACCGGCGGCAGGTGCCGGTCTGTGGATCAAGTTGAAACGTCACCTCGAAGTCGAAGGTTGACGGGGATTCGCAGTCCGACACCTTGCACGGTATGCGGCAAAGCAGGCTGTCCTTGGCCAAGTTCTCCACCAGCACCAGTGTCGGCTCAAGCAGCTCCGGCTGGGCTTCGCAGAAGCGCTTAACCGCCGGTGCCAGCGCGCCGGTGCGGCACTCCCGTGTGATCCACGCCTGCAAGCCGGGGAGCGCCGCGATGGAATCGTGGATGAACGTGCCTGCGGCTTTTTTGGCAGTGACGCTGCTCACAGAAAAAATTAGAAGGCATAGTCGTACGCACTGCCCGGCAGCTCCTTGGGCGTGACGTGTATGATGAGACCAGTGCGGGCCTGCCCGTTCTTGATGTATTTTTTCAGCTCGTAATCCTCGAACTGATCAACGCACAGCAGCTTCTCCAGCTCCGGGATGATTTCCTTCGGCAGCTTCATGAAATCCAGCATGACGATCACGCTGCCATCATTCTTCTCTTCATCCTTGTAGACGGCAAAATCCGAGAGAAAAGCTTGCAGGGAAGGTACACTATTGATCAGCAGCGCCATGCGGCTGGTTACCGCTGACACTTTTTCATTGGCCCCGGCACTATCCAGCTGCTGGGGCAGGTCTTCAATTAAGAGACAGGCTGCTTGGGCTTCGGTCACACCTTAAATACGCAGGGTCATTGCAAAACCACCGGCGGAGCGCGCGGCTCGTGAACGCCGTCAGCCACACCTTGGGCAAACGCGGGGCAACCGGCAGCCACGCCGGGGCGTCGACCACCACGGTGCAGACCTCAGTGCCGTTTACGGCCAACGAATACGCGTGCATATGTCTAACTTCCACTCCTTAAAGAACCGAGTCGCCGGATAACCGAAAGCGCTCCTTTGCGCTTTGATCTTCAATCCAGCCTTGCGCGCCTGATCCGGTTCTAACCTGCATATGCGCGCTCTTGTTTACGCCGATCTGCAAGCCGACCTCAGCAGCGAACTGCTGTTCTCCGACCCCACCCAGTCACTACGGCTGCACTGCGTGAAGAAGTTTTATGCCGAACTGAGCAGCCTGTGCGCGGAGCACGCGTGCGACGCTGTTTACGACCTTGGAGACACCTTTGATGACCGCAACGCCCTTGACTATCCATCGCTCAACGCCGTAATCGGCGGACTAAAGGGCCTAAAGGTCAAGGGGCCGAATTTCCGAATCATCGGCAATCACGATCAATTCCAAAAAGACGGGAGCGTCCACAATGGGTGCGTGCTGGAACGCTTCTTCCATACCGTGGCCGACCGCCAGATACAGGCCATTGGCGATTGCATGGCTTTCTTTGTCTCCTACCCCGCTGATCACGCTGAGCTGACCGAGTGGCTGCTGAAGGAGGTAAAACGCTTCCGAGGCCCTAAGATTCTGTTCGGGCATTTCCAAGCCAAGGGTGCCTTCTACAAAGGCGGCACCGCCCTCACCGGCATACCGCTCGAAGCGCTGGCACCGTTCAATCTTGTGCTGCTGGGACACATTCACCTGCCACAGTCGCTCAGCGACAGGATACATTACGTCGGCTCACCGTTCCAGCAGGACTGGGGTGAAGCCCAGCAGACTAAGCGCGTGGGCATTGTAGACACGAACACGATGACCGTTGAGTGGGTGCCGCTGAAGGGTTACCCGGAATACCGGTCGGTCGACCTAGCCGCCTTCAAGCAGCAGGCGCAGGCGGGCGACGAACATCGCTATCGCGTCACCCTGAACAGCCAGACCGAAGCTGAACAGTTCTTTGCGCTGCCAAACTGCAACCGGGCCGTGGCGCGCTACAATTACACGGAAACCTCGGAGGCAGCGGAGCAGGCGGAAAATCACGACTGGTCGTTCGAGGGTACCTGCCGTCGTTATCTGAAGACCGTGCCGCCTAACAAGGTCGGCATCGACATGTCTGACGACGACATGATTGCCATCAGCGCCCAGATGCTCAGCCGTTGACCGCCGCCTGCCACTCCCAGCGGGTCTTGCCCGCATCCCACACGTGGCGGCAGCCCAGTAGCTCCTCCATGTCAAATTCAGTGCGCGGATCAGTGGCCGGGTCAAAGACGATGTCGACATTGAGTTCGGCAAGGCGGTCGGGAATGTTCCGCCGCTGCCAGAAGGACTTGTGCTGGATGCCATAAAACGGGTGATAGACACGGTAGTCTGGTTTGATGTCGGCAGTCTTTTGAAAACCGAGCCGGGCGTACACGCCGCCGTGGGCATAGGTGCTGTCACTGTAAGTCGTGACCTGCTGTGCCACCAGCCCGGCAACAGCGGCTGCGAACAGCCTGCTGGCAGCTCCCGGAACGTGCCCGGCCAAGGCAAAGCGGGTCAGCCAGTAGCCACCCGCAACGGTTTTGGACTTGCGGTCAGAGGCCGAGTGCGTGAACGTCATGAGGGCCACCAGCTGGCCGCCATGGCGCAGGCCAAAATGCTTCCCGGAAACGCACGCGCCCTGCAAGTGATAACGGTCGTAGAACAACCGGGCCTCCTTTTCCGGCACCCGCTCACAGGCGCATTCCCGCGCGCCCGCGAGCTTCGGCTGGAGGCCGAGCTGGTGCCAGAGCCAGTGCTTGACCGTTTCGGGCCGGTCTTTCCAGTCGGTTTCCCAGACGGTCAGCAGCCGGTAGCCTGCTTTGGTGGTCGCAGCGGTCTTCTCTGCGTGGTAGTTTCTAACCGCCTTGTCGCCCCGCGCCGCGATCGGGGCCGAATGCCAGTAGACGCCGTTGTACTCAACCGCCAGCTGCCGGGAGGGGATGACGATATCCAGCTCCTGCGGGGCGATGAGCTTGCGGTTGCGCTGCTCGATTTCAACACCGAGGCTGCGCATCCAGTCGGCAACTTCGGATTCGCCTTTGGAAAGGAGATGGTTACATTTTGGGCAGCCTGATCCGGCATAAATGTGACTATCCCATGACTGCTTAAAAATTCCGTGCTTGCTGCATACAATGTCGACGGTACCTTTTGAACCTTTGCCCGTCATCGCCCTATACTTAAATTTATCTCCGTGCTTGCGCTGCGCCAGCTTGATCAGCGCTGACCGTGAGTGACGACGGGCTTTAGCTGCTTTTTCAATACCGCAGGCCGGGCAGCCGTGGCCTCCTAAATGCTCAACAGGCAGCTGCGCAAACTGCCCGTGTTTGCGGCAACCTATCAGTACCGGGCTGCGTATTGATTCCAAGTTGGTTTTGGAGTAATCATAGGTTTTATCACCGTGAACGACCCGACTTTTAGCAGTAAAACTGTCCGGCGTTAAAGGCCGGTTTCCGGCACACGCAGGACAGCCATCTCCGCGCAGGTGGTTGGCCGCCAGCTGCTCAAAATCTCCGTGGGCGGCGCAGACAATGAGCACGCGTGACCTGTTGTTGACGTAACTAACCTTTGTATAATCATACGAAACACCGGGATGGGCTGCCGTTGCTTTAGCAATGAACACTTCACGGGGCAAAGTTGACGCCTTGGCGTTACGGTCGTGCGCACACTGCGGGCAGGAACATCCGCGCAGAATCAACTCTGCTTTTTGCACGACAGCGCCATGAACAGGGCACTTGAACTTCAATTTTTGCCGTGCGCCGGTGTATACAGCTTCGCTGTAGTCGTATTCTGGATGCAGTTCCTTGGCTCTTTCAAAAAACCGGTTATTTTTAATCCGCTGGGCAGCACTAATCTGCCTGCCGCAGGCCGGACAACCGTGACCTTTTAAGTGAATCCACGGTAACTGTGTGAATTCACCGTGTTTCTTGCACACCATGCTGACAGGTGTTGTGCTGTTTACGTATTTAATTTGGCTGTAGTCATAGTCAAATTTCAACTTAGCCGCAGCGGCTATAAAAGTGTTTTTACTCGTTAGTTTAGGCACGTTGGAACTGTAGTTTGAAACAGTTAAAAAGACAAGAATATCTTTTAATATACATCTAAGCGCATTGTAGTTCAATACTCTTAAAAGGAGCGTGCTGATCTGGTTAGGTAGATCAAGAGCAAATCCAGTGCTGAGTAGGCACTGGTAGCTAAAACAAACATAAACAACTAAACAACAGGAAATCACAATGAATCAAGTATCGAGCGTACCTTTTGGCACAGACGCCAACGTCTTCCAAGGCTACGCAGAATCCGCAAACGAGCGTCTTGGGGCGATCGATTTTGTTTTTGAAAATACAGGCCCCAATACGGCATATATCCGTCTGGGTCAGTATGACGGCGTTTCCAGCCCGTCTGGCTTCGCCTCAATCGAC
>Ga0302275_10004234_pt1 | contig 14267 bp, 10 predicted proteins | sample III_Bog_N2_2_FD_200229 | JGI IMG/M metagenome (GOLD analysis project Ga0302275, IMG submission 200229) | Peat permafrost microbial communities from Stordalen Mire near Abisko, Sweden - III_Bog_N2_2 | ecosystem: Environmental > Terrestrial > Soil > Wetlands > Peat | place: Sweden: Abisko...
CGTAACGCTGATCCTGCCATTCACTCATCTGTCGTCGTAGGGTGATGATGCGTTCGAGAAGTGTTGAAATGTTCTCAAGGGTCTCCCTCAGAAAGCGAAGCGCCGACGGATCACGATCCCAGAGTGTGGCGTAAGATTGGATGAAGTCCTGGGCATAACCGAGTTCCGAACGATCATTGGGATGCCAGAGATCGGCCGGGGGGAGGGGGAGATCGAGCAGGAGCGGTGCGATGTAGAGATTCTTGACCATCGCCGAGCGATAGGCCTCCTGTGCTGCATCCTCCGCACCGATCCGCCAATGCACAAGCCCCTTTCCAAAGAGGAGGGCAGGCTCGCAATAGTCGTCAGGATAGTTTAGCTCGTACTGTTCCAGGCTTTTGAGGGATTCGGCATCATTCTCTTCCAGCAGGTGAACGAGGGGAATCAAAAATCTGACCCCCTGATTGTCGGCGGGATTGAGCATCAGGAGCCGCTGGAGATCGGCGGCTGTTTGGGAAAAGCGGCCTTGCTGCCACTCGGTCATGGCATGTCCGTAGAGTGCGCGAAGGTAGGGGCGTGTTTCGGGATCGGTCCACCACTCCGGCGTTTCTCCACGCCAGCGGCGTTCCTCCCGATCGATGAGATCCTGATAACCGCGGCGGCATTCATTCCAGCGACCGGCCTGGTAGTCTGTGTCAGCAAGCTCGATGCGGGCACTCGCGCAATCCGCATCCTGCTCGATCGCTTTTCGCAAACATGCGGATTTCTTTTCTGGGGAGCGTAGGCGGGCCGCCGTTGCCACGAGACCCCGGGCCACAGAGGCAGGGGCGTGGAATTCCCCACCCTGGAGCCGTTGGGCGATTTTCCTGGCCACCTGCATCAACTCTCCGGGCTTTGCCGCAGGAAATGTGCTAAAATTCAGCTCAATTCGGCAATCCACCGCGAAGCTGCGCCAAGCCTCGGTATCCCAGTCACCGCTTTCGGCAATTGTCAATCGGTCGGGCGTCCCATGTTCTTCAAAAAGCCGCCCCAGAAGCTGTTCCGCTCGCGGCTGATCGAGTTCCTCCAGAATCTCCGGTGAACTGATTGGTTTGCCTGAAGCCGTGGTGACGAGCATGCAGGTGGGAAGATAATACTCCGGTTCTTTGGAGGGGCCTGAAGTGGAAGATGAAGGTCTTGGCACCGGTTCATCGAGATCGAACCAGAGGAGGCGCCAACTGTTGCGTGCAGTGTCAAGTGGCTGAATCATGTGGTTTTTTCCAGATCAACTTTCAACGACTGCCTGCGGCCGAAGCGATCGGTGTAATGAAGTTCGCCATGCTCCATTGCGTATTCGTGAACCAGTTTCGTCACCTTGACATCGAAACAGCAGTATTGGGCAATTTCCATGATTTTCCCCTCGCGCCACCATCGAATGGCATCCAGGCCGTCTCCTGTTTTGCCAATGCCAAGGGTGGCCTGCGCCACGGAGTCGAGCGAAAGACGATGGCCCGCCGCGTTTTCGACGACTTCCAGCAGATCGAGTGTGGGGAGATGATGGGGTAAATCCAGAACCGTATATCCCATGAGAACCTCATAATCGAAGCGGCGGTTGTTATATCCGACAACCAGATCGGCACGGCGCAGCAGTTCGATGAGTTCGGGCACCCGCTTTTCACTGAAAATTTCATACTCCGAATTCACCGTGCTGTAAGTCACTCCCAGAGAAATACCCATGGAGCTTTTTTTATCCCATCCGCCGACATCGTTGGCGGTACGTTGGGTTTCCAAATCAAAGTAAATGATATTCTTGGAGTCGGGCATGAAACTTTTTAGCCTAAGGTAAATTAGCCGGGTCGCCTAGCCCAAGTTTACTCATTCTATGAGTTGTTCAATCGGATTGTAATTTTTTTGCAAAAATAAACGATTTTTCTTGTCAGGTCTGCTTTGCCCTTCTACTAACCTAGATCGTTTATGGCAAAAGAAGAAGCAATTACTACGGATGGGGTTGTCGTCGAGGTTTTACCCGGCACGATGTTTCGCGTCGAACTCGGCAACGGCCATGTGGTGCTTGCCCATATTTCGGGGAAAATGCGCAAGCATTTCATCCGAATTGTGCCAGGTGATAAAGTGACTGTCGAAATGTCACCTTACGACCTGACAAAGGCGCGTATTACATTCCGTACTGCATAATTCAAAATTATTAACTACACTAACACACATCAGCACTATGTCCATCCCTGACTCCATCACCCTCCGCAAAGCCGTGAAGATTGCTTCGAAAATCGAGCGCCTTCAGGAAAAACTGCATGCACTGCTTGGCGACACTCTGGAACTTCCTCCAGCCGCGGAGACCGTCAAGAATCAGCTCCTTGAATATGCCAAGGTGCCACGGCCCCGCGGTCGGCCCCCGGGCTCGGGACGCAAGGTTCGTGAAGACGGGACGCGCGGCCCCTCCAAGCTGGCAGGCCAGCCCCGCCCTGCTTCCCCATCGGGCCCCTTGGCTCCTGCCGTGGTCAAAGTTCTCCAGCGGTATGGTCGCGCCTTGAAGGTCAATGAAATCCTCATTGGTCTGGAGCATGACAACTATGTCTGGACGGCCAAAAATCCCCGTCAGACCCTCTATGTGCGCATCGGCAAGCTGGCTGGTGTGAGCAAAGTTTCCGAAGGTCTCTACATCGCCGAGAGTCTGGCCAGTGCTGCTCCCGCCGAAGCTCCCGTGCTCCCGGTCGCAGAATCAATTCCAGAAATCCCTGTGCCAGCTCCGGAAGTTTCCGAAAGCTTTGGAGCACCTTCCGAACACACAAGCTATTAATCAACCCGATACGGTCTCTCAAGATGACCGGTCGGATTTCTGCACCGAACCTCGCCTCCCTCTTCTCAGAGGCGGGGGAACGGTGGGGGGAACTACCCGCCTTTTCCACCCGCAGACAGGACGGTTCCTTTTACGCCATCTCATTTCGACAGTGGCGCGAGCGTTCGCTGGCCCTGGGTACCGCCCTGATTGAACTTGGTGTCCGGGCACGGGGACATGTGGCGATTCTGTCCAATAACCGCTTCGAGTGGATTCTCGCCAATGCGGCCATTCAGTTTTGCGGTGCAGCCGATGTGCCCCGTGCCGCCGATATCACGGAGCAGGAAATTGCCTATATTCTGGATCATGCCGATGTGGAGATTGCCTTTGTGGAGAACATGGCGGTTCTGGCCAGGGTGGAGGCTGTGCGCCATGGCCTTCCAAAGCTCCGTCAGCTCATTCTCCTGGAGGCCCCGGAGGAAAAAGAAGGGTTGCCAAGGAATGTTTGCCATCTTCATGATTTGGAGATACTTGGGGAAAAACTCCTCCTTGATGGGGATCGTCGCGTCGAGGAGCGGATAGCCGGAGTCATACCCGGTGATCTCTTCACCATCATTTACACTTCAGGAACAACAGGAACCCCTAAAGGGGTTCAGTTGACCCACGCGGCCATGGCTTCGCAGGTCAGGAATCTCCCCTTCGAGCTTGGCCAGGGAGATCGGGCGCTCTCGATCCTTCCGGTGTGGCACAGTTATGAACGGGTCTTCGAGGTCATCTCAATTGCCTGCGGAGTGCACACCTACTACACATCGCTTCGTACCCTCGGGGTGGATCTCCAGTCGGTGCGGCCCACGATCATGGTCTCCGCACCGCGACTCTGGGAGGGACTTTATCGGCGCATTCTGGCCCGAGTGGAATCCCAGTCGCGATCCCGTCAACTCCTCTTCCAGGCGGCTCGATTCGCGGCTCATGCCGTTCGTAGTGCCCGTGCCTATTTCCTGGGCCAGCAGTTGGCTCTGAAGGAAGGGAATCCGATCTCCCTCGTCAAGCAGGCTCTGCGCCACGCAATCGCCTGGCTCCTGTGCATCCTCCCATCGCTGATTTTGGATCGCCTTGTTCTGAGCAAACTCCGGGCCGTCGTGGGCGGCGAGTTTCGTGGAACAATTTCCGGCGGAGGGGCTCTCCCTCCGCATGTCGATGAGTTTTTTAACGATATCGGCATTCCTGTGTTGGAAGGATACGGACTTACCGAGAGTTGCCCCGTGCTGGCCGTGAGGACCTGGGAGAAGCTGGTGATCGGCACGGTCGGGCCTTTTTTCCCGAAGACCGAAATTCGGATCGTCGATCCGGTGGGCGGAGCGATCCTTTACCCCGATGTTTCCCGCTCTGACCGTGGGCGGGGAAGAAAGGGTGAGATTCATGCCCGCGGGCCCCAGATCATGAAGGGGTATTACAAGGATCCGGAGGGATCGGCACTCGTGCTGCGCGACGGGTGGCTGGCCACCGGGGATTTGGGGATGGTGACCTTCAATGATTGTTTGAAAATCGTCGGCCGGTGCAAGGAGACCATTGTGCTGCTGGGGGGTGAAAATGTGGAGCCTCTCCCCATCGAATCCCGGTTGCTCGAATCTTCGCTCATTGATCAATGCATGGTGGTCGGTCAGGATCAGAAACATCTCGGCGTGCTTGTCGTTGCCTCCCTGCCCGCCTTTGCGGCGGCGGGCATAGATGTTCCCGATCTGGCGGCTCTGAAATACCATGCCGAAGCCAGGGTGATGATCCGGGAGGAGATCAAGCGTCTGGTGGGTCGCAGTTCGGGATTCAAGTCATTTGAACGCATCGGCTGTTTTGAATTCCTCGAATTCCCCTTTGAGGCCGGCCAGGAACTGACCATGACGTTCAAATTGAAACGGCATGTGATCTCGGAACGCTACTCAGCCGAGATCGAGAGGATATTTTCAGACAGGCTCTTATAGCCACTTGTCAGGAGGAACTCTCCGCAGCATAGTTAACGAGGTTATGCAAATTTACATTGATGGCGCACTTTATCCGGAGTCGGAGGCAACGGTCTCCGTCTTTGACCACGGACTGCTGTATGGAGACGGCGTCTTTGAGGGGATCCGTTTTTACAATGGCAAGGTTTTTGAACTCGAAGAGCACATCCGGAGACTGTACAAATCCGCCGCCGCGATTTGTCTGATCATTCCCCTGGATCGTGAGGCCATGATCGAAGCACTGCTGCTGACAATCCGCAGCAACAATCTTCGCGACGGATATGTGCGTCTCGTGGTCACCAGAGGAAAGGGAAACCTGGGGCTGAGTCCCGAGCACTGCCCGAAGCCCACCGTCATCATCATCGCGGCCAGAATCACGCTCTATTCGGACGAGAGCTACGAGAAGGGGCTGAAGGTGATTACCTGCGCCACGCGCCGGATTGCCCACGGGGCGCTCAGCCCGATGGTGAAATCCCTGAATTATCTCAACAACATCATGGCCAAGATCGAGGCGACCCATGCCGGGGCCGGTGAGGGGTTGATGCTCAATGAACAGGGACTTGTGGCCGAGTGCACGGGTGACAATATTTTTCTGGTGAGCGGGGACAGCATCACCACACCGCCGATCTCCTCGGGAGCCCTGGCCGGAGTGACGCGTGCCGTGGCGATCCGGATTGCCGGGGAACTCGGCATCCCCGTGAGCGAGCCGCAGATCACACGCTACGACATCTATACCGCCGAAGAATGTTTCCTGACCGGAACCGCTGCGGAGATCATTCCCGCAGTCGAACTGGACAAACGACCCATCGGTGACGGGAAGCCCGGGCCGATCACCCGCCGCCTGATCGGGCGCTTCCGCGAATTGACACAGGCGGAAGGGACGCCGATCTATTAATCACCCATGTTCTGCAACGTCTGCAAATCCAAGGAAGCCACGGTATTTTTGACCCAGATCGTCGAGGGCAAAATGCAGAAAGTGAACCTCTGCGAACCCTGTTCCAAAGAAAAGGGGGTCAATGACCCCACCGGCTTTGCCCTTGCCGACCTGTTGCTGGGACTCGGGGCTGCCCAGGAGATCGACAAGAATCCCGCCGGATTGCGCTGCCCTTCATGCGGATTTTCCCAGACCGATTTTAAAAAGACCGGACGTCTCGGCTGCAGTACCTGCTATGATGCCTTTGCGGAGGGACTCTCCGGAATGCTCAAAAACATGCACCGGGGCATGATTCATACCGGGAAGGTTCCGGCCCGCCTTGCCGAGGAGCGTGAGCGAAGCCGGGCGATCTCGTTCCTGACCACCAGTCTTGAAGAGGCCGTCACCAAGGAAAATTTTGAGGAGGCCGCCTCGCTGCGGGATAAAATCCGTTTATTCGAATCCGGGGCAGGCACCGAAGCGACCCGCATGAATGAACCCGTTGTTCAAATTCCATTGCTTGCCGGGGATGCGGTTCATGGGAAGGTCTCGGCAAATCTCGCACCACCCAAATCTCCGGAAAAATGATGAAGCTCTCGCGCATCATTGCCAACACCGGCGAGTGGCTGAGCGGGGCCGGCCCCCATGATCAGATTGTGGTCAGCAGCCGCGTCCGTCTTGCCAGGAATCTGCGGGGCAAGCCATTTCCCGGATGGGCCAAGAAGGTCGAGCGCGTGGCTGTTCTCGAAGAGGTTCGGGAGGCGGTGGTGCAGCTTCCCGAGATGAGGGAATCCTTTTCCGAGAAATTGGAGGATCTCTCGCCGCTGGAGAAGCAGGTGCTTGTCGAGCGCCATCTGATCAGCCGCGAACATGCCGCCAAGGGCGCGGGGAGCGCCGTGGTCATGAACACGGCGCAGACACTCAGCTTCATGATCAACGAGGAGGATCATCTCCGAATGCAGGCGATTCGCGCCGGACTTCAGCTGGACGAGGTCTTTTCCATGATCACGCAAGCCGACAGCGAACTGGAAGAATCCCTCGATTTTGCCTTTCACCCGGATCTTGGATATCTGACAGCCTGTCCGACCAACGTCGGCACCGGAATGAGAGCGAGTGCCATGCTGCATCTCCCGGGACTCGTGATGTCGGAGCAGGTGAACAAGATCGTCAATTCGGTCAACAAGATCGGCCTTGCTGTCCGGGGACTCCACGGCGAGGGCACCGAGGCGATGGGGAATCTCTTCCAGGTTTCCAATCAGACCACTCTCGGGGAGGCCGAGGCCGAAATCATTGGGCGACTCAACAAAGTCATTTTTCAGATTCTGGAACACGAGCAGAATGCGCGGCAAATTCTCCTTCAGCAACGGGCGGAGACCCTGCTTGACCAGATAGGTCGCGCCTACGGCATTCTCTGCCATGCCCATTCCATCACTTCCAAGGAGGCTCTGAATCTTCTCTCCTTCATCAAGATGGGAGTCGATTTGGGATTGTTTCCACCGCCGAACCGCCTGCAGATCGACGAACTCTTCATCGAGACGCAGCCGGCCCATCTCCAGAAAGGACTTCAGGCCACAAAACTTGGGGCGGAGGAACGCGATTCCTTGCGCGCCGCGTTAATCCGCGCAAAGTTAAAGATGATGCCGGAACCGGAAATCGGGAAAATACCAACCACTCCGTCAACAACCACCACCAGCGAGGAATCATGATGAATAACTTCACGCCACGCGCACAACAGGTCATGCAGCTTGCCCGCAAGGAGGCCGACCGGTTCAACCACAACTACGTCGGCACCGAGCATCTCCTGCTCGGTCTGATCAAACTGGGCCAGGGGGTGGCGGTGAATGTCCTGCAAAAAATGGGACTCGATCTGGAAACCGTCCGCCAGGAGGTCGAGAAGCAGGTTGGCTCGGGTCCCGAAGCCAAAATGTCAGGAAATATTCCCTACACGCCCCGCGTGAAAAAAGTTTTTGCGCTGGCTGGCAAGGAGGCCAAGGCGTTGCAGCATTCCTATGTCGGTACCGAACACATTCTGCTGGGACTTCTGCGCGAGGGGGAGGGGGTCGCCGCCCGTGTCCTGAAAAATCTCGAAGTCGATTTGGATCGCACCCGCAACGAGGTGCTCAAGGAACTTGATCCCAATTTTTCCCCTGCGGAAGAGGGGGGCGAGGAATTTGACGAGGCCGAGGAGGTCTCCTCCGCCGGAGGCCCTGCCCGCAAGGAGAGCAAGACCCCGGCCCTGAAGGCCTTTGGGCGCGACCTCACCGAACTGGCCCGGGAAGGGAAGCTCGATCCGGTCATCGGCCGTGCCGAGGAGATCGAACGGGTCATTCAGATTCTCTGCCGCCGAAGCAAGAACAACCCCGTCCTGATTGGAGAGGCGGGCGTGGGCAAGACAGCCATTGCCGAAGGGCTTGCCCAGGAGATCGTCAATGCCAACGTCCCCGAGTTGCTCACAGACAAGCGCGTCATCACGCTTGATCTCGCCTTGATGGTCGCCGGCACGAAATACCGCGGGCAGTTTGAGGAGCGGATCAAGGCGGTGATGGATGAGATCCGCAAAAACAAGAACATCATTCTTTTTATCGACGAACTGCACACCATCGTGGGTGCCGGTTCCGCCGAGGGTGCGATGGATGCCTCCAACATCATCAAGCCTGCGCTCAGCCGCGGAGAACTTCAGTGCATCGGTGCGACGACCCTCAACGAATACCGCAAGTATATTGAAAAGGACTCCGCTCTCGAGCGCCGCTTTCAGTCTGTGAAAGTCGAAGCCCCCTCCGTGCAGGATACCATCCTCATTCTCAAGGGACTTCGCCCGAAATATGAGGCGCATCACAAGGCGGTGATCACCGATGTTGCCTTGGAGGCCGCAGCGAAGCTTTCCGATCGATACCTTACCGGGCGATTCCTGCCTGACAAAGCCATTGACATCATGGATGAGGCAGGATCCCGGGCCCGCATCGGGGCGATGACCCGCCCCCCGGCGACCAAGGAGCTGGAAGCCGCCATCGACACCATCCGTGGCGAGAAGGAAACTGCCATCAAGGCTCAGGATTTTGAAAAAGCCGCAGCCCTGCGTGACTCCGAGAAGAAGGCCAAGGAGGATCTCGAGACCGCCCTTGCCGCCTGGAGAAAAAATCGTGACGAGAGGGAAGTCATTGTCGGCGAAGAAGAGATCATGCATGTGATTTCCAAGTGGACGGGCGTTCCGCTCCAGCGCATGGAGCAGAAGGAGACCCAGAAGCTTCTTGCCATGGAGGAGGAACTTAAAAAGCGCGTCATCGGTCAGGATGAAGCGGTCACTGCCATCAGCAAGGCGCTCCGCCGTTCCCGCGCCGATCTCAAGGATCCCCGCCGTCCCATCGGCTCCTTCATCTTTCTCGGCCCGACCGGTGTCGGGAAGACCTTCCTGGCGCATTCGCTGGCCGAGTTCATGTTCGGTGATCCCGATGCGATCATTCAGATCGACATGTCCGAATACATGGAGAAATTCACCTCTTCCCGCCTCATCGGCTCCCCTCCCGGCTATGTTGGCTATGAAGAGGGTGGCCAGCTGAGTGAAGCCGTCCGACGCAAGCCCTATTCCGTCGTGCTTTTTGATGAAATCGAGAAGGCGCATCCCGATGTCATGCATCTTCTGCTCCAGATTCTGGAGGAGGGGACGGTGACTGACAGCCTCAGCCGCAAAATCGACTTCCGCAACACGATCATCATCCTGACTTCCAATGTCGGGGCGGAACTGATCAAAAAGCAGACCACCCTCGGTTTCGGGGCGCCGACGCATGACGAGAGTCATGGAACCATGCGTGACAAAATCATGGAGGAGACCAAGAGGGTCTTCAAACCGGAGTTCCTGAACCGCGTCGACGACACCATCGTCTTCCAGTCACTCTCCAAGGAGATGCTAGCGCGTATCGTCGATCTGGAAGTCGCCAAGGTCACGACCCGCATCCGCGAAAAGGAGATCACCGTGACCCTCGACGCTCCCGCCCATGAATTCCTCATCGAAAAAGGTTATGATCCGACTTACGGAGCGAGGCCGATGAGACGCGCCGTCGAACGCTATCTTGAAGATCCGGTTGCCGAGGAAATTTTGAGGGGGATCATCAAGACAGGTGACCGGGTTGAGGTCACGCGTGACGGCGAAAAACTCTCCTTCAAGGTGACTGCGGGGACTGCCCCTGCCGGGGCTTTGGACGAGGCGGTTCGGGAATAACACCCGGCCGATGCTTTCATCCTCCACGTCCGCAGCTGCATCCCAGAACCATCTCAACCAGCCTGTCGGTGAATTTCTCCGCCCGGGGCCTCCGCCCCTCAGGATTGATCAGACCATCGGGGAGGCTCTGGACGCGATCCGATCAGGGGGTTTGGAAGAGCGTATCTTCTACTTCTATGTTGTGGATGCGGTGGGGCGGCTCTCGGGAGTGGTGCCTTCCAGAAAGCTACTGACCGAGCCGCTCGACACGCACATCGGAAGGGTCATGATGAAGCGTGTGCTTTCGCTGCCGGAGAGCGCGACCCTGCTGGAAGCCTGCGAATGCTTCATCCTCCACAGGTTCCTCGCGATACCGATCGTCGATTCGGAAAAGCGACTTCGGGGGATCATTGATGTCGGCCTTTTCACGGACGAGGTGATGGAATTGAGCGGGGGAAACAACAACGACCAGCTCTTCCAAACCATTGGCTTTCACATTCAGGAACTACAGCATGCCGCCCCGCTCAAGGCGTTCCAGCTTCGCTTTCCCTGGCTGGCCGCCACCGTTTCCGGTGGCATCCTCTGCGCCCTTCTGGCAGGGGCGTTTGCCGCAACGCTTCAGAAGCGCGTCGTGCTCGCTGTCTTTATGGCCCTCGTCCTGGGGCTCGGGGAGGCGGTGGCCGCCCAGTCGCTGGCGCTTACGGTGCAATCCCTGCCCGCAACGCGTCTGCGCCGGAAATGGCTCTTCGTGAAGTTGCGCCGTGAAGCGGTGACAACCTCACTTCTTGGATTGCTCGCCGGAAGTGCCGTTGCCCTGATGGTCGGTATTTTCTGGCACGATCCGGCTTCTTCCCTCGCCATCGGTGGAAGCGTGGTGATCTCCATTCTGGCCGCGGGAATGTTCGGCATCCTCGTGCCGGTCTGTCTTCGCATGGTGCATTGGGATCCCAAAATCGCTGCGGGGCCGATTGCTCTCGCGGCGGCGGATTTGTTTACGATTTCGTGTTATCTAATCACCGCAAAACTCTTTCTGGGTTAGGGGAGGCTTGAAATATTGGCGGAGAGCGGCGTTGCTGCTCATTCGGCGTATGTTTCATACACCGTCACTCGCGACGCCTTGCTCTCCATCCAATTTTCCTGCGCCTTGGAAGCAGGTTTTCAGTCTTGCAACACTTGGAACCTCGATAAATTGATTCGTAAGAGTATGAAGAGGCGACCCGTCGCCCTCAGCCTCAAACCTGATTCTATTTCCCTACCTCAATAATCACGATTCGATTAAATCAGCGTTTCCTCAAATGAAGGGCTTTTTTTCTCGTTCCTCATCACCTCTTCGGGGCATCATCACCTCTTATGGCAATTCGCGCCCTTCTCTTTGATCTTGATGACACGCTGGCTGTGGATGAAGCAGTCTCCCATGAGACCTTTGCCCATGTGGCGGCGGTGGCCTCCTCCCGGTTCGGGGCGGACGCGGCGATTTTTGCCCATGATGCCATGCGCTTTTCCCGGGAACTCTGGAGCGAGGGGGAGTGCCGGCCCTACTGCCGCTCCATAGGCATCAGTGCCTTTGAATGCCTTTGGGGTGGCTTTACGGGGGAAAGCCAGGAACTGACGGCGCTTCGCAACTGGTCTCAGTCCTATCGTCGCGAGGTCTTTGCAAAGGCGCTTTCGGCCCAGAATGAAAAATATGAGGAAGAGGCTCCTGAAGTGTTGGCCAGGGAATTTTCATTCACCCGCCGGGCAAGGCAACGCCTTCTGCCGGGTGCCCGCGAGTTGATCGCCAGACTTTCTCCAGAGTACAGCCTCGCCCTGCTGACCAACGGTGCCCCGGATTTGCAGCGGGAGAAGATTGAGGCCACCGGTTTGGGGTCGTTTTTCAAGGCAATCGCGGTTTCGGGTGAATACGGGGTTGGCAAGCCGAAGCCTGAGATCTTTCATCACCTTCTTGGGGTGCTCGGGGTCAGTCAGGAGGAGGCCCTGATGGTCGGCAACAGTATGGAGCGAGATATCGCCGGTGCCCGCAATGCCGGAATCCGTTCTATTTGGATTCGCGTGCCCGGTTCCGAAGAACACGACGAAGTCATTCCCGATCACACTATTGCCGCACTGGGGGAAATTCCGGGAATTTTGGAGCAACTTGCAACAGGCCATGGGAAATAGCGGCTTGACCAAGACACCCGCCCAACGCATCAAAGGAGGGCCGATTTTTGGCCCCGGCATTTTTTTTTCAAATATTATCCGAAAAGTCTCATGATCAGCACCCGTTTTTTCTTCTGCCACCGCATCGTTTTGGGTGGGTGTCTGGTTCTCTTGTCAATCGCCGGCCTCTCCGCGCAAGTCCCCGACCAAGGCGTTTCCGCGACGCCCCAGGCACCTCCGCTCATCCAGCAGATTGATGTGCAGTTTGTGGGGCCGACCACGCTGAGCAAGCAACGGGTACTAGACAATCTGGCCACCAAGGTTGGTGCGCCTTTCAACGACCGTCTGGTGGACGAGGATATCAAGTCGCTTTATGCCACGGGAAATGTTTCCAATGCCCGCATTTATGCCGAGCCTCTTCCCGGAGGATTGAAGGTCACCGTGTTACTTCAGGGGAGGGGTACTATTGGTGAGGTGCTCTTCGAGGGGAATTCGGTCTTCAGTAACCAAAAGATTCGCAAAAACATTGCCACGAAACCGGGCGATCCTCTTGCCGAAGAAAAGATTGCCGATGATCGCCAGAAAATTATCAAGATGTACGAGGATAAGTACTATAGCAATGTGAAGGTCGACACCCGAACAGCAGAGCTTTCCGACAAAAGAACCCAGGTGGTGTTTTCCATTGATGAAGGTCCGAAACTGGTCGTCCGCAAAATCACATTCACCGGGAACGATTCGATTCTCCCGAAAGACATTCTCAAGGTGATGAAGACCAGGACGGCCAATCTCCTCTCCTTCCTGACCAAGGCGGGGAGGATGGAACCCTCACAGATTGATGATGACAAGGACGCGATTTCCAAATTGTATCAGAATCGGGGGTTTGCCGATGTGCGGGTTACGGATGTCCAGACCCAGCCGCTGACAAATGGCAAGGGTGTCGATCTCATTATCTCCATCTCGGAGGGGGTTCAATACCGGGTCAACAAGCTGGGCATCGAGGGATCCTCCCTGGCCTCCGAGGCGGAGTTGGAACGCTATCTCAAGATGAAGAGCGGTTCACTCTACACGCCCGACGGGATGGGGGCCGATCTCAAGAAACTCCGCGATTACTATGGTTCCCGTGGTTACGTTGATATGGTGGCCCAACCGCAGATCACCCCTGCGGGTGACGGACTGATCGATCTGGTCTACCATATCGATGAAGGGGTTCAGTCGTATGTGAATCTGATCAACGTTCAGGGCAACACGAAGACCAAGGACAAGGTGATCCGTCGCGAACTCGCGGTTCAGCCGGGGGGTGTCTTTGACACGACGCTTGTGGATGTCAGTAAAGCCCGCCTCATGAACCTGAATTATTTCGAGAAAGTTGACATGGTTCCGCAGGATACGATGGTGCCGGGTCGCAAGGATCTTGACGTCATCGTCGATGAGAAGAAAACAGGGGCGTTTAATTTCGGTGCCGGCTTCAGCTCCATCGACAGCCTTGTCGGATTCGCCGAGATTCAGCAGTCCAATTTTGATCTCTTTAACTGGCCGGATTTTACGGGGGCCGGTCAACGATTCCGATTCCGCGTTCAATACGGTCTCCAGCGGCAGGATGCCGTCCTGTCACTTACCGAGCCTTGGTTCATGGGCTATCAGGTTTCCGTGGGTGGTGAAGCGTATTACCATAACGCGTCGTTCCTCAGTTCAGTGTATGAGCAGTCCAATCTTGGCTTTGCCCTGCAGTCGCGAAAAGCTCTCACGCCCTTCCTGGCATTGCGCGGTGAATATCGTTTGGAGGATATCAGGATCTTCAATCTCCAGGGAAATTACGGGAGTGTCATCAACAGCGCGGGGTCTGATTCCCCGTTCACGAAAAGCTCGCTCCTTGTTGGTCTTGACTTTGACAATCGCGACAACCTGTTCCTTCCCCGCAAGGGCCAGGTGATCAATTTCAGCGCCTTTATCGCGGGAGGAGGGCTGGGTGGGGATGTGCAGGATTACGGCCTCAATCTCCAGGGTAAAAAATACTTCAGCCTGCCTTGGGACATGATTTTCATGGCGAAAGGAGGCGTTGGGGTTGTCAACTCGTGGGGTGGAGGAAGCAATCCACCACCGATCTTTGATGAACTCTACATGGGTGGTGCCAACGATATGCGCGGTTTTGCCTTCCGCCAGGTAGGTCCCAAGGATCAGTATGGCAATCCCATCGGGGGTGGTACTTCCGTTGAGGCGACCGGGGAACTTACCTTCCCGATTGTTCCGCGTTTGCGCGGAGCAATCTTCACCGACTGG
>Ga0302275_10004252_pt1 | contig 14212 bp, 12 predicted proteins | sample III_Bog_N2_2_FD_200229 | JGI IMG/M metagenome (GOLD analysis project Ga0302275, IMG submission 200229) | Peat permafrost microbial communities from Stordalen Mire near Abisko, Sweden - III_Bog_N2_2 | ecosystem: Environmental > Terrestrial > Soil > Wetlands > Peat | place: Sweden: Abisko...
TGGAGCCGGTTCGACGCAGTCTCATCCGGACCAAACACGCGAAAATTCTTCGTATCCTTGTTGGCTTGCATCACCGCGTGCAGCAGCTGCCCCAGCACCCGCGTCGACTCCACATCCTTCGCGCCGCGCTTCTCAATCTTCACCGCAAAGTCGCGGAAGTTCGGTACCTTCAGCGGCTGCAGCAGCAGGCCGCCATTGGCATGTGCATTCATGCCCATGCGCAATTTGCCCTTGGGCGCAATTTCCGCCAGCTCGGCCTTGAAGTGTCCCTTCTCGTCGAAAAGCTCCTCAGGTTTGTAGCTGCGCATCCACTCGTCCAGCATTTTCAGGTGTTCCGGCTTCTCATAAATCTCCGCAAGCGGCACCTGGTGCGCGCGCCACGTACCCTCCACCGGCTTGCCGTCCACAAACTTCGGCCCTGTCCATCCCTTCGGCGTGCGCATAATCAGCATCGGCCACGCCGGCCGCGCCAGTTTATTCGGATCGCTTCCTTCTGCCCGCGCCGCCTTCTGAATCTCCGCAATCCGGTCCAGCATTGTGTCGAACACCGCAGCAGCCTGCTGATGCATCGTCTCCGGATCATCGCCCTCCAGCGTGTACGGTTCGTATCCGTAGCCGCGCATCAGGTCTTCGAGCTCCGCATGAGGAATGCGTGCCAGAATCGTCGGGTTCGCAATCTTGTACCCGTTCAAATGCAGAATCGGCAGTACCGCGCCATCCGTCGCCGGATTCAGAAACTTGTTTCCATGCCAGCTTGTCGCCAGCGGCCCCGTCTCCGCCTCGCCATCGCCCACCACGCACGCAACAATCAAGTCGGGATTGTCGAACGCCGCGCCATACGCATGCACCAGCGAGTAGCCCAGCTCGCCGCCTTCATGAATCGACCCCGGCGTCTCCGGCGCAACGTGGCTCGGAATGCCATACGGCCAGCTGAACTGCCTGAACAGCCGCTTGATGCCGTCCTTGTTCTGCTCGATGTGCGGATAAATCTCCGAGTACGAACCCTCAAGATAAGTGTTCGCCACCAGTCCCGGCCCGCCGTGTCCCGGCCCGATGATATACATCATGTTCAGCCCGCGTTCGCGGATCAGCCGGTTCCAGTGCACGTAAAGAAAGTTCAGTCCCGGCGTCGTACCCCAGTGCCCCAGCAGCCGCGGCTTCACGTCGTCCAGCGTCAGCGGTCGCTCCAGCAGAGGGTTGTCTTTGAGGTAGATCTGTCCAACAGAAAGATAATTCGCAGCCCGCCAATAGGCATTCATCGTGGCCAGCATCTGCGGGCTCAATTGAACCTGGCCTGCTCGTTCGTTCTCCGTCGTATTGATCATGGCGCACCTCTTGGGGAAAGATCGCGTGCTGCCTTAAGCCTAGCAGTGCTTCCAAGCACCACCGGGTGACTGATGTCACAACGCGATGAAAAGAATCCCTGTCCCTTTTGATGCAGAAATACCGGCACCATGTAATAAATCGGACCTCCGCCCCGCAAGCGAGCATCGTGTCTTACCTAATCCTCTTCCCTAATCCGTGGGCCCGTCCTTGACACCCATCTCCATTTCGCGCTTCAATCATCTCCGCAGCATTGCGCGGCCTCGCATCACCAGCCGCACGCGAAAGGCAACAAAAGCGATGAACGCCCTGCTTTGGATTGCCCAACTCATCCTCGCGGTCACCTTCCTGGTCACCGGCCTCGGAAAACTGTTTGCCTACGATCGGCTCATTGGCCTGGTCCAGCTCCGCCTCAAGGCCCCGCCGGGCATCTCGCCCAGTGTTGCCGCCCTCATCGGCATTTTTGAAATCGCGGGAGCCATCGGCGTCGTCCTCCCGCTTTCCCTCACGCCCGCCGGACTCGCTCAAGGCCACTTGCTCATCCGCCTCGCCGCCACAGGCCTGGGGCTCATCATGGTCGGAGCCGGAATCTACCATCTCCGCCGCAATGAGTCCGCCGCGCCCTCCGTCGCGGTTTTTCTGCTGGCGCTCCTGGTCGTCTACGAACGCTGGCCGCGCTAGCCGCCCCGCCGGCCTGTCCGTCTCCCAGTCAGCGCGGAAACCCCTTGTTTCGTTGCGCGTCTTCGTATCAGAACATTCGCTCCCGCGCCTTGGGTCTCGGCCCCGCCGCATTTCCGGCCAACCATTTCATCTTTATGCAATCTTCATGTTGACTTCACGCAAACTTTATGTTTCGTTAGGTCCAAGGGCTCAATTTGCGGCCGCAGCCCTAATCCAACCTTTTTGTCCGCAGATCGCGGCTCAAAGAGAAAAGCAGGGAAGACGATGACAAATCTGGATCGGTTAATGGAATTTCTCTTGGCTGCAGTGTTTCTATGGATCGGGTTCGCGCAGATCCTCAGCTACGGGCGCAGGCCCAAGGCCCTCGGAGCCGACAACCGGCGCCTCCCGCTCGGCCTTCCCTATGGAGCCGTTGTAGCCGTCGGCATCTTTGAAATCGTCGCGGCGCTCGCCCTCGTTGCGCCCCTCGGCCCCAACCAACCAGCTTCGCTCGCGCTCTTCGCCGCCACTGCACTCGCGCTCGTTACCCTCATGGCTGCCGTTGTTAACGTGCGTCGCCATCGCTCCGCCGCGCCCAGCCTGGCCCTTTTTCTAATGGCCCTCTTCGTCGTCGTCGGTCACACGATCTAGGTCAAAAGTTCGCGCTCTCCGTCCGATTACGCCGCTGACCCGCTGACCCGCTGACTTGCGATCCCCGCATCAGCGTGGCCGACTTGCTGTCTTTGTTCCAGCCCGCTCAATCCGACCTCAAAACCAGGCTGGCACCCCGCCGCTCAAACCCGCAAACCTGTCGAAGGACCTGCGGTTGCTTTTCGCTCACCTACGGAAAAACTCCTGGTGCCCCATCCTTTTCGCGCACTTTGCGAAAAGGGTGGGCCCGCATACACCCCGTCCTAATCCGTTTAGATTTCCTTCCCGACCTGCAATATCTCCAACCTGGATCGATCTCCGAGCCGCCTGCGCTTAGAGCAGGTCCGCCGGCCTCTACGTTCTTGTTATCAAACAAACAACTTCTGATTAGGGGACCATGCGGGCGGGACTATTGAAACGCGTACAATTGACCCTAAATTGCAACATTCAAATTCGGCAATTTTGGCATTAGGCATCCGGAGTTTCGTGTGGGTACCGAAGGTGGCCTCGTGAGAGTACTCAAGCTATCAATCGCTTTTGCGATCATTTTGTATTTAGCGTCCTTAGTAGTTTTCTTTCTGACACAGCGAAGCCTGCTTTACTACCCGAGTCATTCATACACGGCTTTGAGCGAAGCCCACGCGAGCGAAGCCTTCAGAGAAATTTCTGTGAGAACTCAGGATGGGATCATCCTGAAGGCTTGGTACGCGCCCGCCACTACGAAGCCTCTTACCATCGTATTTTTCCACGGGAACGCCGATAGCTTGGTTACGGCTGCGCAGATTGCTAACCCCTACATTGCTGCCGGTTATGGATTCCTTCTCACCGAGTATCGGGGATATAGCGGATTGTCGGGAACGCCGACAGAGTCCGGCTTCTATGACGACGCACGTGCATATCTATGGGACTTGATGGCCCGTAGAATCGAATGCAAAAACATCATTCTATATGGGCATTCGTTGGGAACTGGAGTGGCCGTGCAAATGGCGTCAGAGTTTCATGTGGGCGGGCTGATGTTGCTCGCGCCGTACCTCTCCATTCCTAAAATCGCACGAATCGATTTCCCCTTTTTCCCATCGAGCATTTTGGCCCTGGACCGCTTTGATAACGAAAAGAAGATCAAGAACGTCCACGCGCCTTTGCTCGTCGTCAACGGCTCCAATGATCGGGTTATTCCGCCCTCGCAGGGCAGAGAACTCTATTCTCTGGCGAATGAGCCGAAGGAATTTCACTCACTTCCGGATCGAGGTCATAACGACGCATTCGACGCATTTGCCCCGTTGAGCCTGGATTGGATCCAAAGAGTAGGCCCCAGTCTTCAAAATGATGCTCCGAGCGAGCCGCCGCCCAGCCATCCCTAAAAATGCTTCTTCAACTTCAAAATCGGCCGCTCAAATCCATACCAAAGCCCCGCCGCCACAGCGGTCGAAGCCGCCAGCCGAAACCCCACAATGGCCAGGTTGCCCGCAACGCCATAGCCCGAGTGATCCATCCGCGCATCGAACCATCCAAAATAAATGAACACTGAAATGTGGCACATGTAGAGCCCGTAGCTGATGCGCCCGTAAAAGGCCAGAGGCCCCGAACGCAGCGCGCCATTCACCGGGTTCCGCGCACCCGTTGACGCAATCAGCGCCAGCACACCGCCGCCAAACCCCACCGCCAGCGCGGAGTCAAGATACGCCGTTCCCCCGGCGATGGTGGCAGCCGCCGCGATCCCCGCCACCAGCCCCGCCAGCCCGATCCAGAGCCATGTCCGCCGGCTCATCCGCAGTGTGTACATTCCCACCGCCATCAGGCTGCCAAGCGCAATCCCGTCCAGATGAATCAGCGTATGCGTCGGCGTCAGCCACGCATGTTGTCCGTGCCGCAGCCAGGGCGAAATCACCATCGCTCCCATGAGCAGCGCCGCAAGCATCCACGGCTTGCGCAGCCAGCGCACCACCGGAGCCCACATAAAGTAGTACTGCTCTTCAATCGCCAACGCCCACGTCGGCCCAATCGCCGGCGGCAGCGTCAGATGAAAAAGATTCTGCACAAAAAAGATGTAAGCCAGCCACGGCGCCGTCTTCACTGCCTCCCACACCGGCGCCCCGATGAACCACGGCGCGTTCAGATAGACCACCACCAGCAGCAGCACATACAAGGGCCAGATCCGCAGCGCCCGCCGCGCATGAAAGGTGTGAAAGTAGTCAGGCTTGTCCCGCGTCGCCAGCAGGATCGAAGTAATCAGGAATCCCGACATCAGGAAGAACAGGATCACTCCCGCCCAACCCCAGATCGCTACGTTGTAAAGCCACACACCCACAAGCCGTGGCTGGCAATGGTAGAGAACCACCCACAGAATCGCCAGGCCGCGCAGCCCGTCGAGTTCCGGCATGTAAGTCGGAAGCCAGTTTGGTCGTTGGATAGACAATAAAGCAGGTTAGCAGACCACCACCCCACCTCAAAAATCAGCAAGTGGGTCTCACCTCTGACCCTGCTTACCCGTGGCGCTTGTCCATTGTGCGCTCAGCCTTTTCCGCCTCGGCCTTCTTGTCCGAGTCGCATCCGGTCGAGTCCGCGGGATCAACCGTCCCCAATGAATCGTTCACAACCTCTTCGCTGACTTGCCCTTCGTCCAAAGGGTGCTCAGTTTTGTCGGCTCTGGTTTTTTCGGTCACAGGTTAACCTCTACGCCTGTTAGATGCCGAAAACTCGCTGGTGAGCCTAGTCCAGGCAGTCTACCCATCCCTGGTCCCCGCCTTCACCTTTTCTGACCACTGACCGCTGCTTCTCACCCCGCCGCCAGCTGCCGCGCCCGTTCCGTCGCCCGCATCACGGCCTTGATCAGCGTCACCCTCAAACCACCCTCTTCCAGCTCAAGGATTCCATCAATCGTGCAGCCTGCCGGCGTCGTGACAGCGTCTTTCAGCAGCGCCGGATGGTAGCCCGTCTCCAGCACCATCTTCGCCGCGCCATACGCGGTCTGTGCTGCCAGCTGCGTGGCCGTATCCCGTGGCAGCCCCACCTTTACGCCCGCCTCGGCCAGCGCCTCAATGATGATGTAGATGTACGCAGGTCCCGATCCTGACAGTCCCGTCACCGCGTCCATATGCTTCTCGTCCACAATCACCGTGCGGCCCACGGTCTCAAAAATCCGTTGTGCCAGTTCCATTGTCTTGTCGCTGACAAACCTTCCGCGGCAGAGCGCCGCCGCGCCCGCGCCCAGCGCCGAGGGAGTGTTCGGCATCGCCCGCACCACGGGGATCTCGATCCCGGACGCTTCTTCAATCGAGCGCGTCTTCACAGACGCCGCAAACGAAATCAGCGTTTTGGCCGGTGTCAGCGCGGGGCGAATCTCAGCAATGATGTCGGGAACCTGGAAGGGCTTCACGCCGATCAGGATCAGATCCGCCTCGCGGACAGCCGCAAGGTTGTCCGTGCCCACGTCCACGCCCCACTGCGTGCTCAGCGCCAGCGCTCGCTCGGCATGGCCCACGGTCGCGTGAATCCGGTCCGGCGAAAACAGGTTCTCCTTCAGGAACGCCTGCAGCAGGATGCCGCCCATCTTGCCTGCGCCCAGCACAGCCACGCGCAGGTTGGGCAACTGTGCCGGTACTTCGGTGGACTCTACGGCGATTTCTGGCATGGTCGTGTCTCCGTCCTCCGCGGCGGAGCAATCCTGCCGCAGCCATCAATTTTCAGGTCATTCGCAGTCGCATCAAACCAAAGGGCAGACCATAGAGGGAAAAACACCCCAGGGGAAACTTGAATTGACGCGCACAGATAGAAGGATACGCCGGGCGCCCCAGCCACGACTGCCTGGCGCGCCTGGCGGAATTCTCCAAGAAACAAATCGGGCAGCCCCGAGTCCCTAAGTCCCTTAGTCCCCAAGTCCCGAGCACTTGGTTCGCTTGGTCCCTCGGTCCCTGTCTTACCGGCTCAGCGCGGCCTCATTCGCAAGGTAGGTGTTCAGACCATCCGTGACATTCGTGTCGCGATCCGCGGTCGGCCACGCCACGCTCCACACCAGGTAGCCTCCCGGCGCGGTCAGAAACTTCTGTCCGTTCCCGAACGACGCCGACACAGTCATCATCCACGCGTTGTACTCGAAGATATAGGGCGGGGTTTCCTCGCCGGGCACCGGATTCTTGAGGTCGTAGACATGCTGGCCGAGGTGCACAATCGCTCTGGTCTGCGCGTCGCCTTCCAGCCGGTTCTGGTTGATCAGGCAGTTGTACAGCACACCGTCCGGCGAATCCTTCGATCCCTGCTGGTCGGAGTTTGGTCCCGTCTCGCTTGTCACGCCGTAGATCAGGTTCACGCCGTTCTTCTCGCCCTGCTTGGGGAACTCCGCCACGTCTTTCGTCAACTGTTGGCCTGCCTGGCTGCTCCCCAGGGCCGCGGCCGACTTCCTCGCCGCGTCGATCGGGTCGATGAGCTCGCCATTGCCCGCAAACGGCGGCGCATCGCCCTTGGTGGCCGTATCCGACTTCGTATAATCAACTTCCTTCGGCGTAATGTCGCTCACTGACTGGAGCACCAGCCGCGCCGGGTAGGCGTTCATGTTCCCAAACCCGCCGAATCCCGTCACCTTGCCGGTCTTGTCGCGTTGAATCGACGCGTCGGCTACGCCGTCCAGCCGCCCCACCAGGGTCGCCGACACCTGGTACCGCGCGCAGCCCAGGCACATCCCCGCGCCTTTGTTGTGCGGCTGCGATAGCAGATTGTCGAAGGTCTTGAAGTCCTTATTGCCCTTGTCCAGCGTTACCGCCGTCCGTGTCGGGGCCGTGTATGGTCCGGAATAGTTGTGAGCCGGTTGCACCTCAACCACAGCCAGCGGACCGCTCTTCGCCTTCGTCCCCTGCGGATAAGACAGCCAGATCGCGTCCACCTGGTAACCGCATGGGGCCGAGTCCTTGATTGCAAACTCGTCAAAGCCCGCAATCACAATCCCCTTGATGCGTACGATCTTTCCGTCAAACGATTTCGGGTTTTTCATCACGGCGCAAACCGTTGTATCAACCGCCTGGGCCTGCAATCCAGCGGCGCAGGCAAAAACAAACAGGGCTACTGCAAGTAGACGCTTCATTCGCAAATCTCCACTCGGTGCAACCTCTGCACCGGCAACCAAAATATGGTGGCAATTCCACCACCTGTTAAAAGGAACTGCTAAGAATATCACGCAACGCCCCGCTCTCTTCAGCCGGGTGCCCCACCCTCGCCACGTTCTTGCTTTTGTTGCCAGGGTGGGCCTGGCGGAACTCCACAGGTACATAACTTCGGGTGCCCCCGGTCCCTCGTCCGCCGCGGCGGAGGGACCGGGGAACGAACCGGCTCCCCTCGCGCTTTTCTAATCCCTGATCCCTGATCTCCAACCACCAGCTAAACTCAAACATGTCCGGCATCCACCACGAACCGGCGAACCCCATGACCAACCGCACGCGCGCCGCAATCCTCTTCCTCGCCGCCGCCAGCGTAATCGGCCAGCGGCCGCCAGCGCCCGCCACGCCGCCCCCTGGCTTCGAAGTCGCCGTCATCCGTCCCAGCGCCGCTGACGCCGCGGGAACCAACTTCATGCTCTCCTCAAGCCGCTTCTCCGTAACCAACGCCCCGTTAACCGACCTCATCCAGTTCGCGTACGACCTCAAAACCAACCAGCAGGTTCCGAAAACCCCCGCCTGGATCGCCTCAGAAAAATTCGATGTGGACGCCACCATCGCCGACGCCGACAGGGACGCGCTCAAGAAGCTTCCAGCAGACCAGAAGCTGGAGCAGTACCGTCTCCGAGTCCGCACGCTTCTGGCCGACCGATTCAACTTCAAAGCGTCCATGCAAACCAGGGAACTCCCGGTCTACGCGCTCGTCCTCGCCAAAGGGGTACCAAAGCCGGCTCTAGCGCCGGCTCCGCCCGACACCCTCGCGCAGCGCACGCCCACGCTCGGCGGATTTTCGAGCGGCCAGGTCAAGGCAGGCGCGGTTTCCATGGCAGTTTTTGCCGATTGGTTGTCAGGCAGGCCAGACGTTGACGGCCGTCCCGTAGTGGACGCGACCGGCCTCAAGGGCAGCTTCGATTTCACGCTCGGCTTTGCGCGGGCCGGCGAGCAGCCCACTCCCTACGACGCGGCCAACGCGCACAATAACACCGCCCAGGACGCCGACGTCCCGCTGCTCACCGCGCTTGAGGAGCAGCTGGGCCTCAAACTCGAGCCCCGCCGTGCCCCGGTGGAAGTTCTCGTCATCGATCATGTAGAGCCGCCTACGCCCAACTAGCATCCTGTGTCTGAAGTTCGTCAAAAAATGTCCGTTCGTTTTGTGTCGGGGCGCGACTTCAAAAAAGGAAGAGAAAAACACCCGCGAAGCCGGATTGAATCTGTCTCGAACCAAACTAGCCCAGTCGATCTTTCTCTTGCAGTTTGCAACGCGGGTCGAACCTCTACTTCTTTGTCTTCGCCGGCTTGGCTATCAGGTAACCGCGGCGCGCCTGCACATCCACGCCTTCGCGATTCACCTTCACTTTCAGGCGATGATAGCTGCCGTCGGGCTTGATGTTGTCGAGAGAGAGTTCGAGGACGTAGATAACTTCAGGCGCCTCGGTGAGGGATTTGAATCCGGCGTCCATATCGTTGCTGTTGTGAAAAAACGTGCCGCCCGTGCCGTCGGCGAGTTCAGCCATGACGTTCTCGTTCGCTTTCATGGCGCTGGCGTGAAACTCACTCCTCGATTGCACGGGAACCACATGGGTGTCGTCACTGGCCACCAAAGCTGTGGTGTAGAGGCCGCGGGCATCGAGGGCGCTGATGGTGACATTGGACTCGGCAGCAAGGTCGATGAGCCGCGATTCCATGGTTCTGGATTCCTGCTCGATCGCCGGGAAGCCGGGAGAGACGAGAATCAGCGTGCGCTGGCCTTGCAGCTTCGCCATGCTGCGCACAATCTCTGAGGTGGTGGCCAATGTCGACTCAACATCCTGAAAGCCGAGCGAGAGTGCACGGCGGGCTGCCGATTCCGCGAGCCGTGCCGCCTCGGGCAGGTCGGTCTGCGGATTAATGCCGGGGTCGCAGTTGAGCACCTGGGACAACGCATCCGCGTTTGCTTCGCTGTCGTGCTTGTTCAACATCAAGTCGGCCTGGTAGTAGCTGATCGACGGGCAATCGGATTTGTCGGTAGGGCGCGGAGACAGGCTCGCCATCGCCTGCTGCAATTTAGCTGGGTCGCTGCTCAGGCCGCTGTTCACCTTTCCCGAAGTTGAGACAACGCCACCCAGAACCGAGCCGGTGAGTGCGCCCGCGATCTCCTTCGCGCCTGCCTTTCTGGCATAGGCGAGGTCATCAAAGCTCATGTGCATGTCGTCGAATAGAAAAACCACCACACGCCCTGGTTGCACTGCCGATTGCGGCGCGGCATTGGCTGGCGCAGCCGGCATTTCTCCGCTCAAGGTCGCGCTCTCCGGGCCCGGTTCCGGCGTTCCGCGGTGCTCGATGTTGAAAGCGGAGATCGCATGAGGCTTGTCGTTGTCGAAGACCTGGAAGTCCTCTACCTTCAGGCCGTCCACCGAATGGCCCTGCTTGTCGCGGACGACAACTGGAACCAATGCCTTGTTGACGTTGACTTGAAGGGTAGGTGGTAATTCACGCGGCTGGTCTGCTTGCTGTGCGCCGACGTGTGCGGCGACGAGGATCGGCGCCAGGCAAAGAGCAGGAATTGCGCACAACAGACGATTCAGATTCACCCGGAATCTCCTTGTTCTGTGACAGCCATTCTAAATCTGCCGTTCACTTTCCAGCCTTAAGTTGTATTTCTTGTTTTTGTCAGGGTTGGGCACAAATGAACCGCGGCTCGCCGGGTGCCCCATCCATTCTGCGGCCCCGGGGTCCCCACGGACAGGTCTTCGTCCGTGGGTTGGGGTCTCATCGCAGAATGGGTGGGAAAGGACCAACGTCCTACTGCGCTTTTGGCGCCGCGCCATCTCCCCGCGACCGTTACGGCTTCTGGCTTGCAATCCAATCATCGACCCGCTTCTCCAGCACATCCATCGGCAGCGCGCCCGAGTCCAGTACCGTGTCGTGAAACGCTTTGATGTCAAACTTGTCGCCCAGCGCCTTCTGCGCCCGCGCCCGCAGTTCCAGGATCTTCAACTGCCCCACTTTGTAGGCCAGCGCCTGGCCGGGCCATCCAATATACCGGTCTACTTCGGATTGAATGGTCGTCTCGTCAATCGCCGAGTGTTCGTGGAAGTAGTCCACCATCTGCTGCCGCGTCCAGTGCTGCGAGTGCACGCCCGTATCCACCACCAGTCTTATCCCGCGCCACACATCCGCCTCAAGCCGCCCGTAATCCGAGTAGGGATCCTGATAGAAACCCGCATCCTTGCCCAGATGTTCCGTGTACAACGCCCATCCCTCAACAAATGCGGTGTACTCGTTGAACTTTCTGAAGCTCGGCACGTCCGTCTGCTCGTGCGCAATCGACAACTGAAGATGATGCCCCGGAATCCCCTCGTGATATGCGATCGCTTCCACCGCGTACAAATTCCGGTCCGTCGCGTTGTAGGTATTGATCCACAATCGTCCCGGCCGGCTCCCATCGGGTGAGCCCTCGTCGTAGTATGCCGGGGGAGCCGTCTTGGCCAGAAAATCCGGCATCGGCACCACTTCAAACGGAGCCTTCGGCAAACGACCGAACAAGGACGGCAGCTTCGCCTGCATTGGCGTCAGGTATCCGCGATACGTCGCCAGCAGCGCATCGGCCGACGTTGCCTTCAATTTCGCATCCGTCTTCAAACTTGCCCTGAAGCTCGCCAGATCCTTGAAGCCGAGCTTCTGAGCAATCGCCAGCATCTCGGCCTCATCCTTCTTCACCTCGTCCAGGCCGATCTGGTGAATCTGCTCCGCCGTCAAGTCCGTCGTTGTCGATCGCCGCGCCAGAAACTGGTAATACTTCGCTCCATCGGGCAACGCTCCAATCCCCGGCTCCTCGCGACACGCCGGAATGTAGCTCACCTTCAGGTAGCGCGCAAAACGCACATACGCCGGCAACACTTCCTTTCCGATCGCCGCCAGCATCTCTGTTTTGATGCGCTCCTGGTCCGCTGGCGCAACCGTCGCAGGAAACTTCTTCAACGGCAGCGCCAGTGGCGAGTCTTCCGGCTTCGCCGTGGCCAGCTCCTGCACTTCATCGAGCGTTTTTTCCATCAGGAACTTTGGCGGCGTGCGTCCATCTTCCACGCCGATCGCCATCTCCGCCGTGGTTTGCTCAAATGCATCGGGAATCGCATGGAGCCGTGCAATCCAGTCGTCGTAATCCTTCACGTTGTTGAAGCTGAGCTGCGTCACCAGCTGCGGATAGGTGTCGTAGATACCGTCCATCTGGGTGATGGGCATCTCCCACTCCTTGAAGCCGGCAGCTTCCACGTCCTCGGTCAGATGCCTCAGCAGCAACTCGCGGCTGGTCTTCTCGTCGTCGCTCAACCCGGCCGGATCAATTGCCGCAAGCTTCATGAGAAAGTTCTGCTCGCGCTCGAGTCCCTCATTGATCGCTTTGACACTGTAGTCGCTGATCTTGTCGTTCCACCGCTTGTCGCCAATGGTCGAGGCAAACTCCGGTGCGTGCTCGAGTTGGTCTTCCCAGTAGTCGTGGAACAGGGCATTCAACGCCTTGCGCCGCTCCTCAACCGTAACGGGAGCCGCCGGCGCAGCATTGGCCGTGAGCTTCTGCGCACGGGCTGAAGGCGCAACAGCGAGAAGCAAAAACGCGAGTGCGGAGACAAACGAGCGGCCTGGGACAAAACGGGAAACTGAATTGACGGGAGCGGGGAAAGTTGAGCGCATGGAGAATCGCATCGGGGTGGTATTTCCTCTCATCCTGAGTTTATTCGAAGCCGCCCGAGCCGCTCCCGGGGGGAGAGGAATTCCTGGCCGGATGCCAATGGTCCGCCGCGTCGGATGGCCAGGAAATGAAAGCAGCGCTTCCCCAACCGTCCTGCGCCCGTCAAACAACCATGTCTCGGGATCTTAGGGGCGCGGACGGTTTGCAATCTCTCGCCCGGACGGGCTGGGCTAACCCAAAAATCTATTTCCGGAGAGGCGACCACCGGCTATGATGTTGGAAACTACTCGCGGAGCAGCTATTGCAACACGCGAGACCATCAGTTTAGAGGCGTGTATGGGACATAAGACCCTGTTCGCATTGTTGCTGGTGGGCACTTTGTGCGTCGCCGGCTGCGGTAGCAGCGCCGGCAGCAGCGGAACCACGACCCCGCCCACAAACCCACCCTCAAACCCGCCCACAAACCCGCCCTCAGGGCTTTCGATCACCACCACCACCTGCCCCGGCGGAACGCAGAATACCGCGTATGCGGGCTGCACCATTACCGCGACAGGCGGAACGTCGCCCTACACGTTCTCGACCGACTCAAGCGGCAACTATCCTACGCTGCCCGAAGGAATGTCGATGAATGCATCCACCGGCGCGATTACGGCGCCGATTATCGGCGGCCAGGGCACCTATATTCCCAGTATCATCGTGACCGATTCAGCCGGCGCAAAAGCCACGGCGAACATCACCTTCTCCATCAACGGCAGCAATGCGTTCATGTCAAGCATCTTCCCGTCGACATCCATCTTCCACCACCGGGTGGACGCGGCCACAACCAGCCTGCCAGTGGATACTTCGCCCGCAGCCCCGATCTACAGCGGCTATCAAAGCGCAACCATCAAAGCTTTCTTCGGGAACATGTCGAACGCTCCATTCCCCAACGGCATCCCGGGCATCGAAGTTCCTTCGAACCAGCCGGATGTATCGGTGACGACCAATCAGTATCAGTCGTACTTCACTTCCGCTCCTATTCCGCCCTACGCGCCCATCGAGATGACTGCCTATTCCGCGTCTCAGGGTTCAGACCTGCACGTCCTGGTCTACGTGGAGGCGGGCGGCGGAAACAACCCCGCGCTCTATGAAATGTGGGATTCGGTTTTAAACGGCACTGCGTGGACGGTTGGCTCGAACGCGCTATGGTCGAACGCCAATGGGAACGCGCTGACGCCGCAGGGGAACGGAACCAGCGACGCCGCGGGGCTTCCCGTAGCGCCACTTTTGGCCAATGCCGACGAGGTGATCGGAACGGGCACACCGACCGCGCCGAACGGAGTGGTGGAGCATCCCGTCCGATTCACCGTAAACCATATGCTGAATTACTGGGTGTGGCCGGCTACGGATACGGCAGGCGTGGGGACATGCGATGGCAGCGGGGGCACCATTCCGACTCAAAGTCTGATTTCGCAGTCTGCTCCGCCGTCAAGCTGCTCCATGACTGGGGCGGCGGGCGAGATCTACCGGCTGAAGGCGTCGGTGGCGACGCCGTCGTGCGCGGCCACAAGCCCGCAAGCGGCGATCATCATCACGGGTTTCCGCAATTACGGCATCATCCTTGCTGACAACGGAAGCTCCGGAGGGCTGATCGGCACGCCCGATGCGCGCTGGAACGACGACGATTTGACGTGCCTGAAGAGCCTGACGCTGGCAGACTTCGAACCGGTGAATGTGTCGAGCCTGATGGTAAGCGACGACAGCGGGCAAACACAGTAGCCGCCGAAAT
>Ga0302275_10004260_pt1 | contig 14186 bp, 8 predicted proteins | sample III_Bog_N2_2_FD_200229 | JGI IMG/M metagenome (GOLD analysis project Ga0302275, IMG submission 200229) | Peat permafrost microbial communities from Stordalen Mire near Abisko, Sweden - III_Bog_N2_2 | ecosystem: Environmental > Terrestrial > Soil > Wetlands > Peat | place: Sweden: Abisko...
CACTGAGATCCCGGCATAAATCTTTGATGGGAATGACTGTGTGTGAGGGAACGTTGTCGTTGTGATTGCGAAGCCAATTTCCTAGACATATGAATTACAGACATGTAGCGAACCACTGATTAAATGGGAGGGGCACTGGAGCGGCAGGATGGAACGCCACAAATATTTGCAAATCACCTTGGAGTTATCCGTGAAATCCGCGTGATCCGTGGTTAAAACAAGTCGGGCAGAAGAATTGACCACGGATGACCACGGATGGAAATATGGCCTTCGGCTTTAATTAGTGGTCCCTAACTCAGCTTATCCTGGCCTAGCTGGGGGGAATTCGGGAGAGAACCCTGAACGTCCCCGGAAAAATCTGCGCAAATCTGCGTCAGTCTGTGGTTAAAACGGAACCGCCCATCGTCCCGATCCCTGCCAGTCCACCCTACCCTCCCGCCCCCTCTGCCTGCAGCAGGTGCGCCATCCGCGCAGCCGCCATCGCCTGCTCAGGCTCATGCATCTGGTTTAGAATAGCTGCCAGCATTGCATACTGCGCCGGCCGCACCGGCCCCCTTGAGATCGCCGTCGATTGCGCCTCCAACGCCTCGGGTAATTGGTGTGCCAGCACATTCGCACGCGCGGCCTGTTCGAATGCCCGCGAGTCATGGATATCCAGGGTCGCCGCCTCCCGGCAATCCGTGAGCGCCGCAGGGTAATCTCCCGCCGCGATATGCAACCGGGCCAGCATCAGGTGTGAGTCGAGATGCCACCAGTTGTGCGACGCAAACGCCTCCACATCCGGCAACGCCACTTCAGGGCCCTTGCTCACCTGGAGAATTTCCGCGCGGTACTGCTCCAGGTCCCAGAGATTCGGGTAGCGCCGCATCGCATCGTCCAGGATTGCCACTGCCGCGTCGGGCTGATGTGCATTGTACTGGATCGCGGCGAGATTGAGGGCCGCCTGCCAGCTTTGCGGGGTGCTGGCCGCAATACGGTCCGCCACTTTAGGGGCAAATGTCAGGTATTGTTGCGCCTCTGCCTTCCGGCCTTCCGCAAGCAGCGTCGTCCCCATTTGGATCCGCGCCGGCGGGTAATCCGGGAACTCATTGATCGTGGTGCGCAGGACCGCCTCCGCTTCCTTGTCTTTCCCCTTGGCCGATAACACCCGCGCCAGATTGAGGCTCACCCGCTCGGGAAATCCGCCCGAGGCAATGGTTTGCCGGTAAAATGTCTCCGGGTCCGCCCAATCCGCCGCCCGGTACGCCGTGCGAACCCCGAGTGCCATGATGGCAAGGGGCAACACTGCGGCAAGGTGGCGTTGATACCGCACCGGGATCGCTCGCGCATAACCCGCCAGCATCAGCAGGAATCCCGCGCTGGCCATGTAGATCCAATGCTCCGCCACCTGTGCATTGAGCGGGAAGAGATTCGAGATCGGCAGGAACCCGAGCACGAACCAGCTCACCCCCAGGATGCGGATCCTGCGGCCGGGCAGGGCGCTTGAGCAGGCATGGATAAACGCCGCGATGGTCAGTAGGCCGACGAGTGAGAGGTATTCCGCACGGAGATCGCGCTGCCATGCAGCCTGGTTCAGGTAGTCCGGTGCGTTCCAGACGGCCCGCTCCATGTGGAGGTTGCCGGGATAAAAGATCAGGCTCGTGTAGTCGCCCAGCGCCCGGAGCATCAGGATGATGCGTTCCGCCATCGGCGGATAACCGACTCCTTCCTGCGCGGTCCGCGGCCCCGGCAGATGCCGAAGCCAGAGATAGATCGCAAAAACGCCCAGCAGCGACCCGGTCGCCCACAGCTTGGCTCGTAGCGTCAGCCGGCGGTCAAAACCAAAGAGGTACATCGCAAAAAGAGCGATCCAGATAAACGCGATCTCTTTCGCACACAGGGCCGTGAGCACGCAAACCGCCGCCAGTGCCAGCGCGGCGCCCCGGCGCCACCCGGTTCCTTCCATGAAAAAGAGCAGCCATGCGGCCAGCGCAAACATCATCGCGATGGAATCCGCCCGGCCCGCAACGTATGCGACCGCCGCATTGTGAATGGGATGCACCGCCCAGAGCAGTCCCACCGCAAACGACGCCCCATCGACAAACAACTCCGACGCTCCTTCCTGCATCGCCCGCAGGCATTGGCGGATCACCAGGAAGAGCAGGAAGGCGCTCGCCGCGTGGAAGAGAATGTTCGAGAGGTGGTATCCGAACTCGTCCCGGTTCCAGATCGTGTAATCCAGGATATAAGAGAGATTCTGAACCGGCCGGTAATAGAGAGAAAAGGAATCCAGGAAGAGGTAATGCCGGAAGACCTCGAACACGAAACGCGGGCTGCGAAAGAAGGGATTGGCGCCGACCAGGTACTGATCGTCCCAGAGGAATTTCCCATGCAGCACCGGTGCGTACGCCAGGATGCATGCGAGCAAAATGATCCCGCCGCCCACCAGGGTGCGGGCGGTCCCGGTGAAGCGGACGGACTTGTCGGGCGGCAGGGACGTCACGGCTCTAGCCTTAGCAAGTGCCTTGCCAGTGGGGGCATGGAGCCGTCAGCCCCTGGTGTCCATGAAATCCCTTTCATCCTCTCCCCACCTCAAAAAACGAAAAACCCGGAAGCGCGCCAGGGGCGGCTGCCGGGTAGTTCGTTAATCCTGAAGCTGAGCTTAGTTGTGGTACGGGGACCAGAAGCTCAGGGGAGCCACGTCGGAGAGAGTGGAGTAGGCGGCAGCCGGGATGACCGGGAGGCTATCCACCGTGAAGGCGGTACCGTAGGTGTCGCCGAAGATATCAGCACCCGTGGAGTAGAGGACGCTGCCGACCTTGAGGTAATTCTTGAGGTCGGTCCAGGCGGGGTTCATGCCGGAGGTTTTGTTATTCTCGATGGCATACTGGTCGGTCGCACTGTCGATCATGCGGAGATCTTCCAGGATGCGGGTGGCCTGAGAGCGCTTACGAGCACGCAGGAAGTTGGGGACCGCGATAGCGGCGAGGAGCGCGATAATGGCGACCACGATCATGATTTCCACGAGCGTGAAACCGCCACGGCGGGTTTGAAGTTTCTGTATCATATATGATTGCTGTTGTATGGTTTTTATTGTCAGTAGCGGTATTGCTAGTGGCGATGACGGTTTAAGCAGCTCCGGTGCCAACTTTCCCCTCTTCTTGGCTCGTTACTCACTTTTTAACCCCTGACGGCAGACCGGGTGCTTTATCCTTGCCCCAATGTTCAAACGCCATTTCTCCCCCGCCCAATGGCTTTTTCTCATTACCTTCTCTGTAAGGCTCTATGTCATCGTTCGTCTCTCCGCCATGCCCTTCTTCATTCCCAATGGCGGGGATATGAAATTCTACAGCGATTGGGGGTTGCAGGTAGCCCACGGGGTTCTAACCGATTACAAGGCCTTCTACGGTCTGCCGGGCTACCCCTTCCTTCTCGGCTTCTTGTTTAAAATTCTCAGTTTCGATAAGTTTTGGGTCTCAATTGTCGCAAGTCTGATACAAGCCATCGCCGATGCCTGCACCGCTTCCCTAATCTGGAAGCTCGCCTCGGAGGCATTTTCCAGCGACGAGCCCGAGGGAACCCTATCCCCCGCCGCTGCCATCGGCTGGATCGCCGGGGTGGCATGGGCCTTCTACCAGCCTGCCCAGGCCTTCTCCGCCGTCCTCATGCCGACCGCGCTGGCCGTCGTCACCTTCTGGTACTGTATCTGGCAGCTTTCCCGCCGCCGGGAAGGCAAGTTCTCAGTATGGGCGCCGTGGCTGCCGATTGGGTTTTTGATCGGCTTCGAGGCGATGATCGTCGCGACAATCCTCTTCCTGGCCCCGATGGCCTTCGTCGCCATCGGGATGCGCTTCAAGGAGAGCGTGCGGAATTTCGATTTTAAATCCATCCTCCGCCCGCTCGCCGCTGCGGCACTGTTCGTCGTGGGAGTGTTCGCGGGAGCCTCGCCGTGCTGGGTGCACAATCATTTCGTGGCGCACGAGCCTGTGATGCTCTCGGCTCACAGCGGGTTGAACTTCTATATAGGCAACAATCCGATTGCGACCGGCTATCCCAAAATGCCGCCGGGGATGAGCGCCGGGCAGCAGGGAATGCTGAAGGACTCGATCACCATCGCGGAGACGGCCGAGGGCCGGCCGCTGAAGCATTATGAAGTGTCCCAATATTGGTCGGCGAAGGCGCATGATTATATCGCCGGCCATCGCGCGGAGTGGCTGCGGCTGATGGGGAAGAAGTTCGTGAACTTCTGGAACAACTTTCAGTACGACGACCTGAGCCTGATCACCCTCTTTAATAATGCAGGAGTGCTCGCCCCGGGGCCGCGGTTCGGCTGGGTGGCCGCCCTTGCCATTCCCGGGATGATCCTGGCACTCATCCGGCGCCGGCAGGCGGGCTGGATTGTAGCGGCAGTCCTGTTGCACATGGGGGCGCTGATGCCGGTCTTCGTGACGGAGCGCTACCGGCTGGCAGCGGTTCCCGGGCTGTTGCTGCTGGGGGCGTACGGCTTGTGGGAGTTCTGGCGTTTCCTCAACCGGGCCCGGTGGTTGCCAGCGATTTCCTATGCGAGCGTAGGGCTGGTGGCGGCCCTCTGCGTGGCGACGCCGCCGGCGGATGCGGCGCTCTGGTCGCTGGATTATTACAACACCGGGATCAAGGCGATGGACCAGGAGGATTATGCGACGGCGCGGCATGACCTGGAGACGGCGTATCGATATGTGCCCGATAACTCGGAGGTGAACTTTGCGCTGGGATTGCTCTGGCAGCAGCAGGGGGACGCGAGGCGGGCGGAAACGTTCTACAGCCATGCCCTGGAGTTGAATCCCAAGCATGTGGGCGCGTGGAACAATTTAGGGGTGCTGGCGAGCAAGCAGAAGGCTTGGGGGCTGGCAGTCCGGTTCTTTGTAGAAGCGCTTGATATCGATCAAAACGACGCGAAAACCCACTACTTGCTTGCGAGGGCATATTCAGAGATGGGGCAGTGGGGGAATGCCCAGGCCAACATTGATACGGCGTTGCAGTTGATGCCGGGGCAGAAGGATTTCCAGGCGCTGGCTGGGCGGATCGCGACGCGGGGACCGTTGCCGCCGGAGTGAGGGCATGGGGTTTGCTTCCGAGGGATTGGGTGCGCCCACCTATCTATGCAAACGAGCCCTGCCACGGCCCCTCGGGCTGTATTCTATTCTGAAACGCCCACGGAGTCTGTAGTAGCACTGCCTTCCCTCTGGGCGCAGGTTGGGAAGTATCGGCCGCAGCTGGTTGCGGCGCTGATTATCCTAATTGTCGGGATTGGGCTAAGGCTGGTGCCATGGTTCGGCGTGCCGGACCGGCTGACGATGGATGAGTTCCTCTACATGCACAATGTGAGGCTCCTGCAGGTGGCGGGACCGTCGGAATACTGGACACTGGCGGAGCATTACGTGGAGGTGCAGGCCAAGACGAAGGATGTGATGCTGCCGCCTACACGGTGCATGTATATCGTGCTGGGATGGACCTGGGACGCGCTGTTTCACTCCGGTCCACAAATGGCGTTGCGTCACGTGGCGGCGATCTTCTCGTGCCTGAGTTTTCTGCTTTCGGGACTGTTTGCGTTCCGCATGGGCGGCGCGCGGATGGCTTTGGTGGTGGGCGCGCTGATGGCGGTGGCGCCGATGGAATTGATGACGGCGCACCGGGAGTTGGTGGACGGGGTATTCGGGTTCTGGGCATTGCTTTCGCTCTGGCTGCTCTGGGAGAATCTGCAAAAGCCGGGACGCAATCCGTGGTTGGCGGCCTATGCCTTCGCAATTGCGGGGATGGTCCTGACCAAGGAGAACGCCTTTTTTGCGGCGACGGCACTGGGCGGCATTGTTTGCGTGGCGGCGGCATTCCCGGGATTGAAGCTGGGCAAGGTGCAATGGAGCACAGCGGTGGCGACGTTTGCCGGGGGGCTGCTTGGGGTGGCGGTGCTGCTGAGCCTCGCGGGGAATCCGCAGACGTTGATTGAGATTTACCGGTTACTAGTTACGAAAGCGGAACAGATGTCGTTTGCCTACCAAACGGGCGGCGGACCGTGGTACCGGTACATCGTGGACCTGATGCTGGTGAGCCCGGCGGTGCTGCTGCCGGCCATCGGAGGCATCTTTGCCCTGCGCAAGGAAAGCCGGGAGGGGATCTTTCTGCTGCTGTTCGTGGTGATCGGGTGCGCGGTGATGGTGAACGTAAAGAACGGCATGAACCTGCGCTACGCAACGATGTGGGACATGCCGCTGCGTTACCTGGCGGCAGGCACGATCCTGCAACTCGCAGGTGCGGTGCGGAAGGCGCCGGTGTTGGCGGCGGTAGTATTGGTGGCGGCGGTGGGAGGCATCGAACTGCACCAGTACTGGCAGATTTTTGTGCAAAAGGATATCGGGGAGCCGGTTACGCAGGCGTTGATGTACGGGGTGGGAATTGTAAGACCGGCGCTTTAAGGGCTGCGCGCGGATCGAACCAGATAGGCTCCATATGGCATATAGGGCCAATGAGCGGGCTCTTTTCTCTGGCAAAAGATTACAAAGAATTTATGAAAGCGGGATTGCCACAGGCCCCCGGTTTCCCAAAAACTGGCGAGTTACCGCATGAATACTCTTACCGATGCGCTTCCCGTTGTCCCAGGGACGGCCGATCTATCCCGCCCGGAAGAAATCCGCACGTCCTTCGGGATCGCAGAGGTGGTCTCGTCCGCGCGTATGATTGCGCCGGAAATTTGGCGGGGGACGTTCGCGAACGAGGCCCGCGACGCGCGGTACTATGAGGTCATCGAGGAGACGCTTCCGGAAAAATTCGACTATCGGTACCTGATCCTGCGCAATGCGGAGACGGGGGAGACGGCGGTGCAGCCGTTCTTCTTTCTTGCCCAGGATTTGACCGATGGACTCCCGAAGAAGATCCGTCAGGGGGTGGCGCGGGTGCAGAAGCGGTTCCCGGGCTTTCTTGTGATGCGGGTGCTGATGGTGGGATGCGCGGTGGGGGAGGGCCAGGTGGCGAACTCCGAGCCGTGGGCGGTGCAGGCGCTGCACGAGGCGTTGCGGGTCGTCGCGCGCCAGGCGCGGGCATCGATCATCGTTTTCAAGGATTACCCCTCACGGCACCGGGAGGCGCTGAGCCATTTTGCCAATGACGGCTACAAACGTGTGCCGAGCATGCCGGCCTCGAAGGTGGACCTGGCTTACAACGACTTTGAGGATTACATGCAGCGCCGACTCGGCAAGGTTTTCCGGAAGAATCTGCGGCGGAAATTCCGCGCGTCCGAGGCGATCGGCCGGCTGGAGATGACGGTCCTGGAGGATGTGTCCGACATCATCGAGGAGGTGTACCCGCTCTACAAGCAGACGCTCGCCCGGGCGGATTTGTCGTTCGAGGAGTTGACGCCGGAATTCCTGGCGCGGATCGGGCGGGAGATGCCGGACAAGGTGCGATTCTTCGTATGGAGGCTGGATGGGAAGGCAGTCGCCTTCAATTTCTGCCTGCTGCACGATGGCGTCCTGTACGACATGGACATTGGGCTGGATTACTCCGTGGCGCTGGACCTGCATCTCTATTTCATCACGTGGCGGGATGTTTTCAACTGGGCGATCAAGAACGGAGTGGGTACTTACTACACGGCGCCGCTCAATTATGACCCGAAGCTGCACCTGCGGCTCGAGTTGGCGCCGTTGGACCTGTACGTGTGCCATACCTCGCCGCTGATCAACCCGGTGTTCCGCCTTGCAATGGGCTTCCTCCAGCCAGCACGGCACCACCCGATTTTAAAACAATTTCCGAACGCCCACGAGATGTAGGGCGGGCATGAGGATGTCAGCATGCGAGCGATCCCCCCTCACCGAGCGCTCCTGTGGAAGACCAGGATTCGATGCTGGGTTGGCGCGTTTGCTTTAGCTGCACTTTGTTGCTCCCTTCCGGCGCCTCTTGCGGCGCAGCAAACCGCCCCCTCCAACCTGACCAGCGGCTATTGGTATTTTGGCAGCAATCCAATCGCGCGAGTGCGGATATTCAAGCCTGACGGGACGTTTGTCGGCGGCTTCATCGCGGCGGACGGCGGTTTCAGGAACGTCAAGGACAGGGATGGCATGTGGACCATCACCAACGGCGCACTGGTATTGACTTATTCGGTCAGCGGCAGAAAGGACACCTATCCATTGCCGATGGCCTCGGCGGGGATGACCTGGGTTAATAAAGAACTCGCGGCGACTACCGTATCCCAGGCTCATCCAAACCAGGCGCCCGCCGGCAATACCGCCCCTGGTACGCAAGCCGGCCAGGGAGGCGCCGCTGTCTTAACCACCGGTTACTGGGAGGTGCACACGGGTGGAAAGGCGTATAATCTTGTTTTCCTGCCGGACGGGAGGGTCCTGGCGGGCAAGCTCGGCCCGGATGGGAGCCCGCCATCAGGACCGAGTACAATTCATTACGGGGGAACCTGGCAAGTCGTCGATAACGCGATAGTCATTCATTATACAAGTTCTCCTGCGATAGTTGACACCTATCCCCTGCCTTTGGATCCGGCGGGCGCGCGCGGGACACGAGGGGCCCGTCAGTTAACAATGGTTCGGTACACGGCGGGAGGTTCTTCCACTCCTCAGACTCCACAGCCGGAAACGGTGCAATCCGGGCCATTCATTACTCCCGAGGTGCAACAGAGCGCATCGGCGTTGATCCAGACTTACCATGACAGCCTTGTCTTCGTTACTGGAACAGGCGGATCGGGCAGTGGATTTATCGCGACGATCGGAAAGGCCAGTTATCTCGTGACCAATGTCCACGTCGCGGCGGAGATTCGTGACGCCGCATTCAAGACCCTGGATGGAGTGGCAGTGCAGGGCGGCGCGCCGTCGATGGCAATCGGCGAGGATATCTTCTGCATGGCGTTGCCGTCCGCCGCGAAACCACTGGAGGTAATGCAAGGCGTGGACACCAATGCGGCCATAGGAGATGACGTCGTAGTGCTGGGAAATGCCGACGGTCAGGGCGTGGTCAATACCATTATCGGCAAGATCGTGGGCATCGGCCCAAACCTCGTGGAAGTCGATGCCCCATTCGTGCCGGGCAACAGCGGCAGCCCGATCATCCACCTCAAAACGGGAAAGGTCATCGGCGTGGCGACTTACACGGTGACCAATCCCTACGATCTGACCACGGGCCAGGCTTTGAAGCAGCCGGTGGTCCGCCGTTTCGGTTACCGGCTGGATAGCGTGAAGGGATGGCAGGCCGTGACGTGGCCGGCCTTCGACGTGCAGGCGGCACGAATGGATGCCATCACGGGGTTGACGGACGATCTCTACGACTTCTTCCGGGACCTGGCTGATCATAACGGAGCGGTCACGCCGGGGCGTCATACCAATCCGGTTATCAAGAACCGCATCGACGACTGGATAACAGAGAAGGGGAGTCATCCAAGCCCCGAGGATGCGGCGGAGGCGGACGCGAACTTCATCTCCTTTCTCAAGGTCGCCAGCCAGGCCGACGTAGCCGCAGCGAAGCGCCAGATTTACTACGACTACTTTGTGCGCCAACTCTCGGACCAGCAGCAAACACGCGACCAGATGACCGCGGCTTTCCAGCAAATCATCCAAAATCTGCCGAGGTGAAATTATGAACCCCGCGAGGATACTCCGAATTATCGTCGCGCCCGGCATTGTCGCGGCCGGCGTTCTGTTACCGACCAGCCTCCGGGCGGATCAAACACCCGAGGAGACGACGGCCATCCTGACCACGGGTTGGTGGCAAACAACCGTTAGTAACGGCAACGTAGGCTTCCATGTATTTCTCCCGGATGGCACTTTATTGGCTGGACGACTCAACCCCGATGGAACATTGCCGAAGGGGCACGGTGCCAAGAAATATGGGGGAACCTGGAAGATAGATGGCGACAAGTTGATGGTTACCTATCCCAATCAAGGGGTCTGGGATGAGTACCTTCTGCCGCTTGATCCGACAGGGACCAATGGGGTTGACGCGGGCCACCACAGACTGAGGTTGACGAGGGAAAGCAATGTCGTCCCGGTGATATCGCCGGATCAGGGAAGGCGGCACGGCGGGGACGAGGCAGTGACGGATGCGACATCATTGGCCATTGACTCGGACACACAGCAAGGCGCCGCCGCAATCCTCCAGGCGCATCACGCGGGGGTCTTCTTTGTGGCTGGAGGTACGGGAGGCGGATTTCTCGCGAATATCGGGAAGGCGGACTATGCCGTGACCACCGTGCATGCGATGGAGGGCGATGCATCACTGAAGACGCTGGATGGCGGAGCGATCCTGGGCGGAGCGCCTTCCATAGCGGTGGGAGCCGACATTTTCTGTATGGCGGCGCCAACTGGCGGCGCGCCATTTGACGTGATGCAGGGGGTCGATGCGAATGCGGCGATCGGCGATGCGGTCATGATCCCAGGCAATGCGGGCGGTGTCGTCAATACGGTCATGGGACGGATTACCGGAATCGGGCCAAACCTCGTGGAGGTGGATGCGCCATTCCTCGCGGCGGACAGCGGCAGCCCGATCATTCACCTTAAGACCGGTAAAGTCATTGGCGTGGCGTTTTACCAGGAGACCAACAAATACGACCTGGGCGTGAATCCCCCCTCGCTGGGAGCAGTCGTGCGCCGATTCGCCTATCGGCTGGACAGCGTGAAGGGGTGGCAGGCGGTAACCTGGCCTGCGTTCCAGGTGCAGGCGGCGCAAATGCGGCAGATCAGGAAGCTGACGGACGACCTGTACGACCTCTACCAGGACGCGCAGCAAAACAAGGGCGCGGTGACCCCGGGCCGGCACGCCAACCCGATCCTGAAGATGCGGATCGATGACTGGGCGGCGGACAAAGCGAGCCATCCCAGCGCCGACGATGCGGCGACGGAAGATGCAAACCTGATCGCGTTTCTCAAGACAACGTGCGAGCAGGATATCGCAGCGGCGCAACGGCAGATAACCTATGACGCCTATCTGCGGGAACTAACCCAGCAGAAACAAACGCGCGACGCGATCATCGCCGCACTCCAGCAAACCTTGCAGACTTACCCCAGATAGTGAACCCCCACGCCCATGAAATCAAATAAAGCAACATCCATCCTGTCAATCTTCGCGTGCGTGGCGCTTTGTTATTGCCACGTGGCCGGTGCACAGGATGAGCAGGACCCCGATACGGCAAAGGCCATCCTTACCAAGGGCTGGTGGACGTTGAGGGGCAATCCGGATCACGCCACGGTATTCCGGCCGGACGGTACCGTCCTCTACGGGAGTGTGGACGAGGTGGGCACCGTCAGCGAGCGGCCTGCGTTTCGAGGAGAATGGGTGGTCACCGGGACGTGTGTTGTCAGGACTTATACGGGCCATCCCGACAAACGGGATACTTATTTCCTCCCGATCGAACCTGGCGCAACGCACGGCGCGGATGAGAAAGGAAATCCACTATTGATCACCCGCAAATCCGGTACACCCGCGATCTATAATGCGCGAACCGGCGCATTGGAGATCGCGAGTAATGTGAACCCCGCCGAGCCGGCGGCGTCTCCGGCCGCGGCTTCCGACATAGAGCAGAATGGCCCCGTGGGTGGGATGCAAACAAGTCAATTGATCACCTCCATCCTTACAACAGGCATCTGGAACACAGAAAAAGGCCGGCTGGACCACGCGACCGTTTTCTACCCGGATGGAACCTTTCTGTTCGGCGTCCTATATAGTGATGGCACTTTTTTCGGGAAAAAAGTATATGGCGGCACGTGGGAGATCGAGCGTGGCTCGGTAAAACTAACCTATAACAGGCAGGGGTTCGTCGAGGTTTACTTCCAGCCCATCAATCCAGCCGGCACACGCGGCGTGGATCAGGACCACAAGCCCTTGCTGATGACCCGGCGGCCCGTTGTCCCGAAACTGGTCCAGGAGCGCCCGGGGGCCGCCGGGCAACCGCTGTCTGCGCTTACCAGCTCAACCCCCGCCCCGGCGAACACCATCCCCATCGAGTTGCAGCGCAGCGCCGCCGCCCTCGTTCAGACTTACCATAACAGCCTCGCCTTCGTCACCGGCGCGACCGGTTCCGGCAGCGGGTTCGTCGCGGCAATCGGCAAGGCGAACTATCTGGTCACCAGCGTGCACGTCGCCTCCCAGACCGGAGGGCAGCCCTTCAAAGGCCTCGACGGACCCGCTGTCCCGAGCGGAGTGCCCTCCATGGCGGTGGGCGAGGATATCTTCTGCATGGCCCTGCCGGCGCAGCAAAAGCCCTTCGAGGTAATGCAGGACGTGGATGCAAACGCAGCGATCGGCGATCCGGTCGCGGTATTGGGCAATGCCGACGGTGTCGTGAACCCTATCATGGGCAGCATCACGGGCATCGGTCCGACTTTCATCGAGGTGGACGCGCCCTTTTTGCAGGATAACAGCGGCGGTCCCATCATCCACCTCAAGACAGGCAAAGTTATCGGCGTGGCCGCCTACCAGGTCAAAAACAAATATGACATGGACGATGCCGCCAATCAGCAGGAGGCGGTTGTCCGGCGGATCGGTTACCGGCTGGACAGCGTGAAAGGCTGGCAGGCCGTGACGTGGCCGGCATTCAACGTGCAGGCGGCGCAGATGCAGGGGATAGAAAAACTGACCGATGACCTGTATGACTTATACCGGGACATGACGGACAACAAAGGTGCGGTCACCCCCGGCCGGCATGATGACACCGCCTTCAAAATCCGGCTCAACGATTGGCTGGCGGAAAAGGCCAGCCATCCCAGCCCGGAAGACGCCGCTACGGACGGCGCCAATTTGTTTTCCTTCCTAAAGAGCACGAGCCAGGCGGACATTACGGCAGCGCAGGGCCAGATGACGTTTGACTACTTCCTGCGGGAGCTGCCCGGACAAAAGCAGACCCGCGATGCCATACTTAAAGGGCTCCAGCAGTTGATCCAGGGAGCGCAGTAATAATCATTCATGGCACAGCATCGCTGTCTTCGCGCGATTGCCCTCTTCCTCGGGATGGTCCTTGCGTTTATCTTCGTGCCCGGTTTGCACGCCGACCAGAGCATGGACGAGGCGATCGCGATCCTGACCTACGGGAGATGGTACTTCGGCGGCCCGGGCCACATGGGCATATGGAGGGAGTTTCATCGCGATGGCACTTACGTATCGGGAAATCCGACAAGCGGCACATGGAAGATAACCCGGAGCGAATTGGATATCAGCTGGGGCACCGGTTTTCTTCGATTTTCATTGCCCATTAATCCAAACGGAACGCCGGGATTCAATGGCAAAGGGAGGGCGCAACTCCTCGTCCGTGAATGCGCAAAAGGCCCCACACCCACCCCCGGGCCTGCAGCCCCGGAAGTCGCGGATCGGTATAAGGCACCCCCCGAGGCAGTTCCCACGCCGACGCCACCCATTCCCGCGGACATCCAGCAGAGCGCCTCGGCGCTGATCCAGACTTATCATGACAGCCTTGTATTCGTGACCGGCACAGCGGCTGCCGGCAGCGGGTTTATCGCGACCGTCGGTAGTGCGAATTACCTCATCACCAATGTCCACGTGGCCGCCGGCATTCGCGACGCCGCCTTCCGGACGCTGGATGGCGCGGCCGTGCGGGGCGGTGCGGCCTCGATGGCCGTGGGCGAGGACATTTTCTGCATGGCAGTGCCGTCTGCGGCAAAGCCCCTCCCGGTCATGCAGGGCGTGGATACAAATGCGGCCGTTGGCGACGCCGTTGTCGTGCTGGGCAATGCGGACGGCCAGGGCGTCGTGAACACGATCGTCGGCAAGATCGTTGGAATCGGCCCGAACCTTGTGGAGATCGATGCACCCTTCGTCCCGGGCAATAGCGGAAGCCCGATCATCCATCTCAAGACCGGCAAGGTCATCGGCGTGGCCACCTATCTGGTCACCAATCAATATGATCTCACCACTAATAAGAAACTGGCACGGCCGGTCGTGCGCCGGTTTGGTTACCGCATCGATAGCGTGAAAGGCTGGCAGGCCGTGAACATGCGGATCTTTTACGGCCAGGCGGATGAGATGGAGAGCATCGAGGGGCTGACGGACGATCTTTACGATTTCTTCCGCGACCTGGATGAAAACCACGGCGGCGTGACACTGGACCGGCATACCAACCCGGTCATCAAGGGCCGCATCGACGATTGGGTCGCGGAAAAGGGCAGCCACCCCAGCGCGGAAGATGCCACCGAGGCGGACGAGAATTTCATCTCGTTTCTGAAGAT
>Ga0302275_10004262_pt1 | contig 14179 bp, 12 predicted proteins | sample III_Bog_N2_2_FD_200229 | JGI IMG/M metagenome (GOLD analysis project Ga0302275, IMG submission 200229) | Peat permafrost microbial communities from Stordalen Mire near Abisko, Sweden - III_Bog_N2_2 | ecosystem: Environmental > Terrestrial > Soil > Wetlands > Peat | place: Sweden: Abisko...
GCAAGGATTTCGACGAGTCCGTGCGCCGCTCGGTCTACGCATCCGTCTTCAAGCCCCTGGTGCAGGGGGGGCACCCGGTTCCCTGCCGGTTCGTCAAGGACTTCCGCTTCACCACCCAGCAGTAGGCCATCCCCTGCGATGCCTGCCGTTGTCATTCGGACAACGGCTTAGCGGCTTTTTGGCGCGATTCGACGCCCTTTTCCGAACCGAAGCCCCTATGTTCCTTAATGGGGCACGTTATGGGCGCGATGTCGAGGTGGTTCTGGATTGGAGGGCAAGTGATGATTTCACGTTGCGAAACTTGGAGCGCGCTCGCGTTGAGCACCGCGGCGGTGCCAGCGACCTCGGTGGCCAAAGGCTGGGCGTCTCTGATGTCTTCCTACGACGTGCCCGTGAACCTCGTCAAGGGTTCCGATTCCACCCCGCCTGCAATCGACGATTCGTCCTCCGCTCCCTCCCGGGGCCTGACCGCGGATTGACCTAGTCGCAGACGCGGATCTTCCGGATGGTCTCCAGGGCGATTTCGCGGTCTTCCCGTCCTGCGGTGGAACGGACTTCCAGCGTGACCGGTTCCCTCCGCTTGTCGATGCGGAGCACACGGAGTCGCAGAGGTTTCTGGGAGCCGCCCTTCAGGACGACTTCCACCTCGGTGTCGGTCAGCGTGGCGTATTCCGCCACGCGCATCAGGTCCTGGAAGGGAAGCTCCTTCAGGCCTTCTCCGTATTTCGAGTTCGACGAGATGGCTCCACGTCTCGGTTCGTCGGCGGGAAGTTCCATCAGCCATTCCATGTTCGCGGCCAGTGGAAAATCCGGAGCGTACGGAGAGGTCCAGGCCACGGAAACCAGATCCGGAGAAGGCGGGTCGGGCGGGTCGAAGCCCAGTCCCTGGAGCACCCGGCGCAGCTCGGCTTCGCGTGCCGGGTCCACGACGAACCCCCAGCCCGGGATGGATTCCCGGACCAGCGCCGCCACGGCGGGCAGCGCGGCCAATTCCTTCTGTCGCGCGGGCTCACGCACCCGCAAGGCGCGAAGACTCTCGAACTGGCAGGTCCGTCGGGCTTCCAACCATTCCTGCACGACGCGTCGCACGGAAGGCGGGGGGTCGATCACCTCCAGAAGCAGCGGAAGCTCCTCTCCCAGTACCGGATGTGCCGCGGCTTCCAGCACCGGCTCCTTGGCCAGACGGTAGCGGCTCACGAGCCCCACGGATTCCCGGATGGAGATCGCTTCCAGCCAGCGGCGGATGGATGGAGGAGACATCGGGGCCAGGTACACGAGGAGATCCGCGGTGGCCGTGGCGGACTTGTCGGGAAGGGGCAGGTCCTCGCCCGGCGGTCCGACCTGCGCGATGCTGCCGGAATCCGTCCGGGCGTCCAGGAGTCCCAGGGCGATGGCCTGTCGGAGCCCGGTGGGGAGCGAGAGCCACTTCACGGGAGCGTCCTCGGCCGTCTCCGCGTCCTGCCTCCATCCCCACACCGTCCTGGCGTCCTGACCAGACAAGTTTCGGCACGACACGTGTTCCCACCAGGATCGGCTCCCCCCGAAGGCGCGCTGCAACCACCACTGGCGGACCTGGTCGGCCAGATCGCGCGGGGAGGCCAGGGCCAGGAGCAGATCGGGGTGGCATTCCAAACGGCTGTCCCTGGCGAGAAGCAGTTCGCGACCGGACAGGAAGGAGAGAGTCAGGTCCAGGCATTCGTCCTGGGCCTCCTCGCCGCATTCCGACAGGTGGAAGAAGGACTCCCTGAGCCTGGGCCGGTCGCGGCGGTTGAGGTCGCCCGTGCGGGTCAGGCGGCAGGCTCCCAGGTCGATGCGAGCGGTCAGGGCGGCCACTCCTTCCACCCATGCGCGCGAAGACGGCAGTCGGTCCGCGGGCGGCGAAGGCCGCAGAGGGCGACTGTCCAGCCACTGTTCGCGCAGGATCCGGCCCCAATCCTCCAAGCCGTGCCATCCGTCGCGCTCCGGCGTCTGGAAGGCCATCAGATCGGCGGCCAGAGCGGCAATCCCCTCTCCAGGGGAACCGATTCCGCGCGGCCCCGCGAAGGCGAGACGGAACAGCAGCTCCCGTGCTTCCCCCTCCACCGGTCCCAGCCGTGCGGGATCGGAAATCCATTCCTCGAGGTCCGCCCGCATCCTGGTCCTTTGGACGATTCCTGTCCTGCCCAGCCGACTGGCATGCAGTTCGGCGATCTGGGAAGACGGTGCGGCGTCGAGAAGTTCACGGATCCAAGGCATGGGAGACACGGAAACCTAGTCCAATCCGGCCGTGGCAGTTGTCCCGAGGGAAACCACCGGGCTCCGCCGGGCCACCTCGGCGGGCGATCTTGTGAATACCTTGGAGGTTCGGGAGGTGAGTTCTCATGACCTCAGAGACGCTGCCGGAATTTCCTCATTTGCAGGGCGGTGAACTTTCCGCCTCCCAGGGGCGCTGGGACGAGGCGTTGATGTCCTTCCAGCGGGCCAAGGAAGCGAATCCCCGAAGCGGCCCTGCCTGGCAGGGCCTGTCCGTCGCGTTCCACAGGCTGGGGCGGGTCGAAGATTCCTGGACCGCGGCCATCCAGGCTTGGCGCTTGGATCCCCAGGATCCCGACAACATGGCCAACCTTTCGGATCTCGCCCGCGAGCTGGGCAGGGAGCGCCAATTGGCCGAGGTCGTGCGGAACGCGGAAAGCCCTTCCGCATGGGCCCTGTGCGGATCCGGCGAGTCGCAGGTCCGCGAGGACCGTCACCAGGAGGCGTTCCTCACCTTCATCCAGGCATTGGACCTCGATCCGGCCCTGCCGCGGGCGTGGTGCGGAATCGGTGTCGCCTGCTTCCGGCAAGGGTACGTCAACGCGTCGCGCGCATTTTTCGAGATGGCCGTTCGCTTGGATCCCGCCGACGAGGATTCCGTCCTGAACTGGGCGGAGACGTGCCAGGAAACCATTTCCGGAGAACAGGTCGTCGCGGCCCTCTCCTCCATGGGAGTGGCCGCCGGTCTGCTTTCCCGGGCCGTGTCGCTGCGCCGAGGATGAGGATCTCCCTTTGCATGATCGTGAAGAACGAGGAGGCCAACCTCCCCGCGCTTCTGGATTCGGTGGCCGTCCTTGGAGCCCGTTTGGTCGTCGTGGACACCGGTTCCACGGACCGGACGGTGTCCATCGCGCGCGGCGCCGGCGCCGAGGTGGTGTCCTGGAAATGGCGCTCCGATTTCGCCGCCGCCCGCAACGTGAGCCTGGACCATGCGGGGAGCCCGCCTTGGGTGCTGTGGATGGACGCGGACGACCGGCTTCCCGCGCAATCCGTCCAGGCGGTCCTTGAAATCGCTTCGGGAGCCCCGGATCGTGCCGTGTCGTTTCTCGTCAAGAACACCTTGGATGGAGGTTCCACCGGAACGGAATTTTCGCAGATCCGCATGTTCCCGAACCACCCCCGGCTTCGTTTCCACGGTGCCGTCCATGAACAGGTCTATCCCAGTCTCGTGGAGTTGGGACTGGAAGTCGACTACACCGACATCCTCGTCCACCACACTGGATACACCGATCCGAAGACGATTCGGAACAAGCAGGTGCGAAATAGGGAAATCCTGGAATCCCGTGTGCTGGCTGGCGATGCCGGAGCCATCCAGTGGTACCAGCTGGCCACCACGGCCCAGGACCTGGGTGATGCGGTGGAGGCCGAACGGGGATTCCGAAAGGCCTTGAACCTGGTCCACGCCGGCGATCCCGACAAGCATTTGGCCTCGGTTCTTCCCTCCCACTTGGCGTCCCTGCGCTTGGCGGCGGGCGATGTCGATGGAGCCTACCGGGTCTACAAGGAGACTCTTGATCCGGATCCATCCACCTGGCATCCCAACCAAACAAGTCTGGTTGCCGAGGTCTGGGAAAAGGTGGAAGGAGCCGATGCGGCCGTGGTTTACTGGGAAAAGGCGTTCACACCCCGGGTACGCCAAATGCTGCTCCCGGTTGACCCCAAGTTGGCATCGGTTCGTCCGTTGCAGGTACTTGCGGAACATTGGCGTTCCCATGGCCGGGAAGCCCTTGGCGTTGAGATTCTGAAAATCCTGAAACAGGTGCTCGAAGACCAACGACCCTCGCGGTCCACCTTGGCGGATGCCTATCTCCGACAAGGTCTCCCCACCCGCGCGGCGGAGCTCTATGCCTGGTGCTTGGAGAAGGACGGTGAGGACCCCGAGATCTGGGCTTCGCTCGTCCGTGCCTTGAGGCAAGCGGGAGCGGAAACCCAGGCAGAGGGATTCTTGCGCGCGGGCAAGGAAAAATGGCCCAAACACGAGGCCTTTTCCCGCTTGTAGCGCCCAGAACGCGAAGCGCCCCGCCGGGACGAGTGCTGGCGGGGTCAAGTTCCAGAAAGCACGAAGCCCCACCGGATTTCTCCGGCGGGGCTCGTATGGGGTTGTGGCGGCGACCTACTCTCCCTGGGGTCTTACGGCCCAAGTACCATTGGCGCTGAGAAGCTTAACTGCTGTGTTCGGGATGGGAACAGGTGTGGCCTTCTCGCTAACGCCACCACAGAACATTGGCTGGGAGCCGAAGCGGGCGCGAGTTTGGAAGACTTTGCGAAGTGGAATTTCGATTGATTTGCGAAGGGGTGAGTGGAGGCGTGTTGGAAAGCCTCACGGGCGATTAGTATCACTTGGCTCAACACCTTGCGGCGCTTACACCTGTGACCTATCGACGTCCTTGTCTCGAACGGCCCTTCAGGGGGTTGCCCCCAGGGAAGCCTCATCTTTGGAGGAGCTTCACGCTTAGATGCTTTCAGCGTTTCTCTCTTCCGCACATAGCTACCCAGCGATGCCACTGGCGTGACAACTGGTACACCAGAGGTGCGTCCATCCCGGTCCTCTCGTACTAGGGACAGGTTCCATCAAGCTTCCTACGCCCACATCGGATAGGGACCGAACTGTCTCACGACGTTCTGAACCCAGCTCACGTACCGCTTTAATTGGCGAACAGCCAAACCCTTGGGACCTTCTCCAGCCCCAGGATGCGATGAGCCGACATCGAGGTGCCAAACCTCCCCGTCGCTATGGACGCTTGGGGGAGATCAGCCTGTTATCCCTAGAGTACCTTTTATCCATTGAGCAACGGCAATTCCACGCTAAACCGCGGGATCACTAACTCCTACTTTCGTACCTGCTCGACCTGTCGGTCTCGCAGTTAAGCCCCCTTATGCGTTTGCACTCTACGCGTGATTACCGACCACGCTGAGGGGACCTTTGAATGCCTCCGTTACCTTTTAGGAGGCGACCGCCCCAGTCAAACTGCCCACCAGACGCTGTCTCCGGCCCGGATTACGGGTCGGGTTAGAATTCCGTCAGCACCAGGGTGGTATTTCAACGATGGCTCCATGATGCCTGGCGGCACCACTTCAAAGCCTCCCACCTATCCTACACAAATACAGCCAGAATCCAACGTCAAGTTGCAGTAAAGGTTCATAGGGTCTTTCTGTCCAGATGCGGGTAGCCGGCATCTTCACCGGCACTACAATTTCGCTGAGACCGAGGTTGAGACAGCGCAGAAGTCGTTACACGATTCGTGCAGGTCGGAACTTACCCGACAAGGAATTTCGCTACCTTAGGACCGTTATAGTTACGGCCGCCGTTTACCGGGGCTTCGATTCAAGGCTTCGCTTGCGCTGACCTCTCCTGTTAACCTTCCGGCACCGGGCACGTGTCAGACTGTATACTGCCCCTTGCGGGTTGGCACAGTCCTGTGTTTTTGGTAAACAGTCGCTTCTGCCAATTCTCTGCGGCCTGGCAAGGCTTCGGATGTACTCCTACACCAAGTCAGGCACTCCTTCTCCCGAAGTTACGGAGCTAATTTGCCGAGTTCCTTCACCTCAGTTCTCTCAAGCACCTTAGGCTATTCGCCTTGCCCACCTGAGTCGGTTTGCGGTACGGTCGTCTGTGCTATGCCTTAGAGGATTTTCTAGGAAGCCCTTCCAATCAGTTGGTTTGTCGCAAGCGACGCACTTCCTCAAGAGTCTCAGGCTAACGAATGGCGGATTTGCCTACCACTCACCCTACGCTCCCAAACTTCCATCCATCAGGAAGCTGATTGTATTCACTCCGTCCCCCCCTCGAACACACAGATCGGTGCAGGAATATTGACCTGCTTCCCATCGACTACGCCTTTCGGCCTCGCCTTAGGGACCGACTAACCCTGGGAAGATTAGCTTTACCCAGGAATCCTTGGGCTTACGGTGTGCGGGTTTTTCACCCGCATTATCGCTACTCATGCCAGCATTCTCATTTCCGATACCTCCAGCAAGGCTCACGCCTCACCTTCCCAGGCCTACGGAACGCTCTCCTACCACTTGACAAGTCAAGTCCACGGCTTCGGTGAAATGCTTAGACCCACGTAATTTTCGGCGCAGAATCACTTGACCAGTGAGCTATTACGCTTTCTTTAAAGGATGGCTGCTTCTAAGCCAACCTCCTGGTTGTCCGAGTAATCCCACATCCTTTTACACTGAGCATTCACTTGGGGACCTTAGCCGATGGTCCGGGTTGTTCCCCTCTCGCCTGCGAAACTTATCTCACGCAGGCTGACTGCCACGATCCAAAATCAACGGTATTCGGAGTTTGTTTGGGTTTGCTAAGCTGGTGTGCCCGCTAGTCCAATCAGTGCTCTACCCCCGCGATTCCAACGTGACGCTATACCTAGATATATTTCGGAGAGAACGAGCTATCACCCAGTTTGATTGGCCTTTCACCCCTACCCACAACTCATCCAGTCAGTTTTCAACCTGATAAGGTTCGGCCCTCCACGGGGTTTTACCCCCGCTTCAGCCTGGTCATGGGTAGATCACAAGGCTTCGCGTCTAGCGCCTGCAACTCAACGCCCTATTAAGACTCGGTTTCCCTACGGCTCCGGACCTTAGGCCCTTAACCTTGCTGCAGACGACTAACTCGCTGGCTCATTAAACAAAAGGTACACCGTCAGAGGGTCATGCCCTCCTTCGATAGTTTGTAGGCTTGCGGTTTCAGGTACTATTTCACTCCCGTCTCCGGGTACTTTTCACCTTTCCCTCACGGTACTCGTTCACTATCGGTCACCATCGAGTATTTAGCCTTGGAGGGTGGTCCCCCCAGTTTCAGACAGGGTTTCACGTGCCCCGCCCTACTCAGGATACCCGCTCATGGTCTCAAGCTTTCGCCTACGGGACTATTACCCTCTATGGTCGGCCTTTCCATGCCAATCCGGCTAGCTATCCTCCACTAAATGCAGGTCCTACAACCCCGGACATAAATGCCCGGTTTGGGCTACTCCCCGTTCGCTCGCCACTACTGAGGGAATCTCTGTTGATTTCTTCTCCTGCAGGTACTGAGATGTTTCACTTCCCTGCGTTGACCACCCAAAGCCTATGTATTCAGCTATGGGTCGACGGGCGAACCCGCCGGGTTTCCCCATTCGGACACCCCCGGTTCAATGGCTGTTTGCGCCTCACCGAGGTTTTCGCTGCTTGCCGCGTCCTTCTTCGTCTGATGGTGCCTAGGCATCCACCACAAGCCCTTCTCATACTTAACAACTCGCATCCACTCTCCTTCACAAGTCAAACCGCACTCCACGCCTCTCGACATGAACGTGCCATCCGCCTCGCAAAGTCTTCCGCTCGCGCCTGCTATGACGCCCAACCTGTCAAAGAATGGCTCTCGCGAGCCCGGCCCTTCCGGTGAACTGGTCACCCGAAGGGTTTGAAAATATAGGATCGCCCGCTGTAGGCGTCAAGACCCGAAAGCGGAAAACTCCCACCCCGGAGACATCACTCCTCCAGGACGACGCGAACCCGGTTGACCGCCGCAAGCGCCGATTCCGGCAGGACGTTCCCCTCGATGGTCTTCCCGTCCAGGTCCATGCGCTTCACGCCCTTCGACAGTCCGGAGGGGTTGTCCACGGTGATCTCCAGGACCCGCCCGCGGAACATCCTGTGGACGGAAAACGTCTTCCACTGGCGTGGAATGCAGGGATCGATCCTGAGCCCGTCGATCGACGGCTTCAGGCCCAGGATGTGCTGCGTCACGGCGATGTAGCTCCAGGAGGCCGTGCCCGTGAGCCACGGATTGCGGCTCTGTCCGAAGCGAGGGGAGGTCTTCCCGTGGGTGAACTGGCAGTAGACGTAGGGCTCCACCTGCCTGACTTCCGCCGTGGAGTTGTAGCGGGCGGGCAGGTAGCTCCTGTAGTATTCGTGGGCCCTGTCCCCGTTCCCCAGCATGCATTCGGCCACCACCGCCCAGGAGTTGGAATGACAGAAAATGCCGGCGTTTTCCTTGTGCCCCGGCGGATACACAAGCAGGGGAAGCTGGATGTGGGGATCCGGCAGGGTGTGGGGTGGGTCGCACAGCAGAAGTCCGTGTTCGGTCGCCAGGTGGGTGCGGACCGACTCCATGCACTGGCGGGACTGTTCGGGCGTCGCCGCGCCGGAGATGACCGCCCAGGTCTGGGCATTGAGGTAGATGGATCCCTCCGGGTTCCGGCGAGATCCCAGGGTGCCGCCCGTCGCGGAGATCGCGCGAAGGAACCACTCCCCGTCCCAGGAGGACCGCTGGATGTCCTCCAGGACCTTGGCGGCGTGGGCGTCGGCCCAGGTCCCGTCCACGGTGTTTCCGACCAGCCGCGCCAATTCCGACACGATCCGGCAGCCCAGGTGGAACATGAAGGTGGTGAACAGCGACTCGCCGGTCGTCCCGAACTTGATGCAGTCGTTCCAATCGGCGTGGAGTCCCTGGATCAGTCCGTTACGCCCCTTGTGGTCGATGGAAAACTGGAGGGCTTGCTTCAGATGTCCGTAGACCGTGGCTTCGCCCTTGTCGGCGTACGGGACCAGCTTGTCCAGGTACCCGAGGTTTCCCGTCTCGTAAACGAAGTTCGACACGGTGATGGGAAGCCACAAGGTGTCGTCGGACCGGTACTGTTCGTCGGTCGGGGCCTTTTCCTGGCCCGGCTTGTGGGTCAGGGGCTTGACCAGCGGGCAACCACCGCCGGCGGAGGTCTGCCCGGAGAGGATCAGGTCGAGGCGTTCTTCCGCGGCGGCGGGGATGGAATGGGTGATCGCCAGGATGTCCTGCACCGTGTCCCGATAGCCCAGACCGTCGCGATCTCCGGCTTCCACGAGCGACACTCCGCGCGACCAGTTGAAGGTCATGTGCGTCTGGTAGGCGTGCCAGACGTTGACCATGGAGTTCAGCTCCGGATCCGGTGTGGAAACCTGGAAGGTGTCCAGATGGGCTGACCATTCGGCTTTGGTCTCCGCCAATTCCACCCCCAGCCGTTCCGGCGACCCGAATTCCTTGACGGTGGATTTGCCCGATGGAAGTTCGCGCCACGACTCGGTGGGCGATCCCATCCCCAGGAGGTAGATCAGGTCCCTGTTTTCACCGGTCTTGAGTTCCAATGTCGAATGGAGGCTGGCGCACCCGTTGTCCCCGACGGCGATGGAATCCGAACACCGACCCCTTTCCACGGCCAGCGGTTCCCTTTGGGTGCGATAGGGGCCCAGGAAGACGTCCCGGTCCGTGTCGAAGGAAACCACCGGTGCTCCCGAGAGAGCGAACCAAAGTTCCTCGAATCCGGGATTGGTCGCGTTTCGCCAACGGATCATCCCGTCCTGCACCGACATCTGCAGGGTGTATTGGCTGTACTGGAGGTTCTCCAGGTCCTGGCGATAGTTCCAGTTGTTGGCCAGTTCCGCGTAGGAGAAGACCGAGATCGTCCTCCGGCGATGGCTCGTGTTCATGACCTTCAGCGCCCAGTATTCGAAGGCCTGCCCCTTGGGGATGAAGACTGTGAGTTCGGTGTAGATGCCTTCGTACTCGGCCTCGAAGACGGAATATCCCAGTCCGTGGCGCACTTTGGACCAATATTTGTCCAATGGTTTCGCCACCGGCTGCCAGGAAGCGGACCAGTAGTTCCCGGACTGGTCGTCCCTCAGGTAGAGGTATCGCCCGGGTTGGTCCACTGGAAGCCCGTTGAACCGCATCCTGAGGATCCTTCCGGTTCCACCGGACTTGTAGAAGCTGTATCCGCCCGCGTTCTGCGTTATGATGCCGCCGTAGAGCCGCGATCCCAGGTAATTGATCCACGATTTGGGGGTGTCCGGCCGGGTGATGACGTATTCTCTGGCCTTGTCGTCGAAGTGGCCGTATTTCATGCTTCGCGTTCGCTCCGATCGGTTCGTTCGGTGGGCTCGATGGGCCTGAATTCCAAAGCTAGACCCTTGGCGTGGCGCCCGCACGCCGATGGCGCACCGGTGGAAGGAGAAGAAGCGATGGCCAATGGCCAAAAACGAAAAACCAGATCCACGGGGAAGTGGATCTGGTCTGAAATGCGGAATCGATCTCCCTTTTCGCCGAGCAGTACTCCCGGCGAAAGCGTTCGGCTCAGGTGGCGGGAGCGGCTTCCGTGATGTCGACCTTCTTGGTGGGTCGGGACGCCTTGGGCTTGCGCACCTTCTTCTCCAGCTTGTCTTCGACCAGTGTGATGATCGCCATGGAAGCGGCATCCCCTGCCCGTTCCATGTCCATCTTCAGGACCCGGGTGTAGCCACCCTGCCGCTCCGCGTAGCGGGGTCCGATTGTCTCGAACAGCCCCTGCAGGACCTCGTGGTCGTGGATGACCTTGGCCGCTTCGCGACGTGCGGAAAGATCGCCCTTCTTCGCGAAGGTGATCAGACGCTCGACCAGCGGCTTGACGGTCTTGGCCTTGGCCACCGTGGTGCGGACCTGCCGTTCGATCTGGGTTTCCTTCAACCCCTGCCGAAGGACCGACGTGGCCAGGTTGGACAGCAACGCCTTGCGGTGGGACGCCGGGCGTCCCAGTCGATTGCCTTTGACTCCGTGCTTCATCTGGATATCCTCAATCGTTGAGGTAGCGGTCGACGTCGACGCCGAAGCCCAGACCCAGTCCCTGGAGGACCTCGTTGAGCTCGACCAGCGACTTGCGACCGAAGTTCTTGTACTTGAGCATGTCCTGCTCGGTGTTGCGCACCAGGTCGGCGATGGTGTGGATGTTCGCCATGCGCAGGCAGTTGCTGGACCGGACGGAAAGTTCGAGTTCGTCCACCCGCATCTTGAGGATGCCCGCGATGCGTTCCCGCTCGCCGTCGTTGTCGACCGTGTCGGCCTGCTCCAGCTCGCCTTCGAAGTTGATGAACAACTCGAAGTGGTCCACGAGAAGCTTGGCCGCGTAGGCCAGGGAATCCTCGGGGGTGATGGAACCGTCGGTGTTGATCTCCAACGTGAGCTTGTTGAAGTCCGTCTTCTGTCCGACGCGCGTGTCTTCCACGACGAGGTTCACCTTGGTGACCGGAGAGAAGTGGGTGTCCAGATAGATCCATCCGATCGGATCTTCCGGGCGCTTGAGGTCGTCGCCGATCGCGTATCCACGGCCGGAAGATACGCGCATCTCGATGGAGAGGCTCGCGTTCTTGTCCAGCGTGGCGACATGGAGATCGGAGTTCAGGATCACGACGTCGGGGTTGGCCTCGATCGCGGACGCCCTGACTTCGCCCTCGCCCGTCACATCCAGCTTGAGCCGGGCGTCACGGTCGGAGTGAAGCTTCAAGCGGAGCTGCTTGAGATTGAGGACCAGGTCGGTGATGTCTTCCTTCACGCCCGGGATGGTGCCGAACTCGTGCGGAGCTCCCTCGATGCGGATGGCCACCACGCGGGCCCCCTGCAGCGACGAAAGCAGGACGCGCCGAAGCGCGTTGCCCACCGTCACACCCCAACCGCGTTCCAGCGGTTCGACCGTGAATTTCCCGAAGGATTCAGCCGACGAGGGGGATTTCACGACCCCCTTCGGCATCTGCAGCGCCTTCCACTTCATGGAGAATTCCCTTACTTGGAGTAGAGTTCGACGATGAGCTGCTCGTTGACCGGAGTCGGGATCTGGGTGCGGGTCGGGATGGAAAGCACGCGTCCTGCGAGCTTCACCTTGTCGACCGACAGCCACTCCGATTCCGTCCGGCGGCTGGCACCTGCCAGCGCGGCCTGGATCACCGACAGATTCCGGGAGGATTCGGCCAGTTCCACCACGTCGCCCACGCGCAGGCGCATGGACGGGATGGAGGCCTTGCGCCCGTTGACCAGGAAATGTCCATGCCGGACCAGCTGGCGCGCCGTGTTGCGGTTGGGCCCGAAGCCGAGGCGGTAGACGATGTTGTCCAGCCGGAGTTCCAGGAACTGCAGCAGGTTCTCGCCGGTCACGCCATGGACGTGCGCCGCTTCCTCGAAGTAGCGGCGGAACTGCTTTTCCAGCAGGCCGTAGGAACGCTTGGTCTTCTGCTTCTCGCGCAACTGCGTGCCGTATTCGGACGCCTGGCGGCGGCGAAGCATGCCGTGCTGGCCGGGGACGACGTTGCGGCGCTCGATGGCGCACTTCTCGGTGAAGCAACGATCGCCCTTGAGGAACAACTTCTCGTGCTCGCGCCGGCAAAGCCGGCAAACGGGACCGCGGTAGACTGCCACTGGGTCAGACCCTCCTGCGCTTGCGTGGACGGCATCCGTTGTGCGGAATGCCGGTCACGTCTTTGATCGATAGAATGTCGAGGCCGGTGGCCTTGATGGAACGGACGGCGGCCTCGCGGCCGGACCCCGCTCCCTTGACCAGCACGTCGGCGCGCCGGACTCCGAGGTCCAGTGCGGCCTTGGCAGCGGCTTCGGCGGCGACCTGTGCCGCGAAGGGCGTGCTCTTGCGAGAGCCCTTGAATCCTGCCTTGCCCGGCGTTCCCCAGACCAGGACGTTGCCGGCCTGGTCGGTGATGCTGATGATGGTGTTGTTGAAGGACGACAGGACGTGGATCACTCCCGTCGAATCCGCACGCTTCTTGCCCTTGCGACGCTTTTCTCCCTGGTCGGGGACGTCGGCGACCTCTGGGGTCTGGGTCTCCTGGTTTTCGGCCATTTTGCTCTCTTGAATGAGTGGGTTACTTCTTCTTGTTCGCGACGGTCTTGCGCGGACCCTTGCGCGTGCGCGCATTGGTGCGCGTGCGCTGTCCACGGACCGGCAATCCACGACGGTGGCGGATGCCACGGTAGCAGCCGATGTCCTGGAGTCTCTTGAGGGAGATGCCGAGCAAGGACCGCAAGTTTCCTTCCACCGGGAAGTTGCCTTCCACGAAGGCGCGGATCTTGCCGATCTCCTCGTCGCTGAGTTCGCCGATCTTCTTGCCCCGTTCGATGCCCGTCTTGTCCAGGATCAAGGTCGCCCGCGTGTGTCCCACCCCGAAGATGTGGGTCAGCCCGAATTCGGAGCGCTTGTTGTTGGGGATGTCGATGCCGAGAATGCGTGCCATTTGCCTCTTACCCTTGCTTCTGAGCGTGGCGGGGATTCTTTTTGCAGATGATGCGTACGACGCCCCTGCGGCGGACGATTTTGCACTCCGTGCAACGGACTTTGATGGATGCCCTGACTTTCATCGAACCTGGTCCTTATTTGTGACGGTAGACGATGCGTCCACGCGAAAGATCGTAGGGGGACAATTCTAGTAAAACCCTGTCACCTGGCAAGATACGGATGTAGTGCTTGCGCATCTTTCCGCTGATGTGCGCCAGGATCAGGTGGCCGTTCTCCAGTTCCACCCGGAACATGGCGTTGGGCAAGGGCTCAACGACTTTTCCCTCGACTTGTATGCCCTCTTCCTTGGCCATTCTCAGTAACCCTGCCGACCGCGGATCCGGCCTTTTTCGAGGAATCCCTCGTAGTGCCGGGTGCGGAGGTGGGCTTCGAATTGTCGAAGGGTTTCGAGGGCGACGCCCACGCAGATCAACACGCTGGTGCCGCCGAGGTAGAAGGTAGTGCCCAGGCTGTCCTTGATGTAGTACGGCCCGATGGAGATGATCGCAAGGAAGATGGCGCCCGGAAGCGTGATGCGCGTCAGGACGTAGTCGATGTATTCCGCCGTCTTCTTGCCCGGTCGGATGCCCGGAATGAAGCCGCCGGACTTCTTGAGGTTGTCGGCGATGTCGGTCGGATTGTACTGGACCGCCGTGTAGAAGTAGGCGAAGAAGATGATCAGGAGACTGAAGGCCACCGAGTAGGCCCAATGCCCTGGAGTGAAGACACGCGCGAAGTCTTGCATGGCCGGAACCGAAGGCATGAAGGATGCCATGGTGCTGGGGATGAACATGATGGAGGAGGCGAAGATCACGGGAATCACGCCTGCGGTGTTCACCTTGAGG
>Ga0302275_10004289_pt1 | contig 14128 bp, 10 predicted proteins | sample III_Bog_N2_2_FD_200229 | JGI IMG/M metagenome (GOLD analysis project Ga0302275, IMG submission 200229) | Peat permafrost microbial communities from Stordalen Mire near Abisko, Sweden - III_Bog_N2_2 | ecosystem: Environmental > Terrestrial > Soil > Wetlands > Peat | place: Sweden: Abisko...
ACCGCTGATCAAGCCCAATCTGAACGAGCGCGACGGCTATGTGCCCAATGTCGTCTACTCGTGCGGTAGCCTCGTGCACGGCGGGAAGCTTGTGATCCCTTATGGGATATCCGACTATGCCACGACGTTCGCAACGATCCCGCTTGACCAGGTCCTGGCCGCGATGGAATAGCGCCGTGGCGACGCAGATGGAGATTCGTTGCACTTTCCGCTCCAACTTTAGGATGGGCACGTATGGTTTGTGCCGTTCATCCGCGAAATGTTGCCATGCTATTCCGATATCTCGCTTGAAACTATCATAAATGTATGAACTGCCCTGGAAGAAACGAGGTAAGAGATTCTGACAGTATAGTATGCGCATCTGTTGCAAATATGTATAGTTGCTATAAATATATGTTGTTGACCTTCGATGGCAATACTCAATGAGAGTGCAAGGGCTTTTCGAAAAAGCCTGCGCGCTAAGAATGACACGTTCCACGGAATTGAGACAAAAGGAGTCAAGTCGTGATTAAGAAGCTGATGCTTTTGCTGTTGTTGACGGTGGGAGCCGTGTTCGCACAGGTTTCCTTCGGAGTGAGAATCGGGGCGCCGCCACCGGTACGCATACTGAGAGTTCATCCCCCAAGCCCCGGCGCTGATTATTTGTGGGTAGGAGGCTACTGGTATCCGAACGGCAACCACTATAGATGGCATGACGGATACTGGACCCGTCCCGTGTACCCTGGTGCACGCTGGGTGGAGCCTCATCATGACGGACAGCGCTACTTCGCAGGCTACTGGGAAGGCAATCGCGGCCGAGTCAACCACGACCATCGCTGGGACCGCGAACGCGGCCACAACCGGGACTTCAATCACGATCACGACCGCCGCTAACGCTTCAATCAAGACTTGACGGGTTGAGTCCTGATCCATATAGCTGAACCGCCGCCTGCCAGAATGGGAATCTGGTTCGGAACGACCTGTTTTTGCAGGCGGCGCATGGACTGGGGTTTGCAGGTTTCCTGGCTGCAAATCCTGCACTTTTCCTGACAAAGCTTGCATTTATTGCAGGCGCTTGACCCTTCTGCCTGGCTCAACAGCCTCACGCAGTTGTCGAAGTCTTTCGCAAACCCCTTTGTCTGCATGGTTGCCGCCTTGCCCCTGCTCGAGTTGCAGAAGATGGTGCCAACCGTGCATTGGATAAGACGTCGCAACAGATTCGTGCGATAGAAAGAGGCTAGAAATAAATGAAATCAGTGATCATGGTCGGCCTGGTCGTCGCAACATCGTTGCTGGCAGTGGATAGCGAGCCCGCAAAGCGTTTGAACGAAGCCGCCGCGGTTTTTTCGGAGATCATGGCGACTCCGGACAAGGGAATCCCGCAGGATCTGTTGGAAAAGGCCCACTGTATCGTCATTGTGCCAGGGCTCAAAACCGCCGGCTTCATTCTCGGTGGCAAATATGGAAAGGGATACCTCTTGTGCCGGAACAAGAGCAACTCTGGTTGGTCAGCGCCCGCCACGGTTCGAATTGAGGGCGGCAGCGTAGGTTTCCAGATCGGTGGCTCAGAGACGGATCTGATCATGCTCGTGATGAATGCGGGAGGAGCGGACAAGCTGCTTTCGAGCAAATTCACGCTAGGCGCCGAAGGCTCGGTTGCCGCGGGGCCCGTGGGACGCACTGCGACAGCTCAAACCGACGCTCAAATGCATGCCGAGATTCTATCGTGGTCGCGATCCCAGGGGCTGTTTGCCGGTCTTGCTCTGGAAGGCGCCACACTCCGGGAAGATCTGGACGACAACGCCACACTGTATGGCAAGAAACTCGAGAACCGGGACATCGTGACCAACGGGCGGCCTGCGCCCAAATCGGCCGCGCCCCTGATGGCTCTCCTGAACAAGTATTCCAGACACGAGCGCTAGGCGCGTGAAGAGATCAGAAGGAGAAAAGATGAGGTTCATTAGCGCGTTCCTGTTGGTATGCGGACTTGCGGCGGCCCATGCCCCGCAAGCTCCGAACCTGGCTCCGCCGTCAACCGAGAATGCGGCCAGCATGGCCGCAGGATCCACGCCGCTTTACCGCGTTACCGTAACCGCGCGGACCATGAAGGCAATTAGCTACCGGCACCGCAGCGGGGCGACGAAGATCGACTTTAAAGGGACCGCGCTCCTGCCCGCTGCTCGCGGCGAGGCCAAGGTCGAGAGTAAGCAGGGCCGCATCGAGATCGAGGCCGAATTCGAGGGCCTGCAGCCGGCGACCAAGAACGGCGCCGAGTATCTCACGTATGTATTGTGGGCCATCACTCCCGAAGGCCGCACGGCCAACCTCGGCGAGATCCTGCTGAATGGAACCAAGAGCAAGCTGGACGTAACCACCGATTTACAGGTGTTCGGGCTGATAGTCACCGCCGAACCGTACTTTGCGGTCTCGCAGCCCAGCGACCTGATTGTGCTGGAGAACATGGTACGCCCGGACACGATGGGCAAGGTTGAGGAGATCGACGCCAAGTACGAACTCCTGCAGCGCGGCCAGTATGAACGTCTGTCCAATCCGCTGGCGCTGAAGCTCGACAAGAAGCTGCCGCTGGAGATCTACGAAGCGCGCAACGCGGTGCAAATCGCGCGCTCCATCGGCGCGGACCGTTATGCGACCGAGACATTCCAGAAATCCGAGAAGAGCCTGGCGGAAGCCGAGGCCTACGAGGCACGCAAGGCAGGCAAGAAGCCGGTGGCGATGACCGCCCGCGCAGCCGTCCAGACGGCGGAAGACTCACGGGTCATCGCGGTGAAGCGTCAGGAAGAAGATGCCTTGACCGCGGAACGCCAGCAGTCTGCCGATCGTGAAGCGCGCGCGCAGAACGAAAAGGCGACCGCGCAGTCCGAGACCGATCGCGTCACGCGGGAAGCCGAAGCCGCGCGGATCAAGGCGCAGGCGGATTCAGAGCGCTTGACGCGGGAGAAAGATGCGCAGACGGCGGCCGCTCTGGCGGAAGCCGATCGCGTCAAACGCGAGACCGACGCGAGCACGGCTGCGGCCCAGGCCGACGCCGATCGTTTGAAACTGGCCAACGACGCGCAACGAGCGGCCAGCCAGGCCGAACTCGACAACGCGGCGAAGCAGAAGGCCCAGTTGGAAGCGGAGAAGATCGAACTGCGGACCCAGCTACTGAGGCAATTCAACATGATTCTTCAGACGCGGGACACGGCGCGTGGTCTGATCGTCAATATGTCGGATGTCTTGTTCGACACTGGCAAGTTTACGCTGCGGCCCCTGGCGCGCGAGAAGTTGGCCAAGGTAGCTGGCATCGTCTCCGGACATCCGGGGCTCAGGCTCGATGTGGAAGGCCACACCGACAGCGTTGGCGGGGATGACTACAATCAGCAACTCTCCGAACAACGTGGAGGGTCTGTGCGGGACTACCTGACCGAGCAGGGCATGGCTCCGGCTTCGGTTACGTCGAGGGGTTTCGGCAAGACCCAGCCAGTGGCTTCCAATGACACCGCGCAGGGCAGACAGCAGAACCGGCGCGTGGAACTCGTGATCTCCGGCGAGATTATTGGCACGGAAATCGGCACGCCGGTCGCGGCCAGGTAGTCGGAGGGTGATAGCATTTCGGAGGCGTGGGGCTGGCAGGTTTGCTGTCGAGCCCCATCCGATCTGGTTTGCGATCATGACCGCGAAGGCGGGGACGGAGATGCAAGTGAAGTACATGCAAGTGCTGGCTCGGACATACCGCGCAGTTACGCTGGTGCTTACCCTCGCCGTATTAGGTGCGATTCCTATGACGGGGTTCGGCCAGACTCCTGAATCGCTCGATGTAACTGGCAAGTTGCTGTATCACGCCGAAAGCACGTATTCGCCGTCGGCAATTCTGGGATTTGCCTTGTATGCCGGAGCCCTGCAGGAGATCGACACGCCCAAAGAGTGGGGACAGGGCGCCGGAGCCTATGGCGAGCGTTTTGGTTCCACGCTGGCTTGGTCGGGAATCCACAGCGCTCTTGCTTTCGGCTTGGATTCGACGCTGCATCAGGACCCGCGCTACTTTCGGTCGCAAGAAACGGGGTTCTGGCGCCGAACGGGACATGCGCTCCGTGGAACCTTGCTCACACGCACCGATAGCGGTGGCGAGACGTTTTCGACGTGGCGCGTAGGCAGCGCCTATGGCGCGGCGTTTCTGTCGAACCTGTGGTATCCGGACCGGCTCAATACAGTGGGCTGGGGGTTGATCGATGGCTCCGTGACACTCGGGTTCGGTTTTGCCAGTAATCTTGGATCGGAATTCTGGCCGGACATCAGGAGAAAGGTGCTGCGTAGAAAGTGATCGCTCGACACCGATCCCGTCCAAACGGAAGGCATTCGCGCGAGTGCGTTGCATGACATCACCAGCCCTATGCCCGTTTTCCATGTGGACCTCCGCCTTCGTGTTTCGACCCCGGCCGATGCGAGCGACCGGGTAGGCAGCGGGAGTTGTTCAATCACACCTGATGCGATGAACACCGGGACCTTGCGGTACCCGAGCGGCAGAGTGTCTGCCGCGGTGAGCGAGCCAGTCGCCGAATGACCAACAAATCAACGTCCTCCTCATCACGGGTCCGCTGGTGGCTGCTCGCGCTCGCGGTACTGTCGATCCCGGAGGCGTTCGCTAAGCAGAAGCGGAAACTCCCCGATCGAGCGCCCTATTCGGACGTGCCGAAGCGACCTGAGGACTCGGCTAAAGGTTTCGTGAAAGACGTCCTCCTCGATCAGAAGCAGATTTGGACGAGTCCTTTCCGGATAAGGCGCCAAAACGCGAAATGGTGGGTGATTTTCGGCGCTACGACGGGTGTTCTTCTCGCGACAGACCGCCGCGGTGCGCAACAGCTTCCGAATACCAACGACCAACTGAGGGTCAGCCGCCACGTTTCACACCTGGGAGCCGTGTATTCCCTGGCCCCCATCGCCGGCGGACTCTACTGGGGAGGAGTCTTGAGCGGGCAGCCGAAATTGCGTGAAACGGGATTCCTTGGAGCCGAGGCGCTCGTGGACTGTCTGATCGTATCTGAAGTTCTGAAAACTTCAACCGGCAGGCAGCGGCCACAGCAAGGTGACGAAGGTGGGCATTTCTTCCACGGCGGCGATGGATTCCCGTCCGGGCATACCATCGAGAGCTTTGCACTCGCTTCCGTGATCGCGCATCAGTACCGCGAGAAGAAAGCGGTTGTGCTCCTCGCATATGGCCTCGCCGCTGCGATTGGGGCGTCTCGCTTCACAGGCCGCGAACATTTCGCGTCAGACGTCGTCGCGGGAGGAGCCATGGGCTGGTTTATCGGCAGGTGCGTATCCGGGAAGCAGCGCGGCGATGGTCGATCGCCGGCGAAGACGTGGTCGATGACCGATGTGGCCCCGCAGATCCGGCCGGCCGATCACAGCTACGGCTTGTTGCTCGCCTGACATCCCTGAGGGAGCGAAGAGAGAGGAGATCATCCGTGTCATTCGGACTTTACATAATCGGGTACCTGATCGTAATTGGCGGGTTGACGTACGGCGCCGTGCTGATGCATGTGCCGACTCACTGGATAGTCGTCGGCGGCATCGTGCTGACGGGGCTCGCCATTGTGACGGGCGTCAAGGCAACGCGCCCGAGAGACTCGGCCAGTAAGCCGTGATGGCTCCATGCTGAAGCGAGCCTCTCTTGGACCGGTCCACACTTGAGTTTCGGGAGAACAGGGTGCCGTGGGCCGACCGAGTCGCGCGTCCCAGACGAGATCCGGCTCATGGAGCTGATTTCGCGGCCTCGGCGTTGGGCCGTGTCCAGCCCACCGCGAACTGATTGCGCGCGGTTCCTGCGAGTGCGCTTCGCACGCCTTCGAAATCGCTGGATTGGACATGTTCTCACCGCAGTGCGTCGCGTGCGCCGGCCCTTGTGTGCATGCCGAAGATCCCAGAGAATGGAGCGCGGCGGCCCGGGTAGAGGTCGCCCGTTTCCGGACGGCCGGTTTGAGCCCAGGTTAGCCGCAGCCAAACAGGCCTGGGAACGGCATTTCCGCACCTGCTGTGATAGATTGTGGGCGCTATGCAGGAGAGTGGAATCGGACGCCGCGAGTTCCTTGGCGGCTTGGCCGCGCTGCCGCTGCCCCTTCCGATGACGGGGGCGGCGCCGCCGGCGGCGGTACTGTTGGACCAGGTGCGAGTAGGGGCGGAGTTCTTCCTGAACGCCACCGAGACGCGCGAGACTGTGTTCGAGCATTTTCGCAGGATGCGGGAGACGGGCCTGACCATCGCGCGGATCTTCACGCTATGGGACCAGGTGGAGCGCGTGCGGGGCGTGTGGAACTTCGAGCGCTACGACTGGGTCTACGACGCCGCGGCGCAAAATGGCATTCTTATCGCCAACACGCTGTGCTCGGAGGACCCTCCCGGCTGGATGCAGACTGCTCCGTTCTATCACCAGTGGCAGGACCTGAAGAACCCGATTTTGCGGCCCCATGCGCAGATTTACCTCGACAAGGTGGTGAATCATTACAAGTCGCATCCGGCGCATGGCGTATGGCTGTTGCAGAACGAGCCAGGCATTAGCGGCAAAGCGAACGAGCCTTACGTGCTGGCCGATTTCGCTGCGTGGCTCGAAAAGAAGTACGGTTCCGTCGAGGAGTTGAACAAGCTCTGGTACAGGCCGCTGGAGCGGTTCGAGGATGTGAGCGTGCCGGTGGACGCGCGCTCGGTGGGCTGGTCCGACTATCCGTCGCAACTCGATTGGCTGCGCTTCCGTTGCGACCATCTCGCCGGCCAGTTGCAGTGGATTCGCGGCGAAGTCCTTCGCCACCATCCTGGCGCCCTGACGCATATCAATCCTCCCGGACTGACAGGCAATATGCCCGCCAGCGGGCGGGACATGTGGAAGATGAAGCCGGCGGCCGATTTCATGGGCGCCTCGATGCACGCGGCCTGGCACTTCGGCATGTTCGCGCGCCAGGACTTCGGCGTCGCGTACGGCTACTGCTGCGACCTGATTCGCAGCGCCTCCGCGCCGGCGCCGTGGTGGGTAACGGAGTTGCAGGGAGGCACGACCGTGTTCACCGGCTCGCGGCCCCTGAACCCTACCTCGGCGGAGATCACCCACTGGCTGTGGGATGGCATCGGGAACGGCTCACGCGGCATCGTCTTCTGGCTGTGGCATCCGCGGACCGAGGGCAACGAAGCCGGCGAGTGGGCGCTGGCAGGGCCTTCGGGCGAAGAGACCGAACGTACGCGGGCCGCCCGCGGCGTGACGCAGGTTCTGGAACAGCATAAAGAATTGTTCCGTGACGCCAAACCGGTGGCGGCGCGCGTGGCAATCCTCTATCCGCGCGACGCCATGCTGCTGTACGCGGTGGACGGCTGGCGGCGGCCTGCCGATGAAGTGGTCCATTCGATGATGGGCTGCTACAAGGCCCTGCACCGGGCGCACGTGCCGGTCGACTTCCTCGACGTGAGCGAACTGGAAGCGGGGGCGGCAGCGAAGTACAAGGTGCTCTACCTGCCCTACTGCTATGCGCTCTCGGCGGCGTCCTGCCAGGCGATTCGCGAATTCGTTCGCGCGGGCGGCTCCGTCTGGGCCGACGGGCTCGTGGCCTGGAAGGACGAAGGCGGCGTGACCAAGCGCTTCCCGCCGGGGCCGCTGTCGGACGTCTTCGGCTTCACGGTGGAGGATATCCAACCGGTGTGGGAGCCGTTCTCACTGACCTCAGGTGGAGACAAGGGCGGAGAGCTGTGGCGCTGCGTCGTGCCCGGCTACCCCGGCAGCGTGGTGGAGAAGACGTTCGGCAAAGGGCGCGCGATTTACTACGGCACGGCCCTGACGTTGGGCTACCTGCGCCGGGACAACGCGCAGGTAGCGGATTGGATCGCGAGGCCGGCGATCGAAGCTTCGCGCGACCTGCCGGTGCGGCTGGGAGCAGGAACTGGTCTAGTAAGCCTGCGCGTGATGCAGGCCGGACGGCGCTTGCTCGCGATCCTGAACAACTGGGGCGCGGAGGCAAGCCTGAATCTGCAGATCCCGCCGGGCGCCGCGGTAACTGATCTGCTCACCAGCACGCGTGGCACGCCGGCGACATTGAAAGCCGGAGGCGCGGCAGTTCTCCTGATCGAGCCAGGTTAAGCCGTCACAATTGATCTTCAACTCCTGGGTCCATCCCGACCCACACGGGCGTCTACGCACTGCGGTCTGGTCAGGATCGCCGCACCCGTGGCGCCACCCAGTTTCCTTCGAGTCAAGCCACGGCTTCGGTGAGGCTGGTTTCCACGCGCGTGGAGTCCGCAGTTCCTTGTCCGGCAGGCGCCCGCTCAGTCTCCCGTGAGATCGGGACGCCACCACTACATGGTGCTGCATAGCTGATCCCGCCCAGACAGATTTGTGCCGCGTGCCCCCTACCAGCTCCTTACCAGAAGTAGATTCTGCTCAAGTCTAGGCTATTCAACACAATTGTGCGCGCATATACTTCTCTCATGAGCGGAGCGGATTTCCAGGCTGACGTCGAACGCTTTGGAAGAATGTACGCGGCATCCAGCCATGTCAGCCGCGCCGTGATGCGCGGCCAGTCGCGGGAGGAGCTGCTTCGGGAAGTTGTGCGCGTGCTCGTGGAGGCTGGCAAGTTTGCCATGGCGTCCATTGCATGGCGCGATCCGGAAACAAACGAGTTGGTCCCAGTGGCCCGGTTCGGGAACGAAGAAGGCTATGTCGCGCACATCCACGTTTTCGCCGACGAAAGGCCCGAAGGTCAGGGACCAGCGGGAACTGCCTTCCGCGAGGGCAAGCCTTACATCTGCAACGATTTCCTGAACGATCCCCGGACGCTTCCGTGGCGGGACGTCGCCCGGGCATGCGGTTGGCGTGCTTCAGCCGCCATGCCCATCCCGTTCGGCGGAAAGCCGTGCGGGGTGCTCTCCGTCTATGCGCTCGAGAAGGACGCATTCAGTCCCGATCTTGTGGAGTTGCTGCAGCAGGTCGCCCTCGACGTTGGATTTGGCCTGGAGTATCTGGCCGCCGAAAAAGGGCGGCGCGAAGCGGAGCAAGCGCTTGCGACGAGCGAGCAGCGCTTGAAGTTCTCGATGAGCGCCGCGCAGTTGGGTACATTCGAGTGGGATCTCGTCCATGGGCGACTCAGTGGGGACGCCCATCATGAACGGCTGCTCGGGTTCGCGCCCGGAAGTTTCGATGGAACTTTCGATAGTTTTGCGGCCCGCATCCACCCGGAGGATTTGCCTAGAGTGATCGGCACGACGGACGAGGCGCGTGCTGCCCACCGCCCCTTTGACCACGAATTCCGGGTGGGCTGGCCGGACGGCAGCGAGCATTGGCTCGTTGCTCAGGGCGAGTGGCACTACACGAATTCCGGCCAACCGGACCGGACGTACGGCGTCTTGCTGGAGGTCACCAAGCGGAAGCGGGCGGAAGTAGCGTTGCATAACAGTGAGGAGCGGTTGCGGCAAGCCGCCCGCGTGTCGGATATTGGCATTTTCGATCATGACCAGACGGCAGAGACGCTCTACTGGTCGCAAGAGCTGCGCTCGATCTATGGCCTGAGCACGGACGAACCCGTCTCGTTTCAGGACTTCCTGCAACTGATCCACCCCGACGACCGGGGGCGAATCACCAAGGCGCTTCAGCGCGCCCACGAACCGGCGAGCGACGGTTTCTTCGACGTGGAGTACCGGCTGCTGCTGCGCGACGGCTCCATCCGCTGGACGAGCACACGGGCACGGACCTTCTTTGAAGGAGAAGGCGATGCGCGGCATCCGGTTCGAACTATCGGCGCCGTCATAGATGTCACCGCCCAGAAGCTGGCCCTGGAACAGCAGCAGAAACTGGCTAAGCTCGTGACCATGACCCATAGCTTCATGGGCATCGCCACGATGGAGGGCCGCGTCACCTACCTCAACCCAGCCGCGCTAACCATGGTTGGACTGGACTCGGACGAGGGGGCGTACCAGAAATCCATTCCCGACTTCTTTGCCGAAAGCCATCGGGCTCAGGCATGGAAGGAGATGTCCACCCAGTTGCTCAACACCGGGCAATGGGAGGGCGAATCGCAATTCCGGCACTTCCAGACGGGTGCACCGATCGATGTTGAGATCCTGGCATTCCATATTCTCGATGACAACGGCGCTCCGCTTTACATCGCGATCATCTCCCGCAACGTCACGGCGCGGAAGCGGGCCGAAGCCGATGAAGCGAAGCTGCAGGAGCAGCTATTCCAGGCGCAAAAAATGGAGTCGGTCGGCCGCCTGGCGGGCGGCGTGGCCCACGACTTCAATAACATGCTGACCGTGATTAATGGCTACAGCCGGTTGCTGCTCGGCAGGCTGAAGACGGGAGATCCGCTGCGGGACGGTCTCGAGGAGATCCGCAAGGCCGGAGAGCACGCCGCCAGATTGACTCAGCAACTGTTAGCCTTCAGCCGCAAGCAGGTACGCCAAGCAAGCCTGATCGATCTCAATCGTGTGGTAAGCGAAATGCGGCCGATGCTGACGCGCATGGTAGGCGAAGACGTGGAGCTATGCCTCAATTTGAATCCGGAAGCCATGACCGTCTGCGCCGATCAGCATCAGTTGGAACAGGTGGTCATGAACCTGGTCGTGAACTCCAGGGACGCTATGCCGCACGGCGGCGAGATCGTGATTGGGACGACCCTCGTTGAAAGGGGCGAAGACCCGGCCCCGGAGAACCAGCCGCCAACGGAAACGGCGGTACGCCCCGTCAGCTATATCGTGCTGGCGGTAGGCGACAATGGCGTGGGCATGAACGAGGAGACACGCCGGCGCGCCTTCGAACCGTTCTTCACTACCAAGGAGGCAGGCAAAGGAACCGGGCTTGGGTTGTCGATGGTCCATGGCATCGTGGAGCAGAGCGGCGGGTGCATCGAGATCGACAGTGAGCCAGGCCACGGGACGACTTTCAGAATCTATCTGCCACGAGCAACCGGGGCGGCAATGGAAGAAAAGGCTCCGGAAGCCGTTCCCAAGATCGGCGGCACGGAGACCGTGCTGGTGGTGGAGGACCAGGTGGAGGTCCGAAAATTTGCGGCCGCTGCGTTGCATGATTACGGATACGGGGTGATTCAGGCTGACAATGCCGGTGAGGCGCTGTCGATCTTTGAACGGGAGCGAGGGCGCATCGACCTGGTGTTGACCGACGTCGTCATGCCGATCCTGAGCGGTAGGGAACTGGCTGACCGGCTGCGGAAACGCTGGCCCGAGATCAAGATCCTGTTCATGTCGGGCTACACCGAAGATGCCGCCTTACGCGATGGGCTCGTAGAGGGGAAGGCGGAATTCATCCAGAAACCGTTCGCTCCCGAGCAACTCGCCCGTAAAATCCGGAAGATGCTGATTGCGCCGGACCGCCCGGTTCGCATCCTTGTCGCCGACGACGAAGTGGGAGTCCGCAGTTTCCTGAGGACGGTGTTGGAGGATGGCGGTTACGAAGTACTCGAGGCGGTCAATGGAAAACAGGCCGTCGAAAAAGTGCGAGCCGGACTGGCGGACCTGTTGATCACGGACTTGGTGATGCCCGAACGAGAGGGAATCGAGACCATACGGGTTCTGCACAAGGAAGCACCGGGCCTCGGAATCATCGCCATATCAGGGACGTACAGCGGCCCGCTCCTGAGTGTGGCCCGGTTGCTCGGTGCCGATGCAGTGCTGAGCAAGCCGGTGACTCCCGAGCTGCTGCTGACCAGCGTTGCGCGCGTGCTGAAGTTGCGGCGGTGAGGCGGAAGTCATGCCCGGTGCTCAGACCGGCGGTTAGTCGATTTCAAAGTGTAACCGCGGATTCTTGTTCCAGCTTTGACAGCAGCCGGGTTGGTCTCGCAAGGCTCATCGGACCCGGTTAGACACCGTATTCGAGGAGATTTCCAAGCAGCCGGTTTAAAAGTTGCACATCTACTCTTGTAACCGTAGTATGTTTGTGATTCATTACTCATGACCAGAAATCATCCATTGCGGATCAGTCTGGTATTAATGGACCACAATCTATCTCATGATTAAACATATTCTTCGCTCGCGGCGCAGCCTGCCGGCAATCCTCATGGGCTTCTTTTTCTGCTTCGGGCTTCGCGCCGCGGATCCGGTGGAGGATGCCATCGCACGGCTGCGCGAAGGCAAAACGCAGGAGGCCATTGAGCTCCTGAGGAAGACTCTGGGCGAAAATCCATCGTCTCTACGAGCCGCCTATTTGCTAAGTCAGACGCTGCTCGATCTGGAGAAAGCGGACGAGGCATCCGAGATCGTTCAGAAAGCCCTCGCCCTGGCTCCGGCGTCCGCGGACCTGCTGCAAACCAGGGGCGATATCGAATTCAGAGCGGGGGCCTTCGCCGTCGCGGAGATGTCCTACAAGAAAGCGCTGCAGGCCGATGGCACACACGCGCGCGCCATCTATGGGCTGGCCCGGGTTTTCCAGTGCGCCTCGCTGAACAAGACTGCTGTTACGCTCTATCGACGCGCATCGGAATTAGACCCGGGTGACGCCGACATCGCCGGTAGTTACGCCCGCTTCTCGGCAACGGACGCCGAGCAGCAAGCAGCTCTCGAAAAGTATCTCGCGGCCACACGGGGCGCCGTCCGCCGTCGCGCTCAGAGCCTGATCGCCCGCGCTGCGTTGCGCAAGTTTCTCAACGGTAGACAGACCAATATTCTCGTTAGTCCTTATCAGCCCAATTCAATTCACATGGAGGTCCTTCTTAACGGACGCACAGTGCACGGCCTGGCTTTAAAGGTCGGAGTCGGCGATGCCAAAGCGGTCACTCTGGAACTGGACACCGGGGCCAGCGGCATCACGATCACGCGCCGCGTGGCGGAAAAGGCACAAGTAGTGAAAATCGCCGACATGGACCTGAGCGGGCTCGGCGATGAACGCGACCCCACGGGTTATGTGGGCTTCGCCGAACGTATCCGCGTCGGTGACGTTGAATTCCATAATTGCGTGGTGCATGTTTCCGATCGTGCTTTCAGCGCGGATTCCGAAGGGCTCATTGGTCCCAACCTCTTCGAGCGGTTTCTCGTCACGCTCGACTTCCGCAAGCGCGAACTCCGGCTCGAACCACTGCCGGGGCCGGCCTGGGACGGCCGGGAGCCGTTCGACCGCTACAAAGGGCCGGAACTGGTCGGCTTCAGCCAAGTCTTCCGGTTCGGCCATGAATTGCTGATCAAGACGCTCGTTGGCGAGTCGGAGTCCGGATTGTTCCTGCTCGACACGGGCTCAAGCGAGAGCCTGATTTCACCCGCGGTCGCGCGGAACGTGGCAAAGGTCCGGGGCACCGACCGTTTCGTGATGAAGGGCGTTTCCGGCAAGGTCCAGAACCTGCAATCGGCAAACGAGGTCACACTCGCCTTCGCCGGATATCGGCAGATGATCCGCGACCTGCTCAGTGTGGACTTTTCGGGAATCAGCAGGGACGCAGGAACGGAAGTTGCGGGCATCCTCGGCTTGCCGGTTCTGATCCTGTTCGATTTAACGATCGACTACCGTGACGGTGCGGTAAAGTTCGCCTACGACCCGCCACCGGGTCTCTGAGGTCACGTCGAGACGACCGGCGCGCTAGGCGGCAATTCCACTGCCACCATAGACGAACTTCCAGTCTCTGTCTCCCTCGATTGCGTTTTCGCCTCTCGTCCCAAAATTGGGACGGCGATCTCACTTCCGGAAAACTCACGAACCCTGACTGCATAGTAAAGTCCTGCAGTTTCAATTACTTCGCATCGCTATAACATTGGCACGGCTCGTGCATTAGTAGAGGACGAGAAACAGAATCATGGATATTGCACGTCCCGACATTGCCCGCCGCAAACGCACTCGTACGATCATAGTTTCAAGCGTCGTCCTGGTCGTCTGCGCCGGATTGGTCTATGGATTGTCCCGGTTGAAACCCGCCGCCGTCACGGTGGACCGGGGATCCGTCCTGCTCGACACCGTGAAGCGAGGCAGTTTTCAGCGCGAGATCCGCGGCGTAGGCACGCTGGTGCCGGTGAAGATCCTGGTGGTGGCCGCCAACGTCGAAGGGCGCGTGGTCAACCGCTACGTCCTGCCGGGCGCGCCGATGGAGCCGGGGACGGTGATGTTCGATCTCGCAAACCCCAAGCTCGCGCAGGACCTGTTCGAAGCGGAGTCTCAGCTCAAAGGTGCCGAAGCGGATCT
>Ga0302275_10004290_pt1 | contig 14127 bp, 12 predicted proteins | sample III_Bog_N2_2_FD_200229 | JGI IMG/M metagenome (GOLD analysis project Ga0302275, IMG submission 200229) | Peat permafrost microbial communities from Stordalen Mire near Abisko, Sweden - III_Bog_N2_2 | ecosystem: Environmental > Terrestrial > Soil > Wetlands > Peat | place: Sweden: Abisko...
TGGCGTGGTTTTGCATCTGGGAGGCAACGAGATTGATCTGGATGTCGCCACTTCTCATGCCTTCCTGCTCCATGTTTCTCCCTCTGGAAAGGCACCCGCTCAACAAAGCATTTTTCTCGCCGGCAATGCTCAGCCCGAGACCTCATTCAGCGTGACCCACACCGGTTCGATCACCGGAATCAAAACCGGATTCGGCGAATTACTCGTTGATGCAGCCAGTCAAACATGGTCGCTGCACGACGGCTCCGGAGCGACGCTGACAGATTGGGCACCGCTGCCGAAAATCAATGCACCTCCCGGAAGCAGTTTCGATCTGAACGTGGGATCCTCCTCGGAGAAGCGCCATCCCCGATTCTACGGTTCGGGAAATGTTCCCAATCTCGGCGCATTGACCCAAACGGAGGCGCATTCACGGGCTGGGAATGGCTCGACCTCCCTCCCCCAATACTGGAGCGATGGAGGTTATGGCGCGCTCCTTGTGACGGAAAATGACAACAAACCTGCCACATGGAAGGCCACCAAGGAAGGAGGGGTTGCTTGGACGGTTGCGGGTGCAAGTGCGGATCTCTACCTGGTGCCCGCTGCCAATCTCTACGAGTGGTTGCGCGATGATGCCGAACTCACGGGTTTCGCCCCGGTGCCTCCCCGCTGGTCTCTGGGCTATTTGCAGAGCAGGTGGGGATGGAAGGACAAGGCCTACATCGAGGAGACACTCGCGCGCTTCCGCAAGGATCAACTGCCGGTGGATGCCTTTATCATCGACTTTGAGTGGTACACCAAAACTCCCGACTACGAGGTCAAAGCTCAGGGTGATCCCAATTTCATCGATTTCGGTTGGAACCCCGATCTTTTTCCTGATCCTGCCAACCAGCTTGCGACATTTGCCCAACAAGGATTGCAGATCGTGGGGATTCGGAAGCCCCGTATTGGCAATCGTGACAATCTGACGATGGCGCGGGGCAACGGTTGGATCCTGCCGGTCAATCCCGATGATCCGAACGGCGAGAATATCCGCACCCGCAACCTCGATTATTCCAATCCCGACGCGCAGGCGTGGTGGCAGAAAAACAACCGGAAATTTGTCGAGGCGGGCATGGCGGGATTCTGGGACGACGAGGGAGAGACCACTTTCACGGACTATAGTTATTGGAACCTCACCGAAGAGGCTCTCTTCACACAAGTCGATCCCAAAGCCCGTTTCTGGAGTCTCAACCGCTCGTTTGCCCCGGGACTGCAGCGATTCGGAGCGGCGGCGTGGACGGGTGACATCAATGCCGATTGGGGGACACTGGCCAGGACACCGGGGCAGTTACTGAGTTACAGTCTTTCCGGAATGCCATACAGCACCTGCGATATCGGAGGTTTTTTGGGAAACCCGACTCCGGAATTGCTGACCCGGTGGATGGAGGCGGGCGTCTTCTTTCCCATCCAACGCACGCACTCCGATCTGCATTCAACACCCCACTTTCCGTGGCTTTTCGGCCAGGAGGCCGAGGACGCCATCAGGAAGGCGCTCGATCTGCGCTACCGCTTCATTCCCTATGACTACAGCCTTGCCTTTGAGAATAACCGCACCGGTGCACCGCTGATGCGTCCTCTGGTGATGGAATTCCCACGGGACGAAAAAGTCGCAGAAACGACGGATGAATGGCTGCTGGGCAAAGGACTGCTGGCAGCACCCGTTCTGACTCAGGGAGGAGAACGCGACATCTACCTGCCAAACGACCGGTGGTTCCGTTTTGGCACCAACGAAGTAATCCAGGGCCCGAAAACCCTTCACGTACCGAGCAAGCTGGATGAGATCCCGGTTTATGTGCGTGCCGGGACGCTCCTCCCACTCGGGCCCGTACTGCAACATACCGGGGAGGCCACCACCGCTCCACTCGAACTGCAAATCTATCCTGGCAGGAACGGCACTTTTGATTTCGTGGAAGACGATGGGAAGACGCTGAACTACCGTAAGGGCGGAGTTCGCGACACGATTTTTTCGTGGACCGATCAGACAAAAACACTGAGCTGGAAAATCACCGGGAACTACAACGGGGAAAATCGCTTCCGGGCCTTGAAAGCCGTGCTGTTCTCCACCCGAGGCCCGATCTCCAAGGAGGCTGCCATGGAAAAAGAGGATATGATCAGTTTTTAGGACGGAACGGTAAGCCCTTCAGCCATCTCTACCCGTTTCATCGTAAAAATTGGCATTTCTGGTATCCGAGGAGTCAGGAGGCAACTCCCGAATGGCTTCTGAAGACCAGGAAGAGAATGATGATCAAAAGGAGTGCTGCACCTAAAAGTACAAGTTTGGTCGTTTTTACTTGAGGATTATTTTCTCCGCTTTTGGGATGCCGGTTATCGAGAAAAATCCTGCCATCCAGAGTAACATAGGTCACCTGAACCTGCTGTGGCTTGCCGGTCACGCCGCGAATGACATGCGCCTCAACCCATCCGTCCCGATGGAGTTTCAAGACTTCCTGAAAAACTTCCTCGGGGGTTTCCGTGAAATCAACCAGCGGGTTCTTCTCTGGAGTAAAAATTGCGGGGAGTTTGTGTGCAGGTTGTGAAAGAACAAACTCAAGGACGGGAAGGGTGACATGATTCATGGTGCGAGCTGAAGAGAGTAGGGCTGAAACGTGGAACTTGAAACCTGAAACACGAAATTATGCCAATCAAAGGAAGAAATGGCACTTTAGCGGCGAAGGGGTAGTGGGGTGTGGCAAGGCAACGCCGAGTGCCGGGAGGCACGGAGTAGCCTGCGAAGCAGTCCCCCAAGGGACGAGGCCGTCGGGAGACGGCGAGGCAAAAGACCGATGGCTACCTTTAGGTAACCAGAGCAATGACAAGGCTGCCTCACGCCAAAAAATCAGCCGGCTAGTATCATTTCTGAAGGTGATTGGTATTAGTTCCAGCCCCGCTTAATTTTTCTGAAGGAGATTCGTTTTGATTTCCGCAGGAAGAGTGGAGTTGTTGATCCATTGGGTCGCGGCATTCGGATCGTTCCGAAGCCAGTTGCGGGCGAGATTCTGCTGAATGGAGCTGCGCTGATTGGTATCGCTGATACTGGAGGAGACCTGCATGGCATTTACCGGATCACTCTGAAGAAGCTGAAAGCTGATATTCACAAGGGCGTTGTTGCGGGCCTGCCCGTCCGGCAGCGACTGGGCCAGGGTAATGGCACCCTGCGGATCACTCTGGGCCATCTGGCTGATCAACTGGGGCAGGATGGCGGCGGTCAACTGGGAATCGGTTTGCTGCCTCACCCAAGCCAGTGCACCCTGCGGATCGTTCTGCCCCCAGTTGCTGACCACATTGCGAAGAGCATTGTCTCTCGCTTGTCCGGCGGGCAGGGATTGGGCATAGGCAACAGCCGCATGGGGATCATTCTGGGCATAAGTGAAAAGTGCACTCATGGTTGCAGTATCCTTGGCCTGTCCGGCTGGCATCGTCTGGATCAGAGTCAATGCTCCTTGAGGATCGCTCTGGGCCATGCTGTTCGCAATTCCCTGAATAATGGTTGCCTTGATATGGTCATCGGTCTGCTGATTGGCCCAGGCCAGGGCAGCCGACTGATCACTGTTTGCCCATAACGAGGCTACTTGCTGAAGGGCCTGATCCTGGGCTTGTCCCGGTGGTAGCTGATCGATCAGGGAAACGGCACTGGTCGGATCCTGATTGGCAACGCTAAAAATCATCGACTGGAGAACCCTGTTCTTCTGCATTCCTTCCGGAATCTGACCGAGATAATTAAGAGCTCCTTTCAGATCAGTGTTTGCCCAATTCGAAAGAGCCATGGAAACAAGCTGTGATTGATTGGATCCCGTCTGGGAGGAAGCTAATTGAAGAGCCGCCTTGGGATCGGTTTGGGCCAACTGCATCACAAGCCCCTGAAGAGCCTGCCGCTTCATCGCTCCGGCGGGAAGCTGCTGCGCCCAGGCAATGGCCGCCGCAGAATTGTTTTCTCCCCAGCCGCTAAGCACGGAGGCGATGGACTGATTACGCTCTGCCGCATTCGTCAATCCTTGGGCATAGGCCAGGGCTGCCCTGGGATCCTTCTCCGCCCAGTGGTTGAGTAACTGAGCCAAGGCAAATCTCTTCTCATTCCAATGAAGAGACTGGATAGCGGCAAGTGCCTCGGGGATATGCGACGGATCGAGCGAGGTAATCAAGGCGCTGAGCTCCGCCCATTGTTTTCCGCGATTGTGCTGATTCATCACGTCGCGTAATCGCACGGCGAAGTCCCTAGTATCGCCCGGCCTACTCCTGGCACCAGCCCCCGTACCCTCTGGTTCCCCGGAGAGTGAAATATCATGGGAACCCTCTCCATTCGAGCCATTCGCGGTGGAACCTTTCCGTGCTGATGAGGAAATCAGATTGACGGACGAAGCACCCTTCCAAGCATACCCGCCTCCGAAGCCAAGAACGATCCCGACACAAAACAGGATGCCGATCAGCGGGAGGGGAAGAGACTTGTCCGGGGGTCTCATCGTTGAAGAGCGATTAATTGCTCAAGCGGATCGATTTGATCACGATTTTATCGAGAGGGAAGTCATTGCTGTCCACCGGAAGACTGCTGATGGCGTCGAGCTGATCGAGCCCCTCGGTGACTTTTCCAAAGACGGTATACTGGCCGTTCAGCTTGGGCAGAGGCGCAAGGCAGATGAAGAACTGGCTGCCGTTGGAGGCGCGGGTAGGATTCAGGGAGTCGGGGAGGCGGGCGGCGACCACAGATCCAGTATCCAGTTTCAGGTGAATCTCGGCTGGCTGGGTGTAACCGGGCCCACCTGTTCCGGAACGGTCGCTCTCGCCACGCCGGCTTTTTGGATCGCCTGTCTGCACGAGCAGGTGGGGAAAAAGGCGGTGAAATCTCATGCCATCATAGTAATGCCGCCTGACCAGTGTCTCAAAATTTGCCGTGGTCTGGGGAGCAACGTCATCCCTCAACTCAATGACAATGCGCTCGGGTTTCTTTTCCTTGCGAACCTTCACCAGCATAACAGCCGTTTGGGGGCCGGTTCCCGCAGTACGGAAAGGCGTGGCACAGCCAGCGAGAAAAAGAGAGCCAAGGAGGATGGTGGAAAAAAATCGGAGATTCATGAGCCGGGTATTTCCACGATGCTGAGCGGTGTCTTGTCGCCGGTCAAGGGATCGAAGGCAAAAAGCGGTTCCCTGTTTTCAAAGAGTGCCCTGGGAAGGATGGCAAGCGCCACCCAGGCACCGGTGTCCCATTGGAACGAGGCACTGGTGATCACAGAGATTTCATTTCCCTTCTCATTCAGAAGAGGCATTCCTGCCGAGAGGTTCCCCTCGGGATTCGGGATGCTACCTGGCGAGGGATCGAGGCGGCACAGCAGACGATTCACCCTGCCGATGCTTTTGATGCGCGAGATGGTTTCCTGGCCGGGATAGCAGCCTCGGTCGTAGTCGATGTGGGTGCGGTCGAATCCCACTTCCGGGGGGAGGGTCTCCCCGTTCAATTCCCGATCCCAGACGGGCAGGAGGCGTTCGATTCTGAGGGCTTCGATCACGCGGGGATCGAGGAGCCGGGGAAGCACTGAGGACTCTACAATTTCGAGATCGCAGCCCGGGACTCCGAGACGCCTGACGCGAAGGGCGTTAGCGGGGGCATCGGCAGCATCTGATCCAAAGAGGTGAAGTATCGGACAGGCCGGCTCAACAGAGAGATTCACATGATCCGCGACGATGTAGCGATCCAGCCGGGCCATCAAACTTTCCTCCAGCCGGGGATCGGCCTCGACCACCAAATCATCACCATCACGGTGGATGAGGACGGCCACAGAAAGCTTCCCCTTGGCCGTGAGCAGGCAGGCAGGCATCGCTTCACCTGAAACGAGCCGCCTGAGATCGCGGGTCACCTGTCCATTGAGATAACGAAAGGCATCCGCACCCGAGACCCTGACGCGGCACTGTGGCGGAAGAAGGAAAGCTCCACCCTGCTGACGGGCTGAGCGAAGCTGGGAGGCAAGTTCATCTGATGTTCCGATCGTGTGGTGTCCCATAAATTCCTAAACCTAAAATTCCCGGGAACTGTCGAAATAATCCCTCCCGGACGATCGACAGGATTCCACACGAGAAAAGAAAGTCATGTCGTGCGCCGCAGGAAAGCAAAGAAGCCCTTCTTCTCTTTTTTCTCGGAAGCAGCGGGAGTCACAGGAGCGTTCGACGCGATCCCATCAGCGAGGTCGGAGGGGATCTGTTGCCCGAAGTCAGCCGAACTCCCTTCAGGTATTCCCCCCGACTTTCCTCCGGGCTGGGTTCCGGGATAGGAATAATGCCTTGCTAAAGAGGCAAAATCATCCTCACCCCACCCGGCCTGGAGAGCACCCATAAGGGCTCCGGCAGCTGCGGATGTCACAGGGAGATCGATCCCCTTGCCCTCAACCGTGCGAAGAGCTATCTGGAGATCCTTAAACATGTTCTTAACGGAAAACCGGGGCTCAAAATCCCCGGCAAGCATGAGAGGGAGTTTTGCGGAGATGACTCCGGATCCCGCAACATTCTGGGTCAGGGCCTCCTGGAGTCTGACGAGTGGAACGCCCCCCCGATCGAGCAGGGCAAGCGCCTCGGCCAGCACCTCAACCTGGGCCGCGCTGATCATGTTGGTGGCGATCTTGATATAGGTTGCCGCTCCGACAGGCCCCATGAGAAGGATCGCCTTGGAAGAGGCTGTCAGCACGGGGCGGGCCAGTTCGAGCGCCGATTCCTCACCCCCGACATAATAGACCAGTTCACCCGCCGCCGCCGCATCGCGACTTCCGGTGAACGGGGCATCCAGAAAGAAGGCATTCCGCTGCGCGATCAAGTGCGCCGCTTCGAGTGTCTCGGCGGGTCCCACGGTCGCATGATTCATCACGATCTGCGACTCCCGGAGACCCGGAGACATCTGCCTGATGATTTCAAGGAGAGCCTCCCCGTCACGGACGAAAAGCTGAATCACATCCGCGGCCTCCGCAATCTCGCGGGGCGAGGAGAGAAAATTCGGCTCAGGACGGGGTGAGCGGTTCCAAACCGTCACGGGAAAGCCGTCGCGGCGAAGCACCGCCGCAACACGGCTTCCGATGATTCCCAGACCGATGATCCCGACGGATGTCTTTTTCGATTCTCTAGACTCTGCCATCGGGATTGGAGGCCTTCTACTGTTGAACCGGAGCGGAAGCTCCTGCGCCGGGGGCACTTGGCCCGCCAATTCCGGAGGCCGGCTCCGGAGGCGGAGCAGGCAGATTATCCTGGATCTTGGCAGACTGTTTCAGCTCCTGCACGACGCTCTTGAAGACAGCACGACGCTTCTGGGCCTGGAGGAACTGGAGGATCTGGGCTTTTGCCTCCTCAAACGAGGCAGTCCCGGCGGCCTTCCTGTCTGTCACCTTGATGACATGGTAGCCGAACTTGGTCTTTACGGGAGTGACACTCACGCTGCCGACCTTCTGGGCAAAGGCCGCATCGGCGAATTCCGGAACCATGCGTTCCTTGGGGAAAAAACCAATATCTCCGTGGCGCTGTTTGGCTCCTGGTTCTTCCGAAAGTTCATCGGCAAGTTTCGAGAAATCCTCGCCTTGGTTGGCGCGGACAATGGCTGCCTTGGCCTTGGCTTCGGCTGCGCTGGTCTGCTCCGGAGTGGCATTCGCTGGGACGAGGAAGAGGATATGGCTGGCCCGTACCAGATCCGGGTTGGTGAATTCCTTCAGATTGGCATCGTAGAAAGCCTTGGCTTCGGCCTCGGTGACGACATCCTTCCCCTGAACCTGCTGCTGCATCCACTTGGTCTGACGAATGGAAGATTTAAGTTTTGCATTGAATTTTTCGGGAGTCAGCCCGGATTTTTTCAACTCACTTTTGAAGACCTCTTCGGATGGAAACTGGCCCTTGATCTTGTCAAGCTGGGCATTCAACTCTGCATCGGAAACCGGAATGCTGGAAGCTTCCTTGTCAACGAGCTTTTCCACGATCATTCCGCTGAGAATCTGGTTGTATCCCTGGAGCTTCTGATCGGCGGTCAGACTGGCCGGATTGACATTGTTTGCGGCCAGGGCTTCATTGAAGTTCTTCTCAAGAGCGGCACGGCTGATCGTCTCTCCATTGACGATTGCGATGGGATCCTTCAGAACCACCGAGGAGGAGCTGGAGCCCCCTTTGTTGACCGCAGCGCTGATCAGCTTGTTGAGATCGCTTGTGGAGGAGGAATCCTGCGCATGGAGAACCGCAGAGGAGATGAGAATGGTGACAATGGCTAAGTATTGTTTGGTCATAGGGTTTGGGTAAAGGTTGTTGATCGCACGGGAATTCTGTCTGCGCCAGCGGAAAATCAATTTTTTTGCCGTATTGAGTAGAGGCACCGGATCACGGATTTTTTACCTTGGAGGTTTACATTCCAGCGGGGACGGATAGTTTTTATCCCCTCCTGCTCACGTGGCGGAATTGGCAGACGCGTACGCCTCAGGAGCGTATGGGGAGACCCGTGGAGGTTCGAGTCCTCTCGTGAGCACCACTTTTTTTGAGACATGAATCAGCAGGATAAGCCGGAATATGTCAGAGACCTCTTCTCGGCGATTGCAAGCCGATATGAGCTTGTCAATCACCTGCTGAGCGGGGGACTTGATTTTTACTGGCGTGCCGTGGCAGTCCGCACCGTCCTGCCATGGAAGCCGTTGCTCCTGCTGGATGTCGCCACCGGCAGTGGCGATCTGGCTTTGGCCATCAGGAAAGCATCTCCCGGAACGCGTGTGCTCGGCGCGGATTTTTGCCGCCCGATGCTGGAAGTGGCAAGGCGCAAAGGGCTTGCCGAGCTGATCGAGGCCGACGGGCTTCAACTGCCATTCGCCACCGGCTCCTTGGACGTCGTCACCGTGGCTTTCGGTTTGCGAAACATGGCCTCCTGGGAAGGGGGACTCGCCGAGATGGGCCGCATCCTGAAATCGGGGGGCAAACTGCTCATCCTCGATTTTTCGCTGCCGCCCCTCCCCCTGATCCGCCCCCTCTACCGCGCCTATCTGCACCATGTCCTGCCTCTCATTGCCGGACTGGCGACAGGAAGAAAGGATGCGTACGAATACCTCGGGGGGTCGATCGAGCAATTTCCTTCCGGACAGGCCATGATCCTTCTCATTGAAAAATGCGGTTTCCGCAATGCTTCTGCCCATCCTCTTTCGCTGGGCACCGTCTCGATCTACACGGCGGAGCGAGTCTGAAAGTCACAAACCGAGCCCATGAGGATTTCAGCTCTTGTGTCAGCAATCATTCTGCCGCTGACCGGCGGCTGTGCCTTGCTTCCTCACAAAAAAGCCCCTCCCACCCAGGAAGCATCGGCTTTTCCCGCAACGGAGAGAGCTCCTTCGCCTGTTCCCAACTCACGGAGCTTCCTGCCTCATTTTTCTTTTCCGCTTCCTTTTTTCCGACATGAAAAGAGAGTCCCTCATGCAGAAGCGAAGGGTCTGGAACGAGTCGGCATCATACGAACCGTGGCGGCGGACGGCAGTTATGTGATCATTGAAATGGAGCCGGGAGTTGTTGTCCCTCCGGGAAGAGATCTGCTGGTCACTGGAAGCGGAGGCTCCATCATTCACCTGAAATCGGCGGAGACCGAACCTCCCTATTTCATCGCTGATGTGGTGAGCGGTCAGCCCTCCTCCGGTCAAATCGTCCAGCAATAGCATCATTCAGAAAGATTCCCTTTTCATTAATGTCATTAACGGTTAACTTCGCTTTTATGAACCCCTCCCAGTCAGCCCTTACAAAAGAAGAAGTCGGCACGCTTGTCTCGATCATTATGGTGATGCAGCGCCGTTTTATGGCGAATCTCATGGGGAAACTTAACAAGGGAAGCGTCTCTTTTCCCCAGTTTTTCCTCCTTGGCCACCTCTGTTCCCATGGCCCGACCGGGATGCGCCGGATCGCCGAACTCATGGGCCACAGCACCCCTGCCGCCACCGGCCTGGTGAAAAGACTGGAAAAACTTGGCTACATTAAACGAGCCCACGAGGAGGTTGATCGTCGGAAAGTCACCGTCCATGCCACCCCCAAGGCAGCCCGGCTCGTGGAGGGGATCCGTGAGGAGTTCGTCGGAAATCTGGAGAAACTTTTGGAAAAACTTGATCCCCAGGAACAACATTCCTGGTTGGACATTTATAAAAAACTCCGCGACTACTGCACAACCTGCAATCCATGAATAAAAGCAACCCACTGATTCCCTCTCTTGCGCTGATTTTCGCCGGGATGACGGGCCTCCCATATCTTCCAGCGCAGCCGTCAGCCAACGACCAGTCGCCCACCGGTCTCTCGGCAGGCGCATCTGCAGCAGCAGCCTTACAGACAAACGGTTCCGTGCTGGCGACCAATGCCCCGACCTCGGCTGACCAGTCTGTTTCCGGTGCCTCCGTGCTTCCATCCTTGGCCTCCAATCCTCCCGCACCGCCCCAAGGGCTCAATGCCGGCACGAATGCGTTTTCCAACCTGCCAGCGCTGACTCCTCCGGCCCTTCCCAAAGCCGCTCCGATCACAAACGCCATCACACCCGGTTCCCTGGCCGCACCTCTTCCAACGACAGCCTCGGGCCCCATCGCTCTTCCGACCGCCGGAACAAACGGATTCGGCCTGCAAAACAAGGTCGGAAACATTCCACTCACCGCGGAGGCCCTGGCCAAAGCCGGAGAGGGTGTGATCCCGGGAGTCATTGCCAAAAACGCCCGCAAACTGACCCTCAATGATGCCGTGCAACTGGCTCTGCAGAAGAATCCCCAGGTGCTCTCCGCAATCAACAGCATCCGTCAGGCTTCGGGAAATTTCATCACCGTCCGGGCAGGACTCCTCCCGCAGATCGGAGTCGTTTCACCCACCGCCTACAAGTGGCAGCAGAATGAGCTCGTCAACGGCCAGCGTCCTCCGCAATCAGGCAACTCCTCGCTGAACAACCTGCTGAATCCCGCACTCAACAACCAAAGCTGGAATATCCAGTTCCAGGGCAGCCAGCTCCTCTACGACGGCGGAAGAACGCCGGCCAATATCAGGTCGGCCAAATTTTCAGAAGAGATCGCCTATTATTCGCTACGCCAGACCATCGACACCACGATCTCGAATGTCATCCAGCAATTCTATCAGGTGGTTCTCGACCGGGCCCTTGTCATTGCCAACCAGCAGCAGGTGGCCCTTTACCAGACCCAGGTCACCGACCAGCAGAGCCGCTATGACGCGGGCACGGTGCCCCGCTTCAATGTGCTTCAGGCGCAGGTCCAGCTGGCGAATGCCCTTCCTCCCCTGATTCAGGCGAAGAACAATCTCCGCATCGCCCTCTTTACCCTCGTGAGCTATATCGGACTCGACTATCCCAATCTTCAGAATGTGGAAGTCCCCTTCGATGTGGTGGGCGAGCTGGTTTATAATCCGCGCAAGATTGACAGCAACGCCTCCATTCACACGGCGCTGCTGCGTAACCCCCAGTTAAAGGCCCAGCGCCAGAACATCCTGATCGGTGCCGAGCAGATCAGCGCGGCCATTGCCGGTTGGCTGCCCACAATCAGTGCCAATGGCGGCTATCAAATCCAGAGCTACAACTACGACTCAAGTCTCAGATCCACCGTGCAGGGATGGTTTTTCGGAGCCACGGGAACCTGGGCGATCTTCGACGGGCTGGCCACTTACGGAAATGTGAAGCAGGCCAAGGCCACGATGATGAACTACAAGGTCACCTACGACAACGGCGTGAGGCAGGTCATCCTCCAGGTGCAGCAGGCAATCTCGAACCTCCAGCAGGCGCAGGAAACCATCGAGAGTCAGAAGGCGACGGTTGAGCAGGCCGTTGAGGCTCTCCGTCTCGCACGCGAACGCCTTGATGCCGGGGCGGGAGTCCAACTCGATGTGATCAACGCGCAGGTGCAGCTCCTCCAGGCACAGACCGCCGTGCTGAATGCCTACTACAGCTACATCCAGTCGCTTGCCCAATACGATCAGACGCTTTCGCTGAACACGCAGTATGAGGAGTATTTCGATGATCCGATGAACAAGTGGGAGAAACTTCGCTTCACGGATCTCAACAAGGAAACCCGCCAGCGTCCCCAACTCCCACGCGCACTGCGCAAGAGCGACCCCCTCCCTCCCTCGACGACATTCAACGACGAGATCAAGAGTTCCTCAGTGCGGAAGGCGGAGGAATCCAGCCGATCCTCCCAGGGGGACTAGCCGGTTGAATCAGCCCGCCGCCGCCTCGATCCGGCCAATCAATGGCATCCCGGGGATCGCAGCCCGGTTCATCGGCAGGATTCCAGGTGTGGACATCGCTCTGGAACGGCACGAGGCGATGGCCCTTCTGGAGCCGCATCATCATGATATTCTCCGTTCCTCCGGTCTCGGGAATTATCCCTTGGTGACTGCGGAGCAGGTGCATGGAAAAGAAATCGCCCTGATCGAATCTTCCGCCGGGCAGCCTCACCATGCCGGTGTTGACGGCATGCTCACAGAAGTGAGGGGCGTCACGCTCGGCATCGCCGTTGCCGACTGCGCTCCGGTCTGGATCGTGGCGAGGGATGGCTGCGCAGGGGCTCTCATCCATTCCGGAAAAAAAGGGACGGCGCTTGGGATTGTCTCCGAAGGGATCCGGGCCTTCAACAGGCATTTCTCCCTTGCTCCCTCGGATCTTATTCTCGTGATCGGCCCCTGCATCCGCCCTCCCTGCTATGAAGTTGATTTCGCGGCACAAATCCGTACCCAAGCACTGGAGTCGGGACTCAAAGACATTCATGACGAATTGACATGCACTGCCTGCCATCCCGGCCTGTATTATTCGTACCGCCGGGAAAAAGGCCTGACCGGAAGGATGCTGGCAACCCTGACGCTGCTTCCCCATGAAACGGCAGTTTGATCCCTCGCAGCCGGAGTTGATGGATCAGGCCGAACTGATCGATGGAAAACCCACAGCCGAACTGGAACGGGATCTCGCCAACCTGCGCTGGCTGAATTCCCGCTTCGGAGCCCATGCGTTGCTGCGTCATTTTCTGAAGCGATGGCTCTCCGTACCTCCTTCGTCTGTGTCCATTTTCCGTGTTCTGGATCTGGCCACCGGGGAGGGAGATCTGCCAAGAGAAATCGTCTCCTGGTGCCGGAAGCGAAAGATCCCGATCCTCATCGATGCCGTGGATCAAAACGCGGCAACCCTTGCCGTGGCAACGGAACGAAGCCGTGAATTTCCTGAAATCCGATTCCACAGGGGCGATATCCGCTTCTGGGGCGAGGGTGCCTGGGATCTTGTTCTCTGCTCCCTGGCGCTCCATCACTTCAGTAACGAGGATGCCGTCACCGTGCTGCGGAATGCCCGCCGCCTTTCCTCACGACATCTGCTGGTGGCGGATTTGAAACGGAATTTCCTGGGTGCTGCAGGAATCTGGCTTCTCACCTCCCTCCTGCTCCGGGAGCCGATGACCGTCCATGACGCGCGACTCTCCATCCGGAGGGCTTTTTCCTTCCGTGAATTGGGAAATCTGGCGCGGGAAGCAGGCTGGAAATCGTTCGGGCAGCGCAGTTTTCCCGTCACAAGACAGGCTCTTTGGATGGATTCAAATACAAGGGATGCCGTAACAAATCAGCGACTGGCGGGAGCTGATAGAAATGTGCGCAGCACAGTCCCAACGGGACTCGTAACTCGGGAGAGTCCGAGTTCAACTGCGAGGCAACGGCCGGGCCAGCAAACTTGAAAGCTGAGACCTAAAGAGATTTCAGAAGTCACAGGTTTTTCCAGTTTGAACTCGGGCGTGCCCACGCCGCGCGCCCTTCTCATCTTCCTCTATAGTCCTTTGGGAATAATCTTGGGGCGCCATTTCGGATGCTTTGCCGAGCCGACGGATTCGTATTCAAGAGCCTTGCTGATGGGAAACGTGAGAATGCCGGGCAGTCCGCTAATATTCAGCCGGATACTCATGTTCATGCGGTCATCGAGATAAAAGATGTCCCCATGGCCGATCATGCTGAATCCCGTTCCCTGAATCAGAAGATTCCTCGTATTGATCACCCCGTCGGCAACCGTGAAATCCGCCGTGGCCTTGTGTGCGGTCTGATAGCCGAATCCCGGAATGACGTCGCCAATCAGGACTGAGAGCGGCCCCAGAACGGGCATTGCCAGGACATTGCCATTTT
>Ga0302275_10004292_pt1 | contig 14122 bp, 13 predicted proteins | sample III_Bog_N2_2_FD_200229 | JGI IMG/M metagenome (GOLD analysis project Ga0302275, IMG submission 200229) | Peat permafrost microbial communities from Stordalen Mire near Abisko, Sweden - III_Bog_N2_2 | ecosystem: Environmental > Terrestrial > Soil > Wetlands > Peat | place: Sweden: Abisko...
AAACAAAAATGGCCGTCGCGGCGGCAGCCTCTCGTCCCTTCTGGTAACCGGCGAAATGGCTCTGGCCGTGGTGCTTCTTGCCGGGGCCGGAGTCATGCTCCGGAGCTTCCTGAGAATCTACTCAACCGACGTGGGAGTTCATGCGGAGAATATTGTCGAAGCTTACTTGGAATTGCCTGAGGCGCGGTATTCGGGCACGGCCTCGCAGATTACATTCTTCGAACGTCTCTCAGCCCGTCTGGAAGCTCTTCCCGGGGTGGCATCTGTTGCGATCGCCAGCGCTCTGCCCACGGGCGGTTCCCTCAAGATGCCCTACGAAATCGAAAGTGTTCCAAACGCGCCGCCACGCGCCACACTTTCGGCACTGGTAGTCGGTCCACACTATTTCCGAACACTGGGCACACCCGTCCTCTCCGGTCGCGAATTCAACGATTCCGACGGAAGCGAGGGAAATCCCGCCGTAATCGTAAACCACAGGTTCGCGACTACTCGTTGGCCCCCTGAAAATCCTTTGGGCCGGCACCTTCGTTTATCGGAGGGAAAGGCTTCGGGCGCATGGCTCACTGTTGTCGGAGTCGTCTCGGATATCGTTCAGGATGACCGCACCCGGCAGGAGGTCAATCCGATCATTTACCTGCCCTTCCGGCAACGTCCTTCGCGCAGCCTTTGCGTCATGATGCAAACACGGGTACCTCCGGGCAACCTCGCAATTCCCCTCTGGCGTCAGATCCAGGCGCTCGAACCCAACCTTGCAGTCGGTGGTCCCGAAACCCTGGCCGAGGTATTGAAGCTGAATTACCGCGAAAAGGGAATCGATGGGGCGCTGTTCTTGATTTTTGCCGCAGTCGCGCTGTTGCTTGCTTCGGTCGGGCTGTATGGCGTGATGGCGCACGCGGTCGGCCGGCGCACGCGGGAGATCGGAATCCGCATGGCGGTTGGCGGTACAACGGCGGATATCCGCAGCATGGTGCTGCAGCAGGGACTCGCGCCGCTCGGAGCCGGCTTAATCGTCGGGTTGCCGGCTTCCTTTGCCCTCAATCGCGTACTGAAATCGCAACTCGTTCAGGTCTCACCATCCGATCCTCTGACGCTCGCGCTATCGGCTGCGGTATTGCTTCTGGCGGGCGTGCTGGGGTGCTTGGATTCCGGCGCGGCGCGCCATGCGTGTAGATCCGGTTATCGCGCTGAGGCACGAATAACGTGAGCAGGCTGAACGTACTTTTGGCGCGGGTGCGAGGCTTTCTGACCCGCAGTTCCGTCGAACGCCAACTCGACGACGAACTTCGCTTCCATCTCGAAATGCAAATCGAAGACAACATCCGTCGTGGCATGAGTCCGCGCGAAGCCCGCTATGACGCAATGCGCAGCCTGGGAGGCATCGAATCCATGAAAGAACAATATCGCGAAGGCCGCGGTTTCGCAACGCTCGAAGCGTTCCTCCGCGACATCGGCTACGCGGCGCGCACCCTGCGCAGGAATCCGGCCTTCACCGCCGTTGCGATTGCGACGCTGGCGCTCGGAATCGGAGTCAACGCCATTGTCTTCACCGTGACCAAAGCCGCGCTTTTCGCCGGATTTCCCATGGTCGAGGGGAACGACCGCATTCTCTACATCTCGTCCGGCCGGGGCTGCTGTGCCTCTTACCCCGATTTCGAAGACTGGCGCGCCCAGTCGAAGTCCTTTACCAACATGGCCATCGTCCACGGTTCGGGGCGGCTCATTACCGATAAGAACGGCTTTGCCGAGAGCTACGACGCGACCGAAGTCAGCGCCGACACTTTCCGTCTGATTGGCCGCGGACCGCTTCTGGGGCGTGACTTCAACCGGCCCGACGAGGTGCCCGGAGCACCTCCCGTTGCCATTCTCAGCTACGGCCTCTGGGAACGCCGGTTCGGCAAGGACCCGGCAATTGTGGGGCGGCCCATTCGCATGAATGGCGCGGCCGCCACCGTCATCGGAGTCATGCCGCAAGGCTTTTCCTTCCCGCAGAAACAGGATCTGTGGGTCCCGCTCGTGCCCACGCCCGAGGTTCGCAAACGCGACGCCCGTGACACATGGTTCGTCTTTGGGCGCCTCGCTCCCGGCGCAACCATCGCCAGCGCCCGCGCCGAACTCGAAGCCATCGGACGCAGACTGGGCGACGCTTACCCGCTTACCAACCGCGGCCGCAATTTAATTCCCTACGTTCAGACCTTTAATGAGTTCTTTTTCTTCGGAAATGAGAACACAGTTTATTGGTCCATGTGGGGCGCCGTGGGATTTGTGCTGCTCATCGCCTGTGCCAACCTCGCAAACCTAACGCTGGCGCGCGCAATCGGCAGGTCGCGCGAGATTTCCGTGCGCATTGCACTGGGTGCGGGACGATGGCGGATCGTACGCCAATTGCTCATCGAAAGCCTGATGCTCTCCAGCGCGGGCGCGGTTCTGGGTGGAGGGATTGCGCGCTGGGGCGTCCGCGCCTGGGAGGTGGCGGACAAGGGTCCGGGCCGCTCCTCATGGAGGGTGCTCGACTACTCGATGGACTATCGCGTTCTCGCGTATCTGATCGCGATCTCCATCGCAACTGCCCTCTTATTCGGCCTCGCGCCGGCTCGCCGGCTCTTCCGCCTGGATGTCAACGGCACGCTGAAAGACGGAGGGCATGGCGCGAGCGGCGGAGGGCGGGGAAGACATCTGTCGTCGCTGCTCGTCGCCGGCGAAGTGGCGCTGGCCGTCATCCTGCTGGCGGGTGCGGGTGTGATGGTCCGCAGTTTCCTCAAGCTCTACAACGCCGATCTGGGAGTCAACACGGCCAACGTGCTCACCATGACAATCAACCTGCCGCACGCGAAGTATCCGAAGCCCGAGGCGCAGATCGAATTCTACGAGCGGCTATCGAAGCGGCTGGAAGCAATTCCGGGCGTGGAAGGCGTGGCCCTCTCGAGGAACGTTCCGACGGGTGGCTCGGCCAAATCCGCCTGCGAGTTTTCCGACAACCCGTCGGCTGACGCACAGAGCCGTCCGATCCTCTCGACCCTGACTGTGGGCGAGGAATACTTCCGAACGATGGGAGCAGCATTGCTTTCCGGGCGCGAGTTCAGCAATTCGGACCAGGCTGCCTCGAACCCGGTGGCTGTCGTGAACCGGGCGTTTGCGGCGCAGTACTGGCCGGGCGAGAACCCGCTCGGCAAACGCCTTCGCCTTTATGACGGCAAGACGCCCGAACTGTGGAGGACGGTGGTGGGCGTCGCGCCGGACATCGCTCAGAACGGCCCGATGCGGCGCGACCCCGTGGTTTACCTCCCGTTCCGCCAACACGCGGCGGCGAATCTGGACGTGATGGCGCGAACCCGGGTGCCTCCCGCGACTCTTGCGATGGCCTTTCGCCGCGCTATGCGGGCAATGGATTCCGAACTGCCCATCTTCGGGCCGTTCACTCTGGATACGCGCCTCGAACCGAACTACTGGAGCAAGGGGCTTTACGGTGTGCTCTTCCTGATCCTCGCCGCTATTGCGCTGCTGCTCGCGTCGGTCGGCATCTACGCCGTCATCGCGCATTCGGTAAGCCGCCGGACCCAGGAGATCGGCATCCGCATCGCCATCGGCGGCACCGCCGGAGACATTCGCGGGATGGTGTTGCGGCAGGGAATGATACCGCTCGGGATCGGAGTAACGATCGGGCTTATTGCGGCGCTCGGAGTGAACCGGATTCTGAAGTCGCTGCTCGTCGAGGTCTCGCCCGGAGATCCCGTTTCGCTCAGCATAGCCTGCGGAACCCTGGTACTGGCCGCGGTGCTGGGATGCCTGATTCCCGCGCGCCGCGCCGTGCGTGTGGACCCGGTGGTCGCTCTCCGCCACGAATAAAGTGTGGGGTAGGCGCCCGCGCCTGCGCAGCGACGTCGGCCAACGACCGAAAAGCTGAATCCTCCATGAGGATGCTGTCGTCTTTTATGCAGGAGCCCGCCTGTAGTTACGTGAGGCAAATCTGAATCGTCGTACAAAGAACAATTATGGGAGCATTTCCCCTGTGACCTCAGTATCGACACGTTTTACAGCGACACTGCTTACGTCTTTGCTGGCGTTAAGTGTAAATGCAACGGAGATATCCACTGTGACAACAATTCCAGTAACACATGTCAATGATTCGCTGAATCTCAGCTTTGAGGATTTTACTGCAAAATTCGAAGGCCAATGCGGAGTCCACGACATTACGGCCTATCAAAATTTACTGACCGATCCCGGGAAAAAGAGCACTGCCGAAAAAGTTATCTCAGCGCAGGCCGGCCCGAGTGGCTTCATGATTTTTGCCGTTTACGATCATGGCTCTCTTCTCAACGTAAAGAACGCTCCCCGAAAGGCGAAACAATACGTCGTCGGGAATCCACTCATCGCCGCCCGCATGACCGAGCACGATATCCGTGCCGCACTCTACGCGCCGCTTCGTGTTCTCGTTTACCAGGATTCCGATTCAACGCTTCATGTCGAATACGATTTGCCCTCAAGTTTGTTTGGGCAATTTCATAACGCCCAAATCGACGCCGTGGCCAATGAACTCGACGCTAAGCTCGCAAGCCTCGTTCAGCAGTCGTCGACGCATTGAACCGACGGAGGATCATTCAGGCGCACTAATCCGCCTGAATAATTCTCTTGGGCACTTTTCCCACCGGAATCCGGGCGACTTCCTTATACGTAGTCGTATCGATAGCCGAAACCGAATTCGCCCCCGCATTCGACACATAACACCGCTTACCATCCGGCGTGAAGACCATCCAGTCCGGTCCGCGCCCCACCGGAATCGTCGCAATCTGCTTCAGATTCGCCATCGAAAATACATTTACGTCGTTGTTCAGCAGGCTGTCCACCCAAAACGTCTTATGGTCCGGCGAGATCGCCATTCCATGCGAAAAAGTCGCCGGGATCAGCGGCTTCGCATCGGGCGGCGCAGGCGGCAGCATGATCTTCCCGGTCACCTTACGCGAAGCCCAGTCGATAATCTCAACCCCATGCAGATTCGAAAGCTGCACGAACAGCCGACCAATGCTCTCATCCGGATTTGCGTCGATCACAACCGGACGCGGCACACCGTCCGGCGCGATATCGAACACCGACTGCTCCGTCTTCACGTCGATGACCGTAATCTTCTCGCCTTCCATGGCGCTCACGATCATCTGCTTTCCATCCGGCGAGCGGTACACATTATGCGGGCCCTTGCCCACCTCTATGCTCTTCACCTTCTCAAGCGAAGCCGTGTCCACGATATCGACCCACGACTTACCGCGGATGCACACATAGACCCGCTTCCCGTCCGCGGTGATCGCCACGTTGTTGGGGCGTATCTCCAGCGGCACGCGGCGGATCACCTTGCTGGTCGCGCGGTCCACCACATCGAGTACGTCTTTGCTCTCGCTCGAAATATAGAAGCGCTTGCCGTCGGGCGACGGCACGATGCCGTGCGGGTTGGCCGAAACGGGAATCTCCCCTGACACCTTGTTGGTCGCGGGATCGATGATGGTGATCTTGTTGTCGTCGCTGTTGGTGACATAGATGTGGACCTGACCGGCGAGTGCAGGCAGTGCTGCAACGAGCAGAAGGAATGAACTTCTCATCGTCAATAAGCTTATTACTTCAAAACGGCTGGCAATGATCCAACTCGCTGGCCGGACAATAGCGATTTCGACCAGGAATGTTCTTATCCTGGCGCTTATGGGCTTCGACCGCCGAGTTCCCGATCGGCGCGATGCGTGCACCGGTTGTCAGTCTTACTATGCTCTTGTTTTACTCACTGCGGAGCACTTCCCGGGATTGGTCTACTGGTGAGATCCCGGGTTAGCGAGCAGGTGCTTCTGAATCTTGCCCATGGCATTGCGCGGTAATTTTTCCACCACGATGAACTCCCGCGGCACTTTGAATGACGCCAGTTTGGCACGGCAATGCGCTTCGATTCCCTGCGGGTCAATGGTCTCCGTGCAAACCAGATACGCCACCGGCACTTCGCCGCGCACCCGGTCCTCACGCGCCACCACGGCGGCTTCGGCAATCGCGGGATGCTCCTGCAGAAACTCCTCGATCTCTCGGGGATAAATATTGAAGCCGCCGGAAATAATCAGATCGCTTTTGCGCCCGCTGAGCGTGTAATATCCGTCTTCGGACACCGTCGCGATATCGCCCGTGCGGAACCAGCCATCCACAAAAGCCGCCCGCGTGGCCTCTTCGCGGCCCCAGTAGCCCGCGAACACGTTCGGCCCGCGCAGCCAGATCTCGCCTTCCACGAGTTTGGCCGAAACGCCCGGCAGGGGAAATCCCACCGTGCCCGGACGTCGCTCGCCGGCATAGGGGTTGCTGATGTTCATGAGCGTCTCGCTCATGCCGTAGCGCTCCAGAATCGTGTGTCCAAAAAGTTCCCGGAATTCTTCGAGAACCCGCGGGGGTAAGGGTGCGGAACCCGAAACGAACAGCCGCATGAACCGGCCGATTTCGCGTGCCACAGCCGGTTCCAGTCCCAGCAGCCGCACATAAACCGTAGGCACCCCGAAAAACAGCGTGGGCCGGAAATCCAGAAACGTAACGGCCGCGGTCTGGTGCTCAAAGCGTTCGAGCAGCCTCATCCTGCATCCGCTCATCAGCCAGCAGTGCAGACCGTTGCCCAGCCCGTGCACGTGGAAAAGCGGCAGCGCCAGCAGAAGACGGTCCGACTGCGTGATCTGCCAGCAGGTCAGCAGATTGATCGCATTGGCGGCGAGGTTATTGTGCGTGAGCACCGCGCCTTTCGACGTCCCCGTGGTACCGGAGGTGTAGATGATGCCGGCGGGCGCGTCGCCATCAAGGGCAACAGCGGGCCGGACGTCAGCCATGCCGTCCGCCTCCGCGGCGACTTCCGCTATGTTCGCGTCCGTGATCAGCAGCGCGGGTTTGGCGTCGGCCAGAATATGCGCCATTTCGCGATCGCGGTAGAGAATATTGATCGGGACAAAGATCACGCCCAGCTTGACGCAGGCGATATAGGTGTCGATCATGGATACCGAGTTCGCCAGATACACGCATAGACGGTCGCCGGTCCGCAGGCCTTTGCCGATCAGCAGTTGCGCCATGCGATTGCTGCGGGAATCGATTTCCCCGAACGTATAAGTGGTGCCCGCGAACTCCAGTGCGACCGCCTCTTTGCGGCCGGCCAGCGACAGATCGAAGAGATGAGAAAGGTTCATATGAATGCCCCGCGATCAGGCGGGCAGCGGCTTCCCGTTGGTTTCCTCGCCCCACGGCAGGAGCGCCAGGCCGGGCAGAAACGCAACCGCCGTCAATGCCACGGGAATTCCAATAGTACCGAAATGCGCGACGCCCGACCCCACCAGAAACGTCACTCCCGCCGCTACAAAACGGCCCGAGGAAGTGGCGAAAGCGAAGGCGCTGGCCCGGCATTCCGTGCGGTACTGCTCGGGTAGCCAAAGGGTGAAAACGCAGAAACTCGCGCCGCCGATCCCGACAAAGAACAGGCTCGCGATGAAGGCCGCCAGCGCATGGTGGGCCAGGTAGAACAGGTAGCCGAACCCGATCGAAACGGAAGCGGCCATCAGGGCGAAGAAGAAGCCCAGGGCGGCGCGGCGGCCGTAGCGGTCCGCCAGCCAGGGCACCGCGAGGCAACCCAGAATTGTGCCCGAAGACAGCAGCATGGTGGCCCACGATGCCAGCCGCGCGCCCTCCAGGGCAGAGTATCCGTCGCGCGCCGCGATCTGCGTCACAGCGCCGGGCACATAAACCGAACCCGCCCAGAGGCCGATCATGGCGATCAGCAGGAACAGAGAATTCAGCAGAGTGCGGCGCCAGTATTCGCTGCCGAACAGCGTAAAGAACGCGCGGCGCGCGGTCCAGCGCTCGCGCTTTGCCCAGCGCGCAGGTTCGCGTACGCCGATACGAATGAACGCAATCAGCAGTGCGGGCATGCCGCCGATGGCAAACAGGGCGCGCCAGCCGTAATGCGCTCCCACAAGATAGTTGAGGACCGCCGCCAGGAAGATGCCGAAGTAGTAGCCGGTGTGCATCCACGCCGCACCCTGGGCGCGCCGCGTTTCCGGCCACTCCTCCGCCACGATGATGCCGCCGAGCGTCCACTCGCCGCCAATGCCGATCCCGGCGAGAAACCGGAACAGGCCCAGCTGCCAGACGCTCGCGGCGATGCAGCCGAGGAACGTGAACAGCGAATAGCAGAGGATGGTGAGGGTGAGCGTGCGGACGCGCCCGAAGCGGTCGGCGACGGGTCCCCAGAGAAACGCGCAGCCCCAGCCGATCAGGAATACCGCGAAGAGAATGCCGCCGTAATAGCCCAGATTGCCCGATGTCGCCGCGATGCCGGAGGACGGCAGCAGATCGCGCATCGCGGGCACCAGAACCAGGGCGTAGATGAAGGAATCCATCCCGTCCAGCGCCCAACCGCCCCACGCGGCCCAAAAGCCACGAACCTGATTCGGTGTCAGCTGGTTCGGCCGGGGCCTGGCGGGAGACAACGTTGGCTGGGCGGACTAGCGGCCGAAAAACGCGGCGTTACGCGCTGTGAAATCCGTCCACTTTTCCGGCAGATCGTCGAGCGCGAAGATTGCGGAGACGGGGCAAACCGGAACGCAGGCGCCGCAATCGATGCACTCTACGGGATCGATATACAGCATTTCCTCGTTCGCGAATCTCGCGTCGTCCTTCTTGGGATGAATGCAGTCTACCGGGCAGGCGTCGACGCAGGCGGAGTCTTTGGTACCGATGCAGGGTTCAGCGATTACATAAGCCATAGAGATCGGGAAACAACCAACGTACCATACGGAACTGCGTGGCGAAAACCACTTCGCTCACGCCGGAGTAGTCCTGCGGCGCTTGCCAATTGCGCGGATAATACGCAAGATAGACAGTGAATGTCCGTCGCCAAAGTTCGCAAGGCAGTTTTTCCCGCCGCGGGTCTGGGAACCCGCTTTCTTCCCGCCACGAAGGCGCAGCCGAAAGAGATGCTGCCATTAGTCGATAAGCCGATCATTCAGTATGGCGTCGAAGAGGCTCTTCACTCGGGAATTCAGAACATTATCATCGTCACGGGCCGCGGCAAATCGGCCATCGAAGATCATTTCGACGTGAGCTTCGAGCTGGAACATCTGCTCGAAACGCGGAACAAGAAGGACCTGCTGGCCATCGTTCGTCAGGTTTCCGACATGATCGATGTGTCCTATATTCGTCAGAAAGAGGCGCTGGGTCTTGGCCACGCGGTGATGCGCGCGCGCGAACTGGTGGGCCCCGATCCGTTCGCCGTGGTGCTGGCGGACGACGTGATCGAAGCCGAGACTCCGTGCATCCGGCAATTGCTGGACATTTATGAGTTCTTCGGCGCGCCGGTGCTCGCGGTGATGGAAGTGCCGAAGGAATCGATATCGGCGTATGGATGCATCGACGCGGAACCGGTTTCGCATAACGGCAGCAAGGATAAAGTCTTCCGCATCCGCGACCTGGTGGAAAAGCCGAAGGCGAGCGAAGCGCCGTCGAACCTGGCGATCATCGGCCGCTATATTCTGACGCCGGATATCTTCACGTCGATTTCGAAAATTGAGCCGGGCGCGGGCGGCGAACTGCAGCTGACCGATTCGATTCGCCATCTGCTGCGGAGCCGTCCCGTCTACGCGTTCAAGTTCGAAGGTAAGCGATACGATGCCGGCGATAAGCTCGGGTTCCTGAAGGCTACCGTTGAGTTCGCATTGCAGCGGCACGACCTGGGCGGACCGTTCCGCGAATATCTGAAGTCGCTGACTCTATAATCGAAGTGCCGTGACACCCACTCTCTTCGATCTCCCGCTGCGGTTGGGAGATACGGCGGCGCTGGCCGAGGTGCTTCTGGATGTGCTCGGCGCGCTGCCGAAACCGGTGACCGACGAGCAGCGGGCACGCATCGCCTCGCGCGCCGGATCGGTCCGGTTTCAGAACCTGCGTGTGTACTTCGGTTCTCTGGAACGCGACCCGGTGCATTCCGCCGCGTATTACGTTTGCGTCGATGGCATTGACGATCAGCCGATGCTGCTGCGCGTTGCGCCTTCGACTACGCCATCGAGCGGGTTGTTCCCCAGGGCGATTCTGATAGGGCGTACGCATCTGGGGCCGCGCGAGGTTGTGATTAATGCGGTGCCGTTCGGGCCTGATGATCGCGGGAAGATCCAGGTGTTTTCGGAACAACTGAACAAGGCGTTTCTGCCGAAGCCTGCGGGAATGAAGGCGGTTGTAGCTGTACAGGGCGACAGCAGCACGTTTGCCGGAGCCTTCGAGACTTTCCGCAAGACGCTGAAGAGCACCGGGCAGAATCAGGCGGCATTCGCGCTTGCCGAAGGGCAGGATGCGGAGGAGTTCTATTTCGCGGTGGTGTGGTCGGCCATCCGCATAGGATGGCGCGAGGGATATGCGCTGCAGGGTGTGCGCCGGCCTGTGGGGCGGACCTCGGATCGGCCGGCGACGTGATCTTCGATCAGGCCGGGTATGATGTGCGCTGCGAATGGGGGTTGCGCGGCGTGAGGTCGCTTGCGCCGGGGAGCGATGCGGTTGTCATTGTGGACGTGCTGTCGTTCTCGACCGCAGTGGACATTGCGGTGGCGCGTGGCGCCGAGGTGATCCCGTGCCGTTGGAAAGATGCCGAGGCTGAGCGAACGCGGCGGTCGCTCACGGGATATTCGCTGTCGCCCGCGTCGCTGGAGTCGATTCCGCAGGGCGAGGCACTGGTCCTGCCGTCGCCGAACGGCAGCACGCTGAGTCTGGAGGCGGCGGCGCTTGCAGCGACCTACTGCGCGTGTCTGCGCAATGCGCCCGCGGTGGCAGCGCATCTGAGGACCGTGGCGCGGCGCGTTGCCGTAATCCCTGCCGGCGAGCGCTGGGAAGACGATTCGCTGCGCCCGGGCCTGGAAGATCTGGTGGGCGCGGGCGCGGTGATTGCAGGCCTGCCGGGGACGTTATCGCCTGAGGCGGAGCTTGCGCTGGGGGCTTTCGAGAGATTCCGGTTGCGGTTGCGCGAGGCGATACGCGAATCGGGCTCGGGCAGGGAACTGGCGGAACGGGGGTTCGGCCGGGATATCGAACTCGCGGCTGAATATGGTGTGAGCCGGGCGATTCCGGTGCTTGATCGGGATCGTTTTGTGGCTGCTCCGAGTAGTGGCTGAAAAACGGGGAGAAAACGATAAAATGGAACCGATGACCGAACCGGTAATCCTCAGCGACCCCGATGTCATGCACGGAACACCCTGCTTTCGGGGCACGCGCGTTCCCTTCCGGAACCTGATCGACTATCTTGAGGGGGGACATCCTCTGGCGGAGTTTCTGCGGCAATTTCCCACGGTGACGCGTGAGATGGCCGTGCAATCGCTTGAGGAAGCGAAGGACTCGCTGCTCGCCAGGATCGCGTGAAGATCCTTCTGGATGAATGTCTGCCGCTCGATTTTCGGCATAGCTTTCCCCGGCATGAAACCCATACCGCTCAATGGGCCGGGCTGAAGGGCGCGAAGAACGGCGAACTGCTGCGCGCTGCTGAAGCGGCTGGCTACAATGTGCTGCTGACCGTCGACCAGGGAATGCCGTACCAGCAGCGCCCAACTGGCCGAAGGCTCGCTATTCTTGTGATCCATGCGCGGACGAGTCAGATTGAGGATCTCTTGCCTTTGGTCGACCAAATACTGCGGAGATTAGACTCCATCGAACCCGGTCAGATCGCCGAAACTAAACCGTTCGGCTAGAGTCGTCCGCGTAAGAGGCGCTCCGTGAATGAACTGTGCCCCGGGGAAAACTGCTCCGCGGCGGCGCGCAGGTACGGACGGAACTCGCGCTGCCAGTACCCCGCGAAGCCCACGTGGCCGATGTCGCGCAGCGCTTCCGCGTAGTGATCGAGAATCGCGCCGCCTATGACTTCGGTGGTGCGCCGCGCGGCTGAGCGCGTGGCTCTCGATAACCACAGGACATTGGCCGGCACGTGCGCCAGTGTCGAAATCGCAAGCAGCGACGACACCGTGAAGACGGTCCGGTTCTGCGTGCGGGCCGCGATGCGCAACTCATCCCAGGTCTCCTCCAGAAGGCTGAGCGCGGGGATGCGCTGAGGCGGAATGCTTTGCAGTTCGGTCTTGAGCGTCTGCCACTCGCGGCGCAGGCCGGATACGTTGACCGGCGGCATGTTCAGCGCGACAGCGAGGTGCGCGGTAGTCTTTTCCAGACCGCCCAGCACCTGCTCCATGGTTTCGAAGCCGCCATCGGCATCGAGCAGGCCTTCTTCCTTGAGCGCGTCGGTAATCTCGCGCATCAGTCGGCTGCTTCCTCCGGTGACGTCGGCGAGCGCGGCAAGCACCCAGATGGGCGAGGCGCGGAAAGCCATGATGCCGAGCAGTTCGATGCCATGGCTCGCGGTGCGGCGCAGGATGAAGTTCTCGGCCAGGCCGCCTTCCGTGGGATAGACGCCTTCCACCTGTCCGACCTGCTCGATCAGGAAGCGCAGCGTGACCCCGACCATCATGCGATACAGAGTTGTACGCCGAATGAGCGGAGGAAGCGCGACCTGGCCGATTTCGCGCAGAAGGCCGCCCGAGAGCGCACCGAGAGAGCGTAGTACGCGCTCGGGTAACGACAGTATGTAGCGATAGCTGGTAGACACGGGCGGGGCGGTTTACTCACATGGTAAGACACGCGTGCAAAAATGTTCCATGCGTCTCACCCTTCCGGTTGCTTTGTTTTTGGGATCTTTGCTGAATGCGGGGCTGAATGCGGCAACCATGCCGCCCGAGGCCGATCAGAAGCTTGCCCTTGAGATTTACCGGCAGATGGTTGAGATCAAATCCGGCTTCACCACGGGTGCGACCACGCCGGTGGTGGACGCTGTGGCGGCGCGGCTGAGGGCGGCGGGTTTCGCGGAGTCCGACATCTTCGTCGGCGGCGCGATTCCGAAGAAGATGAACCTTGTGCTCCGCTATCACGGGACGGGAGCGAAGAAACCGATCCTGCTGCTGGCGCATACGGACGTGGTCGAAGCCAGGCGCGAAGACTGGACTACCGATCCGTTTCAGTTCATCGAAAAGGACGGTTACTACTACGGCCGCGGCACGGCCGACGATAAGGCGCAGGCGGCGGTCTGGGTGGCGAATCTGATCCGCTATAAGCGCGAGGGGTTCAGGCCGGATCGTGACATCATCATGGCGCTTACGGCGGACGAGGAAGGAGGCGGACCCTATAACGGCGTCGACTGGCTGGTCAAGAATCACAAAGATCTGATCGATGCGGAGTTCGCGCTGAACGAAGGCGGCAAGGGCGAACTGCTGGATGGCAAGCGCATCTCAAACGACATTCAGGCGGCGGAGAAGTGGTATGTGGATCTGCGTCTGGAGGTCACGAATAAAGGCGGCCACAGTTCGCAACCGGTGCCGGACAACGCCATTTATCACCTTGCGGGTGCGCTCGTCCGGCTGGGGCAGTTCGGGTTTCCGCTCAAGATCAACGACGTGACGAAGGCGTATTTCTCAGAGATGGCGAAGATCGAAAAGGGAGCTTTGGCGGCTGATCTGGCTAAGGTGGCAGAGGGGTCTCAGGAGGCGATGCAGCGCGTGGCGGCGCAGTCGCCCCAGTGGAATTCAATGCTGCGCACGACTTGTGTCGCGACTGAGCTTGAGGGCGGCCATGCGAAGAATGCGTTGCCGCAGTTGGCCGCGGCGAACGTCAACTGCCGGGTGATGCCGGAGGATTCGCTGGAGTACCTGGAGAGCACGCTGAAGGGGGTAATTGCGGACGATCAGGTCAAAATCAAAGTGGATAACATGGAGGCGAATGCGCCGGGATCGCCGCTGCGGGCGGATATTCTGCATGCGATGAACCGGATAACCGATACGATGTGGCCGGGCGTGGCTGTGCTTCCGTTCATGAGCACGGGCGCGACGGATGGGCGTTCGTTGCGCGAGGCTGGCATTCCGACGTATGGGGTGCAGGGGTTCTTCAACGACCGCAACGATAACCGCGCGCATGGCCGGGATGAGCGGATGATGGTGCGGTCGTTCTATGAAGGCCAGACGTTTTTGTATGAGCTGGTGAAGGATCTGGCGAAGTAACCAAGGCGTTAGCTGGTTAAGGTGTCCATGATGTGGCTCAGTTCTCCGTGGGCATCTTGTCC
>Ga0302275_10004293_pt1 | contig 14119 bp, 14 predicted proteins | sample III_Bog_N2_2_FD_200229 | JGI IMG/M metagenome (GOLD analysis project Ga0302275, IMG submission 200229) | Peat permafrost microbial communities from Stordalen Mire near Abisko, Sweden - III_Bog_N2_2 | ecosystem: Environmental > Terrestrial > Soil > Wetlands > Peat | place: Sweden: Abisko...
ATTCTCAAGCTGGATCGGGCTGCCAAGGCATCGGCGGACGACGAAGATGAGTCCGCCGAGGAAGAGGCCGCTTAGGCCCTTCCTCTTCACAATAGAAGCCCGGATTATACCGGGCTTCTACTACTGGTATGGCACCGTAGGTCGCCCGCTTATTCCGCTCCGATCAGGAGGCTTCGCATGAATCGGATTGCCGCACACTTCCTCGCCCACTGCTTCGCTCCGGGCGATACCATTTCTCTCCTGCTGCGCAGAGAGAGTCCTGCTTCGACGCAACAGCGCATCGTCTCGCTTGAGTCTGCGCTTGCCCCTCGCTACCTCGCCTGGCTTGGTCACGAGAATGGCATAGGAGCGAACATCTATGTGGCTGCCAATCCGCTTCGCGCTGGCAGCCGCAAGCGTACCAAGGAGAGCATCGCTTCAGTCCGCCATCTCTACATTGACATCGACATCGATGGCGATGCACGGCTCGCTACGTTGCTGGCATCCGAGGCAGTACCCACTCCGACCGCGATCATCTCGACATCTCTCGGCAAATACCAGATTCTATGGCGCGTCGATGGATTCGATTTTGCACGTCAAGAAAGCGCACTGAAGTTGCTCTCCATTGCCTTCGGTGGCGATCCCGCTTGCACTGATTGCAACCGGGTGCTTCGTATCCCCGGTTTTCTGAATCGCAAGTACGATCCAGCCTATCGTGTCACGGTCGAATATCCCGACGATTCCGTATGGAATCCCGATGACTTCCGGCTTGATTTGGGCGCAGCCAATACTATGCTCTTCGACCGGGCAATCGCATCCAGAAGACAGACGGGAAAGCACAGTAATTCGGAGAATGATTGGGCGTGGGTATCGCATGAACTCGCTCACGGCAAAGATGCCGTGAAGCTCACGCGGGAGCTGGCTTCGCGCCGCTCCGACAAGCCCAATCCCCTCTATTACGCGCAGCGCACGGTCGATGTTGCATCAGCGCGGCTCTGGCTTATCGAGGGCATCCGCATCGACGACGTGATTACGATGCTCGAATCCCGTCGCCGCTTAGAGATTCCCGCTGCACTTTGCTCCGCTCGTGCGCGGGAGATTGTCACGACCGCACAGCGCATGATTACCCGCAGAAAGATTGCCTGAATCCACCACCAAAGGAGAAATGCAATGCCACTACTTGAAGTCATCCAAACCCGCCAAGTCAGTGCCTCAATCCGGCTGACCGATTCGACCGCCTTGCAGGTTGATCAGTATGCCGCCTTCATTCACGCATCGGCCGACGATGTCGTAGAGCAGGCGCTCGCTTACGTCTTCAGCAAAGACCGCGACTTCCAAGACTTTCTGAAGACTCCGCAAGCGAAGCAGGCCTCATCGACACTTCGTATTCGCCGAGCGCCAGCTACAGATCCGACTGAGCCGCCCGCGAAGAAGCCTGCAAGCGCGTCTCAATCGGCGGTTCATCCCATGGCAATTGCGGCAGGATCGAAAGCATGATCCTGCTTCTATATCCGTGGCAGAACCACAAAGGTGCTACGCACCTGAAGAAGATTGACACTCCACCAGCATGCTTTTCCATTCCCATTGTTGCCGAAAATTACCCTCCATAAGCGCACAATCAAACCATGGAAATGTCAATCCAAACCCATGTACCCAGCCCGCGCAGTTCTTCTAGTCCCTACGTCCCCAGTCCCTCAGTCCAGTTTTCCTGCCCTACCGCCCTACCCCCTCCCCCCTATATCCTGTGAAACTGTGTGATTTCAAAAACGCCATAGAAAACAAACCACTTCCGCCCCAAACCCCGTTACCACCTAGCCAACAGGGCCGATCCCCATTAACGGCCTAACCAACACAAACAAAAGGCTTGCCAGGGCAGACCACGACATCTAGAACCATGCGCAGATGGCTCACAAAGTAAGTATGCAAGGCGTGACTGGGGCGTCCCGGTTTGTGCGGGTTGTAACTGACATCCGCACCGCTCTGCTTGCCGGACAGCGTCTTGATGGTGGTGTCGATACCCAGTATCCACGGCGTGTTCAGAGCTGCCTGCACGCTGGAGAGAAGTTGAGGTCGAAGCCAGTTCTGGCTCTCATCCGAGCTCATCCGCGCCAGAGCACGGCGTAGTGCGTCCTCGCTGATAATCTTGCTCATGCCCAGAATCTGCGGACTGACTCCGTCACTACGCAGCGCCGTAATATGCGCGTAGCGATGGTGCCCAGCGAGAATCGACAGGAACCAGGTTCCCAGCACGTCCCGCTTGTGCGCTGCGTTGCCGCTGCTGTACGTCAGCGGGCAACTGCTCACCCAGGACTCGTATACACCGGCGGTAGCAAGAAACTCTGCGAAAAAGCCAGTTGCGCATTCGGCGTCGCGCTGGCTTCGTGATCCCAGCGGATATGGATGCGGCCACCCGGCGTCTCCACGGAAAACGAATCCAACTCCGGACTGTAGACGGAAATCTCTGTCCCTGACGATTCACCCATCGGGTGACACCCCCATGACAATTAAACCCGCTCCCTGCCCATCGTTCGATGCGATTTCTACTGGTCAACTGCCGGATAGGGGTTTAATACACTCATCTCCTGCAATGCTCCTCCCACTTAGAATTGCTGCTTTCCAATGAACATTGGCAAGGAGAATACCCCCCTTTTTCGTTAGATTTAACTTTGGTAACCCACGATCAGAGTATTCAAGGCGGGCGACCTGATCTGGACGTTGTAATATGGCTGTGGGAGCTCCCTTGGTACTTGGCAGGGAAGGTTTCCCTGCCATAATCATTCTATGTTTCTCCAACCTCGTCCTTTTGGATAAATTGCCGCAAATCCAACGGGCGCACCCACAAAACGGTCTTGCGGCTGATTCACGATGGAATGCTTAACGAATAACGGACCTTGAGAACAGTTCATGACGCTCCGACCGCCTTGCGTTGGAGAAGGAGATGCAGGTGTGGAGTACTGCCGCATTGCTGCCCAGAATCCGTTGGATGATGACCCACACATGGCCGTCTTTAAGGTCCTTGAAAATCACGCTGTATCACACGAGAACGAAGCCGAAAACACCATCGGCATCTGCAACCAGCAATTGAAGCGCTTTAGTGTGCCCTGGCACATTTTTACCCCAAGGAGCGATCAATGCACAGCAGTTCGTGGCATGTTCTACACGTGCTTTCAAATCATGAAAAACGAGTTGCGCAGCATCTTGTTGTGCGTTCCGTTGAACACTACCTGCCGCTCTACACAGAGCGCGTAAAGTGGACTGATAGAACCGTAGTCGCGGAGCGGCCCTTGTTCTCGGGGTACGTGTTTGCCCGCTTTGCACCGCAAAGCAGAATCTCTGTAATCTCCACGCCCGGCGTACTGCACTTGCTCGGCGATGAAGAGCGCGATTTGGTTTGCGATGAAGAACTCGCCAAGATTCGCGATGGGCTGGCAACCGGAATGCCTCTGCGGCCTTATTCTGGCATTACCGTAGGAACACGAGTACGCGTGCGCGACGGTGTCTTTGCCGGAGTTGAGGGCCTCGTGACGGAATTGCGCAGACAGTGCAGGGTCATCATTACGCTTGCAGCAGTCCGTCAGTGCTTTTCGCTGGAAGCAAGTATTGATGAGCTTGACATCCTCAGCAAACCGACAGTTCGGCCAGGTCTGAATGCGGTTCCTGTCTTCGGATAGCGCTATCCAAAGCACCAAGATATCTATACAGGCTTAAGCAGATGCTGGTGCTGATTTGCGCCACACGCAGCTAGAGCTGTGCGCCGATGAAGCACAAACCGTGCAAATTGTTGATTTTATTTGGCTTCCCCCCCCAGAGGTTCATATATATTGCATCTAAAATAGCTATCCTGAAAAAGTAAATTTCAGGCATATCGATATTGAGTGTGGCAGGTTTCAGGGCTTCGCAGGAGCCACCGCAACGCAACAGTTCCAAGTTCACGGAACAAATACGACCGAGAACATGAGAATCAATTTTGTCACGCCAATTCTAGCAGCGTCGGTTCACTCGGGAATGAATGCTGCCGGGTATCCGGTCAGCGTGGAGAAAGCCAAATGAAGAATGCGCGGCAGTTCATCCCTGTAATCGCCCTTTTCGTGCTCGGCTTGTCAACGATCTACGCTCTTGGGAGAAGCCGAAATCTCAGGGGAACCATCATCGCGTACGATCCGATGTATCACGTCTTGAAGCAGGCATCGTTCGTTAAGAATCTTGAGGTGACGGTAGCAGACCTCGGAAGCACGGGAAACCCACAACAGCTTGTCAAAGTGGTTTTCGAGGGATTTGGCAAAAGCCAGTTAAGTCAAGATGTTTTGAACGGCGAGAAGCCCTTCCAAGTGCACGCAGTTCGAGACAAGTCTTGTGATGAAGCGCATCCACGTATTCTTAGCCAGGCCGAATCGGAACAAGCATTCCAGGGATCGGGAACGTTCCTCCTGAACCAGGTTCATCGCACTACACCGTTGGGTCCGGTCGAGAATCTAGTGTGCTATCGGGTGAAACTTCCCGCAGAGGAGCACTGAGCTTTTTCCCTTAGCCGCTGTTGTGCAGCTAACCGCAAGCCGTCCTCCGGGGCGGCTTGCTGGCGTTTACGGCTCGCTCCTGCATCCATGGCCAGCCCGCTGAAGACCGTATCCATCCGAGCAAGTACGTTCTTCCGGTTGCTTTTTTGTTGTGTTGAAGTTGAGTCATGAGTGCAGAAGCGGAAGGCGGAGAGTTTCGCAGGCGGAGCTGGGCGGAGGCTGCGCAGCTCGTAGTTGAGTTTGAACAGAGTGGTCTGAGGCGCAAAGAGTTCTGTGCGGCGCGAGGTCTGAGCATCTGCTACAAAAGAAACATCGTGAGTGTGACGCCACAATCTCTTTCGCAGACGCCCTCCGATGCTGTTCTTATCGAGTTTGTCGCACAGCTTCGGGCACATGTTGACACGCAGCAGCGCGAGCTTGACTACGCACAGTTGAAGATCCGCGTTCTCGAAGAGCGCCTTCGCAAGCAGCGTATTGAGAAGTACGGCAAGCGCAGCGAGACGTTAAGCTATTTGCAACTTGAGTTACTCGATCTGGAACCGGGAGTATCGAGCGAAGAGGTTGAGGCGGAAAGCGAGCGCGAGCCTCTGGCCGCGCCGGCCGAAGACAAGCCGCAAGATCGGCCGAAGAACAAGCTGCGGCGCAAGCATCCGGGGCGCAACGAACTCCCCAGCCATCTCAAGCGGGTTGACGAGATCATCGCCTGCACCGCCGGGCATTGTGTGTGCGGTCAGTGTGGCAAAGAAACCACTGTCATCGGCTACGAACAGACCGAAGTGCTCGACGTTCGCCCGGCCGAGTACTATGTTCGCGTCATCAAGCGCGAGAAACGGGCCTGCAAGAGGTGCGATGAGCAGGGCGTTCAGACCGCCGCGGCGCCGGAGCGCATCCTGCCGAAGTCCGTGCTCTCGGACAACGTGATCGTTGATCTGCTTGTCAGCAAGTATGCGGATGCAAAGCCGCTCTATCGCCAGCAGGCGGCCATCCGCCGCGACGCCGGCATCGAGTTGGCGTTGTCGACACTCGATGATGCGGTGATGTATGCCGGCGAACTGTTAGTGCCGGTGGCCAGCGCGATGAAGCGCGAATTGCTCGTCGGCACTTACATTCAGGCTGACGAGACGCCCGTTGGCGTGCAAACGCACGACAAGCGCGGGCGCAATCATCAGAGTTATCTCTGGCAATATGGATGGCCAGGAAAAAGTCTGGTCTTCGATTTCCGCATGGGCCGCGACCGCGAAGGCCCCAGGCTGTTCCTGGGCAATTTCGAGGGACTGCTTCAGACTGACGGATACAAGGTTTACGACAAGGTCGGCGGGCCGCGGATCGTACATGCCGCGTGTCTGAGTCATGCGCGCAGAAAACATGTAGACGCGGTCAAGGTCAACGCCAAGGATATCGAGTCGGCGCACGTTGTTGCGCTCATGGATGAGTTGTTCGCGATCGACCGCCAAGCGCGAGAGAAACAGATGAGCCACGCCGAGCGGCACGCTCTGAGGCTGGAACGTGCGCCAGAACTGCTCGACAAACTTCGCACGCAACTGCTCGCGATCCAAAAGACGGCGCTGCCTAAAAGTGTCGCCGGCCAACGTGCTCATAACTCTGCTTGATAGTTATTCCCTCTGCGCGTGCGGCCTTCACCAGCCGCTTGCGCCAGCGCGTCATGCTCGAAGGATCAATCAGCATCCGATGTTGAAAATAACGCACGCCGCTGAAGTGCTGCCAGTAGGGGTTTTCAATCCAAAAGGTAACCACATCTTCATCACTCAGGTCATGCTGGTACTTCAGGTAATGCAGCGCAACCATCAGCCGTGTCGAGACGCCCGGCGCGCCCTGGCTGGGGTGGTAAGTATCGCCCAGAGTCTGCTCGAACGAAGACCAATCGATGCAGAGGCCGAGACAAACCAATGGATGGCTCATATCGAGCAACTGTTCCAAATCTATCTGAAACAGTTCCCGCTGTGGCTGCTCAAGTTCCCGCTTGGGCCGCATCCTTTTTCCCCAGAAAACTTCGTCGATTGCTACGTCTCCAGGGAAATTCTAGACCAACCAACATCAAGACTCATCTGCTTTTATAGGACTTCTGTCGGTTTTTCAGGATCGACTAACCTAGTCGACCTCAACGTCTGGCAACACATCATTGTCGCGGGCCATCCAGACATAAAGGGCTGGCATCAGGAAAACGCCAATCACCAGGTTAGCGATCAGGCCGCCGACGATGACAATCGCAAATGGCCGCTGAGAATCCGAGCCGATAGCATGAGAGAGCGCCGCCGGCAGCAGTCCCAATGTGGCGACAAGCATGGTCATCATAATAGGACGCAAGCGCTGGACTGAACCCTCGACAGCGGCCTCTATGACGTGCTCCTTGCTGAATGCTTCCGATCCTTTACGCCGAGCACGCAATTGGTTAATGAATTCGATCATGATGACGCCTGTCTCCACAGAGACGCCGAAGAGGGCCAGGAATCCAACCGCTGACGAAACTGAGAAGTTGGTGCCAGTTAGGAACAATGCAAGTGGACCACCGATTGAGGCCATGATGACAGACACCAGGACCAGCACGGACCACTTATAGGATCGGAACATGGTGTAGAGGATCAGGAAGATAACCAGAACGGTGATGGGAATGGCCAACGCCATTCGCTTATCAGCGCGTTTCTGGCTTGCGTATTCGCCGGCCCATTCAACGTGATAGCCGGTTGGCAAGTTCACATTGTGCGCGACCTTGTTGATGGCCTCTTCTACAGTCGAGCCCAGGTCGCGTCCGCGGACGGAGTACTTGATGGCAATGTACCGCTGTCCACCCTCGCGATTGATCTGCTCTGCGCCGTCGTCGGTTGAGACCTTCGTCAGTTGCGAGAGCGAAACGCGTTCGCCAGATGGCGCTAGCAGGCGCACGTCTTCGATTGCCTGCCGTGTGTCGCGATACTGCTTCTCATAGCGGAGGGTCACATCGTAACGTGCTTCGCCCTGTTGCACCTGGGTCAGAGTGTTGGAACCTATCGCGGTTTGAAGCGCATCTTGAATGTCCGCAACATTGATTCCCCACCGCGCCGCTGCATCACGGTCCACCGCGAAGTTGAGGTTGGGTTGTCCGACTATACGGAAGATGCCCAGGTCTTCGACGCCCGAGACCGTAGCCATTTGTGCCTGAATAATTTCAGCCGTGTGCTCCAGCGTACGCAGATTGTCACCGTAAAGCTTGACTGCCAATTCGCCCTTAACGCCGGAGACGGCCTCCTCCATGTTGTCGGAGATGGGCTGCGAGTAGTTCCAGATAACGCCGGGGAATTTTTCGAGTTGCTCATTTATGGCGGCGATCAGTGCTTCCTTGTTCTGGTGGAAGACGGGACGCCACTCCTCTTTTCTTTTCAGATCGACGAAGTATTCCGTGTTGAAGAATCCGGCAGTGTCCGTGCCGTCGTCGGGGCGGCCGGTTTGGCTTATGACCTGTGTGACCTCGGGAAAGGATGCCATTACAAGTCGAGCTTTGTTGCTGAAGTCGATGCTCGCCGTGGGACCTTCACTTGGCGGCAGCGTTCCGCGAACCCAGATGGAGCCTTCATCGAAATGGGGCAGGAACTCCGAACCAATAGGCCCACCGAAGGACAGATATATCGCCATAAGAAACAGAGCTGTCGAAATTCCTAATGTGATTTTGCGGTGCACTATGGCTGCACGAACCGCGGTGCGATAGTGCCCCGTGAGCCATTCCATCATGGGGTTCTGCCACTCTTTTGCGCCTCTTTGGAAGGCGATGCCTCCCATGACGGGAGCCACAAGGATGGCAAACACGAGCGCGCCGATCAAAGCAAACGTGACTGTCCAGGCCATGGGTTTGAACAGCCGGCCTTCGACAGCCTCAAGCGTGAAAATGGGCAGATAAGAAGCGATGATAATGCCGCGGGCAAAGAAGACCGGTCGCTGCACCTCATGAGCGGCATCTCGGATCTTCTGTGCCGGCGTCCGCATGTCATCCGCGATGGAGAGACGGCGGATAATGTTCTCGATCATCACCACGGAACCATCAACAACCATTCCAAAGTCCAGCGCTCCCAGCGAAAGCAGATTCGCGGGAATGTGAATGAGGTCCAGACAAATCGCCGCGAACAGCAGTGAAAACGGAATGGTGAGCGCAACAATAACCGCGCCACGCACATTTCCCAGAAAAAGAAACAAAATAATGGAGACGAGAACGATTCCCGCTGTCAGATTGCGCTCAACGGTCTCAACGGTGAACTTGACCAGGTCAGATCGATCGAGAAACGGAACAATCTTGACGCCCTTCGGCAAAATCCCGTTGTTGAGTTGACCTACCTCATCGTGAATACCTTGCAGCACAGGATCGGAATTGTCGCTCTTCTGCAGCAGCACAATTCCTTCCACCGTGTCGGGGTTATCAACAATCGTCCCGTCAGGGCGATGAGTCGATCGGCCGATCTGTCCCAGCCGAATCCGCGGACCCTGTGTAACTGTTGCAATGTCCTTGATCTTGATGGCAGCACCGTTCGCAGTTTTGACGACGGTGTTCTCGATGTCGTGCACGTTTCCATAAAGGCCCAGAGACTGCACATTGATCTGCTGCGTGCCTTCTTCAATAAAGCTGCCGCCGCCGTTCGTGTTGTTGGCGGCCACCTGCTGCTCCACTTGGCTGATTGAAAGCCCGTATGCGACCAGCTTCTCGGGATTGAGCTTGATCTGATATTCCTTGGTCGGCCCGCCAAAGCTGGACACGTCCACTACGCCATTAACGCTCTTGAACGATTTCTCCAGTGTCCAATCTTCGAGCGACTTCTTCTCCATCACGTCGTAGGCGGGGTTGGTGCTCTCCAACGTGTACCAGTAGATCTGGCCGACGGGGCTCCAGTCGGTACCCATCTGCGGAACCAACCCGGCTGGAAGGCTCACTTGGCTGAGCCGCTCCAGAACGTGTTCCCGATTCATGTCACTCGTGGAGTCGTCGTCGAAGATTAGCATCAGGCTGGAAAGTCCCGCTAGCGTGGTTGAGCGCAGGTGTACGAGGTGGGGTATACCGGCCATCTGAATCTCGACCGGTACCGTCACCTGGCGTTCGATCTCCTCTGCGCTGCGACCCGGCCACTGAGTAATGATCTGCACGTAGTTATTGGCAACGTCAGGGTAGGCCTCGATCGGCAGGTTGCGGAACGAGACAATTCCCCAGGCAGTCAACACCACCACGCCGCCGAGAACAAGCCACCGGTTTTTTAACGCGAAATCAACAAGTGCGCGCAGCATCTACTGGTTCCCCGCATTCTCAAGCAGCAGTGCGTTGGTCACAACCTGCTGGCCTGGTTCAAGACCTGACAGTATCTCCTGCCGGCTGCCGCTTATTATCTTGCCGGCACGAATCTCCGTACGCTTGAACTGGTTGCTTCCCGCTGGCACAAAGACCCAATCTCGATCGTGCAGGTGAAGAACCGCGTTCGACGGAACGACGGCGTGCGTCTCCCGCACACGGCTAGTGAAGGTAGCTGTCGCAAACATTCCCAGCTTCAGGAAGCCGGGATTGGCAACCTCGATGCGTACCTTGGCAGTTCGCAACGAGGGATCGAGGATGGGGCCGATGTCGCTCACGCGGCCAGCGAGCGGACGATCAGGATAAGCATTGATCGTGATCTTTGCCTCCTGCCCGAGTTGCAGCTTGGGAATATCGTTCTCGTAAACATCGCACACAACCCAGACCCTGGAGAGATCAGCGATCGTCATGGCAGTGGCAGAGCCGGAAAGACCCACGCCCGCAGCCGCCGCATTGGTCACATTCTGCGCAACAATAACTCCACTGATCGGTGCGTAAACATTGACGATACTGCTTGGGTGTTTTTTATCTACGCCCAGAGTCTCCAACTGCTCCTCGGCGGCCGTTACGTCGGCTTTCGCGTTCTTCTCCGTGTCCTCGGCCTGCTCCACCATGGCCTGCGACACCGCGCCGTGATTGTAGAGATCCTCCGTGCGGAGATACGCCTTGTTGGCAAGCTGTTCGTCATTGGTGGCTTTCAAATAAGTATCGAAAGCATTGGTGATGTCCGGGCTTTGCACCTTCAGCAGCAACTGCCCTTTCCTCACGTTATCGTCGAGCCGCGCCCTGATATCGACTACACGGCCGTTCGCGAGTGAAATGACAGGAACCTCGCGGGAAACGTCCGGAAGAACTGCGCCGGTAGCATTCAGTTCGTTAGCCATCTCAATCTTCTCGGCAGAAGCAAGATGGAATTTCTCCGCGTCATTGCCTTCGATTGTGATCAGGTTCATGTCAGCAACCTGGATGACGTGAGCAGGTGGTGGCGCACCATCGCCCCCGGCTTTGCCTTTACAGCCACAGAAAGCCAGCATCAACGATGCCATCAAAGCACAGGCAGATGAGGCATAACGATATCGCTTGAGTGAGCTTATGAACATCATTGAATTACCTCACGTCCTACTGCAAGATTCAGTTGTCCGGCAGCCGTTAGATACGTCCCGACCAGTTGGGCATAGGCCAACTGCACCATGCGATAGTCGCTTTGCGCGTTCAGAAAATCCATCAGCGAAGCACCGTGATGCTCGTATGAGTAGGTAACTGTGTCGCGCACCCGCGTAGCCTGATCCTTGTATTGCGCTTTGTAAGGCTTCAGTAGCGCAATGCTGCTCTCCACCTGCGCATAAGCCGAGTCAACGTCACTGAAAACCTGTGCTCGCGCTGCTTTGCTAAGCTGCTGATTGCGATCAATGTCGATTTGCGTCCGCTGCTTCTCTCCCTGGTTGCGGTCGAAGATGCGCAGCGGTACATTGACGCTGGCGCCCAGCGTATAGCGACCAAAAGAATTGTTGAATGCGGGGTTGTAGGAGTACCAGGTGCTGAAGGTTGGATCGGCAGACCCATTGGCAATCGCCAGTTTGTGATTGGTCTGAGCCTGCTGCGCCGCCTCGAGCGCCGCGCGCAGATCCGGTCGCTGGTCGAGCGCAATCTGGCGAAAATCTTCAAGCGGTTTCAGTTCTTCTGAAAAATCGAAGGGGCCTGTTACGTCGAACTGCTCCACCGGTGTGCGATCGTTCAACAATTGCTCGAGCTGAATCTTCGCTGTGCGCAAGCCAACAATGGCCGACTGCAGTTCCACCTCGTACTGCACGCGAAGCAGTTCGATGCGATCCAGATCGATCTGCGCAATGTCGCCGGCCTTGAAGCGGCTGCGGCTGATCTCGATGATCTTGTCGTAATAGGCAAGGTCGGCAGTTACGAGGTTGACAACTACCTTGGCCTGCAAAGTCTGGACGAACGACGAACGCAGATCGAATAGAAGATTACGTTCGAGATCCTCGTGCTGCGAGTTCGCAATCTGAGTGCCCTCTTTGGCACTTTGCAGCCGCAAGTCGCGCTTGTGTTCGCGTTCATGCAGGTAGCTGATGCTGGGGACAAGTTGGGTGCCCGTCAACGGCAGCCAGTGCGTCCCCAAACCAGGAGTCGTGTGTGGAGCAATCTGCAATCCATCGCTCGCTAGACCGACTTGCGGATTGGGGCGAAGGAAAGCCGTGACTTCAGCCGCCTTCATCTCGTTCACGTTGTCGGCATCGGCCTTGAGCTCGGGATTGTAGGCCTCAAACCTGGCCTTCACCTGTTCCCAGGTGAGACTTTGCTGCGCCGGGCAAAGTGCAGCCGCAAGAAAAAGCAGCGCAGTTGCCGCCAGGACAGACCCGGAGGGGAATATCTGCTTCATACGTATCCTTTACGCCGCATTTCGAACGGCGATCAGAGGAAAAGGTAGAGTTTGTGTTGAAGGAGGAGAAGCGATCAGGCGGAGGGAGGAGGGCGGTTCTGGATGGGGTCAAGGGCGGGGTTTTCCACGACTGGCAGTGGAAGACTCAGCGGCGCGGCAATCCGATGAAAGTCGAAGCTCAGCTCGACAGGTGCACGCTCCGGTAGAGCGGCCATTGCGAGAAAAATGGAGTGCGGGCACGAGGCCCGATGATCGCGGCGCTGGCAGGTGTCCGTCTCAGCCGGATTATGCAGCGACCAAAAGTCATCGCTTACCGATATCACCGGAAAGAGAATGACGATGAGCACGGCCAGAGCAACAAGCGACGAGCGTCGCTCGGCTTTGTCTCGAGCCTCAGGGCGAAACCAAAAACACACGATGATGATCGCCGTCGCCGCCCATACGGAATTGAGGAATAGCTCCATGCTCATCCAAATTCTATATCAGAGGTTGATGCCGTGCAGGAAGGCAAAGAGCTAAGAAATCTCCCCAAGTTCCTCCCACATCAGAACGATTTCAGTACACTCCTACGTGAACGTTGGAATTGGTGCCTGGGCTAACCGACTTCATTCATGAACGTGCATCCATGGACCTGTTGTTGGGGCACGACGTGATTCAGAGGTATGGAGTGCGCTCTACGGCTGATTTGCACGCTTGATTGCCAGCGACGAGGGCGTCGCGAGTTTTAGACGGTGATTTTTGCACGCGGCTATCCGGTTATGAGTACGGCGCGCCAGCGGGCGCGCCCCCCGACTAAGGAGCCTCTGCACAGCCCACGATTTTGCGGTGTGATTGCGATGCCATGAGGATCTGAAGCAGTTACAGCCAAATTGCAGGACAGGTCGCATCCAAGCGCGGGTTTTACGGGATTGTTTTTGTCTCTTGAGGCCGATTTCCGGCCTCTAGAGACACTATGCGCCCAGCGGGACCAGCCGTTTGAGGTGTTGGTAGAGATTCACCAGCGCAAATGCCGCCTGATGGTTATCCATCTGACTTAGGTATCCCCAAGGGGTTGTAGCCGGCGGACGCGGGAAGATGCGCGGAGGCGACAATCTCCTTATAAGTTGTTGGTTCCAAGGCCGCGGATTGCTGGACAAGGCGGTAGAACAGTTTGCCTTGGCTGCGCGATCTGCGCCGGTTGAAGCGGAAGGTAAATTCGTCCAGATAATCCTGCAGATGCTCTGCCCTGACCGCTCCCTGATGCGTTCCCAACAGCCAGCGCTTTACGAGCGAGATAACTTGGTGAACACGCGGCAGCCGTTCCCGGCCCGGCCGGATCATGGTCCGTCGTAGCTTGTGCAAACACGTCCAAGCTGTCTGGTAGCTACCCCATCCAAGCACCTGCTGGAGCCCCAAGGCGCTGATGCCGTTCTTCTGGCTGGTCATCAACCACATGGCGCGAAACCAGACGGTCAGTGGAGTACGCGTATCCTGGAAGACGGTACCCGCAGTGGCCGAAACCTGATGACCGCAGCCGACGCACTGCCAACGCCCGGAATGTAGCGGCCAAGTTTTTACCGCGCCGCAACGCGGACAGCGAAATCCATCCGGCCAGCGCAGTTGAAACAAATACTCGCGGCAAGCCTCTTCGCTGCTGAACCGCGCTTCCAGTTCAGCCAACGTACCGGGATAATCCCCAGACTCCATCCCGCAGAACACTACAGGTTGGGGCTACCTGAGTCAACTGGATAACCATCTTGGCAAATTCGCGCATCTGAATAACTCGAGCCGCACCTGTCAAAGTCAATTTAACCCCTATCCGGCAGTTGACCAGTAGAAATCGCATCGAACGATGGGCAGGGAGCGGGTTTAATTGTCATGGGGGTGTCACCCGATGGGTGAATCGTCAGGGACAGAGATTTCCGTCTACAG
>Ga0302275_10004302_pt1 | contig 14098 bp, 13 predicted proteins | sample III_Bog_N2_2_FD_200229 | JGI IMG/M metagenome (GOLD analysis project Ga0302275, IMG submission 200229) | Peat permafrost microbial communities from Stordalen Mire near Abisko, Sweden - III_Bog_N2_2 | ecosystem: Environmental > Terrestrial > Soil > Wetlands > Peat | place: Sweden: Abisko...
CCCTCCCTCCACCCCCGGAACAATGACGAACTTCACCTCGCCCGCGAAGGATCGAGATTCCGGAGTGACGATCTCTAGGTGAAGCGTGCTCATCAAAATCAATCCTTCTTTGCCGCGGCAAGAACCTGCTCGATGCCGCCCTTCATGTAAAAATCACCTTCGGCGACATCATCCAGCTTTCCTTCCAGGATTTCCTTGAAGCCCCGGATTGTCTCGGCAATCGGCACATATTGTCCCTTGGTACCGGTGAAAATTTCAGCAACATGGAAGGGCTGGCTGAGAAACCGCTGAATTTTTCGGGCCCGGTAGACGGTGAGCTTGTCCTCGGGGGAAAGCTCATCCATGCCGAGAATCGCGATGATGTCCTGAAGATCCTTGTACCGTTGGAGCACTTTCTGGACTCCGCGGGCCACGGCATAATGTTCCTCACCGACGATGTCCGGCGCCAGGGCTTTGGAGGTGGAGGCAAGGGGATCAACGGCGGGATAGATGCCGAGCTCGGCGATGGATCGCTCCAGCACGATGGTGGAATCCAGGTGGGCGAAGGTATTGGCGGGGGCGGGATCGGTAAGATCGTCCGCCGGCACATAGACCGCCTGAAAGGAGGTGATGGATCCATCCTTGGTCGAGGTGATGCGTTCCTGGAGATTGCCCATTTCGGCGGCAAGAGTCGGTTGGTAACCGACCGCACTCGGAGTGCGACCGAGAAGCGCAGAAACCTCGGAGCCTGCCTGGGAAAAGCGAAAAATATTGTCGATAAAAAGAAGCACGTCCTGATGCTTCTCGTCGCGGAAATATTCAGCCATGGCGAGTGCCGTGAGGGCCACGCGGAGACGGGCTCCCGGAGGTTCGTTCATCTGGCCATAGACAAGGCCGACCTTGGAGCCTTCCTCCTCAAAAACAAAGTGATCATTCTCATCCTTGAGGGGATGGCCCTTTTCGTCCTTCTTCACGGCGATGACACCCGACTCGATCATCTCATGATAGAGATCGTTTCCCTCACGGGTACGTTCTCCGACACCGGCAAAGAGGGAAAATCCTCCGTGACCTTTTGCGATGTTGTTGATCAGCTCCATGATGACGACGGTCTTTCCGACACCCGCACCACCGAACGCGCCCACCTTGCCACCCTTGGTGAAAGGACAGATGAGATCGATGACCTTGATGCCTGTTTCCAGAACCTGCGCCTTGGTGTCCTGATCGACCAGCGGGGGGGCATGGCGATGGATCGGAAGAATCTTGTCGGATTTCACGGGGCCGCGATTGTCGCAGGGTTCCCCGAGCACATTGAAGATGCGCCCCAAGACCCCCTCGCCCACCGGAACGGAAATGGGACGCCCAAGGGCACGCACGGGAATTCCACGCTTGAGCCCCTCCGTGGAGGACATTGCGATGGCGCGAACCCATCCCTCGCCAAGATGCTGCTGGACTTCCAGCGTGACCTTGGCCGGCTTGCCTTCGACAAGGAAATCGACCTCAAGAGCCTCGTAGATCTTCGGGAGAGCGCCCCCTTTGGAAGTGAATTCGGCATCGATGACCGGGCCGATGATTTGAACGATGGTGCCTGTGTTACTCATGATCTTCTGTTGGTTTGTTGAAATTGGCAGATAGCCGTTGTTTTAGCCCAGAGCCATCTGTGCCGTGGAAATTTCGAGAAGTTCCGTGGTGATGCCGGCCTGGCGGGCCTTGTTGTATTCGAGGGTAAGATCCTTGATGAGGCTCTTGGCATTGTCGGTGGCGCTCTTCATGGCCACCATTCTTGCACTCTGCTCGGAGGCCCTCGCCTCAAGGATCATCTGGAAAACGGTGAAATGAAAATAATACGGAAGGATGGCGTCGAGCACCTCGTCGGCATCGGGTTCAAAAAGATACTGGGCCTCATCCGCGCTCCCTGAAGAGATTCCAGAAGCATTGTCACCCGAGATGGGAAGCAGGGGCACAAGTTCCGGCTTCTGGGTCAGGGTATTCACGAATTTGGGGTAGAGGACTGAAACAGTATCCACCTCGCCGGCTAGAAATTTTTTGAGACAGAGCTTCGAGATGGCCTTTGTCTGGGCAAAAGAGGGGCTGTCAGGAAGCTGAAAATCAGCGATCATTCTTCTGCCTGTGCGAGTCAGAAATCCGGCCCCCTTCTTACCCGAAGCAATGAAAAGGGTGGCATTGATATCCAGTCCACCGGCCTCACGGATGACATTGGTATTGAGTGCCCCGCAAAGTCCCTTGTCGGAAGTCACAAGAAGCACCAGGTTTTTCCGGGCGGGTCGTTTCTCAAGCAACGGATGAATTCCCTCGCTCACGCGATCCCGAAGCGAGACAAGCACGCGGTTCAGCACCTCGGAATAGGGGTGCCCCGCCATGGCAGCCTGCTGGGCCTTCCGCATTTTTGAGGCGGCAACCATCTGCATCGCCTTGGTAATCTGGGCGGTGTTCTTGACCGACTTGATGCGTCGGCGGATGTCGCGGGTATTGGCCATGGGTTACTTCGATTCTGACAGAGGAAATTCCGGCATCGGTGCTGAAATTTTAGCGAAAGATGACTTTGAATTCCTCGACTGAGGCGGTCAGTTCCTTTTCAAGATCCGCATCAAGCGCCCCCTTTTTAAGGATGGATGCGAGGAGTCCCTCCTTGCGGGTAAGAAGGAATTCGGAAAGCTGCTTCTGGAAATCCTTCACGCGTTCCACCGGGAGAGCATCGTAGTAGCCCTTCTGGATGGCCCAAAGAGTCGCCACTTGAAGCTCCACGGACTGGGGCTGATACTGCTGCTGCTTGAACAGCTCAACGATCCGCTGGCCGCGGTCGAGCTGCGCCTTGGTGCGGGCATCGAGATCGCTGCCGAATTGCGCGAAGGCGGCCAGCTCACGGAACTGGGCGAGATCTCCCTTGATCTTGCCGGCGACCTGTTTGGTGGCCTTGATCTGTGCGGCAGAGCCCACACGCGAGACCGAAAGACCGACGGAAATGGCGGGACGGATGCCCTGGTAGAAGAGATCGGTCTCCAGATAGATCTGTCCGTCAGTGATTGAAATCACATTCGTGGGAATGTAGGCCGAGACATCGCCCGCCTGGGTCTCAATGATCGGGAGGGCGGTCAGCGATCCGTTGCCTGCTTCCTTGCTGAGTCGAGCGGAACGCTCGAGCAGACGGCTGTGGAGATAGAAAACATCTCCGGGATAGGCCTCGCGACCACTGGGACGTTTGAGCAGCAGGGAGACCTGGCGGTAGGCAACGGCGTGTTTGGAGAGATCATCAAAGACGATCAAGGCATCCATGCCGTTTTCCATGAACCATTCACCCATCGAGGCGCCGGCGAAGGGTGCCAGGTACTGGTTTGTGGCACTGTCGGAAGCGGGAGCCGAAACAATGATGGTGTCACGAAGAGCATCATGGGAGGAGAGAATATCGACAACGCGGGCAATGTTGGCGTTTTTCTGACCTACCCCGACATAGATGCTGTAGACGGGGCGGAATGAGGGATCCCCCGAGGCCTCACCGGCCCGGTTGATCTTGGACTGGTTGATGATGGTATCGATCGCGATTGTGGTCTTGCCAGTGGCACGATCCCCAATGATCAGTTCGCGCTGGCCTCGACCGATAGGAATCATGGCATCCACGGACATGATACCGGTGGAGAGGGGCTGGCTCACGCTGCGCCGCTTGATAATGCCGGGTGCAATCCGCTCCACGGGATAGAAAGACGTCGCAGGAATGGGCCCCTTGCCGTCAATCGGCTGACCGAGAGCATCGACAACGCGTCCAAGAAGCTCTTTGCCCACGGGAACCTGAAGCAGGCGACCGGTGGCCTTGACCTCATCCCCCTCGGAGATGCCGGTGTAATCGCCAAGAACGATGGCCCCCACCTCGGTCTCCTCAAGATTCAAGGCCAGTCCGTAAAGTCCTCCCGGAAATTCCAGCATTTCGTTGAGCATGACACCTGCGAGCCCCTCGATGCGGGCAACACCGTCGCCGATCTCACGGACGACGCCGACATTCGATGTGGAAACAGTGCTCTTTCGAAGACCGTCGATCTTGGATTCAAGTTCTTGAAGAAGGGTGCTCATGGTTTGTGTTTTTAAAATTTTTTGAGGGTGATCTTTATTCTAGACGGTGAGTGATTCGCCGAGGGTTTGAAGGCGGGAGCGGACGGATGCATCCCAGACTTGGCTTCCGAGACGGATGCGCACCCCGCCAATCAGGGCGGCGTCCACTTTGGTCTCCAGGGTGATCTCTCCACCATCGCGCTGTTTCAAACTCAGGGCAATGGCACGATGGGATGCCTCGTCCAGTGGAACCGCACTCTGGATCACCGCATGATGTTTGTCGGTCTCCAGACGAATCAGGCGGGAAAATTCCTTGAGAATCTGAAGCGCATGCCGGGGCGCGGCCTTGAGCAGCAGATCGGCGAGTGCAAGAGTCCTGGAGACATCCGGACGCCCGGAAGAGTCAAGGGCTGCATCGAACAACTCACGTGCTTTGCGGCGGGCTTCTTTGGGAATCTGCATGACGAAATTCGGCTGATTTCTATGCGGAAAGCTCTTTGGTGGCCTCGGCGGTCAGACGGGCCTGATCGTCGGGAGTAAGTATCTTTCCGGCAACACTGGCCGTTGTCTTGATGACAAGAGAGACCATCTCACGTTTCACCTCGTCCACCATGCGGTGGCGTTCGGAGTCAATCTCCAGCCGGGCGCGCTCCACAATGGCCGCCGATTCCTTGACGGCCCGATCCATTTCGCGCGCGGAAAAAGCCTCGTTGCTCTTGCGGGATTCCTCGATCAGGACATGGGCGTCGTCATTTGCCTTGCGCAGAACCTCCTGGTAGCGGAGTTCGGCTTCCGCCAGCTGTTTCTTGATCTTTTCAGCGTTGAGGTGGGCCTCTTCGATCCGTTTGCGGCGTTCCTCCAGAATTCGGAGGATCGGATCGAAAGCATATCGTGAAAGAACAAAAAAGGCGATGATGAAGAGAATGAGCTGGGCGATGAACTTCGGCCAGGTAACTCCAAAATTGCTAAGGATTTGAGTGATCATCTATCAGGGAATTCTCTTGGAAATACGATGCGAAAAATTATCAGGAGGCATCCCCCTTTTACGGGGGATGACCCTTGGAATGGATAAGTCTTACTTGCCTTGGAACAAGCCAAAGATCAGACCGAAAATACCCATCGCCTCGGAAAGGGCGATCGTCAGCAGACCGAAGACAAGTACCTTGGGCAGGGTTGCGGGATTGCGACCGATCGCCTCGACCATGCGGGCTCCGATGAGACCGATGCCGATGGCGGCACCTCCTCCGGCAAGTCCAAAGGAGAAATTTCCCGTGACTCCGGAAGTGACGGCTTCAGCAATAAATGAATGTAGCATGTGATGTGGTGGTGTGGGTTGGTGTTGTTTCCGGCTACCGTCCGCGTCCTGCACGGTCCCGGCAGCCAAAAGGGATGAAAATCAGACCTATCAGTGTTCCTCGTGAGCAGTTGATAGTTGGATATAGACGATGACAAGAACAGTAAAAATCATCGCCTGCAGAAAGCCCACGAGAATTTCCAGAAAGAAGAAGGGGATGGGAACGATGCAACTCAGAACCGAAGTCAGCCAGGCGGGACAATGGAACATATTCCCGATATTGATCATCGTCGCCATCATGTTTTCGCCCGCCGCCACATTACCATAGAGTCGGAAGGAGAGCGAGATGGGACGAACCAGGATCGAGACGACTTCCAACACTCCAATAAAGAGGAAGAGAGGCACAAGAAAAAACAGGATGGGACCGGACATTCCTCCCTTGACACCGAAGAGTTCCTTGATAAAGCCGAAGGGACCCACGGCCTGCATCGTCCAGACAAACCAGAGCACCATTGAAATGGCGGCGAGGGCGAAGGTCATGTTCAGATCAGCCGTTGTGCCACGCAGGATGGGCACTTCCAACTCCTTGAGAGAGAAGAGGCCGTTCTTGACCCCCCATCCGATGGAACCGACTCCCGGAAGGAGTCCAAACCAATTGGCAATCAGGATGAAAATAAACAGGGAGCCGAGCAGGGGAAAGGCCTTACGGGTCATTTTATCCCCGAGAATGCTTTCCACGGCCCCGTAGGCTCCCTCGACAATCGCCTCGAGGAAATTCTGCCCCGAACCCGGAATGATCTCGATCCTGCGGGTGCAGGAACGAACAATCCAGACGATGAGTCCGAGCACGATGGCCGTGGCCAGGATCGAGTTGGTCAGCCAGCCCAGAAAAGAGTTCTCGAAGACTGCCGGTGTCATTGCGGAGAGTTCCGCGCTGGCCAGAATGGGACAAGTGAAAGCCATGAAATGAAATTATCTGAGGGGCGCGTTGTTCAAAATGGTTTTGGGGAGGGGTGATGAAAATAAACCGCACGCCCGCTGGCAAGCGTCTTTTACTTGCCCGGGAAAAATTTTCCCCGCCTATTCACTTGTCCACCGGCTCCGAAGGCACTGAAACAGGGGCTCCGGAACCAAAAATGGCCTTCAATTGGGAATTGGTGCGGTATTCGTCAAAGGCGGCATCTTTCGTCAATTCGCGGAAAATCCGGGGTGGATAGAGATCTTTTGCTTTTTCAAAAAAAATCGCCGCATCCTCGTCATGATGCAATTGAAGTGAAGCAAATGCAGCAAGGAGAGCCTGTTCAGCATCCATAGCCGTAATTCCGGAGACCGAAGGCGACTTTTTTGCCGTTTCGTTTTGCAAGCGCGCGATTTGTTCCTTGGCCGAAAGAAGAGGTTGGGAAATTTCCGGATCAGCCCTCAGCTCACCCTTGTGAAACATATCGGCGGCGGAGGCGTAAGAGCCTTTCGAGCGCAACAGATCACCCCAAAGGGCATAGACTTTGACATCCTCGGGATGTTCTGCGGAATAAAGACGCAACTCGTTTTCTGCTGCCGCAAAAGGATCGGTTAACTGGCCTCCATCCGGCGGCCCGTTGTCGTTGGACTGATCAGCCGCTTTGCCAAGCGTGATCAGAGCCTTGAGGATGCGGGCCTGCCCCGCGAGCTCATCCTTTGAAATGGCGCGGGTGGCGGAGTCATCAGCCGTCACGCTATCTCCCGCCTTGTAGGCAGATTCCGCAATAAGAAAATCGATCCCGCTAAGTCCGGGCTGGGAATCCTGTGCTTTCTGGAATCCTTCCATCGCTTCATGATATTTCCCCTCAGCCAACTTGACAAAAGCCGCGTCAAGCTGGGCCGCTGAATCCGGCAAAGGAAACTCTGCCTCCGATTTGACACTCTTTGCCTCGGCTTCCGGCTGATGAACGAGTTTCTGCCCATAATAAAATCCGAGGAGAAACAGAGAGAGACCGACAGTGGCCAGGCAACCCCAAAAGATTATTTTTTCGGAATTGAATGTTTCGTTCGGTTGCTTGGGTCGTTTCTGATAGTTCTTGCCGCGTCGCTCATCCCGCTCCGAAGATCTGCGGCGGCGGCGCACCCCATTGCCGGAAACAGGTGCCAACTCAGGTGCTTGTTGTAAGAACAACTGATTTTCACTTTCCCGAGTTGGGTTTTCCGACCGATCCTCCGACGATTTCAGTTCCGGTTCAGAAGAATTTGGGAACGGATCGGAGGATTGCTTATCATTCATGAAAAAATGCCATGGCTAAAGGCTCAGCCGTGGAGTTTGGCTGCGACAAGGGGTGCAGATAAAGTAGAAAGACCGGGTTTTGGAAAATATTTTGTTTCCAGTTTGCGGAACAACGCAACTCCTAGTAGATACTCTCACCTTCATTACCATCCGCCGTCCGGTCGCAGTCAACGTGACTCCCCGGCATTTCCAACACCATCACCTACCACCAACCGATCATGAGTTCCGTTCCCAAAGTTTTTGTTGCCGACCCCGTCTCCACCAGGGGGATTGAAGCCCTTGCCGAAGGCGGCGTTGTCGAGGTGGTGGTCAAAACCGGCCTCAAGGAGGCGGAACTGATCGCAATCATCCCCGAATTTGCAGGCCTCGTTGTTCGCAGCCAGACCAAGGTGACGCCCGCCGTCTTTGCCGCCGCGAAGAATCTCAAGGTAGTCGGCCGCGCGGGTGTCGGCATTGACAATGTCGATGTCGAGGCAGCCACGAAGCACGGCGTCATCGTGATGAACGCCCCTGGTGGCAACACCATTTCAACGGCGGAACACGCCTTCTCCCTGATGCTCGCAATCGCGCGCAATATCCCTCAGGCCAGCGCCAGCATGAAAACCGGCAAATGGGACCGCAAAAAGTTCGAGGGCGTCGAACTCCATGACAAAACCCTCGCCATCCTTGGCATGGGCCGCATCGGCACCGAGGTGGCGCGCCGCGCCATCGCCTTTGGAATGAAGGTTCTTGCCTATGATCCCTACATCTCCGCAAGCAAAGCCCGCTCACTTCAGGTGGAGGTCATCGAAAAGCTCGATGACATTCTTCCCCATGCGGACTTCATCACGGTCCACATGCCCCTGACCGATGAGACCAGGCACATGATCGGAGCAAGGCAGCTTCCCCTGCTTAAAAAAGGTGTCCGCATCGTCAATTGCGCGCGTGGCGGACTCATTGACGAGGAGGTTCTGGCCGAGGGACTCAAGAGCGGACAGATCGCGGCGGCTGCACTCGATGTCTTTGAAATCGAGCCTCCGGAAGCCGACTGGGCCCCGCGATCGCTGGAAAATCTTGTCCTCACCCCTCACCTCGGCGCTTCCACCGCGGAGGCCCAGGAACTTGTGGGGATCGAAATCGCCCAGGCCGTGCGCGCTGCTCTCCTTGAGGGTGAGATCCGCAATTCCGTCAACATGCCGAACATTGACGCCAAGACCCTGGCGACCCTCGGCCCCTGGATCGATCTTGGAGAGAAACTCGGGCTTTTCCTCGCACAAATTGCACCGAAGCGGGCAGAGAAACTCTCGATCCGCTACAGTGGCCGTCTCGTGGATCAGGATCTCACGGCAGTGACCCGCGCGCTGGTCACGGGATTTCTCCGTCATATTCATGGCAAGGAGGTCAACCCGGTGAATGCACCGGCCATTCTGAACAATCTCGGATTGGAAGTCATCGAAACCCGCCAGAGCGAGGCGGGTGAATTCACCGATCTCATCGAAGTGACCATCCAGCAGGACGGTGTGACCGCCTCGGTAGGTGGCACTCTTTACGGTTCCAAACCGCGCATTGTGACCATCAATGGACGGTTTGTCGAAGGTGTCCCTTCCGGCACGGTGCTTCTGCTTGAAAACCTCGACCGACCCGGCATCGTCGGGCATCTGGGAACACTCCTCGGAGAAAGCAAGGTCAATATCGCCAGCATGTCACTCAGCCGCAATGAAGTCGGTGGCCAGGCACTCACCCTGCTCAATCTCGACAGCGCACCGGATGAGGTTCTGCTGGCCAAGATCACCTCGGATGCCGACATCTCCTCGGCCAAAGTCATTCGCCTGTAAATCTCGCAAGGAACCGCTGATTTCATTCTAGGATAATGAACGATTCCTCCCCCCTGGTTCTAGCCGGGGATCTGGGGGGAACCAATTTCCGCGTCGCCATCTTCCAGGGCGGCCTGGAGATGAAGCGGCTTCATTTCAGAAAATTCCCCAGTGCCGATCACCATTCCCTCGAGGAAATGGTGCAGCTTTTTTTGTCCGGAATCTTGCTTCCTTCCCCGCCGCAAGCCGCCTGCTTCGGAGTCCCCGGACCCAATGTTGCCGGTGTGGTCGTGGCCAGCAATCTGGGATGGAAAATCGATACCCATGCTCTTCCGAGACTTCTGGGTATTCCCCGAGTCGCCGTACTCAACGATCTCGAATCCACGGCCTACGGTCTTTCGGTGCTGCGACAGACCGATCTGGCCACACTCCAGGCAGGATCGGGCTCTCATGCCGGGAATCAGTGCGTGATTGCTCCGGGCACCGGCCTTGGCGAAGTGGGGCTCTTCTGGGATGGCTCCCGGCACACACCTTGGGCGTGCGAGGGAGGCCATTCAGATTTTGCACCGACAGACGATCTCCAGGTGGAACTCCTCAATGCTCTCCGCAGGGAATATGGGCGCGTCAGTTCCGAGCGCGTGGTCTCCGGCATGGGTATTGGGAATATCTACCGGTTCCTTCGTGACAACGGCCATGGCAAGGAAAACGCCCTCGTCGCCCAGGAAATGCTTCAGGGTGATGCTGCCGCCGTCATCGACCGGCATGCTGCCGACGGCTCCTGCCCTCTCTCCCGGACAACAATGGATCTCTTTGTCCAGGCGCTCGGATCCGAGGCCTCCAACATGGCGCTCAAGAGCATGGCAACCGGAGGGGTTTTTCTCGCAGGCGGCATCCCTCCCAAGCTCCTGCACCTGCTGCGTCGCCCCCTCTTCCTGGAGAGCTTCCTAAACAAAGGCCGCCTCCGCTCCGTTCTGGAAACCATGCCTCTGTATGTCGTCCTCAACGACGAAACAGCCCTTCTCGGTTCCGCGTGCTATGCGCTCCGGATCTTGAAAAGCAATGCCTAGTTCACGGAACTCATCACCTGGCGGGCGGCCTGGTCAATGAGCAGCGAGACCCCGTTCTCCGGAGCACTGACTACAATGGGGGTTCCTCCATCAGAGGCGATCCGAACCGCCGGATCAAGAGGGAGTGATCCCAGAAAAGGAACCCCCAGCCGCCTGGCCTCCTTCTCTCCACCCCCGCTGCCGAAGATCTCGTGGCGCACCGTATCGCCGGGGGCCGTGAAGTAGGCCATGTTCTCGATGATGCCGAGGATCGGCACATTGGTTTTCTGAAACATCGCCACCGCCTTGCGGGCATCAATGAGGGCCACCTCCTGGGGGGTCGTGACGATCACCGCCCCGGTCAGGGGAACGGTCTGCACGATGGTCAGCTGGATATCGCCGGTTCCGGGGGGCAGATCGAGCACCAGCACATCGAGTTCGCCCCATGCGACATTGCGAAGAAATTGCTGGGTGTAGCGGGTCACCATGGGCCCCCTGAGGACAGCGGGGGAGTCATCCTCCAGCAAAAGCCCCATCGACATGATGCGAAGGCCGTAACGCACCAGGGGAAGTATATTTCCCGCTTCATCGGCGGAAGGGCGTTCCTTCGCACCGCACATCAGCGCCACGCTTGGCCCGTAGAGATCGCAGTCGCAAAGCCCGACACGAAGTCCCCGGGCGGCCAGTGCTGCCGCGAGATTGACAGCCACCATGGATTTTCCCACACCCCCTTTGCCACTGGCCACGGCGATCACACGCCTCACTCCGGCAATCGGGACCGGCCCCTGTCCGCCAGATTGCACGGGAGCCTGAACATCGACCAGAACCTTGACCGGAGGATTCCCGGGCTGGGCGGCGAGAGCTTTGGTCACACGATCGCGCAATTCGGAAGCGACCCCGGTGTCATTGGTGGAAACCACGAGCTGCACGACGATCTCGGCCCCGCAGGTGATGCCGCGAACAATTCCGAAGGAGACAATATCGCGGCTGAATCCGGGATACGGAACCTTGGAAAGCAATTCCCTGATCTGTTGTTCGCTTGGTTGCTGAATCATGTAAAAAGTTAACAGTTTTTGCGAAGATGGCTCGGAAGAATTCCCAACTGATCCCGGTATTTCGCGATCGTCCGGCGGGCCACCTTCAACCCCTGATCCGAAAGCTGGTCCACGATCTCCTGATCGCTGAGGGGACTCCGCAGTGATTCCCCATCCACCATTTCCCGGATGGCCTGTTTGACCATCTCGTTACTCACTGCCGTTCCGTCGGAATTCTGGAATCCTGGGGTGAAAAAATACCTCATCTCCAGCAGTCCCTGCGGCGTTTCCATGTATTTCCCCGCAACGGCCCTGCTCACGGTCGTGACATGAAGCCCGACAACATCGGCAACCTGCGCCATGATGAGAGGTTTGAGAGCGGAGGCACCATGGCGGAAGAACTCCTCCTGACGCTTCACTATCTCATTCCCGATGGCCAGCAAGGTCTGCTGCCTCTGCTGGAGGCTTCTGAGAAAGACTCTTGCCCCGCGGATTTTTCCCCGAAGGTAGAGAAGAAGCTCCTCATTATCACCGCGTCCTGCCAGGAGATCCTTGTAATCCTGCGAAATGCGCAGGCGGGGCAGATCCTCCTCGTTGAGGCGAACGACAAATTTCTCCCCGTCCCCGATGACGATCATATCGGGCACCACTCCCTGTTCATCGACCTCGGCAAAGTGTCTTCCAGGCTTCGGTTCCAAGGTGGCGATCCGTTTTGCGGCCGCAATCACATCCGTTGTCGGCACACGAAAATGCCTCGCGATCTCGTCATACCGGTGTCGTGCCAGCAACGGGAGATGGTGGGTCAGAATTCTTGCAGCCAGCCCGTTCCCTTCACCCTGCCGCTCAAGCTGGAGAAGCAGACATTCCGTCAGGTCACGCGCGGCCACCCCCACAGGATCGAACCCCTGAACTTTTTCAAGCATCCGCTGAAAAGTGGATTCTGAAACTCCTGAAGCGGCGGCAAGTTCCTCCCTCCCCATCCTCAAGTATCCATCCTGATCCAAGTTCCCGGCGATCACCTCCACAATCCTCCTTTCCGATTCCTCGAATCCGGCAGCCTGACTCAGGATGTAATCTCCCAGCGTCTGATGTGCGGCAAGCGAGTCAAAGAGATATCTCCGCCTCTCTTCATCCTCCGAAGAATACCGGGTTGCAGGTGCTGCCTGGGGCATATAATCCCGCCATTCCTCCTGAAGCGTGGAAGCTTGTTCACGAAATGGCACCTCGTCCCTTTCCGGTTCGCCATCCTTTTGTGTCGAGAACTCCTCCTCAAGGACGGGATTTGATGCCAACTCCGCAGCCACGAGCTGGCGGAGCTCTGCAACAGGAGTCTGCAGCAACACCAGACTCTGCTGCATCTGCGGGGAGAGCGTCTGCTGCTGGGCAAACCCAGCGGTAAGTTCGATTCCGGCCATCTCCCTTTAGGGTGATCGGATTACACTTCTAGGCAAGCAACTTTTGGGCCAATTATAAATTTTTCTATTATCCTCTTGCCTTCTCCCGAATGAGGTCATGGATCAGAGTCATCGTCTCCCGGAGATTACGCTCCAGCGTGAATTCCGAGGCAAGATCAGCACAGTTTTTTTGAACGCTTGATCGTTGGCCTTCTTCAAGAATCGAAAGCCATGCCGCGAGTGCCGCGCGCAGGGCCTCTCTGTCGGAAGGGCTGTCAATGATCTCTCCATGCACTCCGGGAATCATGATTTCGGAAATCCCGGCCGCCTTGCTGGTGATGACTGGCAGTCCCGCACTCAGGGCCTCCAGTGCGGCGAGGGAGAAGGGCTCGAAAATCGTCGGCGTTACAAAGAGATCAGCGGCTGCATAGACTCTCTTCATGTGCGTGACCGGCCCCAGAAATGTTACTGCCGGAGAGGCATAACGATGCACCGCCCCCTTTCCTGCAACCAGGAGACGGACTGTCGGATGATCAAGGGCAAGTCCCTCGACAGCCTGAATCGCAAAGCGAAGCCCCTTCCTCTCCCATCCTGTGCCGACAAAAAGAATGATTTTCTCATCCAGGGAAATGCCGAGTGCCTTACGCGCCTCTGCGCGCTGCTCCGGATTCGCCACCCCCACCTGCGGCACCCCATTGCGAATCAGGCTGATCCGGTCGGCCGGATAGCCATACAAATCCACAAGATCACGGGTAATCTTTTCCGAAATCGAGATCACACGACGGGTGGAACCGGAGCGGAATAGCGCTCTCTCCATGCGAAGCTTTTCACGATGCTTGGGATTGAACTTTTGGAACAACCTGGCCCAGGGGTGGAGATAGGGCTCCCTCTCCTTCAGCCAGGCAAGATGGATCCCCTCGTCGGTGCGATAGAGATCGCAACCTGGAACCTTCTCCACGGAGAGGATCAGATCGAAGGGGATGCCAGACTCGGATTTCTGCCGCTCCACTTCGGCAGCGAACACGGTGAGATTTTTCCCCGCACATTTCAGCATCTCTCCACCCGGCCATTCCCAGGAAGGCCACTCCCCGGTTCCCAGCAGGATCACCCGGTGACCCCGGGCGCGCAGTCCGGCAGCCAGGCCCTTCAAATAAACCTCCACACCCCCGCTGGAAGAATATCCCCGGCGGAGGAAGCCGATGGTCAGGGGTCGGGAAAAAGAAACCGCCGTCATGAGATCCTCCA
>Ga0302275_10004309_pt1 | contig 14088 bp, 8 predicted proteins | sample III_Bog_N2_2_FD_200229 | JGI IMG/M metagenome (GOLD analysis project Ga0302275, IMG submission 200229) | Peat permafrost microbial communities from Stordalen Mire near Abisko, Sweden - III_Bog_N2_2 | ecosystem: Environmental > Terrestrial > Soil > Wetlands > Peat | place: Sweden: Abisko...
CAGCTCGGGCTGTGAGCTTTCAGGAAGGCGCTGTGAAGTTCGCGCCGAATGACGCCAAGCTCTGGCTTGGTCTCGCTGACCTATATGAGGCGGAGGGACGTACCACGCTGGCCGAGCAGGCGCGGCGCCGCGCGGCGGGGCCGTGATCGCATGTATGTACTCCTTTTACGGCCTGCTCGTCATCTTGTCTGACGCACCGGTGTTCGCGTGGTTCCGATCAAAAAAAATACGGATCGAATCCTGTTAAATCCTTGGAATCAGTAAGTTACAGAGAATCGACCTGTGACTAATATAGGTAAGATTATGATTCTAAACAACTTACCTGTAAAATATTGCGGACAAAGGAGTTAGATTTATTGGTTCGGCATAAGTCGTTTAGAATCAGCCCGGCGATTTCTGTCTAGACTGAAAACAGCCGGATCATCGAGCCAAGCTATTGTTTTTAACAGACTTAGACGCGCGATATTTAGTTTTCAATGAGCTGTTCCGGCGGCGGGGATTCCCCTGCTGGGCAACTCTCAAACAAAGTGCGGCCTGTGCGCAAGGTCAGATGTCACAATGGGACTGTGGAAATAATCTGGCGCTGTTAGCTTCGGATGCGGAGAAATGGGAATGTCCCGTCCCTGGTTTTCGCCGGACAGGCGACGGCGCACAGGTCGCATAACGCTGAGCAGCCGCCGGTTGCCCGTGACCGCTCTGCTCAAAACGGCGTCTGCAACGGGTTGGTCGAACGCGCACTTAGCGATAGTAGCCGCGCTTGGCACCAGTATGTCCCGCTGTTTGAAATCGGGATGATCTCTGTAGGCCTCTGGCCGGAGTTCCAACTGCACCTTGCAGAACGTGCCCGGGGGCTTTGAAGTTGCCGGCTTATATCCCAGCGTGTATCGGTTGCGCAGCTCGTCGATCAACAAACCGAGCCGTACTGCCACCTCCTTCCTGCTGGTATGGAGCACTGGACCGCCCGTCTGTTCGGCGTATCTCTTGACGTCACCCACGCGCGCTCCCGCGAAGAAGGCAAATGGAGTCGCGTCCATGGCCGCGACCACGGCATCGGTTTCCCCAGACTTTTCAATCAGCGCAGAGACCGCGACCCCCGAACGCAGCAATTTGTCGGTCGCCTCTGCTTTCGTGTGCAGGTAAGCCGGCGCTCCTTTCCCCATCGTCTTCTGAGCGAGAGAGTTCTGTAGGTTAGCCGTTCCGTCGGTAAGCCACACCAGGACACGGCGGCTTTGCGGGACGGTCGACTTAGTGGCTTGCTCGACTGCTTCGTACATGTCCTCGTGAATGAATGTGCCGTCGCCGCTTTTCATGCCGGAGGCTTTCTCTACGGCGGCGGCAGCCAGCGAACGATCCGTGGTGAAATCCTGGAGAAGCTCGGTATGGGAGGAAAAAACCATGATCGCAACTTCGTCTTGGGGCTTCAAATGGCCGAGTATCTCGCTGGCCGCCTCGGCCAGCGGCTTGAGAACGGGACGTACGGTCATGGTCAGGTCGAAGAGAAAAACCACTGACAACGGCAGTTGATCGTGGCTGAAATAGGTAATGGTTTGGGGCATGCCATCTTCGGAGAGCTGGAAATCGTTCGGTCCCAACGAGCCGATCAGTGCGCCGTTTTTCTTGTTCTCTACCAGGGCATCGACTAAGACAAACTCCGAGGTTACGCGGATTACCGGTGCGTCGTCCGTAGCTGACCGCGAAGACTGCGCCACGCCACTCCCCCAGTTCAACAGCAGCAGGAGAAATAGAACAGCGCCCAGTCGCAACTGTTTCGATGGTCCTGGGGCCTCTTTGAGTTCGGGTCTCATAATGCTGTTTGAACCCTCATGTTCGGTAAATGACTCGCCTCACCTGGGGACTGGCTCACCTTTGCCGGAGCAATCGTAACCGAGGATGTCGGCAAGTTGCATGGGTCCTTCGTCGGGAGTCGCCCGCTTCGCGTGCGACTCCGCTTCCTCAGGATGACAGCGCTAAGGTCAAAATCAACAGTGGCTAAAGCCTTGTTCTTATGGGGAGCTTTTCGCGGCGCTGAAGCGGCGCCCTTCCACGGTGCCGCGAAGGTCCGAGGTGGCGTTCTGTACTGGATGGCTACGGTGGGCTCGTGGCTAGGATAAGCAGGTTCCTCCGCTACGCCGTCGCTGTCGCTCCGACTCCGGTCGGAATGACAAAACGATGGAGAGCGTCCGCCCCGGACGCGCGTCGCTGCGCTTCGCTGAACGGCCGAGGCGGCCGTTCCCACATATTCCCCGCACGCGACTGTTTTGGGATTGGTTCCGCTTCCGTACTTTTAGGGTTACTTTTGGTCAAGAGCCGTGGACACGTTTACCCATTGTCCTTTCTCCCTTACTGTGAAAACTCCAATCCCGGTCCGCTCCCTCGGCCTGGATCCCCGGAGTTCATACATGGATACGGCTCAACAGGAATTTCAGCTCGGCCTATTGCCGGAGCGCAAGATTGATCGGCGGGCGCTCGGAGCGAGCTATGCCTTCATGGTTTTGCTGACGTTTTTCCTGGTGAACCTGGGAGTTATTTTTCCGGACCACATGGGCCTGAAGCAGTATCGCGTGACCTCGATCATTCCAATGCCTGCGTTGAAGCCGGAGCACACGCCGATCAAAAAGAAAATGCCAGCCGTAAAGGCGAAGCTGCTGCCTCGATCGCCGGTTTTCGAGAAGCCGAAGTTGATTGTGCCGCGGGAAGTTCGTCACCTTCAGGCTCCTGAGCCAATGGAAGCGCCGAAAGTGGTGATGAATAAGTTCAACGCTCCGGAGTTGAAGATGACTGCGAGCGCAGTGCGTCCTCAACTGCTGCATGTGGGAGAGTTTGCGGGAAGCTCGGTTGCGCCGACGGTGAATGCCGCGGTGGACAAAGTGCAGACCGGAGGCTTCGGCGATCCCAATGGATTGAAAGGCACGGGTAAACAAGGCGCCAAGCTGTATGCGGCGCAGGCCGGCGGGTTTGACATGCCGGTCGGTGAGGGACAAGGCAACGGATCGGGTGGCGCAAAAGGAATTAAGGGGACGGTGGCCAGCGCTGACTTTGGCAATGGAATCGCGACCTCGGGCAAAGGCGGAGGCGGGGCGGTGGCAACGGGCGGATTTGGGGCGGAGCAGGTGGTGCACGGCGGACCGAAGATTGCGCAGAACGATTCTGGTCCGGCGACTACTCCGGTGGAAATCACGTTCAAGCCGCAACCGGTCTATACGGAGGAAGCCCGCGGGCTGAAGCTGGAAGGCGAAGTTTTACTGGAAGTGATGTTCGGCGCGAATGGGACGCTGCACGTGAATCGCGTGGTGCGGGGCCTGGGTCATGGCCTGGATGACGCGGCGGTTGCGGCTGCGAACAAGATGCGGTTCAAGCCAGCGCTGCGGATGGGGACGCCGGTGGATTCGACGGCAGTGGTGCATGTGACGTTCCAGATGGCGTACTAAAGCAGCTGCCAGTTGCCAGCGGCCAGTTAAATCGACTCGGCGCTCGCAGATGGAAACTGGCAGCGGACTAAAAGTCTTGTTGCCCGCAGAACTTTAGGGCGGAAGTTTTGCTTGCTGGCCTTGAGGGTGCAGGGTGAATTGAGCAATCGAGTCATGACAGTAATCCAGTTCACGATTACGGTTCTGGCGGAAAGATTTTGAAAGATCGCTTCCACTTGGAGAGAAGAATTATGCGTACTTGGAAATGGATGTTTACAGGCGCACTGCTGGTCTCGGTGAGCGCTACGGCGCAGCAACCGGCTGAGTCCCAACCTTCTCCGCAGCCTGAGGCTGCGGCGGCAACGCAGACTGCGCCAACGACTCCTGCATCGCAGCCGTCCGTGACTGACACGCAGGGCGAGCCATCGGCGGCTGCGTCGGCTCTGCCTCAACCCACCACTATGGATCAGGTTGTGGATCGCTTCATCGAGCGCGAACACGAACTGATGAAGGTGTTGTCCACGCGGACTCCGGTGGTGGAGACTTATTTGCAGAACCTGACGGCCGATCCGCAACTGGGTCCGGTGCCTAGCGCCGATCATTATTTTCTCGGCCGCATGGATATGGGCGAACAAGTCGACCGCAAAGATTACTTGAAAGAGCAGGACAAAGGCATGGAGACGCGCCTGATGGGCGGCTTCAACAAGCTCTTCAAAGTGCAGTACCAGCCTCTGGGATTTTCGTGGATGGTCTATGCCGACCGCACAGACTTTGACCGGGCGCATTATGATTTCCATTACATTCGGCGCGAATTTCTGGGCGACGTTCGCTGCCTGGTATTCGACGTCCAGCCCAAGAAGGGCTCCGGCAAAGGGCGATTCCAAGGGCGCGTGTGGGCGGAAGATCAGGACTACAACATTGTCCGGCTGAACGGGACCTACGCTCCAGCGCCGAAGAATTCATTTTTCTTCCACATGGATAGCTGGCGCTTGAACCTGATTCCGGGCTACTGGGTGCCGGCTTACATCTACAGCGAAGAAGGCGACTTCAGCGCTGGGGTGAAGAACAAGATGGCGTTCAAGGCGCAGACCCGCATCTGGGGCTACGACCTGAAGAAAGATAACAAGGACGACGAACTGACGCAGATTCGCGTGGACAGCGTGAGGGATGAAAGCCCGACGGCGCAGGATGCGTCTCCGCTGCAGGCTGAGCGGCAATGGCAGCAGCAGGCGGAAGACAACGTCATTGAGCGACTTACCCGCGCTGGCTTGCTCGCGCCCGAGGGCGATGTGGATCATATTCTCCAGACTGTGGTGAACAATCTGGAAGTCACCAACAGTATTGATCTGCCGCGTCCGGTGCGCACTCGCGTGCTGCTCACGGCTCCGCTGGAAACTTTCAGCGTAGGCAATACGATCGTGATCAGCCGTGGATTGATCGACGTGCTTCCCGACGAGGCCAGCCTTGCCGCCGTGCTCTCGCATGAACTGGCGCACATTGTGCTTGGCCACAACCTGGGCAGCAAGTATGCGTTCAACGACCGCATGCTGTTCTCCGACGAAGGCACCTACGCAAACTTAGGATTCAAGCACATTCCGGAAGAAGAAACCGCGGCCGACAAGAAGGCTGTGGAGTTGCTGAACAACTCGCCTTACGCGCAGAAACTCGAAAACGTTGGTTTATTCCTGAAGGCGCTGCAAGCTCGCGCTCCTCAGCTCAACGCGCTTTTGACCACGCACCTGGGCAATTCGCTGGCGGCGAATGGAAGCATTAACCGCCTCGCGGCTCTGTCTACGCAAGGTCCGGCGCTCGACAACAGCAAACTGGATCAGGTTGCGGCGCTTCCGCTGGGCGGACGCGTCAAGATCAATCCGTGGGACGACAAAGCGGAAATGGTGAAGACGGCTCCGGTCGCCATCACCTCGGCGCGTGACAAGATGCCGTTTGAAGTCACGCCCTTCTATCCGCGGTTGGCACGCTATGGTGCAAACACACCGAGCGCTGCGCCAGCCACGGCTGCTAACGCACCATCGGGTGACTAGTCTACAGATCTACCTCAAGTTGCAATAAGACGAGGGCCGGGATCCGGAATTACCTTCCGGGATACCCGGCCTTTGTCTTTTCTTTGAGTGTGTGTGAGCTTCTCCTGCGATCTCCAGCTCCGCGGCTGTGTTCGCATGGCGCTGGGGGCTCGACGATCGAGCGTGCTGGCGCTGGTGTTGCGCGGAGCGCTCTGGCAAATTCTGATTGGCCTTGGCCTTGGCATTCCCGCGGCGTTACTAGGTGGTCATCTGATGGCGAGTCAACTTTTTGGGGTGGGCGGCTATGATCCGACTGCGATCGCGGGCGCTACCTTAGTGCTCGGGCTCTGCGCCGCTGCAACCGGATTCATTCCTGCGCGCCGCGCCGCTTCCATTGAGCCAATGCGCGCGCTGCGCACCGACTAGACCGCCTTTCGCTCGCCCGTGCACCGCTTTTCGTTACCCACTTAGCTAACTAACTTATGTTAACAAGCTAGATACGGCACGAAAGTGGTACGCCGAGGGGTTGACAGGCCTTCCATCAAAGAGCACAATCCTGCCATTCGGGAAAGTTGGATTTACTTGTGAGTGATGCTTGATCGGGATTGCTCCATTGCCGAAACTCCCCCAGATTTGCTGTTTGCGATTGGAACTCAGAACGAGAGGAAGATGCAATCTTCCTCTAGGGGCCCCTATCTCAAAGTCTGAGGAGTTTGTATGCAACGAAGCGCGCGCCTTGTCTCTCTGCTGTTATTGGTTGTGCTCGGAATTCTGGCCATCCCCTCACATTTCACTCACCACGTAATCGCTGGCGACACTCACGGCAACTGCACATTTTCTAACGGGCATTCGTGCCCACCACCTCCGCCGCCACCACCTTTGGTTGGTCAATTCGGCGGCCCCCTAGCTGGACTAAGTTCAAGCATGACCGGCCTGTTCGACGGCGGCTACGGAACATTCGTTATCAAGTGGGACCCCATCCGCGGATTAGGGCCAGTATTCACGCAGCCCGGCTGCTTTACCTGCCATGGAGCTGGCGTCAACGTATTGACCGGTACAGCGGGAGATACCAGCCCGCAAACCGGAACCCGTTTCGGCAAATGGAATTCAGACGGGACATTCAACTACCTCGATGGCAACGGGACGTTTCCAGAGAATGAGGGTGGGCCTGCGCTGCACGGCTCTTCGAATGCCGCGTTCGGCACGTTACCGGGATGCAATCAAATGACGATCGCCGCTTCTCCCGGTGGCGCGGTTGAATCCGGAAGCACAGTCACCATCACAACCACGGCTGCGCACGGCTTCAAAGTCGGACAAACCGCGCAAATGCTGAACTTGCCGGTTTCCGGTTACAACGGGCAATTCACCATCGTGAGCGTCCCTTCGACGACGACTTTCACTTACACCAACACGGTGACGGGCTTGGCGGATTCCGGCGGAGGCACCGCGTAAAATTTGCCGCATGAAGTAGTTCCGACCGATGCTACCGTGGTCAGCCTCGTGCGCTCGCCACAGTTGTTTGGACTCGGCTTGGTGGATAACATTCCGGATTCGGCGATTCTCGCCAATGTCGGGAATCCGGGAAATACATTCGGCATCAGCGGCGTCGCCAATATGGTGGCGGATGAGAATAGTGTGGTTCGTCCCGGCAAGTTCGGGCAGAAACTCAGCAGCGTCAGTCTGTTTCAATTTACTTTCAACGCCGAGTTCAACGAGCTTGGCATCACGAATAAAGCTGGTCCGTTTGGTACGGCGAGCCAGTTTTTCCCGACCGAACATTTGCCGCAGGGCCTGTCCTATCCCAACTCTTGCCAATCGGACACCAACTCACCGCAGGATGTAGATCAGTCGAACATGATCAAGATGACGCAGTTCGAAGCTCTGCTGGCGCCAATTCCACCGCAGCCTTCAAACAGTTCCATCGCGGCTGGACTGGTGGTTTTCAACAACATCGGTTGCAGTGTCTGCCATATGGAAAGTTTCACGACACAAGCCAATGTTCGACTCAAAACCACTGCGGGAGGGCAGACGGCCGTCATTCCATCTCTCAGCAACGTTACGTTCAATCCGTATTCGGATTTCCTGCTTCACGATATGGGCGCGGGAGATTCGGGAGGGATTCCGTTCCAGCCGTTTGGCACTGGCCAGGCCACGCTGACCATGTGGAGAACGGCGCCTTTGTGGGGACTGAACAACGCCCTCACCAAGGCCGGCGGCCTCATGCACGACAGCGGCTCACTAACGATCGTAGCCGCCATCACTCGGCACGGTGGAGAAGCGACTACCGTGGTCGCCAACTTCCAGGGTCTGAATTCGACGGACTCGTCGAACTTGCTGGCGTTTCTGGGATCGTTGTAAGTTGCAGGGGGCGTGGGTGACCGCGCCCCGAACTTCATTTTGCCCCCAGGCCATCCTTCTCGTGATAGTTCGGATAGGCCGGCCGCTGATACTGCGGCAGGGGATGCTCTTTCAATTGCTGCATCACGACTTCGATTGCCTTGTCGAGTTGCGCGTCGTGCCCATTGCGATAGGCGGCGGGGTCGAGATCGACTTCGATGTCTGGAGCGACGCCGACATTCTCGACCTCCCACTCGCCCTTGAGGCCATAGATCGCGGCTCGCGGTGCAGTGACGTGGCCGCCATCGAGCAGTTCGGGATAGCCGCCAATGCCTACAAGACCTCCCCAGGTTTTCTTGCCAACTAACGGACCGAGCGCGGCTTTGCGGAAATACCATGGCAACGCGTCGCCGCCCGAGCCCGACATTTCGTTGATGATCATCACCTTGGGTCCGTAAATCGCTTCTGAGGGGCTCGACCAGTCGTGGCCTTCGCGCGTGACCACTTTGCTCAAGATTGGACGACGCAGGTAGTCGATGATGTAGTCGGCGAGCTGGCCGCCTTCGTTGAAACGCTCGTCGATGATGACGCCTTCCTTGCCCACTTGCGAGAAGAAGTAGCGATTAAAGCTGGTGTAACCACCGCCTGCCGTGTTGGGCACATAGACGTAAGCAACACGGCCTCCGGTGGCCTGGTCGACCATGCGACGATTGCCTTCGATCCAGGCCAGGTGACGAAGACCCTCTTCGCTCTCGACCGGGACGACGGTGACGTCGCGCGGGTCTTTACCTTCCGAGTTGTGGCTGACCTTCAGCACAACTTGCTTGCCAGCAGTTTCTTCGAAGAAGCTGTAGATGTTGTCGGTCGAATGCAGTTCGCGCCCGTTGACCGCGAGAATGTAGTCGCCTTCTTTGACCCTGACGCCGGGCTGGGTCAGCGGAGCTTGCAGGCCCGGATTCCAGTTTTCTCCGTCATACACTTTCGCGATGCGGTAGCGGCCGTTCTCGATCGTGTAGTCGGCGCCGAGTAATCCGCCTTTCACTTTCTTGGGCTCTGGCGCTTCACCTCCGCCGACAAACATGTGGCCGACCGTGATTTCGCCGAGACACTCCTGAAACAAATACGTGAGTTCGGAGCGCGACGCGATTCCTTCCAGATACGGCTCATATTTTTTCTTTGCTTTGTCGAGATCGAGACCGTGGTAATGCGGATCGTAAAAAAAGTCGCGCTCGATGCGCCAAGTCTCGTTGTAAATTTGCTTCCACATGGCCCGCGGTTCGACATAAACTTCCCAGCCATCAAGCTTGAGCGGTCCGAGACCCGGCTTGGGCGGGCCTCCGGGACCGGGTGCATCGTCGGCGGACGCCGTGGTCCACGCTTCCCCTTTGCGGTAAAGAATTTTGCTGCCGTCGAAAGAAACTGTGTAGTCGTTGACGTCCTCGATCCACTTGTCCACCTTGCGCTTGCTCAAGTCGAACTTCTGGATTGTCTGCGGCAGATCGCCGTCCGTGGTGACCATGGGGCCTTCGGCCAGGAACAGGATTCCCGACTTTCCGGTCAGCAGATTGTTGTAATTCTTGGCGGGAATGGGCAAAGCTAGAATGCGCTGGCTGATGCCTTCGACATCAATCTTGACGACGACGGGCTCTTCTTTTTTTTCTTTATCTTTATCTTTGTCTTTGCCTTTATCTTTGTCTTTATTATCTTTGCTGTCCTTGTTTTCATCTTTGTCTTTGTCTTTGTCGGAAGACGTTTTGTCGCTGGCCTTGTCTTTATCTTTATCTTTTTCCTTTTCCTTCTCCTTGTCCGCCTCGCTTTTTTCTTCGTCGCTTTCTGGGGCGAGCGGAGAAAGCGAGTACTGGCCCAGCACTGCGACATAAACGCTGCGCGACACACGGTGCTCTTCGCTCGACATGTCGAGTCCAGCGGTGGAAAGCGCGACGTCGGTTGATGCGGTGAAGTAAAGATACTTTCCATTCTTGTCGAAGGCGGGATACAGCGCGTCGCTCATGCCATCGGTAATCTGGAATGCCTTGCCCTGATCGAGCGAATATACGAACACCGCGTGCAAGCCGCTGGGCAGTTGGCGGGTGTAGGCGATCCATTTATTGTCCGGAGCCCAAGTCTGGTTAAGTTGCGTGGGGCCGAAGCCTCCGAAGTAATCGGTGTCGACCAGCTTTGGCTTCGCACTATCAAGATCGACATACCACAAGTTCAACCGCTTGTCGGAGTAGGCGATCTTTTTGCTGTCGGGCGACCACGTGGGCGTGTAAAAAAACGACGGCGGATTTCCCAGGTTGATATGGCGGACCTCGCCTAGGCCGTTCTGTCCGCGTATGCACAATTCATATTCGCCCGACTCGTCGGAAAAATATGCGATGGACTTCCCGTCCGGAGACCAGGCCGGATCGCGATCGGCCACGGCCGGACTATGCGTGAGGTTGCGAATATCGCCTTTGTCGGTGGGCACCGTGAAAATCTCTCCCCAGGCCTCGAATACTGCGCGCGCACCCGTGGGCGAGATGCCGAAATTCTGGATGCGCTTCGGTTCGACCTTGGCAAAGTGCGGCCGCACCGCGTCAATATCGCCGCTTACGTGAATCGAGATATTCTTTGCCTGGTGCGTCTTGAGGTCATAGAGCTTGATGGCGCCGAACTGCTCGATGACGATGGCATCGGGCCCTGCTGAAGCGGCTTTGAAATCGAGGCCGTCGCTGTGCAGGGCTTCCGACACTTGTTTGCTCTGAATGTCATACGCAAACAAACTCACCGGACCGTTGCGATCGGAAAGAAAATAAATTGTGCCGCCCGCCCACATGGGAACGTGGTCATTCGAGTTTTCGCGGGGAATCTTGATCACGCTGGAATCTTTCAGATCGGCAATCCAGATGGGAGTCGTCTGGCCGCCGTGGTAGCGCTTCCACGCGGCCTGCCATTGCATGTGCGGCAAGTATGCGAGATGCGTGCCATCGGGCGAGAATTGCGCTTCTTCGCCAATGGGGAGCGGCAATTTTGTCGGAAATCCTCCTTCAACGGGCACGGTGTAGAGCTGGTCTTCGAAGTGGCGGAAGCTGCTGCCCCAGGACGCGAACAAAATCTGTTTGCCGTCGGGCGTCCAACCGAGAACTTCTTCATCTGCCGGATGGAAAGTAAGCCGCCGGGGCACGCCTCCCGTCGCCGCGACCACGTATACGTCGCGATTGCCGTCATACTCGCCGGTAAAGGCAATCATTGAGCCGTCGGGAGAAAAGCTGGGTAGGGTCTCGACGCCGACTCCGGAAGTGAGCCGGCGCGCATCGCCGCCTTCCCGACTGACGATCCAGAGATCGCCGGCGTAGTTGAAAACAATTTGCGTCTTGCTCACGGTAGGAAAACGCAGCAGCAACGGCGGATTACTTTGGGCTGAGGCGGCGGACGAGAAGAGCGCGATTAGAGACAAAGACAAAGCGGCCAGGGCAAGGATTCCCCGAAGGCGGTTGCGCATTTTAAGAGCTCCTGCGAATGGCTGAACGGCGACGGGAAATCTTAGTGTGGCAGAGGTCGAATGGTCAACTTCTGGCATAACGGGAGTGAAGCGTGCAGTCCGGTTTTTTCTTTGCGATCTTTGCGGCAAAGGTCGCTAAGAAAACCAACCGCTTCATTTGCTTTTGCCCTTGCCTGGCAGTCCGGCCGGATTTTCATGCGTGCGTTCGCGGAAGGTTCCGCGAAGGCCGGTAGCTAGCTTGACGCTTGATTCGCCAAACTTATCGCGCAGGCGATCGGCGGCGGCGAGTGCATCTTTCCAGCGTTGCTGCTGGCCGCCTTCGAGCAAATTAATTTGCTCTGCCTGCGCTTCGAATGAGGATCCTTGCACTCCCAGCAGCCGCACTTCCCTGCCTTGCTTCCAGTTTTTGCGAAACAGCGCCCGCACCTGCTCAAAGATTTCGCCATCGAGCTGAGTCGGCGCGGGCAAAGTGTGAGCACGCGTAATCGTGGTGAAGTCTTTGTAACGAAGCTTGAGCTGGATGGTGCGCGCGTGCAGTTTTGCTTCTCGCAATCGCCGCGCCACCATCTCAGAGAGCCGCATCAGCGTGGCTTCTAACTGAGTCGCATCGGCGGTGTCTTCGTTGTAAGTATGTTCGTGGCTGATCGACTTGGCTTCGGTGTCGGCGCCGACTTCGGTGTCGAACCACCCGCCGGAATCTTCTCCGCGCGCTTTGCCTGCGAGGGCGATACCCCATTTGCCGAATCGTTCTTTGAGCTCGGACTCCTCGAGCCGCGCCAGGTCCCCTACTTTCTTGATGCCAAGTTCGTGAAGATGGCTCTCCATCACTTTACCGACGCCGGGAATCGCACGCACGTCGAGCGGCGCGAGGAATTGGGATTCTTGCCCCGACACGATCCAGAGCACGCCGTTGGGCTTGGCCTGCGCGGAGGAAACTTTCGCGATCAGGCGCGATGAGCCAATGCCGATCGAGCAATTCAGCTGCGTATCTTCTTTCATTCGCTGATGAAGTTTGTGCGCAGCTTTTAGCGGCGGACCGTGCAACCGCGCCGTTCCGGTCATGTCGAGGTAGGCTTCGTCGATCGAAGCCATCTCTACTTGCGGAGAGAATGCTGACAGCACTTTGAAGACTTTTTCCGAGCACTCGCGGTAACGCTCGGGATGGCCATCGACGAAGATGGCTTGCGGGCAAAGTTTTGCCGCGGTGCGCAGAGGGAGCGCCGAATGCACTCCGAACTTGCGCGCTTCGTACGAGGCCGCAGAGACTACGCCGCGCTCGTGGCGCTGACCTCCGACGACTACGGCTTTGCCTTTCAGCGAAGGATCGTAGAGTTCCTCCACGGAGACGAAGAATGCGTCCATATCGACGTGGAAGATGGTGCGGGCGAAAGCCGGCAGCTGGAATGTGGCGGCCATGAAAAGATTGTAGCAGCGCAGGCTGCGCCCAGTTGCCGCCGGATGCTATGACTTTGCTAAGAGGCGACATCCTCGGCATAGCCAGAGACTTCTAATCACGGTAGTCCTTTTCGCTCGACCCGGCCATCCGGTAATCGAACATGCTTGAAGCGGCGCGGAATAACGTCGGGCGCGGAGGTATTGTGCCACTCCAAGCCCAGTTACTTCAGTCGCTCGAAATATTCTGGGCTGGACGGCAGCGGGCCCTCCCTCAAGGCGCGCACGAATTCGTCGGGCGGCTTGTAGTGATGGACGGAGACATAGTGATACACAAGAGTTGGGGCTGCATAAGCAACTCCATCCTTGGCAAAGACACGAATCTCGGCAGCGCCCAGCATTAGCTTCTCGCCCTTCCGCTCAACGTAATGAGAGGGGCCAGTAGGGCACCACCCGCACTCATGGATTCCCCTTGTTTGGGCGACCGAGACCTTGCGAAAATCCCAGATCGAATCCAGGAGTTCTTCTGTCGGAGCGGCATTATTGAACTCGTGAGCCGAGTCTAGCCATCCGACATTTTTCGTTCGCGCGCAAGAAACTCGCGAGAAGTACGTGTAGTCCGAAAGGTCTTCGAAGTAGGACATGAAAGAGGCGGCCTTTTGGAGACGTTACACCAGCGCTTTCTCCTGCACCGGTGCGGTCGTACCTCGCATCTGCTTCACACGCTCGTAGATTTTTCCGTATTCGCGCGCTGAGGCGTTCCACGAAAAATCTTTGTTCATGCCGTTGCGCATGAGAACTTGCCACGACGTCTGGTCGCGAAACGCCGTCAGAGCCTGCTTGATCGTAAGCAGCAGAGACTCGCCGTTGTACTCGGTGAACTTGAAGCCGGTGCCTCTGCCGGAGCGCGCGTCCCACGGCTCGATGGTGTCGTCGAGGCCGCCGGTGGCGCGAACGATTGGCACTGTGCCGTACTTCAAGCTGTAGATCTGGTTCAGGCCGCAGGGTTCGTAGCGCGAGGGCATCAGGAACATGTCGGCGCCGGCCTCGATCTTGTGCGCGATGGCGTTGTCGTAAGCGACTTTCAGCGCAATCTTGTTGGGGAACTGCTTGTTGAGGCGGGCAAACATTTCTTCATACACCTTGTCGCCGGAGCCGAGGACGACCATGATCATCTCTTCGCGCGCGAGCCGGTCCATAATCTGCGCGATCAGGTCGAAGCCCTTCTGCGCGGCGAAGCGGGAGACGATGCCGATCACGGGAATTTTCGGATCGGAATTCTTCACGCCGAATGTCGTCAGCAGATCCTGCTTGCATACAGCTTTGCCGGCAAGATCCTGCGGAGAATATTTGGTCGCGATAAACTTATCGGCCTGCGGACTCCACTCGTCATAATCCACGCCGTTCAGAATGCCTGTGACCGTTGCGGCACGGTCGCGCAGCACGC
>Ga0302275_10004310_pt1 | contig 14087 bp, 9 predicted proteins | sample III_Bog_N2_2_FD_200229 | JGI IMG/M metagenome (GOLD analysis project Ga0302275, IMG submission 200229) | Peat permafrost microbial communities from Stordalen Mire near Abisko, Sweden - III_Bog_N2_2 | ecosystem: Environmental > Terrestrial > Soil > Wetlands > Peat | place: Sweden: Abisko...
TGTCGGGCCGTAGCCCCTTGATTCCGCTAACGTTCCCCCACGGTTACCGCAGGTTGCTTTACAGCACCCATTCTGGGGTGACGTGTCCTGCCTAAAACCGATGCCGTAGGCAGCGCGCTCTTCACCGGATCGCGCCACTTCTGTTTACAGATGTAAACGCGCTACAGGCCGCCCGGAGACAGCCTTGCTGTTGAAGCTATGCCGTGAGCTGATGGCGAAGAACACCCTCTTCGTACTCCCAGCGACCGCTTTCTGCTCCCTCAGCTAGAAGGTTTCCCACAGGCTCGAACTGAACATTGCCAGGGATTTCAAGCGCAAACATCTGGGGCTTAGATGAGTCGGGAAAATCTGACAGCTCTGAATCACACCCGAGCGCCTTGAAACTGTCTCGTGCTGCCTGCACGCCTGCAACATCTGAAACAAATACGCGGACGACGCTGTTCGGAGATGGACGAACAAGCTTCTTGAAAACCAGCTGCTCGCCGTCACTTTCCGCCGATACCACATCTCCACTACTGATCCCTCTCACATAAAAAGGTATGTTGTCCATGCAGAAAAGGCCCTGTTCTACTTCATATGCCCACAAACCCTCCCGCCCAACCGGCGGATATCCATCCTCATCGCGCTCAAGCTCGAAGTTGATCTTCTTGTAGTTCTCGTCTGCCATTGTCATTCTCCTGCTGGAGGCGTAGTAGGCGGTGGTGGTGGTTGCGGCGGCGGCGGCGCTGGAGCAGGCGGAACATCCTTGTCGGACTTTTCTCTGTTGCACTTCCGGCAAACATGCTCTGCGTTTGAGGGGGAATTGTCGCCCCCTTTCGACCTTGCCTTTTTATGATCTGTTTGTCCCTCGTTGGACGGAGGAGTCACACCCTTCTTGGATTTCTCGGCAGGAACTGTTTTGGTGCCGCATATCTGGCATGTCTGGTCTGCCTCCGTTGCTTTACCTTTCTTGACATCGGGCGAAAACCTTGCACCGGGCGAGTAACTCATCGTCGTCGGATACATGCCCGTAGAAGCGGGCCCACCCTGGTTCACATTCGCATCAAAGACATCCTTACCGAACGCGAGTACTGCACTCGTGCCAGCGGCAACACCTGCACCTATCAAGTCTCCGACAGCCTGGCCCTCTGGAGAATCTGCGATCTCCTCCCAAACACATTCCGGGCAATGTCCGTCCGGATCAGCTTTGGCCAATGGGTTGTTCCTCACGTACGAATACAGATTGAGAGACTGCGGATCGTCCATTGTCGCGTAGGGAACGGGTTCTTCTTTCGCGCTCCAATCGGGCGACATGAAGCGGCCCATTGCGCTTGAGTAGTAGCGCGCTTCGAAGTAGTCGTTCCCGGATTCGGTGTCCCGTTCTTTGCCGGTAGAACGGGATCGCGAAAAACACACTGAGGCCGCATATGTGGTGGAGTCCGTCATAGTTATGGACCTCCATCCTACATGAATCCAAGGTCTAGGATTCTGGACCTCGTCCACCCGCATTGCTGGACTCAAACTTCTTATCCTTGGCCGGTCTAAACCAACCCAGAACGAATTCAAGTACCCCCACTTCCAAGCCAGCCAACGGAACTATGGCCCCGTACGTTGCAATCGGGAGACGGTCGATCTGAGGAAATGCCAGGTTGAACACGACCAGGCCGTACATCGCGGCCGCATGGAAAATGACAAGTGGTACCATGCCCATCCAGAGCCACTTTTGCTTGAGCGATGGCCTCTCGATGAAGAGCAAAATACATCCGAACACGCTGGCGCTCCATACATAAACCTTACACGCAATCTCAGCCCAATAATGGCCCATGAACGCCATGACAAACAGCGGTGACCCCAGCGCTAATATCGCGTAAGCAAACCAGTTCATTTGCTTGTCTTCTGTCTGCTCGTCCAACGCGTCTTCTTGTTGATCGCTCATGGGTGACTCCAACCGCTGAAGCATCCTTCCTTGTTAGCGGCCTTTACGGCCTTGTAGACTCCAAAAGCTGCGCCAGCCTTTCCAGCGAGCTTGCCAGCTACTTTAGCTCCCTTGCCCACACTTCCTCCAAATTTCGCAAGCTTTTCAGCTCCTTTCACAGCCAACTCACTGCCTTTATCCACCCCCTGGTCTTCAGCTTGGTCAAGGGAAAATAGGGAAAATAGGGGACATGATACCCATTCCCCCATTTCCAAATCATCAAGTGTGGGTAGTTCGCTTACTTCCCTCCCGCACTGCCCTTTTCGCTCCAGTCTTCCACCGGGCCTAGCTTGAGGTCTTTCAGGCCCTGCTCGATCTTTGCCTTGTCGCCGACTTCGATGACGAGCAGGTTTTCGGGCCGGATGTACTTGGCTGCGGCTGCCTGCGCATCGGCGGAGGTGACCCCCTCGATCCTGGCCGGCAGGCTGGCGTAGTAATCCTGCGGCAGGTTGTAGAGCCACAGGCTGCTGAGCTGGCCGTTGACGCCGTTGGCGCTCTCAAACTCGCCGGGCAGGCTGCGGATAATGGAGTTCTTGGCCTGGCGCAGCTCGGCGTCGGTGAGCGGTTTGGTGTGGATGCCGTCGAGTTCCTTGAACAACTGCTCGGTTGCCGGCGCTGTGACATCCGTCCGCACCTGGGCGAAGGCGATGAACGGCCCGGTGCCGCGCAGGTAGCGGAAGAACGACGACGCGCCGTAGGTGTAGCCGTGCTCCTCGCGCAGGTTCATGTTGATGCGCGACGAGAAGAGGCCGCCCAGCATGGTGTTCATCACGGTGACGGCAGGGTAGTCGGCCGAGTCGCGCTTGAGGCCAACGCCGAAGGTGAGCAGCGCGGTCTGCGGCGAGCCGGGCTTGTCAATCACCAGAACCTTGCGCTCCGGCACGGCCGGCGCGGGCGGCGGGGCAACGGGCTCGGCAGCCGAGGTCCACTTGCCGAAGGCCTCCTCGGCCAGCTTGCGCGCCTCAGCCTGGGTTACGTCGCCGGTGAGCTCAAGCAGGCTGCCGCGCGGGCCGTAGTTCTTTAGGTAGAAGCCGGTGATATCGTCGCGGGTGATGGCGTGCAGGGAGTCGGCCGTGCCCAGCGCGTCGTAGGCGTAGGGGTTCGCTGCGCCGAAGAGATTCAGCTGCCCAGCGCGCAGGGCCATTTGCACGGGGTTGTCCTGCTGCTGCAGCAGGCCGGTGAGGCGGCGCTGGCGGGCGCGCTCGAGATCGGCAGCAGGGAAGGCCGGGTGCTCGGCCGAGTCGGCCAGCAGCTCGAGGCCGCGGCCGATATGCTTGGACAGCAGTGAAATCGAGATGCCCGCGCTGTCTGAGCCGCTCGATGAATTCAGATCGGTGCCCAGCATCGAAGCCTCGTTCGATATCTGCTCGGCCGTGTGCTTCTCCGTGCCTTCAGTCAGCAGCGCCGCGGTGATCCCAGCCAGGCCGGGACGGTCGGGCGGGTTGGCCGCGCCGCCGGCCAGCGTAAGCAGCGAGACGGAGACGATGGGCAGCTCGTGCCGCTCCACCACATAGACGGTCAGGCCGTTGGCCAGCGTGAAGACAGTGGGCTTGGGCAGCACCAGCGGCCGCTCGGGCCCGGGCGCGGGCGCCGTTGCGCGCCAGGCCTCGGCAGCCTCAAACTCCGGCGTGTGCTGCGGCGTGATCTTGACGTCAGCGTCGGTGTCCGCCGGGCTGCGCGGCACGTCGTCGAGCACCTTTTTACCGGGCACGCCATAGACCACGACGCGCTGATCTTTGCCGAGCGTAGCCTGCGCCACTTTTTCAACGCTGGCCGGGGTCACGGCGTCGTAGCGGGCCAGGTCCTTGGGCAGATAGCCGGGGTCGCCGGTGTACTGGTTGTAGTAGTTGAGCTCGTCGGCCACGCCGCCAAAGCCGCCGAGCCGCTGCAAGCCGGAGATGAGGCGGGTCTCGATCTTGTTGCGCGCCCACTCCACTTCTTCGGCCGTGGGACCGTGCGCGGAAAAATCGTCAATGATCTTTTCCGCTTCGGCTTCGAGCTTCTCCGGTGTCACACCGGGCCTGGCGATCAGGTCGCACTCGAACGGCGAAGCCAGCGCCAGAGAATCGTCTTCACAGCTGACCGATTGCGCGATTTGCTGCTTGTAGACCAGTTCGCGATAGAGGCGGCTCGACTTGCCCGAGCCCAGAACGTGCGCGGCGATGTCGGCGTCCGCGTCTCCGGCAGAGAACGCCGGCGGCGCGAGCCAGGCCACGATCACCTTCGGCAGCTGCACCGTATCTGTCACCACGGCGCGCCGCTCGGCAGTGATGGCCGGCGTGGTCACCGGCGTTACTTCAACCTTGGGGCCGGAGGGGATGGGACCGAAGTATTTCGCGATGAGCGCCTTGATGGTGGCCGGATCGTAGTCTCCCGCAATCGCCATGGTCGCGTTGTTGGGCGCGTAATACTGCGTGAAGAACTCGCGAATGTCGTTCAGGCGCGCGGCTTCCACATCGGCGTGCGAGCCGATCACGTCCGCGTAGTAAGGATGCGTCTTGGGAAACAGCTCGTGGTAGACGTCTTCATCCACGATGCCGTAGGGAGTTCCCTCGCCCTGCCGCTTTTCATTGCGCACCACGTCGCGCTGGTTGGTGAGCTTGGCGCGGTCGAGCGTGTCCAGCAGGAAGCCCATGCGGTCGCTTTCCAGCCAGAGCGCGGTCTGCAGCTGATTGGCGGGGATGGTCTCAAAGTAATTGGTGCGGTCAAAGTCCGTGGTGCCGTTGATGTCCGTGGCGCCGGCCTGCTCAAGATACTTGATGTGCGCCTTCTCGCCCACATGCTTGGAGCCCTCGAACATCATGTGCTCAAACAGGTGAGCAAAGCCGGTGCGGCCGGCGCGCTCCTTGACCGGGCCCACGTGATACCAGATGTCGACCGAGACGATGGGCAGCTTGTGATCCTCATGCAGCAGCACTTCCAGGCCGTTGGGCAGCTTGTACCGCTCGTAGCGGATCTCCGGCGCGTGCGTGGCGGGCGCGGCCGGCACAGCGGGAACGGTGAGGGCAAGACCAGAGAGCAGGATGGCGCCGAAGACAAATCGCATGGCGGGAGGACTCCTTTGGGGTTGCCGCAGGCTGCGACCCAGCCCGGCGCGGCGCATTTTCGTCTTGAAGGGAGAACGATTTCTTCGCCCCAAGGATACCTCAGCGATGGCCAATTCGGGTAATTGCGCACTCCAGGCAGACCGGCGAGGTTGGCATGATCAGGCAATGCGCAAAGCTCTCGGCTGCTTTGCAACAACTTCCCTGCGCAACGTGGGTTCAAGCGCACAGGAGCGTTCTGCGTCTAACCAGATGGAGCGCAGGGTTGCGTTCGACGGCTCAGGCAGGCGATTGCGGAAAGGAGCCTCTCTCGATGGAACAACTTAAAGCAGGCATGGCGATGGCGTTATGCCTTGGCATCTCTGTGCCGCCGACGCCGCTCGAGGCCCAGTCCGCGCCGGCAGCAGCGGCGCAAAGCGCGCACCACGCGGGCGCGCGGCCGGCTTACGCCTCGGTCCAGTTGCGCGGGGACGAACGGATTCTGCACGCGCTCAACCGCTTCACATTTGGCCCCCGGCCCGGCGATGTGGAAGCTGTGCGCAGCTACGGACTGGAGAACTGGTTCAACCTGCAGTTGCACCCCGAGCGGATCAACAATGCGGACCTTCAGGTTCGCCTTGCTCAGTTTCCCGCCATGCAACTGAACACGGCGGATCTTCTCTATCGCCTGCCCAGCGGCGCCCTCATCCGCCAGACAGCGGCAGGCAAGCTGCCCATGCCGCAAGGCGGCGCGCTGCACGCGATCTACACCGATGACGTCGCTCGCTATGAAGCACGCCAGCAAAAGAAAGAGGAGCAGAAGGCGCTGGTGGCTGCGAATACAGGCAAGACTAGCGCCATGATGGACACAAGCGTCGCGATTGCGGAAGGTGGGCAGCCTGCAACGGCCGCGGCTGACGCAGCCACAATGAATGCGGTCAGTGCGCGTGGCGATCCATCCATCGAAGGGCAGATCCCCGCGGGCGCGATCGACCATGTGCTGAGCCTACAGCCGCAGCAGCGCGTGGCGCGCCTCGCGGCCATGGACCAGCCTGATCTTGACGCCTTTCGCAAAGCGCTCAAGGGGCCGCAGCGCGCGGCGCTCACAGCGGGCCTTGATCCCGCGCAAAAGGAATTCGTGGCGGCCCTTGAAAGCCCCAACCGCGTGGTGAACGAAGAACTGATGGCGCAGCGGCTCACACGCGATATCTACGCAAACGCGCAATTGCAGGAAGCGATGACCGACTTCTGGCTCAACCACTTCAATGTGTACCTGCACAAGAACGAGGAGACGCCTTACTACCTAGTGAGCTATGAGCGCGACGTGATTCGGCCGCTGGCGCTGGGCAAGTTTGAAGACCTGCTGGAGGCCACGGCGCACTCGCCGGCCATGCTTTTATATCTCGATAACTCGAGCAGCATTGGGCCGGACTCGATTGCGGCCGACAAGGCGAAGATGGCCGCGGCGCGCAGGCCGGACGCGAAGAAAAAAGCTCCCGAGGGCCTGAACGAAAACTATGCACGGGAGCTGATGGAACTGCACACCCTGGGCGTGAACGGCGGCTACACGCAGGCCGATGTTACCCAGGTAGCGCGCGTGTTTACCGGATGGACCGTCGATCAGCCGCAGCGCGGCGGCGGATTCAAATTCGATGACAACCGCCATGAGCCGGGCGCCAAAAAGGTGCTGGGCAAAAAGATCAAGGAGCACGGCGAACTGGAAGGCCGCGAGGTGCTGCACATGCTCGCCACGCGGCCGGCCACGGCGCGGTTCATCTGCCGCAAGCTGGCCATTCGCTTTGTGAGTGACGAACCGCCGCAGGCGCTGGTGGATCGCATGAGCGCGTCGTTTCTTTCCAGCAGCGGCAACATCACTGCGGTGCTTCAAACCCTCTTCCGCTCGCCGGAGTTCTGGTCGAACACGACTTACCGCGCAAAGGTGAAAACGCCGCTGGAATTTGTCGTCTCCGCGGCGCGAGCGAGCCACGCAACCGCCGACAACCTGCAGCCGCTGGCCAACGCGCTGCGCGACATGGGCATGCCGCTCTACGGCGCCGTTCCACCCACCGGCTACAAGTGGGATGCCGCGGACTGGGTGAGCACCGGAGCGCTGGTGAACCGCATGAACTTCGCTCTGTCGCTGGCTGCGAACCGGCTGCCGGGAGTTACCGTTGCGTGGAATCCGCAGACCGATGCGGGAGCAACAACGATCGAAGACGGCTCGGGCATGCGTCCTGTTGCGCCGAGCGCGGCGATGACTTCCGCGCCGATTCCAACGCCAGAGGCCGAGGAGCAGCGGCTTGAGTCTCTGCTCGTCGCCGGCGGACTAAGCGCGCAGACCCGCATAGCCGTCCTCGACCAGTTCCAGCAGCAGAGCGCGCAGATTCAAAGCAGCATGATCGCCATGCCGGCTGCCGCAGGCAAGCCAATCAATCCGGCCAAGGCCGCTGCGGCACTGGAGAAACAAGATCAGTTACTGGCCGGGTTATTGCTCGGTTCACCGGAGTTTCAACGGAGATAACCTGGTTCTAACTAAGTTGTAAGTGGATGAGGGCCAGTTATAACTCGCAAGCGGAGGCGTACGATGCAAATGAACCGGAGATTCTTTATGCGCGATGGAGCCCTTGCCGTGGCCGGGACTGCGGCGCTGCCCGGCTTCCTGGTGCGCTCCGCGCTGGCCCAGGCCGCTGTGCCGGGGCGGCGGCTGGTTGTCATCTTCCAGCGCGGCGCGGCCGATGGGCTCAACGTCGTTGTCCCCTATCGCGAGAAGAACTACTACGCCATGCGGCCGGGCATCGCCATCCCGCAAAACCAGGTGATCGACCTCGACGGCTTCTTCGGTCTGCATCCCGCGCTGGCTGCGTTCAAACCGCTCTACGACCAGGGCAATCTCGCCATTGTGCATGCTGCCGGCTCGCCGGATATGTCGCGATCGCACTTTGATGCGCAGGACTTCATGGAGTCCGGCACGCCCGGCGTGAAGGCGACCGAGGATGGCTGGCTGAACCGCGCGCTACAGGAAGAAGACCTGCGCCGACGCCAGCAGCACACGGCCTTCCGCGCGCTGGCGTTCGGCTCTCAGGTTCCGCGCACATTGGCCGGCAAGGTCCCCGCCATCGCGCTGGCAAGCGTGAACAGCTTTGCCGTCGGCGGCCGCGGACCCGCGCCCTCGCCGGCGGCCAACGCCTTTGAAGCCATGTACAGCCAGAGTGGCGACCAGATCTTGCACTCCACCGGCGAGGAAACATTTGAAGCCGTGAAGATGCTGCGCGACGCCAACCCCGCGCAATATAAACCAGCCGCGGGCATCGAGTATCCAACGACTGAGTTCGGCAAGAACATGATGCAGATCGCGCAGCTGCTCAAGGCGAATCTGGGAGTCGAGGCGGCCTTCACCGACATCGGCGGATGGGACACGCATCAGAACCAGGGCAGCGTGAACGGGCAACTTGCCGACCGGCTGCGCGACTTCTCTTCAAGCATTGCCGCGTTCTGGCGCGACATGGGCGACGGCGCGGAGAATGTGACGCTGGTGACGATGTCAGAGTTTGGCCGCACCGCGCGCGAGAACGGCACCGGCGGCACCGATCACGGCCACGCCAACGCGATGTTTGTGCTGGGCGGCCAGGTGAAGGGCGGCAAGATCTACGGCCGCTGGCCAGGACTCGCGGACGGACAACTGAATGAAGGTCGCGATCTCGCCGTCACCACGGATTTTCGCCAGGTGTTGGGCGAGGCTGTGGCCAAATCGATGGGCGCGCGGAATCTCGACCTCGTCTTCCCCAATGCGCAGCTGCAACCGAATCGCTTTCTGCATTTGATTTAGCATCACTCCGCGCGTAGCGCCTCGGTGGGATTGACCCGCGCCGCGCGGCGCGCTGGGAAATAGCTGGCGGCGATCGCCGAGACCCCTAGCACCAGCGCCACTCCTATCAGAGTGACGGCATCCCATGCCTGCACGCCGAACAGCAGCTTGCTCATCAGCCGCGCCGCGCCGACTGCGCCGGCCAATCCCAACACCACGCCCACCACTGTGAGCCGGCCGGCTTCGCCCAGCACCAGTTTGTAGACCGAGCTGCGCTGCGCGCCGAGCGCCATCCGCACGCCGATCTCGCGCGTCCGCTGACTAACCGAATAGGCAACCACACCATAGAGGCCGACCACACCCAGCACCAGCGCCAGCACTGCGAAACCGCCAACAAGATATGCCATAGAGCGATGGATGTAGGCCGTCTGCGAGTTATTGACCTGGTCGATCATGGTGCTGCCCAGTTCAACAGCTACATCCGGGTTCAGCGTATGAATGGTCGCGGCCAGCTCGGGAAGGATGGCGTGCTCATCCTGCCGCGTGCGCACCAGGATGGAGAAGTAAGTATCCGTGTTCTGGTTGAAGTGATAGTACTCTGCCGGCCACTGCGCCTGCTCCAGTCCCGCGTCTTTGAAGTCCGCCACCTCGCCCACAATCTCGCGGATCGATGTGGGGGTCAGCGCGGTGTCGCCGACACGTTTTCCGATCGGGTCTTCACCGGGAAAATACATTTTGGCGAACGTCTCGTTGACGATGATCACCCTCGGCTTGTTTCCATCTTCGGCATCGCGGAAGAAGCGGCCGCGCAGCAGCCGCGCGTGCAGCGTGGCGAAGAAGTCCGCGCTCACGTCGCGCTCGTTCACTTCGTTGTGGATGCCGTTGTACGGCCGGCCCACAAAGCGCACCCAGTCGGTGTTGCAGTTGCAGCTGACCGGCAGCTGGCTGGTAATGGCCGCCGACTCCACGCCGGGCAGCGCATCAATCCGCTGGATCGCCTGGCGGGCGAAGCTCACTACCTGCTGGTCCTTTGCATAGGCAGAGTCGGGCAGCCCCACGTTGATTGTCGCCAGATGATCGGCCTGGAATCCAAGGTCCAGATGCAGCAGCTTGTAGAGGCTTTTGCCCAGCAGGCCGGCGCCGGTGAGCAACACCACCGCCGTTGCCAGTTCGACGACCACCAGGTTGGCGCCCATGCGGCGCCATTGCCGGCCGGCCGAACCGCGCGCGCCCTCGGTGAGCCCATCACGGAGATTGGAGAGTCGGAAGTGCGCGATCGGCGTGAGCGAAAACAGCAACGCCGCCACGACTGCCAGGCACGCAGCAAAGGCGAGCACGTGCGCATTCAATCCAAGGCCGCGCAGAAACGGCATGCCGGTCATCATTTCTTGGGAGATGAGGCCGAAGAGCGCCTTCATTCCGATGTAGGCCAGCAAGAGTCCCAGGGCGCTGCCCGCGGCGACCAGCGTGAGGCCCTCGGTGACGAACTGGCGCGAGAGGCGCGCACGCGAAGCGCCCAGCGCGCCACGCACGGCGATCTCGCGGCGGCGGCCTTCCGCGCGCACCAGCAGCAGGCTCGATACATTGATGCAAGCGATCAGCAGCAGCAGGCCCGCGCCGCAGAGCAGGACGAGGAAGATGGGGCGGATATCGCCGATGATGGCCTCAGACAGCGGGATGACGCTGGCTGAATTGCCGCGGTTCGAATCAAAATACTGCTTCTCCAGTTGCGCCGCGATGTCTTTCATCTCCGCACGCGCAGCATTCACGGTGACTCCGTCCTTCAGGCGTCCCACACCATCCAGGTTGTGGCAACTGCGGCGCTTTTCGCACTCGCGTATTGGTTGCAGAGGCTCCCAAAACTCGGCATTGTCGCGGAGAGCGAATTGAAATTCGCTCGGCAGCACACCCACAATGGTGTAGGAAATGCCGCTCAGGTTGACGACCTGGCCCACCACGTCGGGGCGACCGCCGAAGCGGCGATGCCGGGTTCCTTAGCTGAGCAACGCGACGTGCGCGGCACCGACGACGTCTTCGCCGGCGCGGAAGTCACGGCCGAGCGCTGGGCGCACGCCGAGCGTGGAGAAGAAGCCCGCGCTCACCCGCTCACCTGGAACGGACTCCGTGCCGCCGGCGGTCTTGAGCGCGTAGCCGGTGTTGGCGAAGACGTCCACGGAGCTGAAGACGCTGTTCATCCGCTTCCAGTCAAGGTAGTCGGGATAAGAGAGAGGATTGCGCTCAAACTGCGCCGAGTTCTCCGTCACTTCGATCAGGCGGTTGGGTTGCGGGTAAGGCAGCGGCTTGATGAGCGCTGCATCCACAAACGCGAAGATGGCCACGCTGGCGCCGATGCCCAGGGCCAGAATCACGATCGCGGTTGCCGCGAATCCCGGGCTGCGGTGCAACTGCCGCAGGGCGAAGCGCAAATCCTGCACGACGGTCTCGAGCTTGAATCCCACCACGCTGTGGCTCCTGTCGCGGAGCTGCGCCGCGTTGCCGAACTGGCGCATCGCCGCATAGCGCGCGGCTTCCGGCGTCATGCCATCCGCGACAAACTCGCGCTCCGCCTGCTGGCGATGAAAGGTCATCTCCTCGTCGAGCTCGGCGGTGAAGCGATTGCGGCGGAACAGGAAACCAAGCTTGTTGAAGAATCGGCGGATGGAGTTCATCTAGGCATCCTGCACATCGCTGAGCACGCGGCCGATGGCGGCGATCACCTGCTCGAACTGGGTGAGTTCGACGCCGAGTTGCTTGCGGCCGGCCGCGGTCAGCGTGTAAAAGCGCGCGCGGCGATTGGTCTCCGTCATCTTCCACTCCGCCTTCACCCAGCCCTGCAAGAGCAAGCGCTGCAGCGCAGGATAGAGCGAGCCCTCTTCGACGGTGAGCACATCGTCCGAGAGGCGCTTGATTTGCAGGGCGATGCCGTAGCCGTGCAGCGGCGCGCGCTGCAACGTTTTAAGGATGAGCATGTCGAGCGTCCCGGGCAAAAGATCGGATTTCCTGGCCATGCATTGATATATAGATTATCTATGGGTAGAGAGTCAATGGGAATTTACGGGACGGTGGTTCGTGCCGTCCCACCCTTGACGCGAAGACAAGTACACGTCAAGGATGGGGCACCCAGCGAGAAGTTAATTGACCCCCTGCGAGCAAAGAGCGAGCGTCTGCCGCACCGCAGGTGCTCTCTGCCCCAACGCAGGTGGCTAGTGCTTGGCGTACATCTCCATCACGTCCATGCGCAGCTTGGCGCGGCTCGATTCACGGGTATAGAACATGTGCCCGCCCGGAAACTCGTGCACCGCCACGCGGGCCGGGTCGCCCATCACCGGAATCTGGTCCACCGTGAGCACCGAGCCCATGAAGGGGCAGGAAAGATCGTTCCAGCCATGCACGATGAGCACGCGCAGCTTGGGGTCGGCTGCCACAGCCTCGCGCAAATCGGGCACCGCGCCGCGGCGCAGGTCGCCACCGCGATCCCACTGCCGATTCACCTCGCCGGAGAGCGCATTGTAGCGCGCGTCCACCTTCCAGCCCACGGTGCGCGTGACAAAATCCACCATCGCCGAAGTCATGGGCGCAATGATGCTGGCTAATATCGGGTCGTTGGCGCGCTGCTCCGGCGCAAAGGGAAACGGATCGAACGAAGTCACATTCGAGTCGTAAACGGAGCCCAGCTTCCCCTGCTCGCGCCACGCCTCGCGCAGATACGCACCTGTCTCGAGACGCCCGCCGGAGTACCTCACGAACGCCGAGTCGAGGCCGCTCAATTCGGTCACGCGCTGAATCATCTTCTGCTCCGCGTCCGGATCGGAGCGTCCCTTGAGCAGCGTGGTCGCGTAATCGCCGCGCGTGTAGGCAATCACATCGGCCATGGCCTGCGGCGTCAGCTTGTTCTCGCGCTCCAGATGCGCAGCGGCAATCGATGGCAGCGTCATCATCCACGGCACCGGCGACAAGTCGCCGTCGTCCTCGATGGTCGGATTCAGATAAGGCGACACCAGCACCACGCCGTTCATGGCCACGCCCAGTTCCGACTGCAGATAGTGCGTGATGCGCGGCCCGCGATAGCCGCCATAGCTCTCGCCCACCAGGTACTTCTTCGAACTCAGCCGGCCGTTCTTCACCAGCCAGTCGTACACAACGCGCGACAGATACTCGATGTCCGGTGTGGTCGAATAGAAAAGCTTCTTGGCCTCGGCCTCCGGCACGCTGGCACGGCTGAATCCGGTACCGACCGGGTCAATGAACACGAGGTCGGTAAAGTCCAGCCATGTGCCCGGATTGTCGGCGAGCACGGTTGGGTCCGATGGACTGTCGCCCTCGTTGCCCACGGCCAGGTGCTTGGGCCCGATGGCGCCGAAGTTCAAATACACGCTCGACGCGCCCGGCCCGCCGTTGAACGCGAACGTCACCGGCCGGTTCTCGCCCTCAACCGTATACGCGGTGACCACCACCTGGCCTGCAGTCTTGCCATCGCCATCGCGCACCGCAAGCGCACCCACGGTCACGGTGTAATGGAGCGGCTTGCCGTTCAGTTCGATGGACTGCTGCACGCGCGCATCGGCGGGCAGCGGGGGCAGAGCGTTTTTGTCGGGTGTGCTCTTGTCCGCCGCGGCCTTGTCGCCTGTGGATTTATCTCCGCCGCCCTGGGCGTCACCGGCAGCGGGTTTGTCGCCGTTATGCTCTTTGCCGGCCTGCGCGCGCAGCGGCGAGACGGAGAATCCAAGATAACAAAGCGCGCACACGACCGGAGTCATGCGCCGGAATGCAGGTCGATTCAGCAGAAACTTCATGACGATACGATACATGGCCGCCGCATGCCTCTGGCAGTCCCCCCACCGCATGATTTAACCTCATGGATGGTATGAAACTTACGCACACGCTTCTCATCTCCGCGCTGGCCGTGACCTTTGCCGGTGGGGCCGCCGCGCAGTCCACGCCTGTGCTGCCCGACAAACCGGCCGACTTGCCCGATGCGCCCCAGGCCACTGCCGCCGTCATGATCCATCCCAACGGTCCCACGGTGGTCATGGACACCTCCATGGGCCGTATCACCTGCCAGTTTTTTGAGCGCCAGGCGCCCAAGGCCGTGGCCAACTTCATTGGGCTGGCCGAAGGCACCATTGAGTGGACCGACCCCACAAGCAAAAAGAAAGAGCATCATAAGCCCTACTACGACGGCACCATCTTCCATCGCGTGATCCCGGAGTTCATGATCCAGGGCGGCGACCCCACCGGCACCGGTATGGGCGATCCCGGCTACAGCTTCGACGACGAGTTCGATCCCAACCTCAACTTCGACAAG
>Ga0302275_10004335_pt1 | contig 14052 bp, 6 predicted proteins | sample III_Bog_N2_2_FD_200229 | JGI IMG/M metagenome (GOLD analysis project Ga0302275, IMG submission 200229) | Peat permafrost microbial communities from Stordalen Mire near Abisko, Sweden - III_Bog_N2_2 | ecosystem: Environmental > Terrestrial > Soil > Wetlands > Peat | place: Sweden: Abisko...
TCGCATACGCATCCGCCGGCTTGCCTCGCGTTACATCCGCCGTGACCACGAGCCAGATCTCCTTGCGCACGTGATCGAAGGCAAGCACCTCGTCGAAGAAGAGCAGGCACGCGTCGGGGACGCCAAGCTCGTCCTTTGCCAGCGAGGGCAGGCGCTCGATCTGCCGCACGGCGTCATAGGAGAAGAAGCCCACCGCGCCGGCGGTAAACGGCGGCAGCCCCGGCAACCGCGCCGGCTTGTGGCCGCCAAGCGCGTTGCGCAGCACGTCGAAGATGTCGCCCTCGATGCGCGAAGTTTTCCTGCCTTCGGTGATTACGATCTGACGTCCGCGCGCCACGATGCGCTTGAATGGAGCGAGGCCGATGAAGGTGTAACGGCCCACCTGCTCGCCGTTCTCAACCGACTCCAGCAGAAAGCACTCGCGCTGGGGCCACGCGGCGCGCAGAAATGCGGATACTGGAGTCTCGAGGTCGGCTGTGAGGACTCGGCACACGGGGACGAGAGTGTGCTCTTTTGCGAGCGCGAGAAACTCACTGCGGGTGGGCTGGATTAGTTGGGCGGAGGCTTTCACTCCACACCAGTGTAATTGGTTCGGTGGCGCCAAAGCGGAGTGCCGGTCACCGCGATGCTCTGACGCAGCGAAATATAATGATGCCTATGGCAAGTCAAGGTTCTTCGGCAACCAATCCTGTTCCATTGGTCAGCGTTTCCGTTACAGCCTTCAACTCTGAGAAATGGCTTGCCAGGGCACTTGACAGCGTCTTGATGCAGCGGACGAGTTTTCCCATCGAGATTGTAGTGGGCGACGATTGCTCCAGGGACGGAACCGTTGCCGTTGCCAACGCTTATCGAGAGCGGAACCCTGAGTTAATTCGAGTGCTGGAGCGAAGCGCGAACGTTGGCATGCAGCGCAACTACTATGAAACGTTCGAGCAATGCCGGGGAAAATACATTGCATGGCTGGACGCGGACGATTATTGGACTGCGCCGGAAAAGCTGGAGATCCAGGTGCAAACGATGGAGGCCGATGCCACGGTGAGCGTGTGCGGCCACTTTGCGAGGGCCATAACCAACGATGGAATCCTGATGGAAGCACGATACCCTTTTTTGCCCCCAGGCCGGTACGGAGCCGCGGAGATTATTCGTCATAACTTTCTGCTGTCTGCCACAATCATGTTTCGCAATGGGATTCATCGCGGACTGCCGCAATGGTTTTTCGATCTTCCCGGCCTTTCGGATTGGCCGGTGCTGGTGCAGGCCGGGCTTTCGGGAGATATTGTCTTGCTCGACGCCTTAATGGCGGATTACACGTTTACCGAGGGAAGCGCCTACAACAGCAAAGGCTCGATCTATGTGGAGAATGTGGATTTGCAGTTCCTTGAATTTCTGGAAAGCTACGTTCCAAGAAAATGGCGGCGGTTCGTTCGCGCAGGGAAGGGCGAGGTATACGAGAGGCTCGCCTACGACTACAGAGAAATGGGCGACTTTGGAGCGGCGCGTGCGGCGGCGTTGAAGGCATTCTGCACGCCAGTCCTGATGGACAACATCGCCGGCAAGAGCAGGGCAGTGCTCGCGACTTTGGTACGAGAGGCGCAATGGAGACTGCGTGGCCGGCGGGCACGGCAATAGGAATACATCCTAAGTAACCAGAATGCGGCTGTTAGTAACGCATTTGCCGGATTTACGTCTAATCAGACGTCCCCCCAGGCAATTTGTGCGTCCCCGTCCCCGATGTGGTTCTATTTTGTACAACTTTTGTGGATTGACAGTATGCCTGTGCTGTTCGATGCTGTGAACAAGGCTAAGAAAACCTTTTCTCCCCAGACAGTTTCGCTCGTTGTTTGTGCATTAATTGTTGTTGCCCTGGTTCAAACTATGACGACCTTCAAGCGGCAATTCGGTGTGGTTATTGTCGGTGGCGGCCCTGCCGGCCTTGCGGTGCTGCTTGCCGCGCACAAGGATGGAACACTGACTGAGCTGTTGCGGCAGGGACTGCTGATTGTGGAGCAAAGCTCGCATATCGGCAATGGACTTATCGGGAGCTACGCCATAACCTCGGACAGTACGGGAACCACCTTTGTGGATCCGCTGCGGGCCGGCGGCGAAGAAGCGCTGCATCGAATCCTTGAAACTCCCGTTGGCCGGAAGATCGCGGCTGCGGGGCCGAATGCTATTCCGCTAACCGAAGCCGGGGAGTTGCTGGCGTTGGTAGGGCAGGCGTTCGAAAGCATCATCTCGCGTTTCCCTGAGAGCGCGGTGATGACCTCGACCACGGCGGAATACGCGCGTTTGCAGCCCGACGGCAGTTGGTTGTTGGCGATAACAGATGCGGATGGACGCAAGCGGAGCATCGAGGCGGAGCAGGTGATACTCGCCACAGGCGCGGCCCAGCCGCCGGTAAGGCTGGAGCACGAGTGGGTGGCAGGAAAGCCGTTGATGGAGCGGTGGGGCGATCGCCTCTTGCAATCGGGCGATGTAATAGGTATCGGCGGCGCGGCACGGGTTTCCGCTCTGCTTGCGGGCAAAGCCAATCCCCGTGTGGCCATTGTGGGTGGATCAACCAGCGGCATGTCCGTGGCCTACTCGCTGCTGAATCGCGTTGAGGGCCTACAGTTTGGTGAATGTGGCGTGACCCTGTTCCACAGGCGTCCGCTGCGGGTCTATTACACCAGTGTCGAAGAAGCTATCGCCGATGGCTACACCGAGTTTGGCCCAGACGACCTTTGCCCCATTACGAATCGGGTGTTCCGTTTTGCGGGAATGCGGCTGGATTCGCGCGAGTTGCTGATGCGGTTGTTTGGCATTGGAGGACGGCCGCCTGAGCCTCGCATGAAGCTGCATCAACTGATAGAGGAAGACGCTGAAGCGGTTGCGTTCATCGATTCCGCTGACCTGGTGGTAGCCGCTCTCGGATACAGGCCCAACGCGCTTCGGATTCTGAACGTGGATGGCGCCGAGATACCACTGCTTGCGCACACGGGTCCCAAGGCGCCGATGGTCGATGACTGTTGCCGAGTTATGAGCAGCGAACGCAGCCCCATTCCGGGCTTGTACGGCATTGGCCTGGCTGCGGGCTTTCAACCCCGCGGCAAGCTTGGCGGAGAGCCCAGTTTCATTGGGCAGGCGAATGGGCTATGGCTGTGGCAAAACGACGTGGGCTCCATCATCGTGAATGCGGTTCTCAGTTCCACAGCGGGATCGCTTGCAACGCCGCGGAGTGCGCCGCAAGCCGCATTTAAACACCTGGCCGACAGCCACACAGGGCACAGAACACTACTGGCCTGTGGGACCGGAGACTAATATGCCGATACCACTTTGCAAACCCAGTCCAGCAAAGCTCAGCGAATCCGCAGCGTATCTGCGCGAGATTGAGGAACGGGCAATCCTCAGCAACTTCGGTCCCCTCAGTGTCAGCTTTGAGCAGAACCTGGTGGCAAAGATGTTTGGCGGCGAAGGCGAGTGCCTGACAGTTTGCAACGCGACCATCGGGCTGATGATCTCAATTCGGCAGGCCATCGAAAGCCGTCCCAAATCCAGGCGGCGTTATGCCCTCATGCCTTCCTTCACATTTCCTGCCGCTGCGCAGGCGGCGCAATGGAACCGGCTCATTCCGCTTTACTGCGACATCAACCCGTGGGACTGGTCGGCCGACGAAGCATCGGAGCGGCGGTTATTGGATAAGTATCGCGATGACATCGCTGTCGTCATTCCATACGCTACGTTTGGTTATGACATCGATCTCGAGAGATATGAGAGGATCCAGCGCGAGTATGGTATCCCTGTCATCGTTGACGCAGCCGCTTCGCTGGGCACCGTCAGTGAAGATGGGCGTGGATTCGGCACGGGTTTCTCAGGTGCTGTGGTCTACTCGATGCACGTTACCAAGGCCTTTTCAACCGCTGAGGGCGGCCTTATTTACAGCGCCGACCCGGAGTTGATCGGAACACTGCGCAGCATGAGCAACTTCGGTTTCGGCGAGCAGCACAATGTTACCCTGATGGGGCTGAACGGCAAGATGAGCGAGCTCGTCGCGCTGCTTGCCAATCTGCGTCTTGAAGACATCGACGGCGTCACCGATCGGCGCTCCAGCATTATCGAGCTTTATCGCAAAGGACTGCCCACTTTTTCGTTCCAGCCGTGTAAATCCCATCCCCAGGCACACCAGTTTACGTCGACGCTGCTCCCCAGGGAGATGGCTCCGTACCGCGGGATGATCCGGGAAGAGATGCTCCGACGCGGCGTGGCCTCGGCCACATACTTCTCTCCGCACGTTGCCGAGCTCGGATACTTCCGCGATGAGGCGGCGCTTGCCTCGCTGCCGGTGACCAACGACATAGCTTCAAGAGTGCTGACGTTGCCGCTCTACGACACCATGACCGACGACGAAGTGCGCGAAGTCATCTCCGCGGTGAATGCGGCGCTTAGCGTTGCGAACACATTGAGCCTTCTGGAGACCAAGCCTAGACGGCAGGAAATCTGCGTGTGAGGCGCGAGGATCGTGCCCATCCCTGGCGGAGTGGAGTTGACCTGGGGTAAAGCTAATCCACGGTAAGAGAAAACGTCGTCGTGACGGCGGTGACCGTGGGACTTCCGGTCCCGGTCACTGTGAAGGTATAAGTGCCGGTGGTCGTTCCCGCGGCAGAGTTGCCTGAGGGAGCTTCCCAGAAGTCGCCGCATGCGGACAAAATGCTGAGCGCTGCCAACGCCGCAATGGCGCACAGCATCCGTCTCCAGGTACGCCGCCGTGCCGGAATCCCCAGAAACACGACGAATGCCAACGCCGTGCTTCCTGCGCCTAGCCATGTTCCGTGGTTGGAGCGCGGGCGCATCAACTGCGTGGTGGTGGCAGCGGTGGTGGTGATGGTGGCCGTCACCGTTCCGCTCGTATTTGTAGAGCTCAGCACCACTGTTGAGGGCGATAGGGAGCAGGTGGGATTGTCCACCGCGCCCGATGGAGAGGACGTAAGCGCGCAGGTCAGCGATGCGGTTCCCGCATAATTGCCCGTCGCGGTTACCGTAATGTCGGAAGAACCCGAAGTCCCTGGAGAGACGGCAGTCGTCGCCGCTGCCGAAATCGTAAACGTTCCAGAGGAAGTGGACCCAGTTACCGTAACGCCGGCAGTGCCGGTGGCAGGGGCATAATTCGTGTCGCCGCTGTAAGAGACCGAAAGCGTGTCACTGCCCGCGCTCAGACTGTTGGCTGGAATCGTAAAGGTGTAAGCTCCGGCTGCAAGCGTCGCTGCGGAAGAAGTGTAGCCGCCTCCGGAAAGCGTCACCGTGCCTGTTGGAGTCACTCCGCCGCTGGATGTTGAAGCCACGGTCACCGCGACGTTGAGGGCGCTGGCCGCGCTCACGGTGGTCGAAGCGGGAGTTACTGTCACAGTTGCTGTCCCGGTGGCGGTAGTGGCGGAGTAGCCATTGACCACATTCGCCACGTTCAGCGATCCGAGGCCGGTGGCCAGGTCAAATCCAACGCCGGCGCTATACCCGGAAAGAATGCCGATCAGGTCTCCAGTGTGGATCGGGGTGCAGTTGGGGGATTGAATGCCGGGCACGGATGGATCGCCCTCAGTTGCGCCGTAGTCGCACGGCAAGGCGTTGGTTTCCGTGTCGATGTCGTTGAAGTAGCAGCTATCGCTGGTGGTGGCCTTCTCAGCGCTGCAGGACGTATAGCTCTGCCTGGCGGCCAATTTGTAGAGCTCGGCGTTGGGGCTTCCCTGCGCTGCGCCCGTCTTCTGATCGATAAGAGCCATAACGCCGGCCATAGCCGGAGACGCAACCGAGGTACCGCCCACCTCCTGCGCAAACGGCTCGGAGCTGGTGGTATAAGTGCAAGCCGCTACGGCGGAGACGCAGATGAGGTAAGAGCTGCTGGAAAGGAAGCCGTCGGAAGCGAAGAACGAAACATCGGGCAGATCGCGCACGCCATCGGAAGGAATGCCAGTAACGCCTGTTTGCCAGGTGGGCTTGGGCCATCCGTCCGCGACCAGCTTGAGGGATTCCCATGCCGGGCCGGTGGAAGTGGTGGTGGAAACGCAACTGGATACGTCGTTGCTATCGTTCACAATGCACCCGCTGGCGCCGCCGCTTCCGCCGATCGTGTCCACAAGATAGGACAGATTCACGCCGTTGTTTGTGGTGGGGTCGGTACTTGTATTTGTATTTGTCTGGACCAACTGCCAGTTGTTGTAGACAAAGTTGCAGCCGGACTCGGGGTCCGTCACTCCGCCAACCTTATTCGCAGCCGAGCTTGTCGCCCACCCCTCCAGCAGGCTCACAGTAAGCGGGTTTGCGCAGGTGTCGTTCCAGGGAACCTCGGGTACATAGCCTTTGGCGCTTGACCCGTTGGTGGCGTTCGACGAATTCCAATACGGCGCGGCTGTGCACTCCGATGCTGTAAGAGAGCACCAGTTGAAATCGGTGCCGCCTACGGCCGTGTTGTAAACCGTAGACGCCAGGCCGTTGACCGAAAGGCCATACTGAGCGGAATAGGGATTCCCATCTAGATCTCCGCCGTCGTCGCAACTTGCAGAGCCCCCATCTCCGGCGGCCACAAACACGGCGATTCCTTCAGCAGCAGCAGCTTCCCACAGATTGTAGTACTCCACGTTGCCGGATGTGCCGTTGCCAAGTTCGCACAAGCCGTAGCTCACGTTCATGATGTGAGATATAAGCGGTGAAGTGCCGACGATGTAGCTCTCAGAGTCGTACAGACCGTCATCGGACGACGAGGCTGGATACGATGAGACCAGGGTGATATTCGCGCCCTTGGCGATCGATCCGGCCCACTCCACGTCGAGAGAGTTCTCAATCAGGTCGTCAATGGTGCAGTAGTTGTTGGGATCCGGGCAAACGGTGAGCGGCTGGCTGTTGCCGGAGACGACCTTGGGCTGGTTGGCAGAGGTGTACGCGGGAAGACCGAACGTGCTGCGGAACGTGGCGATGTCTGACTGAACGATTTCGCTGGTCCCTGCAATGGCAATGGTCTCGCCGGTTCCATCGATCGGCGTGGTCGCGTTCCACAACGGAAGAATGTTGTAGATGGTGGCAAAGTCGTAGGGCGCAACATCTTCAACCAGGTAGGCGGAACTGGAACCGCTGGCGGGCACATTGATGCCGAACTGCGGGCGGGCATCCGCAGGTCTTGGCGTTGCGCTGCCGGCAGTGGAATCGACAGCCGGTGCGGTCTCAGAATTGGCGACGCGCTGCCACTTTCCGGTGGCGGAGTCCCTCGAGACCTTGCTGCCCATCCGGTGCAGCGGCCGCGGGAAAAAGTTGTGCAGCGACTTGACGCCAACGACGGCCGGCGTAAGCGCTGAGGGAATGCGCGGGTCGCTCATGTTGCCGATATGTGCAACGCCCTTTACTTCGAGGTTATGGATCTCGGTGTGGAATGTGCTCTCGACCTGGGCCGCGGACCCGCTGAAGCGAATGGACATTCGATTAGGAGCGACTTCGCCGATGGAAAAGCCGTGGCCGGTCAGCCAGTTTGAAATGGCATCGATGTCGGTTTGCAAGGGGCCAAAGCCGGCGCCTACCTGTTCGGGCGTTAGCCATTGGTGGAAATTGGGAGAATCGGGATCGTACTGGCCGGCTACAAATTTATCGAAGGCAGCCTGCCGCGCGGGGTCGCGGCTCAGCACCAGAATCAGGTCGGTCATGGGCAGGTCCGGGGAGACCGGGCCACGGTCGTTCCTGGCATTGGCGGCGGGGTGGGTGTTGCCCTTCAGCGTAACAAGATTGCGTTCATCGATTTGAGCGGCGATCTGCACCGCGGGCGCGGCGGACTGGGCCACAGCGGCGGTTCGGCACAGCAATGCGCAGAAAAATATAAGGACTGAAGTCAATGCCAGAAGAGGGAGCGAGCGCATCCGACGCATAGAGTTTTTCCTTAACATTCGCGCGACGCCTGAAGCATTCTCGCCGAAGGGTGCAAGTGGAGGATCGGAAATGCCATAAATCCTCATCGGTCCAATGGTCTATCGTAGCAAGTTCGAGCGTCGACGCCGCAGGGAACAGATGCGTGGGCCGGTTCAAGACGAATTCACTCGGCCGGGGCAGCGGCTCATGCGTCGTGCCCGTCGACCCTCATGGCCAATTAGATAAACGCAGGAGGCTTCGAAATCGCTCGTTTGCGAGTACATTGGATTTGACGGAAAATCTGGCGGGCGAGGCAAGAATTCACATTTCTGGAGCATGATAATCGATCGTCAAAATGTTCCCTGGGAAGGAACATTTCACGCACAAAATATAATCGACAGGCAAGAATGCCAAGTTCCTGCAGGATCGCAACTCGATTCGGGCCTACAGAGATGCCAACCTCTCGTTGGCGTGCCTGGCGCGAGCGGGCATTCCCATCGTCTGGTGCATGGCCACAGCCTCCAGGAGCAATCCGCGTGCCTTGGCCACATCCCCGGCGTCATGGCGGTCAAGCAGCATCTCGGCGTACCACTCCCGTGCCAGCGGCTGGAGATGCCGGTAAGGAGCCACATCGGCCTGGTCAACCGCGGTCTGATGATGGTGTTCCGCCCCAGGCCAGTCTTCGGCGCAGGCCGCGGCAATACCGGCAGCGGTGCGGAACCCGGAAATAACGGAATAGGTCCATGCGCCGGTCAGGAGCAGCTCTTCCGTCAGCGGACGGAGAGCCGCAGCCTCCATTTTCAGGCCCATGCGCGCCAGGCCGACCACCGATCTTTCCAGAGCGGTCCACACGCCAAGCGGGTTCGATTGGCCGGGAACAGGGAACTTCCAGTGCCGGTTCGACCAGGCCTTCGCAGCTCGCGGATCGCCTTGCTCCGCAAGAGCCGCAAACAGACAGGCCTCGGAGAGCCCGCTGAGATACGATTTCCCCTCGACCTTCAATCCATGTGCGTACCAGCGTTCCGCCTCCGCAAGGTCTCCACGCCAAAGCGCGAAATGACCGCGTTGGAGGCCGGTAGCGAAGTTCCAACCGACATTGTGCGAACCGCCGAATTCCCATGCGTCCGCGGTTTCCTCCTCCGCTTTCTGGAGTTCACCGCGCGCCGCACTCAAGATGGAAGCGCCCATTTTGAGCGCCCAGATTGCCCCATGATGGCCAATCTTTTCCGCCTGCGCAATCGCGCCGGGAAGAGCCGCTTCGACTTCGCCTGGCCGGCCGCAGTAAAGAATCGCCCATAGCCCATAAAACTCCACCGCGGAGGCGTTCCACGAGTCCCCCGCTGTGCGGAATGCGCTGGCCAGCCGGGGAGCTGCAACCGCCACTTTTTCCATTTGAAAAGACTGGTAATAGTGAATCGTTTCAAGCAAGGCGGTTGGTCCCTGGGAAGGCGCCTTCATGGTTTCAAGCAATGTTCTGGCTTCCGAGAAAATCCCATCGGCGCTGGCTGGGTCGCCGCCCGCGCTCATGATAGCGGCCCGCATGGACAAGACGCCGCAAAGCAAGCGCGGATCCTGACCCGCCATCTGCTTGTGCGCGCGCTCCATGGTGCGATTCGCCGCTTCGGAATCGAGCCTCCAGGCCTGCAGATAGCTGAGGGCAATGCTGGCTTCGGCCACCTTGGCAAGCGCGCCGGTGGCCTCAAACAGATCGATCGCTCTGCGGTAGCTCTCGATCGCTTCGTCCGGCTTGCTCAGGCTTCGCAGGGTTGTCGCCCTTTGCAGTAGCAGGTCCGCGACTCTCAGGCTTGCTTCCCCTTCCCACAGCAGCAGCGCATGGTCCAGATGCCCCAGGGCCTCTTCGTAGGCCGATCCGGCCCTTGCTTTGCCGGCCGCCAATACCAGATATTTGGTGGTTTTTTCAGCGTCGCTCATGACGCCGGCCTGGAAGAGATGATGGGCAAGCTGAGACGCCTGTGCTTCAAGATTTCCGCTGTAGACTCGCTCGATGCTATCGGCAATCCGCGCATGCAGCCTTTGGCGGCGGGGAAGCGAAAGCGATTCGGCCAGGGTTTGACGTACCAACTCGTGGACGAAGCGGTAACGCATATCGCGGCCATCGGACTCAGGCACCACCAGGTGGGCATGCTCGGCCTCCTCCACGGCATTCAGCGCCGCATCCGGGTGGTTGTTCTCCAATTCCTCCAGGAGCCTGAGACTGAAGCTGCGTCCAATCACAGCGGCGGTGGTTAGCGCGCGCCGGGCACTCTCGCCCAGGCGGTCGAGCCTGCGTCCCAGCACCAGCCGAACCCCCTCGGGCACCTGAAGCCGATCGATGCGCAACCCGGGGAGCCACTTCCCGGCCTGGTCGAAAAGCTTGCCTTCCTCTGAGAGATGGCGGAAGACCTCTTCCACGAAGAACGGATTTCCCTCCGTCTCCTCAAAGATGACGCGCACCAGCGACGGGGGCGGCGCTTGATTGCTCATGGCCGTGAGCATGTTTTTTACTCCGTCCTGCGCCAGCCGCCGCAGCGGCATCCTGGTGGCCTGCTTCTGGCGAAGCAGCGTTTCCACCGTTTGCGCAAAGGGACGAGAGACTTCAATCCCCACGTCGCGGTACGTGCAGATGACAAGCATGGGCGTGTTGGAGAGCGTTTGCGCGTGGTGTTGCAGCAGCAGCAGCGTTGGCTCATCGGCCCAGTGCAGGTCTTCAAAAACCACGGCCACCGGGGTCACCCGGGCAGCGCGCTCCACGTAGGAGCGAAACGCATTGAACAGGTACCGGCGTTGCTGCTCGGGCGGAAGCGAGATGGCGGGCGGAATGTCGGGATACATATTCCGCAGCTCGGGCATGAGCCTGGCCACCTCCGGAGCATCGTCGCCAAGCGAATGACGGAGACCTTCGCGAGGCGCCATCCGCGCAATGTACTCCAGCATTTCGATGAACGGAACGTAGGGCGGCGAGCCTTCCATCTCGTAGCAATGCCCCATCACGCCAACGGCTCCGCGACGCCTGGCCTCGTCGAGAATCGCGCGGGCAAGGTGGGTTTTGCCAATCCCCGGCTCTCCACCGATCAGCACCATGGAGCCGCGTCCGGCCATTGCCTCACCCAGCAGGCGCTTCAACTCCGCAAACTCCTGTTCACGGCCAATCAGCGGTATGTCGGTCAGTGCGGCCGGCTCCTGCTCCGTGACCGAGGCCGAAATCAGGCGTTCCAGGTCTGCCCGCACCTCGGCGATTGAGGGATAGCGCAGATCGAGCGGCTTGGCCAGCAGCCGCCGGATCAACACGACCAGGCTTTGCGGCAAATCTCCGCTCAAGCTCGGAGGGTCGCGCAGAATGCCCGCCAGCGTATCGTTGGCTGTTGAGCGGCGGAAGGGGTGCATGCCCCCGAGCAGTTCGCATAACAGGATACCGAAGGAAAACACGTCGGAACGCTGGTCAAGCGGTTCGCCCCTCACCTGTTCCGGCGACATGTAATCAGGTGTCCCGATCATCACCCCCTGCCCGGTGGGTTGAGGGCCTCCGGGTACCTGCGTTGCCGCGGATTCATCCATGGACAGGGATGTGGATTGCTTCGCCAGGCCGAAGTCGAGAAGCTTCACCATGCCGCTTTGCGTAACAAAGACGTTGGCGGGCTTGATGTCGCGGTGAACAATGCCGCGCAGGTGAGCTTCGTTCAGGCCGTCGGCAATCTGGATGGCAATTTCAAGCCGGCGCGCCAGTTCCTGACCGCGCATTTTTCCGCTGGGCGAAGCGCCGGATTTGACGATCAAATCCCGCAACGTCTCGCCCTCCATCAGCTCCATCACAATGAATGGTTGCCCCTCGTGCTCCCCGATCTCGTAAATGGTGCAGATGTTGGGATGATTCAGCAGGGAGGCAAGCCGCGCCTCGCGCACAAAGCGTCGAAGCGTCGAAGAATCTTTGGCGGATGCTTCGGTCAGAAATTTGAGCGCAACGGGGCGATTCAGCTTCATATCTTCGCCCTTGTAAACCACGCCCATTCCGCCGCCGCCCAGTATTCCGAGCACGCGATAGTGGGAAACCTTTTGGCCAACCAGGGAGATCGATTCGCCCGGTCTTTCCGGCGCCACTGGCTCGCCTTCGCTGACCGGAGTATCGCGAATCAACAGGCGGTAGCCGCGCCGGGCCAGCGTCTCAATGTACCCATCGTCGATAGACGTTTCGCGCAGGGCCGCGCGGAGCTTCAGGATTGCGGCATTGATGCTGCGGTCGAACTCGACGACTGTGTCATTCGGCCAGAGGCGATTCCGGATGTCCTCGCGCGATACCACCCCTCCCTTGCGATCGAGAAGCATCTGGAGGATTTGAAACTGCTGCTCCGGCAGGCGAACGCTGCGGCCTTTTCCCTGTAAATCCGCGGTCTCCAGGTTGAGTTCGAAAGGTCCAAAACGAACCACGTTCGGCACGTGTGTCTCCAGGGTAGGGGTGGCTGAGAGGAATTCCAGTGGAGTCAATCCTACTATGGCCATGTCTCCAAGTCACCTGTAAATCCCTCAAATACAAACGCAAATTGGGAACAGACGCTTCCAGGCGCAATCTGTTTTTCGCTGCCTGTTCATGACAATCTCCCCCGCTCCTCACGGGTTCTTTATGGCAGTCTGGTTAGGCTTTGCAAGGAGAATGCATTGACTACGGAATCACCGGTTGCGGCACAAGGCACCATTCTGGTGGTGGACGACGATACCTCGACGCGACGGGCGTTGCGTATGACGCTCACCGGCATGGGCTTCACGGTTGTCGAGGCGGCACGTGGCGAGGAAGCGTTATCGCTGGTCCGCGTGTCGTGGTTCGATGCGGTGTTGCTGGACGTGGATATGCCCGGAATGGGCGGCGTGGAAACATGCCGTTTAATCCGGCGAGCGATTTCGCGTCTGCCCATCCTGATGCTTACGGTAATGGATAGCGAGGACGACAAAGAGCTCGCGCTCGACGCCGGTGCCGACGACTACATTACCAAGCCATTTCAATTACGCGAGTTGGCGGCTCGATTGCGTTCTGCGGTGCGAAGGCGGAATGCGCAGGACACCAACCGCGACGCCCCGATTCGCCAAGGCCATCTCGAACTGGATCCCGTGAAGTATCGTGTGATGAAGCGTGGGAAGTCAATCCATCTCACCCCCAAGGAGTTTGAGGTGCTGCATTACCTGATGATGCACGCAGGCGAGCCCATTCCGCACGCTCGGCTGTTGAAAGCGGTGTGGGGGCCGGAGTATGGCAATGAGCTCGAGTACCTTCGAACCTTCATTCGCTTGCTGCGCAAGAAGATTGAAGACGACCCGCAGAATCCCGTTTACTTGTTGACGGATGCTTATGTCGGCTATCGGTTCAGTGATGAGCAATCGGAAAACTGATCACTGCACTGTGCAAACTCCACTCTCCTCCGATTGCGTGCGGCGCGGAGCGATGTCCTCATCGCCAGCGTCTGCATCAAATGCGCTGGGGTCCACAAATCGGTATCCCACGTAGAGATCGGTCAGCAGGTACGCGGGGTTGGAGGGATCGTCCTCGATCTTTCTGCGGATCTGGTTGACATAAACTCGCAGGTACTCGATCTCTTCGCGGCAATTGACTCCCCAAACCGCCGTCAACAACTTCGCGTTCGGTACAACCCGCCCGGCGCGGCTCATCAAACAGTGCAGAACGCCGAACTCCTTGCGTGTGAAATGCACCGGCTCACCGCGCTTTGTAACTCGACGGCTAACAGGTTCGAGCCGAATCTCCCCAATCTCGATTGGAGCGGTTTCAACCCGCGACGGGGCCTGGATGCGCCGCACAGCCGTGCGCATCCTCGCAATCAATTCGCGCGTGCTGAATGGCTTGGTGACATAATCGTCGGCGCCTAGTTCCAGCGCCTGCACCTTCTCCGATTCCTGATCGCGAACGGTGAGCATGAGAATGGGCAGCTTGGGATAAACCGATCGCAAGCGGCGCAACGTCTCAATGCCTCCAATGCCTGGCATATTGATATCGAGCAATACAACATCGAAGCTGACGCTGCGCAGCAGTTGCAAAGCTTCTTCGCCGCGCGAGGCTTCCGTTACCTGAAAGCCAAGTTCAACGAAGGGCGGGCGCAGCGCCCTCCGGATGGATGATTCGTCATCTACTATAAGTACGCGAATGGCACCCTCGCTCATTATCAGCTCCTCTGCTGTGGTGTGGATGGGATG
>Ga0302275_10004381_pt1 | contig 13943 bp, 1 predicted proteins | sample III_Bog_N2_2_FD_200229 | JGI IMG/M metagenome (GOLD analysis project Ga0302275, IMG submission 200229) | Peat permafrost microbial communities from Stordalen Mire near Abisko, Sweden - III_Bog_N2_2 | ecosystem: Environmental > Terrestrial > Soil > Wetlands > Peat | place: Sweden: Abisko...
GCCCACGGCGCGGTGTTCTGCACGCTCAACACCTCCGCCTGGATGCTGGCGTTGCCGCTGGCCGGCTGATAGACGTAGCGGAACGCGTCCGCCGCGCCCCAAATGTCCGCGCCAGCGCCTTTGATCGTGAACCACCCGTTGACTGCCGTGGCACTGCCCGCCACCCCGACCGCCCCGATGTCCGCCGTCGCCCAGGGACTGGGCAGCTGCGGGGCGGCGGTCAGCGAGAAGTCATCGAAGCCGGTCCAGTTGCCCGGCGTCGCATTGTTGAAATACACCCCGACATAGCGGCCGGCGTCGGCCGCCGTGGCCTGGTACGTCAGCGTGTATTGCGCCCACGGGCCGGCAGACGAGCCGTAGCCGTTCAACGCAGCATTGTTGCTGGCCAGCGTGGTGGCGGTCATGTACGCGGCATTCAACGCGGCGGCGCTCACCAGGCTGACCGCTTGTGTCGAGCTGGCGGAGCCGCCCGAATGCTCGGCCCACCACGTCAGGGTGATGGTGTCGCCGGCGTTCATCTGATAGTTGGCGATTTGATACGCGCCGCTGTTGCCGCCCTTGCAATAGGCCGAATAAACGCCGCTGTGCGGGGCCGGGTTGGTTTCCACGCCGCTGTCGGTGTAGGTTGCGCCCGCATTGGTCCAACCAGTAACGGTGGCAAAGCCGGTGGAGATTTTGCCGGTGCCCGGCAGTTCAAAGCCGGGATTGGCCAGCAATTGATTGGTCGTGCTGCCGGAGCTGGGCGTGGCGGCGACCTGGCTCGAGTTGGCGCTCGTTCCACCGCCATTCACCGCCGCCACCACATAATAGTAGGTCGTGCCGTTAACCGTAGCGGTGTCGGTGTAATTTGCTGTGGCCGGACTGGCAATCGTCGCGTAGCTGCTGCCGCTGGTGGTGGAACGTCCCACATTATAGCTCGTTGCCCCGCTGGAGGCATTCCACGTCAGTCCGACTTGATTATTGCCCGCGGTGGCGGCCAAGCCGGTCGGAGTCGCCGGGATCGGCGGTTCGGGCGTGGCGGCGACTTGGCCAGAGTTGGCGCTCGTTCCACCGCCATTCACTGCCGCCACCACGTAGTAATAAGTCGTGCCGTTGACCGCCGTGGGGTCGGTGTAATTTGCTGTGGACGGACTGGCAATCGTCGCATAGCCGCTGCCGCTGGTGGTGGAACGTCCCACATTATAGCTGGTCGCACCGCTGGAGGAATTCCACGTCAGTCCGACTTGATTATTGCCCGCAGTGGCGGCCAAGCCGGTCGGAGTCGCCGGGATCGGCGGTTCGGGCGTGGCGGCGACCTCGGTGGAGTTGGGGCTTTCGGCTCCATTCACTTCCGACACCACATAATAATACGTGGTGCCATTGGCGGCCGTGGTATCGGTGTAACTGGTCGTGGACGCACTGCCAATCGTTACGTAACCGCTGCCGCTGGTGGTGGAACGCTTCACGTTGTAGCTCGTCGCCCCGCTCGATGCGGTCCATGTCAAAGCTACCTGTGCGTTGCCGGCGGCAGCACTTAAACCGGTCGGGGCATTCGGCACCGGCAAGCCGGTTTCCATTTGCAGGAAGTCGTACATGATGCCGCCTTGCACCAGGTCGGGGTAGGCGCTGGTGTTGGTGCCGTTGTTCCAGCTCCCTTGCGCGCCGGGTTGGCGGATGGTGATGGACAGTGTGTTGGTGCCCACCACAAACAGGTTGGGGGCAAAGGAAATCTGGTAATACTGGTAACGCCCGATAGTCACCACATCCCGGTAAAGATTCGCCCCGTCAGCCGTATAAATCCCCGAACTTTGGTAAGGTGCCGGCGTGGCATTCACCCCGTTGAGGTAGGTGTAAAATGCCGTGCCGCGTCCGCCCGCCAGCGCCAGGGTGAACAGCACGTTCGTGGTGGGCAGATTGGTCAGGTTGAAGATGACATTCCATTTCGGCGACCAGTAAATGCCGTTGGTCTGGGTATGATCGGTCAGGTTGTTCGCGCCGGATTGCGGCGTGATGCCCATGCTGCACTGGGCATAATACCAGTCTTTGGCTTCCACGCTTTGGCCAATGGTGAAATTCAGGTCGTTCGTGCCCATGTCATTCAAATAACGCCACCAAAGACCGAATTGCTTGGGGTAATTGCCCAAATGAAACTCAGCGGTGCTGTGGTCGGGCGTGCCGATGCGCCAGAGGCGCTGCTGCAGGTGCGGGGGATTCCAACTGATCACGCCCAGGCTGGTGGTCTGGTTGGCGCTGACAACGACGTTGGAGACTTGCAATTCGCCCCAGATGCCCGGCACATAGGAAAACAGCATGTAATTGCCCGGCCGCACCTTGGGAATGCTGAAGTTGCCATTGCTGTCGCCGGTGGTCCAAAACATATAATTGGTCACGCCCTGATAAATCCAGTCAATATTGGTGCCGGTGCAGAGGATCACCATGGGATTGGCGGTGGATTCGCCGGTCTGGGCGGTGATGGTGCCGGTGACCGTGCCGCGTTGGCGCGGATAATCCTGCTCGCTCTCGTTCACCCAGGCATAAGGCCAGTTGGATACCATGACCGCCGCCTCGCGTTGTGCGTCCTGCCACAGTTGCGTGTGGTTGGTGCCCGTGTTGGCATACATGAAAAACGGTCCGATAACCTTGGTGAATTCCTCGCCCGCTGCGGCACCGGGATTGGGGATGTCACCCAAGCCGTGGCCTTCAAAGTCATCATTGTACATGTAATCGCCGGACATGGCGCCCTTTTGCTTGGTCGGCCCGCCGTTCATGTGCTCAAAACTGGCCAGGATGCTCCACAAGCCAACCTGATCGGTCGCCAAACCCCAGGCGGTGCGGAACGAATTTGAAGCGCCTTGATAGCTGCTATAATCATACTTGCTCCATATCGGGTAGAGATCGGAAGTCAGACCGGTGGGCTGCGTGTAGGCCGGCCAGCCCGGTTCGTAATTCGTGCCGGTGGGCTGCGTCCAATAATTGCTCTTGGACAATTCACTGTCCTCGGTGGGATCGCCATCCGTTCGCGGATCAGGGATGCCCGCGCCAATGCTCAAACACACCGGCACATCCGATCCCGAATAAGCCCAGGCATTGGAGACGGTGCCATTCGCGTTCTGCGACTGGACAAAGAGGGTGGTGTTGGCGCGGCCCTGCCAACTGTCGGCGTCGTAATAGGCCGCCGGCTGGTTGGCGTGGTGCCGCCAGACATGGTAGGTGTAAAAACCCGCTTCGCCGGCGCGCATCACATGATGTTCGGACCAGTCCCAAAGGCCGTTCGGATACAACGTGGTGCTGCCGGTCGCGCGCGGGTTGCGCATCATCACATCCACGATCTGGCCGGTATTGGTCACCACGGTGTAGGTCGAGCCGAAGCCGGCCGGGAGGGAAACCCAGTAATCATTGGTGCCGCTGCCGATGTGCGTCAGGCTCAAGGCATAGTCTTGCTTGGGATCAATCAGGTTCAGGTTGGGATTCGCGGTGGTGGAGAACGACGAAACATCGCCACCATTGGTCCCGAAGGTCATGCTCACCAGGCCGTTGGCCATCGTGACGGTGCCATTGCCGTTGTCGGTCAAGGTGACCGTGTCGGCGCGGCCGGTTCCAGCCAAACCGATGAGGCCGGCCATCGCGAGCAAGCCAGCGGCGGTTTTTGCCATTTTCCTCCGAATGACATGGGGGCAGTATTCTTTCATGTTAGATTAATAATTCTGCGGTTAAGCTTAGTGGGGTTCGGGATTTAGATTACCACGAAATTTCCAGAAGCATACCGCCATTTATGGCGACATTCCGGTTGGTTATCACCAATTCCGATGATGCATCGGATGGCTGATTCGTGATCGGCGGCCGATTTATGCCCTCAGTGAAGTCGCCCCCAACCACGCAACCCCAGGTAGCGCCGGCTTCCCAGCCTGCTGTTGGCAAGCCGAGCTTCGGCGCGCAGGTTTCCAAACCTGCGGGCCGTGGCCTTTCCCACCTGCGTTCAACCCGTACTCCGAAGTGGGCAACGAAATCGAAAAGACCTGCCGCGAGCCCGGCGCGGTAGGGCGCGTCGCTCCGTGCGCGCCGCGCCTGCAACGAGCGGGTGCAGTATTTCCCCGGCGTCGCCTTCCCGAGCCGCTGCGGCTCAAGACCTTTCTCAAGCTTCCCCCGGATTCCAGATCACGCATCACGCATCACGCATCACGCATCACGCATCACGCATCACGCATCACGCATCACGCATGATTTTCCAAGTTGCATTTTCCCAAGGCACTCGCAACCATGCCCCATGCTTGCAAAGGTTTGCTCCGCCGCCGTCAACGGCATTGACGCCTACGCCATCGAGGTGGAGGTCAACTGCGGCTATGGCGACACGCTCATCGCCCTGGTCGGCCTGCCCGACGCCGCCGTTAAAGAATCAAAGGACCGGGTCTCCACCGCCCTGTTGAATTCCGGCTACAAATATCCCCTGGGCAAGACCACCATCAACCTCGCGCCCGCCGACGTGCGCAAGGAGGGCCCGAGCTTTGACCTGCCGATTGCCGTCGGCACGCTGGCCGCGAGCGAACAGCTTGAAACCGACCAGCTCAACGATTTTGTCATCGTCGGCGAACTCGCCCTCACGGGCGGCGTGCGCCCGGTGAAAGGGGTTTTGCCGATTGCGCTCCGGGCGAAAGCGGATGGGAAAAAGGGCATTCTGGTCCCCGCCGAAAACGCCTTTGAGGCTGCGGTCGTGGACGGCTTGAACGTCATTCCCATCCAGAATCTCCGCGCAGCCGCCCAGTTTCTGGAAGGCGGGCTGCACCTTGCGCCGGTGCGCGTGGATGTGGCCCGGATTTTCGAAACCCCGCAGGACCTGGACGCGGATTTTTCCGAGGTGAAGGGCCAGGAAAGCGTGAAGCGCGCCCTCGAAATCGCGGCGGCGGGCGGACATAACGTCCTGCTCATCGGCCCGCCGGGCACGGGCAAATCGATGCTCGCGAAACGACTGGCCACGATCCTTCCGCCGCTCACGCTCGATGAGGCGCTGGAGACCACGAAGATTCACAGCATCGTGGGCTTGCTGAAACCCGGCCAGGCGCTGGTGACGCAACGCCCGTTCCGCGCGCCGCATCACACCGCCAGCGATGCCGGCCTGCTCGGCGGCAACATCAATCCCACGCCGGGGGAAATCTCCCTCGCGCACCACGGCGTGCTGTTTCTCGATGAGCTGCCGGAATTCAAACGCACGGTGCTGGAAACCATGCGCCAGCCGTTGGAAGAGGGCACCGTCACCATTTCCCGCGCCGCCGGCACCATGACCTTCCCGAGCCAGGTCATGCTGGTGGCGGCGATGAATCCGACGCCGGACGGAAAAATGCCGGGCGAGAGCCGGAGTTCGCCGCGCGAAATCCAGAATTATCTGGGCCGCATCTCGGGGCCGCTGCTCGACCGCATCGATTTGCACATTGAGGTGCCGCCGGTGAAATTCCGCGAGCTGTCCAATGTGCAGCCGGGCGAAAGCTCCGCGCAAATCCGCGAACGGGTGGTGGCCGCGCGGCGGATGCAACATGCCCGCTTTGCCGGCCGGCCGAAGATCACCTGCAACGCGCGGATGGGCGCGCGCGAACTCAAGTCGTTTTGCGACCTCGATGAGCCGACGCGCGAGCTGCTGAAACACGCGATGGCGGATTATAATTTGAGCGCCCGCGCCTACGACCGGATCGTGAAAGTGGCCCGAACGATCGCCGACCTGGCCGGCGCCGAAAAAATCGCCGCCGACCACATTGGCGAGGCGATCCAGTATCGCACGCTCGACCGGCAGTTGTGGGGCTGATGATTCATCCCGCCCGGATAGCTGACTTGGTCGGCCACATTGGCTGGCCATGGTTTGGCTGATTTCACCCGGCGTTGATTATTTCATTTATCGGACATCTGGTGTGGGCGGCCTTCACACAAAAGTAACCTGACTGAACTCCGGATGGCACCCAAGCCAACTAGGATTCAAGGCTTGTGAGAACAAGCTTGGTTCAAGATTGTTGGTGCGCCGTATTTGACGTGCCGGCATGGAAGCGGACTTCCTGCTGGCAGGTGCGGCCAGGCGGCTCTGGATCTTGGCGGCAGGTTCTTCACTTGTCGGTCCAGCATCATAAATTATTCATCTAAACCCATCCCCAGATCATTCATGAAACCATTCCACTTGAAAAAAATTCCCCTGCTTGCCGCGTTATGTGCGGGCTCGTTGGGGATGCCTTCGGCGCAGGGCCAATCGGTCAGCCTGACGACACCAGCCAGCGGGACGAGCTTTGCAGCTCCGGCCAACCTGGCGTTGGGCGCGACGGCAGCGGACCTTGACGGCACCGTAACGAACGTGGCGTTCTATCAAGGCACGACTCTGCTGGGCAACGCGACCAGCGCGCCGTTCACCTTCACCACGGCGAATCTCTTCGCCGGCAGCTACGCCTTGACGGCGGTGGCCACCGACAACAACGGCTTGAGCGCCACCTCCAGCGTGGTCAATGTCACGATCACCAACACGGCCGCCCTCAACGTGCTGCAATCCATCAAGACGGTCTTCATCGTCGCGATGGAAAACCACGACCTGGTGCAGAAGAACCCGACGGGCAGCCCGCAGCAGATCCTGGGCAACCCGGCCGCACCCTATTTCAACAGCCTGATCACCCCCGGCAACCCGAACGCGGCGCAGACCGCCTGGGCCACGCACATGTTCAGTTGCGCCATCAACGGCGAGCATCCCTCCGAGCCGAATTACATCTGGATGGAGGCCGGAACGGACTTTGGCATCCGCACGGACGACGATCCGAACGCGAAAACGACATCGCACAATGTGTTCACCAATGTGCAGCATCTCTCCGCGCAGTTGACGGCGGCGGGTGTTTCTTGGAAAACCTATCAGGAAGACGTGGAATACAGCACGTCCGAGGAAATGAGCGCCTCCGGTTCCGGCAAGCCGGTCAACGTATACAACGGCACGACGCAGTACAACTACGGCGTGAAGCACAACCCGATGGCCTTCTTCCCGGACACGCAGAACCTCAACTGCTATCCGCTGACCAACTTCTGGACGGACCTGACCAACAACAACCTCGGCCGTTACAACTGGATCACACCCGACCAGTACAACGAATGGCACAGCGCGCTGAGTGGCGGGTACAATTATTATGGGGTCCAATACACGGGCGACCAGGCCGCGATCGCCTCGGGTGACAACGCCCTCTCGATCATTATTCCGAAGATCATGGCCTCCCAAGCCTACCAGGATCACGGCGTGATCATCATCTGGACCGACGAGACGGAAAGCACGGACGACACGAACACCACGCTGCCGTACGTGATCATCTCGCCGCTGGCCAAGGGCAACGCCTATGCGAGCACGCTGCCCTACAGCCATTCCTCGGATCTCAAGACCCTGGACGAGATTTTCGGACTGGCCTACCAGACCAATGCCATTCCCGCTACCTATTATGACGCGCAGAACGACGGCCTGTATGACTATGTGGACGGCCACAGCGCCCCCATCAACGACCTCAGCGACTTCTTCAAGGGCGTCGGCACGGACGCGCCGGTCCTGACGCTTCTGCAAAACGGCAGCCCGCTGACCAACGGAGCCACCACCGTGAGCTTCGGTGCCGTCATTCTCGATTCCTACGTGGTCAAAACGTTCACCGTGACCAATACCGGCAACGCCCCGCTGGTGCTGTCCAACATAATGATCACCGGTGCGAACGCCGATGAGTTCTCCGCCGGCGGCCTGACGCTGCCGGCCACGGTGCCTGCCGGTCAGAGCGCCACGTTCGGCGTGGTCTTTGCGCCCACCATCAGTGCGGCCGAATCTGCCACCTTGCAAATCAGCGATAATGACACGAACGGCAATCCGTTCACCGTGGCACTTGCCGGCATGGGCGTGTATGAACCGCCGACAGTCGTCCTGACGGCCCCGGCCAACGGGGCAAAGTTTGCCGCGCCAGCCAACCTCACGCTGTCGGCGGGGGCGTCGGATCTTTATGGGGCCATCACGAATGTGGCCTTTTATCAAGGCACGAATCTGCTGGGCAACGTGACCAGTACGCCCTTCAGCCTCAAGACGGCGAATATCTTCGCCGGCAGCTACGCCTTGACGGCGGTGGCCACCGACGACAACGGCCTGAGCGCCACCTCCAGCGTGGTCAATGTCACAATCACCAACACCGCCGCCCTCAACGTGCTGCAATCCATCAAGACGGTCTTCATCATCGCGATGGAGAACCACGACCTGGTGCAGAAGAACCCGACGGGCAGCCCGCAGCAGATCCTGGGCAACCCGGCCGCGCCCTATTTCAACAGCCTGATCACCCCCGGCAACCCGAACGCGGCGCAGACCGCGTGGGCCACGCACATGTTCAGTTGCGCCATCAACGGCGAGCATCCCTCCGAGCCGAACTACATCTGGATGGAGGCGGGGACGGACTTTGGCGTCCGCACGGACAATGATCCGAACGCCTCCACCTCGGTGCACAACGTGTTCACCAACGTGCAGCATCTCTCGGCGCAGTTGACGGCGGCGGGCATCCCCTGGCGCTCCTATCAGGAGGACCTGGAATACACGACCGAGGAGAAAAGCGCCTCCGGTTCCGGCAAGCCGGTCAATCCCTATAACGGCACGACGCAATACAATTACGGCGTGAAGCACAATCCGATGGCGTTCTTCCCGGACACGCAGAACGTCAACTGCTATCCGCTGACGAACTTCTGGACGGACCTGACCAACAACAACATCGGCCGTTACAACTGGATCACGCCCGACCAGTACAACGAATGGCACAGCGCGTTGAGCGGCACCTACACCTATAACGGGACCGCCTGGACGGGCGACCAGTCGGCGATCGCCTCGGGCGACAACGCCCTTTCGATCCTCATTCCGAAGATCATGGCTTCGGCGGCATATCAGGATCATGGCGTGATCATCATCTGGACGGACGAGACGGAAAGCACGGACGACACGAACACCACGCTGCCCTACGTGATCATCTCGCCGCTGGCCAAGGGCAACGCCTATGCGAGCACGCTGCCCTACAGCCATTCCTCGGATCTCAAGACCCTGGACGAGATCTTCGGACTGGCCTACCAGACCAACGCCATTCCCGCTGCCTACTATGACGCGCAGAACGACGGCCTGTATGACTATGTGGACGGCCACAGCGCCCCCATCAACGACCTCAGTGACTTCTTTGCGGGCGTGGGCACGGATGCGCCGGCCCTGGCGGTGCAGCAGACGGGCGGCACGTTGACCAACGGTGCGGCGGCGGCTTTCGGCGCGGTGAATATTGGCGCGAGCGCGACCAACACGCTGACGATCACTAATACCGGCAACGGCACGCTAATCCTCTCGAATCTGGTGGTCACGGGCGCGAACGCCGGTGACTTCACGATCAGCGGCCTCACGCTGCCGGCCACGGTGTATGCCGGTCAGAGCGCCACGTTCAACGTGGTCTTCGCGCCCGCCATCGGTGGGGCTGAATCTGCCAGCTTGCAAATCAGCGATAATGACACGAACAGCAATCCATTCATCCTGTCCCTCACCGGCACGGGGGTTTTCGTGCCACCGACGGTCAGCCTGACCGGCCCGGCGGGCGGGACGAGCTTTGCAGCTCCGGCCAACCTGGCATTGACGACGACGGTGGCGGACCTTGACGGCACGGTGACGAACGTGGCGTTCTATCAAGGCACCACGCTGCTGGGCAATGCGACCAGCGCGCCCTTCACCTTCACCACGGCGAATATCTTCGCCGGCAGCTACGCCTTGACGGCGGTGGCGACGGACAACAACGGCCTGAGCGCCACCTCCAGCGTGGTCAATGTCACAATCACCAACACGGCCGCCCTCAACGTGCTGCAATCCATCAAGACGGTCTTCATCATCGCGATGGAGAACCACGACCTGGTGCAGAAAAACCCGACGGGCAGCCCGCAGCAGATCCTGGGCAACCCGGCCGCGCCCTATTTCAACAGCCTGATCACCCCCGGCAACCCCAACGCGGCGCAGACCGCGTGGGCCACGCACATGTTCAGTTGCGCCATCAACGGCGAGCATCCCTCCGAGCCGAACTATATCTGGATGGAGGCCGGAACGGACTTTGGCGTCCGCACGGACGACGATCCGAACGCGAAGACGACGTCGCACAACGTGTTCACCAACGTGCAGCATCTCTCGGCGCAATTGACGGCGGCGGGCATCCCCTGGCGCTCCTATCAGGAGGATGTGGAATACAGCACGTCCGAGGAGAAAAGCGCCTCCGGTTCCGGCAAGCCGGTCAACCCCTACAACGGCACGACGCAATACAATTACGGCGTGAAGCACAACCCGATGGCCTTCTTCAACGACACGCAGAACCAGTTCTGCTATCCGCTGACGAACTTCTGGACGGACCTGACCAACAACAACATTGGCCGCTACAACTGGATCACGCCCGACCAATACAACGAGTGGCACAGCGCGCTGAGTGGCGGGTACAATTATTATGGGGTCCAATACACGGGCGACCAGGCGGCGATCGCCTCGGGCGACAACGCGCTCTCGATCCTCATCCCCAAGATCATGGCTTCGGCGGCATATCAGGATCATGGCGTGATCATCATCTGGACCGACGAGACGGAAAGCACGGACGACACGAACACCACGCTGCCCTACGTGATCATCTCGCCGCTGGCCAAGGGCAACGCCTATGCGAGCACGCTGGCTTACAGCCATTCCTCGGATCTCAAGACCCTGGACGAGATCTTCGGGTTGGCCTACCAGACCAACGCCATTCCCGCTGCCTACTATGACGCGCAGAACGACGGCCTGTATGACTATGTGGACGGCCACAGCGCCCCCATCAACGACCTCGGCGACTTCTTTGCGGGCGTCGGCACGGATGCGCCGGCCCTGACGGTGCAGCAGACGGGCGGCACGCTGACCAACGGTGCGGCGGCGGTCGCCTTTGGCGGGGTGAACCTTGGCACGAGCGCGACCAATACGCTGACCGTGACGAACACCGGCAACGGCACGTTGATCCTCTCTAACTTGGTGATCACGGGCGCGAATGCCGGTGACTTCACGATCGGCGGCCTGACGCTGCCGGCCACGGTGTATGCCGGCCAGAGCGCCACGTTCAACGTGGTCTTTACGCCCACCACCAGTGCTGCCGAATCTGCCAGCCTGCAAATAAGCGATAATGACACGAACAGTAATCCCTTCACCGTCGCCCTCAGTGGCGCAGGCGTCCTGGTCCCTCCGACGGTCAGCCTGACCGGTCCGGCGAGCGGGACAAGCTTTGCGGCTCCGGCCAACCTGGCGTTGGCGGCGACGGCGGCGGACCTTGACGGCACCGTGACGAACGTGGCGTTCTATCAAGGCCCCACACTGCTGGGCAATGCGACCAGCGCGCCCTTCACCTTCACCACGGCGAATCTCTTCGCCGGCAGCTACGCCTTGACGGCGGTGGCCACCGACAACAACGGCCTGAGCGCCACCTCCAGCGTGGTCAATGTCACGATCACCAACAGCGCCGCCCTCAACGTGCTGCAATCCATCAAGACCGTCTTCATCGTCGCGATGGAAAACCACGACCTGGTGCAGAAGAACCCGACCGGCAGCCCGCAGCAGATCCTGGGCAACCCGGCCGCACCCTATTTCAACAGCCTGATCACCCCCGGCAACCCGAACGCGGCGCAGACCGCCTGGGCCACGCACATGTTCAGTTGCGCCATCAACGGCGAGCATCCCTCCGAGCCGAATTACATCTGGATGGAGGCCGGAACGGACTTTGGCATCCGCACGGACGACGATCCGAACGCGAAAACGACGTCGCACAACGTGTTCACCAATGTGCAGCATCTCTCGGCGCAGTTGACGGCGGCGGGTGTTTCTTGGAAAACCTATCAGGAAGACGTGGAATACAGCACGTCCGAGGAAGTGAGCGCCTCCGGTTCCGGCAAGCCGGTCAATGTGTATAATGGCACGACGCAGTACAACTACGGCGTGAAGCACAATCCGATGGCCTTCTTCCCGGACACGCAGAACCTCAACTGCTATCCGCTGACAAACTTCTGGACGGACCTGACGAACAACAACATCGGCCGTTACAACTGGATCACCCCCGACCAGTACAACGAATGGCACAGCGCGCTGTCCGGCGGCTATTCTTACTACGGCACCAATTACACTGGCGACCAGGCGGCGATTGCCTCCGGCGACAACGCGCTCTCGATCCTCATTCCGAAGATCATGGCCTCCCAAGCTTACCAGGATCACGGCGTGATCATCATCTGGACGGACGAGACGGAAAGCACGGACGACACGAACACCACGCTGCCCTACGTGATCATCTCGCCGCTGGCCAAGGGCAACGCCTATGCGAGCACGCTGCCCTACAGCCATTCCTCGGACCTCAAGACCCTGGACGAGATCTTCGGGCTGGCCTACCAGACCAACGCCATTCCCGCTGCCTATTATGACGCGCAAAACGACGGCCGGTATGATTATGTGGACGGCCACAGCGCCCCCATCAACGACCTCAGCGACTTCTTCCAGGGAGTGGGCTCGGATGCCCCGGCCATGACCCTTCTGCAAAGTGGCTGGCCGCTTACCAACGGTGCCAGCGCAACCTCCTTCGGCGCGGTGAGTTTCTTCTCGGACGGGACCGAGACGTTTACCATCACCAATACCGGCAACGCCACGCTGGTGGTTTCCAACGTGGTGGCCACGGGTGCCGACGCGGAGGATTTCACGGTCACCGGTCTGACTCAGCCGGCTATCCTGGCGGCCGGCCAGAGCACCAGCTTCAACGTGATCTTCTCGCCGCTGGACTCCGGCACGCGGGTCGCCACCCTGCAAATCACCGACAACGACCAGCACAACAATCCGTTCACGCTGTCCCTCTCCGGCACCGGTGTGGATGAGCCGCCGACCGTGGTTCTGACGGCCCCGGCCAATGGGGCGAAGTTTGCCGCGCCGGCCAACCTCACGCTGTCGGCGGGGGCGTCGGATCTTTATGGGGCCATCACGAACGTGGCCTTCTATCAGGGCACGAATCTGCTGGGCAACGTGACCAGTACGCCCTTCAGCCTCAAGACGGCGAATCTCTTCGCCGGCAGCTACGCCTTGACGGCGGTGGCGACGGATGATAGCGGCGCAGTGGCCACCTCCAGCGTGGTGAATGTCACGATCACCAACACGGCCGCCCTCAACGTGCTTCAATCCATCAAGACGGTCTTCATCATCGCGATGGAGAACCACGACCTGGTGCAGAAGAACCCGACCGGCAGCCCGCAGCAGATCCTGGGCAACCCGGCCGCACCCTATTTCAACAGCCTGATCACCCCCGGCAACCCCAACGCGGCGCAGACCGCGTGGGCCACGCACATGTTCAGTTGCGCCATCAACGGCGAGCATCCCTCCGAGCCGAATTACATCTGGATGGAGGCCGGAACGGACTTTGGCATCCGCACGGACGACGATCCGAACGCGAAGACGACGTCGCACAACGTGTTCACCAACGTGCAGCATCTCTCGGCGCAGTTGACGGCGGCGGGCATCCCCTGGCGCTCCTATCAAGAGGACCTGGAATACACGACCGAGGAGAAAAGCGCCTCCGGTTCGGGCAAGCCGGTCAATCCCTACAACGGCACCACGCAGTACAACTACGGCGTGAAGCACAACCCGATGGCCTTCTTCAACGACACCCAGAACCAGTTCTGCTATCCGCTGACCAACTTCTGGACGGACCTGACCAACAACAACATTGGCCGCTACAACTGGATTACACCCGACCAATACAACGAATGGCACAGCGCACTGTCCGGCGGTTATTCCTACAACGGCACGGCCTGGACGGGCGACCAGGCCGCGATCGCCTCGGGCGACAACGCGCTCTCGATCCTCATCCCCAAGATCATGGCTTCGGCGGCATATCAGGATCATGGCGTGATCATCATCTGGACCGACGAGACGGAAAGCACGGACGACACGA
>Ga0302275_10004383_pt1 | contig 13938 bp, 13 predicted proteins | sample III_Bog_N2_2_FD_200229 | JGI IMG/M metagenome (GOLD analysis project Ga0302275, IMG submission 200229) | Peat permafrost microbial communities from Stordalen Mire near Abisko, Sweden - III_Bog_N2_2 | ecosystem: Environmental > Terrestrial > Soil > Wetlands > Peat | place: Sweden: Abisko...
TCCGGGTTTCCCCGGAACCTGCGGGCAGGCCGCAGCCTGGGTAGTCTGCACGGCTGCCGCTTTCATCACCGCGCGTAACCGCCAGATCGTCCAACATCGTGAGTGGATGATCCGTTCTTACGCAGTTACTTTTACCTTTGTCTCCAGCCGTGTGCTCAACCTTTGGCCTCGTTACTGGAGCCACCTGGGCGACAGCCTCTCGGCGGTGGGTGTCATCGGCTTCACGCTTGCCTCGCTGCTTTTGGTGGAACTCGGCCTCAACTGGCATGAGCTCACCACGCGTCGCGCCTGAGGGCCGCATTCAAAACGCGGCTTACTTCCGCCGCCCCACGCATAACCGCCCCGGCCGCCAATGCTCCACCGTCACAGCCTGCAGCGGAACTTCGGCCGCGGCCAGCAACCGTATCCAGTCCTCTTCCCGGAAGGCGCGCTGGAAGGATACCGGTCCATCATGCCGGACAAATTTGTGCCACCCCGCGATGCGTTCCACCCATCCAAACATTCGGCAACTCCACTGGGAGCGTTCCAAATCATTGATGAACCAACCAACCTGCGCCGTCGCCTCCATCCATCGGAGTAGCGCGACGATCTCCTCATCTTCAAGATGATGTGCCATGAGGGAACTCACGACAACATGTACCGGCTTCCGCGGCCTATACTCCAGGGCATTGCCGGTCACCCACGCGATTTCCAGTTCTTCTGGAGTCGACTCCGCTGCCGCACGCGCTGCAAAGGGATTCAAGTCGATGCCCGTCAATTGCACGACTGTTCCGCGTTTCCGGGCCCAGCCTGCGATCTTTCGAAGCAGATCGCCGCCGCCACAGCCCACATCGACGATGTGTAACGGATCGGCCAGGCCATGCGGTAGCCGCTTCAACCAAGATAGCGTGGGGCGATATCCCATCAGCCAGCGGTTGATTTGCTCAAGGCTGCGCAGGCAGCCATGGAAATCCCCATAGCTGCAGTCCCCATCCATCAGCTCCGGCAGGTCGCGCGGAGAAATCCTCGGCTTGAGTTCGATCCCCGCATTACATCCCATGAAAGAAAATTGTCTCCGCAATGCGGTTGAGATAAGCCGGATTCACGCGCAATAGGTCCTCAGATCCAATTATAGAGATAGACGCCGCGTGAGTGTCTTTAGGAAGCGGGACTACGAGAAGGACGATCTTACGGGGCGATCGATCTTCTGACATGCTGATTTGGCGAGGGTCGCACGTGCGCCGCAAATCGACTTGAGCGCGAACGAAAGAACCGGACTTCTGGCTCACCATCTTCGCCGACGATTCGTCCAACGGAACGGAAGTCCCGTGGGTTTCAAATTGCTCCACTATGAGTTGCAGCATGGGTGAATAGGTACGCAGTGGAGCGGTATAATCTCAGTACGGAATCCGCGAAGGAGAAGCCAGTTAGAACGCCTAGTTTGAATCGGATTCGTGTGCAGGATGAAGTACTTATTCTCGGTGGTGGAGTGGCAGGCTGTGCCGCTTCAATAGCGCTGGCCCGCAAGGGACGGCACGTAACGCTGATCGAACGCGAAGAAACCCCACGCCACAAGGTTTGCGGAGAATTCCTGAGCGGAGAGGCTCTTGAGGACCTGCGCCTGCTCGGTATTGACGTCACGTCGCTTGGCGCCGTACCAATCAACTACGTTCGCCTGGCAGCTGCCCGCCGCGCCGCGCAGGCCCCGCTGCCATTTCCCGCAGCATCGCTGACGCGCAAGGCGCTCGATCGGGCGCTGGTGGCCGAAGCTATCGCTGCCGGAGTGAACGTAGAGCGCGGCCGCAGTGTGCAGGTGCTGGGGCGCGCGGGAACCGATGTCTGGCAAGCTACGCTCGAAGACGGCACAACCCGCGAAGCTGCGACGGTGTTTCTTGCCACAGGCAAACACGATCTTCGTGGTCACGCGCGCCCCGCGGACCCTCAGCGATGGATTGCTTTCAAGATGTATTTTCGTCTGGCGCCTGCGCAGGCCGCTGAGATTGCGCACGCCTCTGAGCTGATGCTCTATCCCGGAGGATATGGTGGTATCCAACCGGTTGAGGAAGGCATTGCAAACCTCTGCTGCGTAGTGCAGCAGCGGTATCTCGCAAGCTCGGGGAATCGCTGGGAACAATTCCTCGCGAAGATGCAGCAAGACTGTCCACACCTTGCGATGAGGCTTGCCGGTGCTGAACAGTTGCTGGCCAGGCCGATCGCGATCACCCATATTCCGTATGGATATATCCGCCCGACGTCGGAGGATGGGCTCTACTGCATTGGCGATCAGGCAGCGGTCATTCCATCGTTCACCGGCGATGGCATATCGATCGCGCTGCATACGGCACGATGTGCCGCGGCTGCTTATCTTGCGGCTGAGCCTGCGCCGCTCTTCCAGGCGAAACTGCGGTCCGGATTGCTGACGCAAATGCGCCTTGCCGAGTTCGCCGCCGATGGCTTGAACAACGCCTTCGCACGTGCTGTTTTGCCGTTCTGCCTCAAGGTATGGCCCGGCGTGATGCGCGTGACGGCAAAGCTGACGCGCGTCGCCCATGGGGCCGCTGTTATTTCACTGCAGCCGGCAGCTGAAGCCTAGAACCGGCCGCATGAGCCGGCAAAATCAACTGGCGGGATTCATTCGACCGGCTTTGTTGCGGGACTCACAGTCGGCTCAATGAGGGCGCCAGCATGGATGAAAGCGATGGCAGCGACGCCGGGCAACAACGGTCAGAAGTCAACCGCATTGGAGAGATAGCAATGAAATCCTTCGCAATCGTCGCCCTCGCCGCCGCGCTAGCCCCTGCGGCCTTCGCCCAGCATCAGGCTTTCGTCGTCAATGCCGATGCGAGCGAAGTCAAGATAGAGCTCAAGACAACGCACGAGCTCGTTACCGGGACGTTTCACGTTCAATCCGGATCGATTGACTTTGATCGCGGAACCGCCAGGATGTCGGGGTCGGTGGTGGTCCTCGCCGGAAGCGGAAAGACCGGCAATGACAGTCGCGACAAAAAGATGAACAAGGACATTCTCAAGGTCGAACAGTACACAACCGTGTCCTTTGAGCCGAAGACCTATACCGGGACCATCGCTCCCTCAGGCGACTCGAATCTCCAGGTAACGGGCACCTTTACGCTTCTTGGCACGCCTCACGAGATCAGCATTCCCGTCGTTATTCATCTTGAGGGCACGGCAGCGACGGCCAAGGCGCATTTTCAAGTACCGTACGTCCAATGGGGTTTGAAGAATCCAAGCTTTCTAATTTGGAAAGCGGACAACGACGTCGCGATCGACCTTTCCCTATCGGGACAGCTTTCAAAATAAGGAACCGCATCTTCTATGCGCTCAAACGGTGTCGCTGGCCAGCATGAAGGGCAACGAACGAGAGGGATGAATTCTCCCGTCAAAGCGGGAGAATTCATTGCCCGGCCTACATCCGGTTAGATATCCAGGTTCTTCACATCGAGCGCGTTGTCTTCAATAAACTTGCGGCGCGCCTCAACGTCTTCGCCCATCAGCGTCGTGAAGATGGCCTCGGTTTCGGCAATGTCTTCCAATTTGACTTGGAGAAGGGTGCGGCGCTCAGGGTCCATCGTGGTTTCCCAAAGCTGCGTGCTGGTCATTTCGCCGAGCCCCTTGTAGCGCTGGACAGAGTAGTCTTTCTTTCCAGTCTCAACAATGTGGGCGTAAAGTTCGCGGGCTGTCTGCTTCTCTACCGGCTCGCGCAAAATGCGGGCGGGGCGTCGGGTTTGCGTGGTCTCTGCTTGCGCTTCGACATTTTCAGCAGGGGCCTGTCCCTCGGCTTCATCCGCTTCTCCCGGGGCCGATTCCGCGGCAGCGCCCTTGGTGGCATATTCGATCAGGAACGGCGGTTCGAGGAACTCCTTAATGAGCATGTACTTCGACATCATCTGCTTGAACTCAGGGCTCGAGGCGAGTGCCCAGTCGATACACCGCGTGGCGCCCTGGCTATCAATGAAGCAGATCGACCAGGTGTGATGTTCTTCATCCTGAACCGGCGGATTTACCGACTTGAACTGGAATTCATCCTTCATTTCGGACAGCTCTTCGTAAAGGGCGGTCAGTTTGGCAGGGACATCGTTTTCGTTCTTCGATGCGAAGTCGGAGCGATGCACGAACTCGGATCGCGCCAGCAATTCGGTGAGCTTCTCGTTGCGAACGCGCTTGTCCACTTTCTCAACAAAGTCGAGATACTCCTTGAGCACGCCCATGAAGCGAATCAAGTCGGAGCCATCGATGCGGCTGGCGGTCTCGCCGTGCCGCACAATCATTCCCTCTGAAGCGCGATTGACCATCACCTTGTCGAACTCGCGTTCGTCTTTGATGTACTGCTCGAAGCGCCCCTTCTTGATTTTGAACAGAGGTGGCTGCGCAATGTAGATGTTGTCGCGCTTGATGAGTTCGGTCATGTGGCGGAAGAAGAAAGTCAGCAGCAGCGTCCGGATGTGCGAGCCGTCGACGTCGGCATCGGTCATCAGGATGATTTTGCCGTAGCGGATCTTGCTGGCGTCGAAGTCGTCTTTGCCGATGCCGCAACCCAGCGCGGTAATCATGGCGCGAATTTCTTCGTGGCCGAGCATCTTGTCGTAGCGCGCTTTTTCGACGTTGAGGATTTTGCCTTTCAGCGGAAGGATTGCCTGAAAGCGGCGATCACGCCCCTGCTTGGCCGTGCCGCCTGCGCTCTCACCCTCGACGAGGTAGAGTTCGCATCGATCGGGGTTCCGTTCAGAACAGTCGGCGAGCTTTCCGGGAAGGCCGCCGCCATCGAGCGCACCCTTGCGCCGGGTCAGATCGCGGGCTTTACGCGCGGCCTCGCGGGCTCGTGCCGCTTCGATCGCTTTGTTGATGATCTTCTTCGCGACCGGAGGATTCTGCTCAAGGAACATCCCCAGGCGCTCGTTCACAAATGCCTGAACGGTGCCAGCGATGTCGGAGTTCAGCTTGCCTTTGGTCTGACCTTCAAACTGAGGCTGGGGAAGCTTAACGCTGACCACCGCAACAAGGCCCTCGCGCACATCGTCGCCACTCAAGTTCTCTTTGAGATCTTTGAACAGACCCAGCGACTGGCCGATGGCATTGATGGTTCTGGTCAGCGAGGTGCGAAAGCCGGAAAGATGTGTTCCGCCATCGACGGTATTGATGTTGTTGGCAAAGCTAAACACGGTCTCGGAGTAGCTGTCGTTGTATTGCAGCGCAATGTCGATTTCGACGCCGTCGCGCATAGCTTCCATGACGATTGGCTTCTCGTGCAACACCTGCTTGCCCCGATTCAGATGCTTCACGAATTCCGAGATACCGCCGGCGTACTTAAACTCCGCGCGCCGCGCTTCGCCGGTTTTGGCGTCGGCGGTACGCTCGTCGGTCAGTGAGATCTCGAGTCCCTTGTTGAGGAACGCCATCTCGCGCAGGCGCTGAGCCAGGGTGTCGTAGTTGAATTCGGTGGCTGTGAAAATCGACTTGTCGGGGAGGAAGTGGACCTTGGTTCCACGCCGTTTGCTGATGCCGGCCTGGCGCAATTCACTGGTGGGAGCACCGCAGCTGAAATCCATCTCCCAAGTGTGGCCATCGCGCCAGATCTCAACGCTGAATTCCTGCGAGAGCGCGTTGACGCAGCTCACGCCGACGCCGTGAAGGCCGCCGGATACCTTGTAGGTCGACGCGTCGAACTTGCCGCCGGCGTGCAGCTTGGTCAGCACCACCTGCACGGCGGGCATCATCTGCCCATTCGGCAAAGCCATCATGTCCACGGGGATGCCGCGGCCATCGTCAACAACCGTGACCGAGTTGTCGACGTGAATGGTGACTTCGATTCTTTTGGCATAGCCGGCCAGGGCCTCGTCGACGGAATTGTCCACCACCTCGTAGACGAGATGGTGAAGTCCCATATCGCCGGTTGAGCCGATGTACATGGCCGGGCGCAGGCGGACTGCCTCGAGGCCTTCGAGAATCCGGATATTTTCTCCGGTGTAATTGCCATTGCCGTTGTTGCCGTCGTCGTCGGGAATTGGAGCACCCCCAGGAATTTCAGTCGCCATCAGGATTCCATTCGCGCGGTCGATTCGGTTCATCCCAAGCTGCCAGATGTGCTCATTTCGGAGATCAGCCCCAAGCATTAACCGATTGAAAGGAGGCGGGATTGACGATCGCTCGCTAACCAAATTTTAGCATGTGGAAGGGGCAAAAAACGGCCTCATTAGGGCATGGATAAATTATTTTGAATCATCAAGTTAAAGAGAATCCTGTGAAAAGCAGGTCTGGCCGGTTTTTGGGGTGAAAACTTGGCTCATATCGGGATCCCCGGGCGGGGACGGTCGTCCTTTGGTTCCCAAGACCTATGAATCACCCTCAGGTCACCATTGCGCTATTACGAATCGATCCTATTACCTCAGTAACCATTGCAGTTACTACTTTGTTATATTTATGAAAAAAATAGACTTACCTACTTTTGTGGTATACCCTCTACGGTGTATGAGAGTAACTTACTACCTAGCAACTTCTCAAGGAGGGCCACACCAATGAAGCTCACAGTTCGAATCCTTGCTCTTTCCATCGTTTTCGCCGGCGCTGCCGCTGCCTCCGTCTCCTCCGCCACACCGAAGTTCTTTCCGAGCCACCAGGCTGCAATGGCTCAGATGCCGGTTCCGCTTTGCGGGCCTGGAATCCCGGGCTGCCCGCAGAGCCGCTAACCCAAAAGTTGGACGTGTGGCACAAAAGTGCCAGAAGCGTAAAGGGCGAATGGGTTGTATCGTGCAGCCGACGGCGCTATTCTGTGGATGATCTCGGAATAGCAGGCGCCCCGTATGTCTTCACAGGTAGCGATGTCGATCATGGGCTCGGGGGAGTTTCTTCTCTCGGCGCTGATGGGGACTATCTTCTGGAAACGTGGATTGCAGCGCCGGTTCCCCGCAATGGGTACCTACCTGGCGCTGCGCGTTGTCTCGACGCCGATCCTTTCCCTTCTATTCATCGCGTATTCGCAGCCGTGGGGCGGGAAGTTCTACATGCCATACTTCTTCCTCTTCTGGGGCGAATACATGGCCAGCGCCGTTCTGGTCTACTTTATTTGCCTCGAGGTCTTCCGCTCCGCGCTGGCATCGCTTCCCGGGCTGCTGCGCTTCGGCCTGGTCATTTTCCGATGGGCAGCGCTGGTTTCAGTCATTGTCACGTTTGCGACTCTGCCGGTATCGAATCGAGGACTTTATCTGCTTCCGGATATCGGTGTGGCTCTCATGCGTTCGGTCAGCCTGCTTGAGCTGTGCCTCCTCGCCTTCCTATGCCTGAGCATGAATGCGCTGCGCCTGAGTGTGCGCGACCTGGCGTTCGGACTGGCGCTCGGATTTGGCATCATGTCGTCGAACGACTTCATTTTTGCCTCGCTCACAGCTCGCTTCGCCACGTTGACGACGCCCTTGCAATTCGCCTATGAGTCAGTGATTCTTATCTCGCTCTCAACCTGGGTGGTGTATTGCGCGCTTCCTGAACCCATGCGCAAGCCGGTGGTGATGCCGGTGAATTCAACCATCTACCGGTGGAACGAGATCGCATCGGCGCTTGGGCACACGGGCACACAGGTTGCCGTGCAGCAACCGGCCAACAGTTTCTTCCTCACAGACGTGGAGAATGTGGTCGAGAAAGTATTGAACAGGAACTTGAAAGGCCGCGAGTCGGAGTCTTAAGACAGAGCCAGGGAAATAGAAAAGGCCATCCACTTCGGCGGATGGCCTTTGATTTTTGTGTGTAAAGCGAGCTACTCGGCCGCGATGGGTTCAATCGAGGCGAAGCGTCCGCGATTTCCGCGATCGACGAATTTCACCCGGCCAGTGACTTTCGCAAAAAGCGTGTCGTCGGAGCCGATGCCGACGTTGACGCCGGGCTTGATGCGGGTGCCACGCTGGCGGATGATGATCGAGCCGCCTGTAACGAGTTCGCCGGCAAAGGCCTTCACGCCCAGCCGCTGTGCATTGGAATCGCGACCATTTGTGGAGCTGCCTCCACCCTTCTTATGTGCCATTGCTCCATCCCCTTATTCCAGCTTCCGGCTCTCTGCCTTCAGCTCTCAAATTCATCCCCGCGCGGGGAACTGTTCTGGTACCGACACGATGCCCCGTCAAAGCACTAGCTGGCAGCGTTATACGTGACGCCATCGGCCACGATGGCCTTGATGCGGACTTCGGTAAAGTTTTGCCGGTGACCCTGCAGCTTCTTGTACTGCTTTTTGCGCTTCAGGTGGAAGACCAGGATCTTTTCACCGCGTCCATCGCCCACAACTTCAGCGGTGACCGTGGCGTTCGCAGGCTTGGCGACTATTCCCGCTTCGCCGGAGACGGCCAGAACATCGCTGAATTCGATGGTCTTGTCTTCAGATTCGGAGACGACGCTCTCGATTTTGACGACATCGCCGGGAGCAACCCGGTATTGCTTACCGCCGGTGCGAATCACAGCGTACATAAACCCTCCAGCGCTCGAATCCTGCCAGGCAGGGGCGCTTCATAATTCAAATTGCTCGGGCGGAAAACTTCCGGTCCGCAGTCCAGATGCGCTCAAGCCTAGAAAAGCCAAGGCGAACGACCGGATCCACGGCGACAGGCAGGAATCGCCAAACTAAGGTAGTTTACCGGCTTTCCAATCAAAATGCAATTCCGCGGGGGCTGCTGAGCCGGGAAAGGTTAAGGCAAATTTGTGCCTTCGAGAGCCAGATCCGCGCGGATTTCTTCAATCTGCTTCACATGACGCAGCGAATGGAGGCAGATGCTGAGAAGCATTTCATGGCAGTTTGCCTCCTTCAGAATCGGATGCCAGGTCATTTTTGAGCGCAAATCTTCGCGGTTTTCCCGCACAAAGGCAATCGTGCGGTCCCGGCTTTCAAGAAAATGGGCAACGGCCGCGTCCAGGCTCGGAAAGGCTCCCCTCGGGTGCCCTTCAACCGGCGACTCAATGCGCCGGCTGCGATCCGTGCCGCGCGCGAGCATTTTGGCTTCACGCGCAAGATTGATGGCGGGGATCGCGGAGTCGCTCGCTTGGGCGATCTGGGTGAACATATAGTCCTCAGACGTAGCGATGTGCTCCACGCACTCGAAGATGGACCATCGGCCCGGGCCGGGAATGTGTTTTTCCTGTTCTTCGGTCAGGCCGGCGACGGCAGCAGGAAGAGCGGTGCGGCCCTGCGCGAGCATGGCGAGGATCTGTTCGCGTTCGTCGCGTTCCATTGGGTGCTCCTTACATTCCGCCGGCGCGCGGGCATTTGCCGGGAAGGCCCCATGAGGCCGGCCTCAGCAGAATATGCCAACAGACGAGATACCAGTAGGTGGCCGCCCTGGTTCGCAGCCGGCGGTTCAAGAACAGAGTTGCCAGACAGGCCACGCCGCCGGCGAGTGCGTTCACTAAGGTTCGCAGAAACAGGACCACGGAGACGGCGACATACCCAGCGGTACCGGATGCTTTGCGAAAGTATGTGAGTTTGGAACGCTGATATTCGACGCGGGCCGGACCACGGAATCGATTGGCGGTCAGGCCGCCGCCATGAACGGCCTTGGCAGCGGGAAGATGGCACACCTCGAAGCCGAGCCGTTGCGCACGGCGGCACCAGTCGATTTCTTCGAAGAAAAAGAAAAAGCCTTCGTCGAGGAAACCGAGGGGAGGCAGAACCGAACTGCGCACGCAGAGGCAGGCGCCGAAGACGCAATCAACGAAAATCGGTCGATTGTCGACGGATTTCCGGCGGAAGCGAACAGGGTCGATCAGCTTGAGCAACGAAAGCGGAAGGATTTCTTCGACAAGTGAGGGTAGGGGAGCGAAGGCATTTTGCAGGCGCCCATCGGGATAACGAAGCTGACCTCCGGCGATGGCGAGGCTTGGAAATCGGTCAAATCCCTCGGCCAAGGCGCGCAGCGCTTCCGGTTCGAGCTGCGCATCGTTGTTCAGGAGAAGAATGAATTCGGTCGATGCAACCTGGATCCCGGAATTGACGGCCCGGGCAAATCCGGCGTTGCATGGGTTGCGAAGGATAACGACTTCTGGAAACTTCTGGAGCAGATTGGCGAGAGAGTCGTCGTGGCTTCCGTTATCAACGAGAATGATCCGGGATGCGGGGACGCCCTCGCGCACAGCCGAGGAGACACAGGCCAGCAGCATTGGGCCGCCGTTGTAGTTGACGATGACCACGGAGAAACGGGCGCCTGGTTCGACAGCCTTCACAGGAGGGCCCGCGAAGGGAGATCGTTGCTGCCTGCGCGCGTGCATTTGCGTTTCCGAGGCTTCACGGATCGAATCATAGAGACGGGCCTGGGCTCTGTCAAAAAACGTGCCGGTTACTTCGCGGGTGAAAAATCGGCAAGATAGGTTGGCCGAAACTCGAGCGACTTGCCTATAATTGCGCAACCTTAATTCTCATTTTCTGAAAGAAAATCGTGCGCAGAGATTTGTTCTTAGGCCTTTTTCTCGCCATGAGTGCGTGCGCCCTCGCGGCGCAACAAGGGATAGAGCCCCCGGTAAACATCAGTGCGAGCTTTGCCGATGCAGGCCTTGAGGCCACCCGGGCGATCAGGCACTGCAGTGGCACGATGTTCCTTGAAGGTGGAGAAGTCGTCGCCCCTCCTGAAACGCAGAAGTTCGTCGACAAGGCAGAGGGTGCGGCAAAAACAGATGCAGAACGAGCGGTGGCGGCCATAATCAAGGCGCTCTTTATAGCCAGGCTCAATACCAACATGGGTGGAGCAGTGATCACAATGTACGGAACCTCGCCCGGATGCACCGAGAGGCTCAGGAGGCAAGCGGATGCCGATGAGGCTATTGCGGCTTCTGAGATGCAGCAGAAGCATTGCCGGGTTGCGATCAAAGTCATTCTTCGTCGCCGCGCATATACGGGAATGCCCGCGGCCTGCGAGAACATCTCGAACTGAATTGCGTTGGCCGGCGATCGCGGATCTCTTTCCGGCCGCGGTCCGTAGGCAAGACGATGCGTTTAACTACGCCGCGGCACCACGTAAAAAAGAATTGCGCAATAGTGCGCGACACTTCCGGCGAGCACAAAAAGGTGCCACGCAGCGTGGAAGTAGCGTCGTCGGTCGAGTGCAAAAAAGACAATGCCGAATGTATAGGCGAGCCCGCCGGCGGCGAGCCAGAGAACGCCATCCCATCCGATGGCATGGGCGAGCAGTCGCGCCGCAAAAATGCCAAACCATCCTTGAAAAAGGTAGACAAGGGCCGACGCGATGGCAAGTTTTTCGACCGCAAAGCTCTTGAAGACGACGCCGGCGATGGCGAGTGCCCACTCCACTACAAATATTGACCAGCCTACGTTGCCTTTGAGTGAGACGAGGGTGAAGGGCGTGTAGGTTCCGGCAATGAGGAGATAGATGGCGGAGTGGTCGAGCACCTGAAACACATGCCGCGCTCGTGTGCGAACAAGCGAGTGGTAAAGCGTAGAGCAGAGGTAAACGAGAATGAGCGTTGCGCTGAAGATGCTGCAACTCACGACGACGGAAACGGATCCGCGCGTGGATGCGGCTACGAGGAAGATTGTGCCCACAATGGCGAGAAGGAGGCCGATGCCGTGGGTGATGGCGTTGGCGAGGATGTCTCCCAGATGGAAATGCGGTTGCACATCGCGATGATAGACGTGGAGGCGGGTGAGTTGCAGTGCTCAAGAAGACATTGCATTGCGGCTAAGTCGATCTCACGAGCCGGGTGACGCGGCCGGTTTGGTTCCAGTCGGAGACGTAGATATTGCCATTTGAGTCGATGTGGCAGCCGTGGGCGGCGCTGAAGAACGCGGTCGGAATCTGATCGGGCTGCAACTGGTAGTTGGCCCATTGTGTTTTCACGGGATTGTCGCCGAGAAAGGCCACGGGCACGTTGTCGCGATCGAGAATGGTCACGCGGCCTTCGAGTTCCGAGACCAGGGCATAGTCGCCATGGAAGCTGACCTGGCACGGTCGGCGTAGATGCTGGGTGACGGTGCGCACGAATTTTCCATCGAAATCGAAGTGGCAGAGGCGTCGGTTTTCGCGATCGCATACGAGCAGGTAGGGTTGGTCGTAGCGCGTGTCGACGGCGAGGCCATGGCTGCAATCGAAGAGACCTTCGGTTGTGCCTTTGCCGCCGAACGCGGCGCGATAGACGCCTTGCTTGTCGAAGCGAAAGATGCGTGAGTCGCCATATCCATTGGCGATGAAGATGCTGCCGTCGGGCGCGGGGACTGCGGCGGTGATGCGCCATTCATTGGGGGCTTTGAAGCCTGCTTCAGGCGGGGCGGTGATTTTCTGGAGGACAGTGCCGTCGGTCTTCATTTTGACGAAGAGCCAGTTTTCGTGGGGCGTTCCTTTTTGCACCGTGGTGTAGAAGACTTCATCGCCATTTTCGCGGGCGTAAAAGATGGAGTGCGCTTCAGGGAACTGGGTTGCGATGGTTTTTATGAAGACGCCGCCGGCCGAAAAGACGAGAATTCCTGTCTCGCTTTGCGTGCTTACGTAAACCGACCCGGCTTGGTCAGTAGCGATGGCCCCGTGGGTTCCACCATAGGTTGTGCCGGGGGGAAGCTGGCCCCAGCCGGGCACGACGTCGTAGATCCACTCGCCGTTGCCGGTGCGCGTGGCCGGGCTGGATGAGGGGCTTGCGGAAGCGAGCTCGTGCGCGGAGGCCGAAGAAACGGCTAACGGCGTGAGGACGGCGAGGGCGCAGAAGCGGCGGCGGTTCAAGCGATCGGAACGGGAAGGGTTCATGAGTTTGTCCTTGCAACGGACGGCGCAGGTTGGGCCGTAGGCGATTCCTCGGCAGGCGTGTTGTAGAGATACAGGTGGCGAAGATTCTTCATGGAACGAAGGGTCGCGACAGATTGCGTTGTGACTTGCGTGCCGCTCAGATTGATGTAGGTCAACTGAGAAAGCGGGGTGAGCTTCGCGAAACCGTCGCCGGTGATGTGCGTTTCTTCAAGATGCAGCGCGCGAAGATTTGTGAACTGCTTGAGGGTGTCGAAACAGGCGTTGGTGACGGCGGTGCGGTCAAGTTCGGCTTCGACAATGTAGGGTGCGAACTTTTGGAATTGGGCGAGCTGCGCATCGCCGAAGTTGCTCGCCACATCGACAGTGAAGAGGATGAGGCCGTCTTCGGGCTTCGACGATACGGGGATAAGCTTGGCGCCTTGAGATTTCCCCATCTGCCGAATCTCGGGGAGGAGTGCGGAGTAATCGCCGACGGGATGAAGAGGCAAGTCGGGTAGCTCGTCGGGGAAGGTGATGCCGGCGAGGGTGGTTGCGGTGGGTGAAGCGCCTTGCTGAATCCAGGCTTTGATCCAGGAGATTTCTTCAGGGCGAAGAGGGGGCTTGCCTTCGGCGGGCATGAACTGTTTGTGATCCGTTGGAAGGGTGACGCGTTGAAGGAGGAGACTCATGTCGGGGCTACCCGCTTGAATGACGGGTCCGTCTTTGCCGCCTTGCATCAGGAAGCTGTAGGAGTCGAGGCGTAGGCCTCCGCTGGTTTTGCTTTCGCCGTGGCAGGAGACGCAGTTGGCATCGAAGACGGGGTTGATGTGGTGCGCGTAGAAAGAGGCGGCGGGGGATGTTGGTGTGCGCCAGGTCGTGAGGCGCTTGAGCGGTACGGGCATGTATTGGGTCAGGTAGTTGGATCCGTGGGTGAGCGCGCCGCCCTGATCGGCTGTCCAGACAAGGGCGAGGATTGTGCAGGAGAGGAGAGCGGGGTAGACGTAAGCGAATTGGCCCGTGGACCAAGTGAGGCGAGCCAGCAGGCACAAGAGAACACCGATAGTGAGGGCGATGCCTCCAGCCATGTGGCGCGACACGCCCTGGCCTGCTTCGCCGCCACCGTGAGCGAGCAGGACGCCCAGAGTGAGCGCGAGGAGGCAGGCGGCGAAGGCGAGGGCCATGACGAACGTTGCGGCCTCGCGCAAGGCAGGGCGGAATGCGCCGGCGATTTCAAGCAAGGGAACAA